>Ga0080006_1143849_pt1 | contig 60145 bp, 61 predicted proteins | sample RS3BMetagenome_FD_69209 | JGI IMG/M metagenome (GOLD analysis project Ga0080006, IMG submission 69209) | Ferric oxide microbial mat and aquatic microbial communities from Rainbow Spring, Yellowstone National Park, USA - RS3B (SPADES... ...
CGCAGGCGGAGGCCCGGTGTGCGGCCGCCCCCGGGCCCCGCCTCGCGCGGAGTGCCGCCGCAGCCCCCCGGAGCGCCGGGACCGGCCGCCCCGGCGGCACTCCGCGCTCATCGGGCCGGCCCCGCCGGCGCGGGGCGGCGGCCGTGCACCGGCCGGCCACCTTGTCCCCACCGCGGAAAGTGATACCCTTCACCCTGGCCCGAAGACAGTGCCGACCGCCACGCCTTCCGGGCGCCCGGGGTCGGGCGCGCCCGCCCCGCGGGCGGTCCCGGCAGCCTAGCGATGCGCCGGAACCGCCGGGCGGCGGCATCCGGTCGCGCCGCCACCGTGCGGCGCAAGGAGCAGGAGCCCGCATGCAGACGTCGGATTTCGACTACGACCTGCCCGGGGAACTGATCGCCCAGACTCCCCCGCCGCGGCGCTCCGACGCGCGGCTGCTCGTGCTGCGCCGGGGCAGCGGGGACGTCGGCCACCACACCATCGGCGATCTGCCAGCCCTGGTGTCGCCCGGCGACCTGGTCGTCGTCAACGACACCCGGGTCCTTCCCGCCCGACTGTTCGCCCGGCGCGAGACCGGAGGGCGCGCGGAGGTCCTGCTCCTCCACCCCGTGGGCGATCCGGGCCCGGGCGACGGGGTGCCGGTACCGGGTGCGGCGTGGTCCGCCCTGGTGCGGCCTGCGCGCCGGATCCGCAGCGGCGAAGAGATGCGCCTGTTGCTGCCGGATGGTCCGGCGGCGGACGGCGGCGCGGTCGTCGCCGGGGACGGAGGGCCCGTGGTACGCCTGCTGCGCCACCTCGGCGAGGGCGAAGCGGAGGTCCGCCTCGAGGGCGCGGGGGCAGGGGACGTGCCCTCCCTGCTGCGCCGGTTCGGGCGCATGCCCCTCCCGCCTTACATACACCGGCGCCTGGACGACGCGGAGCGATACCAGACGGTGTTCGCGCGACAGGAGGGCTCGGCGGCCGCGCCGACGGCGGGCCTGCACTTCACCCCGGAACTGCTGGGATCCCTCGCGCGGGCGGGGGTGGGGCGCGCGGCGCTGACGCTGCACGTCGGCCTCGGCACCTTCAGGCCCGTGGCCGCGGCACGTCCCGAGGATCACCGACTGCACTCGGAATGGTTTCGCGTCGGGACGGAGGCCGCCGCGGCGGTAGCCGCGACGCGGTCGCGCGGGGGCCGCGTGCTGGCCGTGGGCACGACCGTGGTGCGCACCCTGGAGACCCAGGCCGGCGAGGGGCGGCTGGTGCGGCCGGGCAGCGGCTGGACGGATCTGTTCATCCTGCCGGGCCGGCCGTTTCGCGTGGTCGACGCGCTCCTGACCAACTTCCACCTGCCGAGGAGCACGCTGCTGATGCTGGTGTGCGCGTTCGGCGGGCGAGAGGCTGTCCTGGCGGCCTACCGGGAGGCGGTGCGGTTGCGGTATCGGTTCTTCAGCTTCGGGGATGCCATGCTCATCCTCTGACGGGCCCCGGCGACCGACGCGCGGCAGATACGCGACCGCCGGGCTCGGCGGCGCGGCGAGAGGGGGCGCGGCTGTCCTGCGGGTGCGCGTAGCGGTTCTAGCGGTAGTGCTGGCCACGGTCTTCGCCGTCTTCGCCTACCAGCGAAGCCTGGCGTCGGTGGCCCGCGTCGGCGCCCCGGCCCCGCCCTTCGACCTGGTGGACACGACCGGCGGCAACGTCAGCCTGGCCTCCTTGCGGGGGCACCTGGTGCTGCTCGATTTCTGGGCCAGTTGGTGCACGGTGTGCCGGCAGGACGCCCCGGCCCTGAGCGCGTTCGCCGCCCGCTATCGCGGCAGCGTCGCCGTCGTCGGCATCGACTGGCAGGAGCCGGAGGCCGCGGTCACGCAGGCCGCGTCCGCCTGGGGCCTTCACTTCCCCAACCTGCGCGACGGGGACGGGTCCGTGGCGCGCAGGTACGGGCTGACCGGCGTTCCCGAGGACTGGTGGATCGGCCCAGGCGGCCGGGCCCTGCTCCACACCATCGGTGCGGTCTCCTTCGAGCAACTCCAGGCAGACTACCGTCAGGCCATGGGCCATTCGATCGACGGTGCCGGGGTCGCCCCGGTCGCCGCCGGCGACCGGGCGGACGCCCTCGCCGTCGGTGCGGGCCGGGTCTGGATGGGGGTCGCCGGCGGGGCGGGCGCCGGCCTGTGGTCCCGGCCCCAGGCCGGCGGGGACTGGGTGCGCGCCGGCCTCACGGGCGAGGTCCTTTCGGTGGCGGCGGCCGGTGGCCGCGTGCTCGCCTACGGTCCGAGATCCGGGCTTGTCGGCAGCAGCGACGGCGGGCGCCGCTGGGGGCCGGTGCCCATCGCCGCCGCGTCGCCCCGGCTCGCCGCCGCGGCGGGGGGGGCGCCGGTCTGGTATGCGTGGGCGGGCGGGCGCCTGTGGGCGTCCTCCGCCTGGTCGGCGGGCTTCCGTCCGGTCGCCGGGGTGCCGGCTCCGCCGGCCGGCGTGGCCGTGGCCGGCCTCGGGGCCGGCGCGGGCGGCGTGGTCCTCGCCACCGCCGCGGGGGCGTTCCGCTGGCAGCGGGGCGCGTCCTGGGCCCCGCTCGGGCTCGTGCAGCAACCCCTCGCCGCGGGTGAATTCGCCTCGCCGGCGGCCGCGGTTACGGGCCGGCAGCCGCTGGTGGCGGCGGGCGCCGCGCTCGGCGCGGGCGGGGCGTACTTCGCCGGGTCGGACGGCATCTACCGCTGGACGGCCGGGGGGGGCGCCCGTCTGGGGGCGGCGCCGGCGCGCGCGTTTGCGGCCGTCGCCGCGGGACCCGCGGGTGGCGTTTGGGCGGTCGCGCCCAACGGCGACCTCTACCGCAGCACCGACGGCGGTGCCACCTGGTCGCTGCTGCCGCCGGGCGGCGCCGTGACACAGGGTGGTACGGCATGAGCGGGGGCGCCGGCGACCGGCCCCGCGTCCCCCGCGCTTCGGCCGGGCGGGGCCTCCTCTGGCTTGTCGTGCTCGCCGTCCTGGTCGTGGGGGCCAGCCTCTTTCTGGCGCGGGGCGGCGGCATCGTCGAGCCGGTCGGCCGGCCCGCGCCGCAGTTCACCCTCCCCGACCTGGCGGGCACCGCGACGTCTCTATCGTCCTTCGGCCCGGGGGACGTCGCGCTGCGCTTCGGTTCGGTCAATTGCACCATCTGCGATCCGGACTGGCAGGTGCTGGCCCGGTGGCAGGCCCTACCCGGCGCGCCGCGGATCGTCGCGGTGGAGGTGGGCCAGCCGCCGGACGTCGTCCGGGTCCAGTTGCACGCCGCCTCGTACCCGGTTCCGGTCCTGATCGACGCCTCTGGCGGCGTGGCCGCGGAATACGGGGTGCGCAACCTCCCGGCCTTCGCCTTCATCGACCGCTACGGGCGGATCGTGGCCGTGCAGAGCGTAGTGACTCGGACGGGCATCTGGCCGGATGCCACGTGGCTCCGCTTCGTCGCCCGCCTCCACCGGGCGGACGCCGCCGGGCCGCCGGCGGGCGGCTGATTCCCCGGCCGGCCACCCGATGTCCGCAGCCGCCCGGCCCGCGCCGGTTCCCCGGCGCGGCGGCCGGGGGCCTGCTCGGCGCGCCGCCGGGCCGCCCCCGCCGCGGCGCCGCCCGTTGGGACGGCCGCCCGTTGGACGCGCCCCGGCCCTGCGCTAGAATGGTGTGTTGGCCGACCCGGCGGGGACGCCGGCGGCTCCGCGCACGGAGGGGGGAGCGGGATGCGCGCCATCCACGTCTGGGCCGCCTGTGCCGCGGCGCTGGTGGTGTCGTGCGCGCTGCTGCTGGCGGGCGGCCTGCGGCCGTTCCTCGGCCCGCCCACCCCCGAGCAGCGCGTGATGTCCATTGCGGCCGACCTGCGTTGTCCGGTGTGCGCGGGCGAGTCTGTGGCCACTTCCAGCGCCGCCGTCGCCGTGCAGATGCGGGCGCAGATCGCCCAGGAACTTCAGGCGGGCGAGGGCCGCCGGCAGATCGTCGACGGCTTCGTCCGCGAGTATGGCACGTGGATCCTGTTCAGACCGCCGGGCAGCGGCGCCCTGGCGCTCCTCTGGCTCGTGCCGGCCGCGGCGGCGGTGGCCGTCGGCGTCGGCGTCGCCCGATACCTGCGGAGCCGGCCCGTCCGCGCCGGGGGCGCCGGGGGCGGGGATCCCCCGGCGCCCCCGGAAGGGACGCGCGCCCCCGAGGCGGATCCGCTGCGCCGACGCCTGATCCGCTTCCTGTAACCGTCTTCTGCGGCCGCGCCACGGCGGGTCGCCGGCCCCGGCCGTGGGCCCCGAAGGAGGTTTCCCTGCCGTGTGGATCGCCCCCGTCGGAACCGTCGCCCTCTGGGTCGCCGTGGCCGCGGCGCTCGCCGCCTGTGCCGGCCTCTACCTGGGCGACCGCCTCGGGCGGCCGAAGCTCCTGCGGGGTGGGCGCCTGGCCTTCGCCGTGCTGGTCGCGTCGGTCGCGGTGGCGACGGGCCTGCTGGAAGCCGGACTCATCGGCAACCGCTTCGTCCTGACCTACGTGGCGGAGCACAGCAGCCTGCAGACGCCGCTCGTCTATCGCATCGGCGCCCTATGGGGCGGCGCGCGGGGCTCGCTGCTCCTCTGGTTGTTCGTCCTGTGCGTCTATGGGGGTTACATCCTGGCGAACCCGCCGCGCGAGGCGCGGACGCTGCTACCGGCGGCGCTGTCCATCATCGCGGGCGCGGCCGCCTTATTCGCCTTCCTGGTCGCCGGGCCCGCCTCGCCCTTCGCCACGTTCGCCCATGCCCCCGCGGACGGGGCCGGCCTCAACCGCCTGCTGCGCGACGGGGCCTTCCTCGTGCATCCGGTGGTCCTCTACCTGGGTTACGTCGGCTTCACGGTGCCGTTCGCGTTCGGCATGGCGGGCCTTTTGCGTGGTGAGACCGGGGACCAGTGGATCCGCGTCACGCATCGTTGGGCTCTGACCGCCTGGGCGCTGCTGTCGGTAGGCATCCTCCTCGGCGCCAACTGGTCCTATCACGTGCTCGGGTGGGGCGGGTACTGGTCCTTCGACCCTGTCGAAAACGTCGCCCTGCTGCCATGGTTGACCGGCACCGCCTTCATCCACTCCGCGATGGTGCAGGAGCGCCGCGGCATGCTCAAGGTCTGGAACGCGGCCCTGGTGGCCGGGACGTATGTGCTGACGCTCTTCGGGACGTTCCTGACGCGCAGCGGCGTCGCCACCGAATCCCAGCACACCTTCTCCGCCTCGCCCATCGGCGGCTATCTCCTGGCGGCGGTCGGCGTCGCGACCGCCTTGGCGGTCTACCTGATCGGGTCGCGGCTCGACCTCCTCGCCGACGACCGCCAGTACGAATCGCTGGTCAGCAAGGAAGGCGCCTTCCTGCTGAACAACGTCGTCTTCCTCTCCCTCAGCCTCACCGTGTTGGTCGGCACCCTGGTGCCGATCCTTTCGCCCTACTTCGGCCAGACGGTGAGTATCGGCACTCCCTATTTCGAGCGCGTCACCGCCCCGCTCTTCACCGTGCTGCTGCTGCTGGCAGGCATCGGACCACTGCTGGCGTGGCGGCGGGCGGGACGGCGCGAGTTCGTGCGCCACCTGCTGGTGCCCCTGTGCGCCGCGTTCGCGTTCGCCTTCGTCCTGGCCGCGACGGGGGTCCGTCCCCTCTCGGCCACCGTCGGTCTTTCCTGCGCCTTCTTCGCCGCAGCCGCCGTCCTCTTCGACTTCGGACTCGGCGTGGCGGCCAGGCTGCAGATGGAGCGCACCGACGTCTTCACCGCCGTCTACCGCCTGGTCGCCCGCAACCCGCGCCGCTACGGTGGCTACGCGGTGCACCTCGCCATGGCGATCATCGCCTGCGGCGTGGTCGGCAGCCACGCCTTCCAGCAGCAGGCCGAGTTCCCGCTGCATGTCGGCCAGACGGCGCAGGTGGGCGGATACGACTTCACCTACGAGGGCGTGGGCACATCGGTCGGGGGCGGGGTCCAGACCAGCTACGCCCGGATCTCGGTGACCCGCGGCGGGCAGCCCGTCGCCACGATGCTCCCCGCGGCCTTCGTCGGCACGGACGCGGCCACCGCCAGCGCCCCGACCTTCCTGCCGGCCATCTCCCCGGGGTTCTTCCGCGACCTGTACGTCGTCCTGGAGGGCTATGATCAGGGCGGGGCCACCGCCGCCCTGAACGTGATCATCAACCCGCTCGTCGACTGGATCTGGGCGGGCGGGGTCCTGCTGGTGGCGGGCGCCGTCTTCAGCCTGTGGCCGCGCCGGGCACTGCTGCTGGCGCCGCGCAGCCATCGCGTCTTCGCCCTCTGGTCGGAACTGGAGTACGACTTCCGCATGGGCAAGACCCCCGAGCCCGAGTACCTCTTGCTCCAGACCCAATACGCAGCGGAGGCCGAGGCGGCTCTGGGCGCCGAGCGAGGTGAGGCGGCGGCGCGCCGCTCGGTCGCCGTGCTGGAGTCCCGCATCGCGGCGCGCGCCGCCGAACTCGGCAGCCGTGCGGGAAGGGATCCGGCGCTCGCCGGCGGCGCGGTAACCCCGGCCGGGGCGGCGCCTGCCGGGGGGGGCGAGGGGGCATGAGTCGGAGTCGCGCCCCAGCTGCCCTTCGGTCCGGCGGCCACGGACCCAAGGGCGCGGCCGTTGCGGCGGGGCTCGCCGCCCTGGCCCTGGGGCTCGGCGCCGCACTGGCAGGGACGGTGTCCGCGTCCGGCTCCGCACCGGCCGTGGCCACCCCCGCGGACGCGCTGCCGCCCACGCTCAACCCGAACGCCTCGTTCGTGGTCGTGCAGGAACTGGTGCTGATGGTTCCCCAGGGGCCCGCGGTCCGTGTGGACGAACTGGTGCAGGGTGTGAACCGCTCGTCCAGTCCCGTGAAGGGGCTCGTCTTCGCGTTGCCCCCGGGTGCGATCGGCGTGTCGCTGCAGAGCGGCGCCGCCGCGGGCGCCTTCCAGTTGGGGCAGGATGGGGCGCACATCGCCGCGACCGTCGCCCCCGGGGCCTCCGTCGCCTACGGCCTTACCTACACGATGTCGTGGGACGCCGGCGCGATGTGGCTGCCCGTGGCGTATCCTACCGCTCAGTTCACCGTGCTCCTGCCCCACGGGGCCTGGCGGCTGTCCGGACCGGGCTTCGCGCCGGCGGGCAGCACGCGCCTCGGCGGGAACGTGGAGATGGACGCCTTCACGACCATGGCGCCGACCCCGGGTGCCCTCCTGCCCCTGCGCGTCTCCCCACGGCCCTTCTATGGCCGCCTGCCCGTCCGGATCGGGGCCGCCGCCGCGGTGCTGCTCGCCGCCGCGGCCGGCCTGCGTGCCGTACGCCGCCGGCGGGCCGGGACGGCGCGGGCCGAGGCCGAACTGATCGACGCGGTGGCGCGGCTCGATCTGGCGCGTACGCGGGGCGAACTGCCCGAGGAGGCCTACCTGGAGCGTCGGCGCAGCCTGCTGGAGGAACTGGAGGGCTTGGGCGGCGCCTAGGTGGCCACGGCAAAAGTCCTCTTTTGCGAGGCCACCGGTTCCAAGTCCCTGGGGGCCGGATGCCGGGAGCGGAGGACGCACAGCGCCTGGAGCGACCTGGGGGCCGGATGCCGGGAGCGCAGGGCGCGTAGCGCCTGGAGCGACCTGGGGCCTGAGGCGCCTGGAAGGATCAAGCCGAGGGCCTGAGGCGCCTGGAAGGATCAAGCCGAGGGCCTGAGGCGCCTGGATGGATCAAGCCGAAGACCGGAGGCGCCTGGAGGGATCAAGCCGAAGGCCTGGATGCCGGGAGCGCAGGGCGCACAGCGCCTGGAGCGACCTGGGGGCCGGATGCCGGGAGCGCAGGGCGCATAGCGCCTGGAGCGACCTGGGGCCTGAGGCGCCAGGAGGGATCAAGCCGAAGGCCTGAGGCGCCAGGAGGGATCAAGCCGAAGGCCCCGAGGGCTTTCGTCTCCGATCCGACCCGCCACCCGCCTTTTGCAGCGCCGCGCTCCCAGGTTCCAGTCCCCCGGTACCTCAGGGGGGGCCGCCCGGGGTTCGTTGGACCCCTGCGCCGGCCCGCCCCACGGCCGCGCCCCGGGCACCACCCACACCGCCGCTGGGGGGGGACGATCGTCAGATGATCGGATCGGTCACGGACGCTCCCGGGGAGGGGCTTCCCCCAGGGATCCCCCGCCCGGCGCCCCTGCCCGGCACGGCCGGCTTCGCCTTTGCCGCGGCGCCCGGTCCGGGCGGCGGGCGGGCGCGGCAGGGCCTGCTCCGCACGCCGCATGGCGACGTCCGCACACCCTGCTTCATGCCGGTCGGCACCCAGGGCACGGTGAAGGGGCTCCTGCCGGCGGAGGTGCGCGCCGCTGGGGCCGAGATCCTGCTCTGCAACACCTACCACCTGTGGCTGCGGCCGGGGGAGGAACTGGTGGCGGCCCACGGCGGCTTGCACCGCTTCATGGGCTGGGACGGGCCGATCCTCACCGACAGCGGGGGCTTCCAGGTCTTCAGCCTGCAGTCCCTGCGGCGCCTGGACGCCGACGGCGTCACCTTCCGCTCGCACCTGGACGGCGCGGTGCGCCGCCTCACCCCGGAGACGGCGGTCGGGATCCAGGAGGCCCTGGGCTCGGATATCGCCATGGTCCTGGACGAGTGCGTGCCCTATCCCTGCGACCGCGCGGCGGCGGAGGCGGCGGTGGAGCGGACCCTTGCCTGGGCGGCGCGCTGCCGCGCCGCCCACCGGCGTGCGGACCAGGTGCAGTTCGCGATCGTGCAGGGCGGCACCGACGCCGCGCTCCGCGCGGATTGCACGCGCGCGCTCGTGCAGATGGACTTCCCCGGCTACGCGCTGGGTTCGCTCTCCGTCGGTGAGCCGCTCTCGGAGATGCGGGCGGTCCTGGAGGCCACGGCCGACCTGCTGCCGGCCGACCGCCCGCGCTACCTGATGGGCGTCGGGTCGCCGGACTACATCCTGGAAGCGGTCTGGCACGGCATCGACCTCTTCGACTGCGTCCTGCCGACGCGCATCGCCCGCCACGGGACCGCCCTGCTCCTGCCCGCGGGGCTCCTGCCGAGCGAGACCGCCGCGGCCCCGGACCCGGAGGGGCTGCCCGAGAGCCGGTCGGGCCGCCTCGTCGTGCGCAACGCCGCCTACGCGGCCGACCCGCGCCCCGTCGACCCCACCTGCGCCTGCCCCTGCTGCGCCGGCAGCACTCGGGCGTATGTACGCCACCTGCTGCGCGCCGGCGAGATGCTGGGCCCGCGCCTCCTCAGCCTCCACAACCTGCACACGCTGCACCGCTTCGTCGGCGCGATCCGGCGCCACATCGCCGCCGGGACGCTCTCCGCCTTCCGGGACGCGTTCTGGGAAGCCGCCAACCCGTGGGCGGCGGCGAATCGGGCGTAACAGGGCGCGCCGGACGCCCGCGCGCACCCCCCCTCCCGGGCCCGAAATCCCCCGCCGACGCATACCCCTGTCGCGGACCCGCAGAGGCTAGCGCCCGGGGAAGGCCGCCACAGGTGTGGCGGCTCGAAGGGGGATGCTGCCTTTGGCGACGCGCAACGGATTCGGTCTGCGTGCCCTGGACGTGCCGGCGGCGACTGCTCCAGGGGAGAACCCGTACCACGCCGCGCGCCATCAGTACGCCGCCGCCTGCCGCGACCTCGGCCTCGATCTGGAGTCCACGGAACTCCTCTGCCGGCCCGAGCGATTCACCGAAGTCACGATCCCCGTGCCGGCCGACCACGGCGGCGTACGTGTGTTCACCGGCTACCGCAGCGCCCACAGCCGGGCTCTGGGGCCGGCCAAGGGGGGGATTCGCTTCCACCCCGGGGTGACGGCGGACGAGGTCCGGGCGCTGTCCTTGTGGATGACCATCAAGTGCGCCCTCTTGGGGCTTCCTTTCGGCGGAGGCAAGGGCGGGGTGACCTGCGACGTGCGCCGCCTATCGATGCGCGAACTCGAGGCGCTCAGCCGCGGCTACGTCCGGGCGATGCTCCACGAACTCGGGCCGGAGCAGGACGTCCCGGCGCCGGACGTCTACACCGACGCCCGGGTCATGGCCTGGATGTGCGACGAATACGAGCGCTGCACCGGCAACGCCGCGCCCGGGGTGATCACGGGCAAGCCGCCGGCCCTCGGGGGGAGCCTCGGGCGTGATCAGGCCACCGGCCGCGGGGTGGTCGTGGTGGCCCTCGCCGCCGCGCGGCGGGTGGGGCTCGCGCCGGACCGCTGCCGGGTGGCGGTGCAGGGCTTCGGGAACGCCGGCAGCGTGGCCGCACGCGGGCTCGCGGCGGCCGGCATGCGGGTGGTGGCGGTCTCGGACAGCCGCGGCGGCGCCTTCGACCCCCGGGGGCTCGACATCGACCGGCTGCTCGGCTACAAGGCGGCGACGGGTACGGTCGCGGACTTCCCGGGCGCCCGGCCCGTCGACGCGGAGGAACTCCTGGGTGCCGACGTGGAGGTACTGGTGCCGGCGGCGCTGGAGAACGCGATCGATGCGGAGGCGGCGCATGCCGTGCGGGCGCGGGTGGTCGTCGAGGCGGCCAACGGGCCGGTGACGCCCGAGGGCGACCTTGTGCTCCAGCAGCGGGGCGTGCTCGCCGTGCCGGACGTGCTGGCCAATGCCGGCGGGGTGACCGTCTCCTACTTCGAGTGGACGCAGGACCGGGCGGGCTGGTTCTGGCCGGAGGGGGAGGTGCTGGGGCGGCTCGATGCGCGGATGGAGGAGGCGGCGGCGCGCGTCTTCGCCGTGGCCGAGGAGCGCGGCTGCAGCCTGCGCCGGGCCGCCTACCTTTTGGGGCTGGAGCGCGTGGCCCAAGCCCTGCGGCTGCGGGGTCGGATCCCCTGAGCGCCGGGGGGGCTGGAGCGGTTGTGGGCGCGACCTGTGTCGCGCCGACCGCGGCGGCGGCCGCTGCGCCGCGCGGCCGTGCGTGCGGGGATCGCGAGCCGTGCCGCACGCGCCGTCGTTGCCCGTTCCGCCGGAACTTGCTAGTCTGGAAGGGCGACCCGTGGGGCGGAAACCCCCGCCACCCCCCGCCGCGGCCCGCGCGCGGCGGTCGCCGCATCCGCGTGGATGCCACGAGTCGAACGGATGGAACGGATGGATGCGGCTCGGGCCGGAGCGCCGGGTTGGCGGAAGGAGTGGCACGACAGCTTGCCCAAGCGCACGGCCCGGGAGCCGGCGCAGAACCCCTTGGAGGAATGGCGCGCGCGCGAGGCCCGCCTGCTCGACGCGGGGCGCCAAGACGACGTCGACCGGCAGCACGGGCGCGGCAAGCGGACTGCGCGCGAGCGGCTGGACATGCTCTTCGATCCCGGCAGTTTTCGCGAACTCGGGCTGCACGTGCGGCACCGGGGGCGCGAGTTCGGCCTGGATTCCCGCGAGATCCCCGCGGACGCGGTGGCCACCGGCTTCGGCACCGTGCAGGGCCGCACGGTCTATGCCTTCTCCCAGGACTTCAGCGCCATGGGCGGCACGGTCGGGGAGATGCACGCCAGAAAGATCGTGCAGGTCCAGGAGGCGGCCCTGGCCGCGGGGGCGCCCCTGATCGGCCTCAACGACAGCGGCGGCGCCCGCGTCCAGGAGGGCATCGACGCCCTGGACGGCTATGCCCGCATCTTCCGCCGCAACGTCCTCGCCTCCGGGGTCATCCCGCAGATCTCCGTGGTGCTCGGCCCGTCGGCGGGCGGCGCGGTCTACTCGCCGGCCCTCACCGACTTCGTCTTCATGGTCGCGGGCATCGCCCAGATGTTCATCACCGGGCCGGACGTCGTGCGGGCGGTGCTCGGCCAGGAGGTATCCTTCGAGGAGTTGGGCGGCGGCCAGGTGCACGCGGGGAAGTCGGGCGTCTGCCACTTCCTGCTCCCGGACGAGGCCGCATGCCTGGTGCAGGTGCGGCGCCTACTCGGCTACCTGCCCTCGAACAACCTCGAGGACCCGCCCGCTGATCCGGCGGCCCCCGGGTGCGACCAGCCGGTGCCGGCGCTGCGGGATGTGGTGCCGGAGGACCCGAACCGGCCGTACGACGTGCGCGCGGTGATCGGCGGGATCGTTGACCCCGATTCCCTGCTGGAGGTGCACGCGGACTGGGCCCGGAGCGCCGTGGTCGGCTTCGCCCGCCTCGGCGGGCGGGCCGTGGGCGTGGTGGCCAACCAGCCCCGCGCGGTCGCGGGGTGCCTGGACATCCACTCCTCGGACAAGATCGCGCGCTTCGTCCGCACCTGCGACAACTTCAACCTGCCGGTGCTCACCCTGGTGGACACCCCCGGCTACATGCCCGGCCTCGACCAGGAGCACGGCGGCATCATCCGGCACGGGGCGAAGGTGCTCTACGCCTACGCCGAGGCCACCGTGCCCAAGGTGAGCGTGGTGCTGCGCAAGGCTTACGGCGGCGCCTACATCGCCATGTGCAGCCGCGGGCTGGGCGCGGACATGGCCCTGGCCTGGCCCGGTGCCGAAATCGCGGTCATGGGCCCGGATGCCGCCTGCGACCTCGTCTTCCAAAAGGAGATCCGGGCCGCCGCCGACCCGGCCGCGGTCCGGGCGGCGCGGACGGCCGAGTATCGCGAGAAGTTCGCCAATCCGTACGTCGCCGCCGCGCGGCAATACGTCGACGCGGTGATCGATCCGGCGGAGACCCGGACCTGGGTGGCGCGGGCCTTCGCGGCCCTGCAAGGCAAGCGCCAGGAGTTGCCGGCCAAGAAGCACGGCAACGTGCCGCTGTGAGCGCGATGCGCCCGGTGGGCGGCGCCCCGGATCCCGATGCGACGCCTCCGCTCCAGGAGATCGCGGCCGTGGTCGCCGCGGCGACGGCCGTCGCGCTACGCCTGGGGATGCGGTCCCCGCGAGTCGCCGCCGTCGCGCCCGCCCCGGCCGTGCCGGCGGGCCCGTCCCCCTGGTCCCTGGCCGGGCGGCTGGACGCGGGCTCCGCCCGGCGGTTCGTGCAGCGGAGGCCCTGAGCGGTCGCGAATGGGGAGGCCTGGCGCAGATCGTCCATCGACTGAGGGTGACCATCAACGGGCACGCCTACGACGTGACCGTGGAGGAGCTGGGGGCAGCCGAGGCGGCGCCGCCGGCCGCCCCCGCGGCCGTCCCGTCTGAGTGGGTCGCGCCGCCTGCGGCGTCGCCGGCGGCCCGGGCGGGGGGCGGAGGCGGGGCCCAGGGGGCGGTCGTCGCCCCGCTCCCCGGGGTGATCGCCGACGTCAAGGTGCGCGTCGGGCAGACGGTGTCCGGCGGCGAGGTGCTGGTGGTCCTGGAGGCCATGAAGATGGAGAACGAGATCTCGGCACCGAGCGCGGGCACCGTGCGCGAGGTCCGGGTGGCCAAGGGCGATCAGGTCGCGGCCGAGCAGGTCCTGGTCGTGATGGGGTGAAGGGGTGGCGGGGAGCCCCACCGGCACGGGGGACGCCGGCGTGACCGCGGACGCGGGCGGTCCGGCGGTGCCCGGCGCGCGTCCCGCGGCGGGCGGCGGGCGACCCGGCGGCGGCGCAGCCAAGGCCGAGATGCGGGAGCGGCTGCAAGGCTGGCGGGCGGGCCTCGCCGATCATTGGGTCCGTGCCTGGAGCCTCGATCTGGAGCGGCACCTGTTGTCCTATCCGCCGGCGTCCTCGCCCCGGACGGTGCTGGTGTATGCGGCGCTCCGCCGGGAACCGCAGACCTCGGGCATCGCCGCGGCCCTGGCCCTGCGCGGCGCCGTCGTCGCCCTCCCGGTCGTTTCAGGGCCGGACCTGATTCCGCGGTGTGTGCCGCAGCCGGGGGAAGGGCTCGACGCCGCGGCCGCGTGCGGTCCAGACCTCCATCCCACAGAGGTCGATCTGGTGCTCGTGCCCGGGCTGGCCTTCGACCGGACCGGCCGGCGCCTGGGTCGGGGCGGCGGTCACTACGACCGCTTCCTGCCCCGGCTGCGGCCCGACTGTCGGCGGATCGGACTGTGCTTCGAGGGACAACTGGTGGACGCCGTCCCCGTGGAGCCGTGGGACCAGTCGGTGGACGCCGTGGCGACCGAGTCCGGCGTGTATGCGGGGGGGGCGTGGAGTGGGCAACGGGGGTAGGCGGGCGCCGGAGGCGGGCAGCGGCGCGCCGCGTCGGCGGGATCCAGCGGGTCCTGGTCCGGGCGCGCGGTCCCGCCAGGCCCCCCGCCGCGGCGTCGGGGACGCGCTGGTCCAGGTCTTCTCCGGGGCGTTCCGCAAGGGCTGGCAGAACCTCCTGGAACTCGTCCTCCTCGGCCTGATCTGGTTCGTCGGGATGATCACCGTCGGCCTGGCCATCATCTCGCCGGCGATCCTGGCGAAGGGGGGCGGGCTGCTCCTCGCGCTGCTGGCGGTGCTGCTGCCCCTCGCGGTCGCGGCGCCGGCCACGGTCGGCCTCTTCGGGGCCGTCGACCTGATCTGGGCGGGCGAGGCCATCGGGCCGTTCGACGCGTTGCGTAACTTCTTCCGCGGCTTCCGCCACCGCTACCTGCGGTCCGTCGGGCTCGGCGCCCTGTGGGGGCTGGTGATGGTGTCCCTGTATGCCAACATGGTGGAGGACCGGCACTTCATCCCCCCGGTCCTCTCGGTGGGCGTCGGGATCCTCCTCCTCTACATCGCCCTCTTCGTCGTCATGATCAACGTGTACCTGATCCCCATCGTCGCGCTCACGGAATGGGACCTGTGGCGGGCCGTGCGGGTCGCGACCTGGGAGGCGGTGGCGAATCCCCTCTACACGATCAGCGCGCTGCTCCTGCCCGCCGCCGTGGTGATCGTGGGGGCGGTGCTCCGGCCGCTCCTGCCCCTTCTGGTCGGGGGTGCCGCCGCCCTCTTCTCGACGGGCGCCCTGCGTTTCGCGCCCATGCGCCATCCCGACCTGCCTGCGGCCACCACCATCGATCAGCCGCTGGATGACGATCCGCGCCCGGGTCCGGTGGATCTGCGGCCGGGGGTGGACTACCAGGAGGTCGCCCGGCCCGGGCCCGAGGATCCCGGCGCCCGCGCGGGCGCCGGGGGCTCGGGTCGGGGGGATACCTGAGGGCGCGCCGCGTCGGCGCCGTCCGGCGGGGGCCGGGGGGACGTCCTTGAGACCGGACCCGGCGGACGCGGCGCTCACCCGGGCCAGGGGGAGGGGCGTGGGTGGTGGTTGCCCAGTGGACCAAGCCGCCCGCCCTGGCCCCCGGCGCCGTGCTGGGGGTCGTAGCGCCCAGCGGGGCCGTGCGGGCGGATCTCCTGGCCGCCGGGCTCGCGGCGTTCCGGGACGCCGGCTTCGAGGTCGCCCTCTCGCCGCACTGCCTGTCGCGGCACCACTTCCTGGCGGGCCCCGACGCGGAGCGGGCCAGCGCCCTCAACGCCATGCTGCGCGACCCCGGCATCCACGCGGTGGTCCTGGCACGGGGCGGCTACGGTGCCATGCGCATCCTGCCCCTCTGCGACTGGAGCCCCCTGCACCTCCATCCGAAGGCCGTCGTCGGGTTCAGTGACGCCACCGCGCTCCACGCGGGGCTGGCGGCCTCCGGCTTGGTCAGTTTCCACGGCCCCATGGTCGAGGCGGGGCCGGCGGGGATGCCGTCCGAGGACCTGGCCGGTTTGCTGCGGGCGCTCCGCCACCCGGGGCCCCTCGGCGCCCTGACCTTGCCGGCGGGTGCGGCCGATCCGGTCGTCCTGCACCCCGGATGCGCGGCCGGGCGCCTCGTGGGCGGCAACCTCACCCTGTTGGCCGCCACGCTCGGCACCCCCTGGGAACTCGACACCGCGGGGTGTCTGCTCCTCCTGGAGGACGTGGGCGAGAGCCCGTACCGGCTCGACCGCTACCTGACCCAACTCTGGCTCGCCGGGAAACTGCAGGCGGCGGCCGGGTTCCTCATCGGGGAGTTGGTGGGCTGCGAGGGGCCCGCCGGGTCGCCGCCGCCGCTGCAGGTGTTCGCCGAACGCCTCGCCCCCCTCGGCAAGCCGTGCCTGGCGAACCTGCCGTTCGGCCACGGGCGCGTGCGCCTCACACTGCCGCTCGGCGTGCGGGGGGAGCTGAATGCCGGTGCCCGGGAGATCCGGGTGACGGAGACGGCGCTCGCTTAGGCGGGCGGGGTCGGGCGCCCCGAGCGGTGGCGCTGGGGCGCGGCGGCCGTGGGGCGGGGCGGCGGTCCCTTGCGCTGCCGCCCAGGCGCCGGAGCGGCCGTGCCGAGGCAGGGGTGGCCACGGCCCGTGCCGCCGCCTGGGGGCCGGTGGGGCGCTGGAGCAGGGGCCGGTGGGGCGCTGGAGCAGGGGCCCGTGGGGCCCGCGGGCCCGCCAAGCCTGCCGTCCGCTCCCCTCCCTGTGGCGCTCGGGCTCGGTCCGACGCGTCGAGTCGCCGCGAACGGGCGGCGGTGTAGTCGGTGCGGCGCTGCTCCCCGGTTTCGCGTCACCGCGTCCCAAGGGCGAGGGATCCCGGGGAGCCGTCCCCATCCAGACCGGCGCCCCCACCCCGCCCGCTGCCCCTCAGAGGGCGGCTTCGTCCCGCTGCAAGCGCGGCCCGAGGCCGCAGACGGCGACGCAGTCCTTACCGGCGGCCTTCGCCTCGTACATGGCGCGGTCGGCGCGTGCCACCAGGTCCGCGGGGGTGGTTGCGTGCTGAGGAAACGTGGCCACGCCGATGCTGACGGTGCCGAAGGCTTCGCCCCGGGGACCCACGGGGACCAGGCGCGCCTGATGACGCAGCCGTTCGGCGATCTCCGCGGCCTCCGGCCAGTCGGTGCCCGGCAGGATCACGACGAACTCGTCCCCGCCGGCGTACCGCACCGGCACGTCCTCGGATCGGACGTTCTGGACGATGGTGTCGGCGAGGCTGCGCACAAGGCGGTCGCCGTGCTGGTGCCCGTAGCGGTCGTTGGTGATCTTCAAGCTGTCGGAGTCGATGAAGAGCAGCGAGAGGGCGAGCCCGTGGCGCCGGGCACGCGCGATCTCCTCCTCGAGCCGGATGGTCAGGTAACGCGCGTTGTAGAGGTGGGTGATCGGATCGAGCAGGGCCTGGCGCCGGCTCTCGGCATGGGCCAGGGCGGCCCCCAGCCCGAGGGCCGCGTATTCGGCCATGCCGCGCAGCGCCTCCGCGGACCACTTCGGCAGCGAGCGGCCCGGCCGCGCCTGGACCGTGATCGCCGCGAGCACGCGTTCCCCCATGAGCACGGGCCAGGCCAGGATGTCCGCCTCCGGGGGCGCCGCCGGATCCAGTACCCGCAGCGGCTCCCGGCCGACGGCGCGCGCCAGGGGGATGCGCGCGTTCAAGCAGCGGTTGGCCGCATCCCACAGTTTGGGCGGGACCGCGGCGTCCGGATCGGCCGTCCAGGACGCCCGCCCCTCGACGTCCCCACTGCGCCCAGAGGCGACCGCCACGGCGCCGGCCCGCAGGAGTTCGCCCGCGCGTTGGGCAACCTCCGCCAGGATGCGCTCCGCGTCGAGGGAGGACATCGCCCGGCCGATCGCTGCCATGGCTTCCAGGCGCCGCTGCTGCCACCGGTTGGATGCCAGGGCCAGGTACGCCACGGGGCTGTGATAGGTGCCGGCGAGGGTGGCGATGGTCATGGCCGAGGCCTGGCGCCAATCGGTCCAGGGGTGGCCATGCAGGAGGCTCGGCAGGGAGACCAGGAGGCAGTTGGCCGCGCCGACCAGGAGGGGCACTGGCGGCGCGTACGCGGCGGAGGCGATGATGACGATCATCACGTCGATGGGCACGTTGATCGAGCGGTAGCCGCCGGTGGCGTTGGTGATGATCAGGGCGAGGACGATCGAGGACGCGGAGGCGAAGAACAGTAGGTGCGGATCGCTGTTCTGATGCTGGAGGGGCCGCAGCACGACAAGCGAAACGATAAGGATCGTCGCCATGGCGGCGGCAAGCCAGACGTGCAGGGGCAGCATGCCGAAGGTGGCGGCCAGGCCGCCCACACCGACGCTGCCGGCCGTTAGGGCGGAACGGAGGACGAACACCCCGTCCGTCCTGGCCTGGTCGGCGGTTTCGGCCCAACGGCTGAGTCGGGGTCCCCCCAACGATGCACCCCCCGGCGGTCTGCCCGGGCCAGCATCACCCAGGGGCTGAACTTCGCGTGCACACCGAAAAATACCTGCACGTCCGGCGTCTGCCAGCCGGTCGCGTGCCCGGAGGCGGACCACGAATGGATCTCGGCTTGGTCGGACTCCCGCAGTGCGGTAAGAGCGCCCTGCTGTCCCTGCTCACGGGCGGTCCCGCCGGGGGGCGGGTAGCCGTGGCGCGCGTGCCCGACGCCCGACTCGGCGTGCTTGCCGACATCTTCCACCCGCGCAAGGTGACGGCGGCGACCCTCCGGCTGACGGAACTGCCCGGCCTCCTCCCCGGCCGCCTGGAAAAGGGGGAGCGCAACGCCTTCTTCGAAGGGGTGCGCAAGACGGACGCCCTGCTGCACGTGGTGCGCGGCTTCGACGACTCGGCCGCCCCACACCCGGCTGGCTCGGTAAATCCGCTGCACGACGCCCGCAACGTCGAGGAGGAGTTGCTCCTGGCCGACATGGAGCGGGCCGAGACCCTGGTGGAGCGCATGGCCAAGAACCGCACGCGCAGCCGGGAGGAGGACTTGCAACTCGCCGCGCTGCGGCGCTGCGCGGAGGGTCTCGGACAGGCCCGCCCCGTCCGGCTGCTGGGGCTGACGGCCGAGGATCTCGGCCTGCTCGGGGGTTTCGGGCTCCTCACCGCCCGCGGGGAACTGCTCGCCCTGAACGTGGGGGAGGAGGACCTGCGCGCCGGGCGGCGCTTCGAGGACCTGGAGGCGTGGGCGGCGGAAAACGGCATTCCGGTGGTGACCTTCAGCGCCCGTGTCGAGGCGGAGATCGCCGGCCTGCCTCCCGAGGAGCGGGCTGAATTCCTGCAAGCCTACGGCCTGACGGAACCGGGGACCGACCGCCTCGCCCGGGCCGCGTATGCCGCGCTGGGATTGATCTCCTTCCTGACCGCCGGTGAAGACGAGGTGCGCGCCTGGCCCATCCCGGCCGGCACGGTGGCGCGTCGCGCGGCCGGCAAGATTCATTCCGACATCGAGAAGGGCTTCATCCGGGCGGAGGTCGCCGCCTTCGCCGCCCTGCAGGCGGTCGGTTCCTGGAAGGCTTTGCGGGACAAGGGGCTCCTCCGTCTGGAGGGCCGCGAGTACACGGTGCGGGACGGCGACATCATCGAGTTCCGCTTCAACGTCTGACCGGCATCCGGGCGCCGCCACGGCCGTCGCCTCCGCGTGGACGCATCTGTGGTGGGTCTGCTATGAATGGAGCGGGTGAGCCGCCGTGGTCGAGTATCTGCTGCTGCCCGCCGCCGGCCTCGTCCTCCTGGGGGTCCTCGCCGTGCAGTTCCTCGTCCACGGCGTGACTTACGGGCCGCGTGCCCGCCGGGCGATGCTGCTCCTCGGCGTCCCGGTCGCGGCGGCGGGATTCCTAGTCGGCGTGCTGTCGCATCTCCGGCCGCTCTGGGGCCGGGTCGCGGTGGGCGGTGTGGTCGCGGTCGTCTGCTACCTGGGGCTGGCGACCGGGGCCGTCCTCCGCTGGCGCCTGCGCAAGCTGGCTGCGCTCGGCGGGGACGTGACGGCGCTGCGCCAGCGGTTGGCGGCACGCCGCCGCGAGGTGGAGGCCCTGTTCTGGGAGATGGCCGCGCATCCGGAGCGGCCCTCCGTCGCGGCGATGCCCGCGGAATCGGCCGTGCAGGTGCCGGACGGCACCGCCGTGCTCCACGCCTGGCGGTCGGCCGATCCGGCGAAGATGTCCGTCCGGGCCGTGCTGATGGACCGGTGGCGCGCCGAATTCGCGCGCTGCAGCCGTGCGGAACTGCTCAGGCGGGCGCGGGTGCTGGAGGCCGCCAGCGGCGACGTGCCGGAAGACGAGCGCGACGCCCTGGAGGCGCGGCTCGCCACCCTCTGGCTCGTGTACGCGGCCCTGCCGGAGGCACCGGCGGCCGAGCCGGCGCCGTCGCCGCGGTCGCGTTGGGACGACGCCCGCCGGGATGTGGCCCGCCTGCAGGCGGAAATGGCGGACGTGCTGCGGCAGCACGGGATTCTACGCCGTCGGCGGCTGCCGCTCGACTGACGGGCGGCTCGGTCCAGAGCGGGGGCGGAGGGGCGGGGGCGCCGCCCCCACCCTCAGGTGGAGCGCCATGGGCGCCCCGTGCTCCCCGTCCCCGTCGGACCCTGTTCGGCCAGGAGCCGTTCGGCATGCTCGACCGCGATACGGACGACCTGCCCGCAGGCGCGTGACGACACGGCGCCCCAGCCCTCGCGGTCCACGATGTCGGCCACGCCGAGCTCGCGCGCGATCGCCGCCTTTGAACGCGGGGAGAGCAGGGATCGGTGCGGTGCCAACGGCCATCCCCCCCGGGGATAGTCTAACCGGGTATCGGCTCACTATGTTCATCGTGCCGGGTGCGGCGACCCGGCGGGGGGGCCGTTCTTGGGGGCGATCGCCCAACTGGTCGCGGGACTCGCGGCCGTACTGCTCAGCGCGCGGCTGTTTACCAACGCCCTGGAGTGGTTCGGGCTGCGCGTCGGCGTTTCCCACGGCGCCCTGGGCAGCGTCTTCGCCGCCCTGGGCACGGCGCTGCCGGAGGCGTCGATCGCCGTCCTGGCGGCGCTGGCCCCTGGCTCGGCGGCCCTGGGGGTCGGGGACGCGGTGAGCATCGGGGCCGTCCTGGGCGCCCCGCTGCTGCTGTCCACGCTCGGCTTTGCCGTGCTCGGGATCGGCGGCCTGCGGGCCGGCAGCCGGGCATTGGAGATCCCGGCGCGGGGGCTCCGCCGGGATCTGGTGTTCTTCCTGGCGGCCTTCGGCGCCGCCGCCGCGGCGGGCGCCCTGGGCGCGCCCCCACTCCTGCGCTGGCCTGTCGGGGCGGCTCTGATGGCGGCATATGCGGTCTTCATCACGCGTACCCTGGCGCAGGAAGCGGCCGTCGAAGCGGATGCCGGGTCACCGCCGCCCCCGCTGCTTCTGGACCGCGCGGCGGCGCGCCAGCGGGCGGCGCCGGCGTGGTCCGCGATCTGGTCGCAACTGGCGCTGGCGATGGGGGTGATGCTCGGGGGCGCCGAACTGTTCGTCCATACCCTGACCGGCATCTCCCAGCACCTCGGCCTCTCCGGCTTCGTTCTGGCGGCGCTGATCGCCCCGCTGGCCACCGAACTCCCTGAGACGGCGAACAGCCTCGTCTGGCTGGCCCAGGGCAAGGATGCGCTGGCGACGGGCAACGTCACGGGGGCGATGGTCCTGCAGGGCGCCGTCATCCCCGCCCTCGGTATGTGGTTCACCCCTTGGGCCTTCGGGCGTCCGGAGACGGTGGCGGCAGGGGTCGCGCTCCTCGGGGCTTTGATCGTCTGGACGGGCTCTCGCGGCGGCGGGCGCCTGCCTCCCTGGCTGCTGCTGGCGCCGGGGCTGCTCTATGTGGGCTTCGTCGTCTGGGTGCTGTGAGTGCCTCGGGGCCCGGTGTACGGGTTCGGCCGGGCCGTGTGGCGGGAGATGGGCGTGGCGCGAGATTGCGACGTGGACTCGCCGTCACCGCCGGGGGCGAGGGCGCCCAAAACTCGGCCGGGCGGCGCCCAGCGACGGTTTGACGGATGACAAGGGCCTCCACTATACTGAGCCCCGTCGGGCGAATAGCTCAGCGGCAGAGCACCTGCCTTACACGCAGGGGGCCACAGGTTCAAATCCTGTTTCGCCCACCAATTCGAAGAGCCCACGGCGCGGTAGCTCAGTCGGTAGAGCAGCGGACTGAAAATCCGCGTGTCGCCGGTTCGATTCCGGCCTGCGCCACCACTTAGAAGCCTAGAGCCTCAAGGCTCACAGAGAACCCCCGCCGGTAGAAGCCCGCGGGGGTTCTCGTTTTGCAGACACCTTGGCAGACATCCAGGGATTTACCAGCAGCCTGCAGACATCCCCCATGTCTGCGGTCAGGTCGCCCGGCGCGCAGCCTTCCGCCGTGCCACGAAAGCGTCCACAGCCTCGGCGGAGGAGCGGTCCACCTCCGGTAGCAGGTGCCCATAGGTGTCGGCCGTCAGGGAGACCCGCTTGTGCCCGATCTTCTTGGACACGATCTCCAGAGGCACGCCGGCCGCCAGTTGCACGGAGACGGCCGAGTGACGCAGCGCGTGGAACGGCAGGCGCGGCAACCCGCCGCCTTCCCACTCTCGACCGCAATGGCGACAGCGGTACGCCTCGCCGCCCGCTTTGGTGGGAGACGTTTGGCGCTTGCAGCCCGGGCACGGCGCCAGGTCGCGCAGGCGGGCGAAGTCCCGGTAGACGTTGCTCGGGAACAACAGCCCGCCCGTGCCCGTGGTGAACACCCAGCCCTCATCCTGCCACCGCTCGCCGGACCCCAGGCGGTCCCGGGCCTGTTGGGCCTTCTGGGAGCGCAGCGCATCGATGGCGGCGCTCGGCAAGGTGAAGGAGCGCCAGCCGGCCGCCGTCTTGGTCGCCTCCTGGACATAGGCGCGGCCCTTCACCTGGACGTAGGAGCGGCGCACCACGACGACCCCGCGCTCTATATCCAGGTCGGTCCACTTCAACGCCAGCGCCTCACCGCGCCGCAGCCCCGACCAGAAGGCGAACCGCACGAGGGCGCCGATCCGCTCACCTTCGGCCGCCGCGAACAGGGCATCGGCCTCGTCCATCGTGAAGGCCGTCACCTGCTTGGGCGCCTGCTTCGGCGGCCGGGTCCGGTCCACCACGTTCGTCGCCACCACACCGAGTCGCAGCGCATCCTGGAGCATCGCCCGCAGGACTGCCCGGGCAAATGCCACTGTCCGCGGAGACAGGGCTTCACCGGCCGCGCCACGCCCCGCCGAAAGGTTGGACAGCATGCGTTCGACGGCGGCGGGGGAGACCTCGGGCAGCGCGGTCTTGCCCAGGACGGGCAAGACGTGCCGCCGCAGCAGCGTGTTATACCGCTCCCATGTCGCCGGCCGCAGTTCCCGCTTCCGGTCCTCCAGCCACCGATCGGCAAACTGCATCAGCGTCTCGCGGGTCGGGCTCACGAAGCGCGCCCGGTCGGCCTCCGCATCCACCAGAAGCTGCCGCTCGATCTTCTCGGCCTCTTCCCTCGTGTCAGCCGTGGCGCTCTTGCGCACCCACTGGCCGGTGCGCGGATCCTTGCCGACGCGCACCTGCACTTGCCACACGTTGCCGCGCGGGACAATCGCCACAGCCTGCCACCCCCTGCATGTCTGCAATGTCTGCAAGCCGCCCGATCCGTGCCGGCCAGTCACACGGCGGTGGCAGGGGCCTGTCTGCGCGTTGGGAGCAGGGCGACCAAGCGCCCGGGTGGCCGTCAAGGGCGCCCGCAGGGCGCCGCGCAGCGGCCGAAGGCCCTTGACGGTGCGGATGCCCCCACCCTGTCCTGCCCGACCGAAACACCTTTCGGTCGGCGCCACCCGGCGAGGGGTGCCCCGGTCGCGGTCCTGCTCACTCGGGCAGTACCGGGGCAGGCCGCTCCACCTTCACGGCGATGGCGTCAATCCGCTCGCCGGGCGCCAGGGCCTCGGGCTTCTCCCCGGGTCCTTTGGTCAAGCCATCCTGCGGCGTGACATACCGGAGCACGGTCCTGTCGCGTCTTACGACCACGGCCAGGGCGCCACGCGCGGGTGTTCCATCCCTCCCGACTCGGACGCAGTAAACCCGGTCGCCTACCTTCAAGCCGCCTGCCGCCATTGCGTCATCGGTTATTTCGAGGGCATAGTCGACCGGCGAGTCTATCCGTAACCACTCGGATTCGACCACATCTTCTTTGAGCCACAATGGCCCTTCCGGTACTCGCTTGAGGACGGGAACGGCCTTCACCGGGATGAAGTCGGCGAATCGGCGCTGCAACACCACGTTCGGATCACCAGAGAAGATGGGCTCGGCGTTGCTGTCCCTATGGTCGACCCCGAGCAAGGCGTCCGTAGTCGTGCCATAGAGGGCGGCTAGGTCTGCGATGCGAGCGCGAGGATGGTACCGGCCGCTTTCCCAACCCACGATGGTCACCCGAGACACGTCAAGGCGTCGTGCGACCTCCGACTGCGACAAATGGCGCTTGCTGATGGGGTCCATAACGGCCATCCTGGCCGCTTTCAGGCGTAGGCCCAGTTCGGAGTAAGGCGACTCGCTCATGTACCCATGATATCCATTGCGTCGGCTCACCCGACAGGTCGGCCAATAGCAAAGAAGGGCATTGACAACATGAAAGGCTGCGCCCTACACTCGCCCCACACGGAACAGAAGGGAGGGCAATGCAGTGTTCCCTTGCGACGGCTGGTGCATGCACCGGCCGGGTCCCACACCAAAGGGGGTGGTGTGCCCGTGAGCCGGCCGACCGTGCGCGTGTTTTGGGCGGATGGGCCTCTGGTGGGTTGGCGGTCGCAGCACTCGGCCGAGGGCCTGGTGCAGCGCGGCGCGGGCCAGTGGGTTGCGCTCTCCGAGGTGCCCAACGCCGCCGCCCAGGCGGATGCGGGCGCCGCCAACTTCGCCGGGGTGCCCCAGGAGCGGGTCGTCATGCTCCACGACACTCTCCGTGAGACCGCCCCGGACGTGAAGGCCCTGGCCGCCGGGGTGAAAGAGACGCGGTTCCGCAACACGCGGCGCGACGTGTCCGGCTTCTTCATGTCCCGGGCGGAGATTGAGGCGAGTGGCGACCTGGCGCTCTTCGTGAGAACGGGAAGGTCCCCCAGCGTCGAGTGCTGGAGGACCTTCGTGGAGCCTGGGTACCGGGAGGCCTGTAGGAATACGGGGCCGCAGTCCGTCGCGGCCCAGGCGGCCGGTGGTGAGCACCTGCCGGTCCGCTTCCCGCATCGGTAGCACAGCCCTTCCCCTGGCAAATCCATACACGGCGCGGCGCCGTCGACCGGGCGGCGTCTTCGTGCTGGTTGGAGGTGATCCCGGCGTGGCGACGGTCGCTTCGGTCGGCGCGTTCCGCGATGGCTGGTATCGCATCCCCGACGCGGCCGGCGTCTGGTTCGTTCACGGCGTGTGGTACGAGTGGCGCCACGGCGAGATGTTCGGGCCCTGCTGCGGCTGCCTCTCAGACTTCGCCGATGGCGCACAGTCCGAGGAAGAGGCGAAGCGCCTGGTCCGCCAGCGGGCCCGGAAGCGCGGATACCGCCGCATCGAGTTCCAGACGGTCCAGCGGCAGCGGTACATCTGCTTCATCCAGCAGCCCACGGCCGAAGCCCTTGCCGCTCACGGGCTCACGGCGGCCGATTGGCTGCCTGCCCGCCCCGCCGACGCCTGGGCCTGAAGGCCCGCAGGAGCCCCACGCAGACCCGATAGCCGTCGCGGAGGTGAATAGTCGATGCGCCTGCCCACCTTCAAGGGCGTGGCTCTGCGCGCCCGTTCCGCCGCTTCCAAGGCCCTGCCCGTCGTCGCGGGCGTCGTGGTCGGTGTCGCCATGGTCGCCGCGCCGTCCCTCGTCTTCGCCGCGGCCACCACGCCGGCGGCCGTGGGCCCGACCGACCTCGGCTCGGCGCTCAACGGTATCCAGTCCCTCCTGTACTCCGTCGCCCTGCCGACCGCCGGGGTGGGCTTCGCCACCGGGGGCGTGTGGCACGCCGTGGCCCACGACCAGCGTTCTCAGGAGGGCGCGAAGGGGCTCATGAAGGGCGCGGTGATCGGCGCCGTCGCCACTATCCTCGCGTCCGCCGTCCTGGGTGGTGTCAGCGGGGCGCTCGGCGGATAGCCGCGGCCCCCGATGGGCGGGGGCGGGCTTCGGGGTCCGTCCCCGCCCGCTCCATGAGGGGGTGCGTCCGTGCTCAACCTGTTCCTCAACCCGTGGATGGTCGCCATCATCCAGGGCATCACCCAGGTCATCGCGGCCATCCTGCAGGCCACCGTGCTCCATCCCTACGTCTTCGACGGCAGCACGGTCCCGGCCGACATCTGGCAGGTCACGGACCACATCGCTTGGGCGGGGGCCGGGGTCCTGTTCATCTGGGAGTGCCTGCAGTACATCTGGCATCCCTGGACCGGCTCGCGGAACTCGCCATCGCAACTCATCGGCCGGACCGTTCTCGCGGTCCTGCTGGCGCAGTCGTCGTACTGGCTCCTCGACCTCATGCTGCAGGTCAACGACGCGATGGTGTCGACCCTGTTGCACGACTTCGCCACCCTCGGGCCGCTCAACAGCCTGGGGGCCTTGGCGTCGAACACGTCCCTGCCGTTCTGGATCTTGGTCGTGGTCCTCATCTTCCTCGCTGGCGTGCTCGGCATCGTCTTCTCTTGGGCCGCACGCGTGGCCGAATTGATCCTGCTCGTCGCCATCGCCCCGGTCGCGGCGATACTGAGTCTCACCGACTCGTTCCGCGGCTCCTGGCGGTGGCTCATCCGGGAGGCGGCGTCGGCGGCCTTCGCGCAGTCCATGTGGGCCCTCACGGTGACGCTCATGCTCTGGAGCATGGAGGGCGGCGTCATCGGCAGCGCCTCGGGCATCACAGACCCGGGCGTGCAGTTGGCGCTCTCCTGCATAGTGGGCCTGGGCTTCGTGGCGCTCTCCTTCAAGTCCCAGCGGTGGCTCAAAGGGCTCCTGTTCGGGCAACAGGTCGCGGACGGTAGCCACGGAGTGGCGGAACTCGCGGCCGTCTACATGGCGGCGCGCACGGTTTCGGGCGCCTACGGGGCGCAGATCGGCTCCGCGATGGGCCAACTCGGCATCGGCCGGTACAGCCAAGGGTGGATGCAGACCGAGGCCGCGCGTTCGGTGCAGTCGGCGCAGGTGGCCGCGCAGCCGGCGTTCGCGGTGCCCATGTCCGTCGCCCGGTCACAGGGCGCCATGGCGGCAATGCGGGACCCGGAGGCGCGGGACGCCATGCAGTCCAGCGAAGCGATGCAGCAGATGGTCAACGCGGACCCGATGGTCGCGGCAGCCAACGCCACCCGCAGCCAGGTCAACAAGCGGGCGAGGTCCGTGGGGGGCCACAGCCGCGCCGCGATGTACGAAGGCGGGCAGGATGCCCGGAGTATGTTTGAGGCGATGTATCCCAGACCCGCCCCGCCCGGCGCCTCCACCAATCCCTACACCGGGCGCGATGCCACGCAGTACCTGTCCGATGTGCAGCGGTCCCTTCTGCCGGGGAAGACCACATACGGTGTGCCCGTCGAACCGTTGGCAGAGTCAGGAGGGGGTGAATCGGAGTAGAATGGGGCGGCGGAGGTGGTCGATGTGGGCGGTTGGTATCCCGGCGAAGGGGAAGAGTGCTTCGCGGCACGGCTCTCCCAGGCGCGTCCGCAGGACTGCTTTCCGGCCGGTCCCATGCGGCGCCCCGTCACCGACGCCGAACTGCGCGAGGCCCGCGAGGCCCGCGAGTGGCGCCGCGCCCACGGGTGCATGACGATGCGGGACCGCTCGATTGAGCAGATAGTCGAGGGCCTTCGCAACCCGCCCAAGCTCCGCCACCGCCGCTTCGGACCCTCCATCCCGATCCGATAGCCCCGAGCCCAACACACGACGCTCTGCCGCCGTTCGGGACCTCCCCGGGCGGCGGTTTCGCGTTTGCGGGGGTGTCGCGATGCGTGCCCCGCCCGTCCCGATCCCGCGCACCGACCCGCGCTCCCGACCGATCGACCCCTTCCTGCAACTCGCGGCCGACGACCTCCTCGCCGCCGTGGTCCTCATCCTCCCCGCCATCGTGCTCTACAGCCGTCACGCCCACGTCGCCGCCGCCATCTCGGGCGCGGTCGGCGTTGCGGCGGCGGTGCCCCTGGTCCTCTGGCCCCCGGTGGACGGCCGGCGCGGATACGCCCGTCTCGCCGCCTGGGCCATGTGGCTTTTCGACCCGCGCGTCTTCGTCGTCACGCAGCCGCCCGCCGGGGCGGCGCGCATCTATGCCGTGGAGGTGATGGCCGATGGCCGTAGGGGACGCCGGCACCTTCTGCCCGATCCGCCCGCCCGGACCCGCCGACAGCATCCTGCAGGTCGGTGACGCGGCCTGGGCCGCCGTTCTGGACTTCCCCCTCCTCCCGTCCGCCAGCATGTCCGCCGACGCGGCGGCGAGCCTCCTGGAAGCCTTCGCGCGCTTCCTGGTGGGCGGGCTCTCCTCGCTTTCCCCCTCCGTCTCGGTGCAACTGGTGGTCGTGCAGCAGCCCCTGCGGCTGGCGACGGTGGCGCAGCGGTACGAGGAGGCGGCCGGGGTCCTCGGCGCCATCTCGGCGCAGGCGTCCGACCTCGCCTGGCAGTGGGGCGACTTCCTCCGCCGGATGCAGGGCGGCGGGCTTGCCACGCGCCGCGGTGGTGTGGTCCTCACGGCCGTCCGGCGCCCGGTCGGGTTCCTGCAGCGGCTGCGGACGCGGGAGAAGGCCGACCGCCTGACCGGCGACGAGGCGGCCACCCTCCTGCGGTCGGCCGTGCGCCAGGTCATGGACGCCGGGAAGGACGCGGGCTTCGCGCTCTCGCCCCTGGTCGGCGGGGACCTTGCGGCGTTCGTGTCGCGGTGGACCCGCGGCGAGGCCCTGCCGGTGCGGGAGGTGGCAAATGCGTAAGCGGGTGGTCGGCACGGTGCTCGAGGTGGAGGACGCCGGCAGCGGCCGGCCATGGGGCTGGACCCCTTCGGGCGTGGATCTCGGCGTGCCGGACGCCATCGTGCTCGGGGAGCGGGCGGCGCAGGTGCGGGAGGTGGTCGCCTGGCCCTCCTCCATCCCGCCGGGGTGGGCGGCCGATACGGTCCTCGTCGGAGAGGCGGCCCTTGTCCTGGCCCTGTCCGTCGTCCCTCCCGATCAGGTGCGGGCGCAGATCCACAAGGCCCTGCCGGCGCTCCAGTCGGCGGTGCGGGAGTCCGCGAAGCGCAGCATCGTGGACGCCGAACGCGAGCGGCAGATACAGGATGCGGTGCAACTTCTGCAGGCCATCGCGGGCGGCATGGTCCGGCATTGGGACGCGCAACTCTCGGCGCTCTACTGGGGCGACACGGAGGACCAGGCGCGGGACGCCGGCCAACTCGCCAAGCGCCGGGCCCGAGAGAGAGGCGTCGAACTGGCGGCGCTCCGCCACTCTCAGCGGCAGTGCTACCTCGGCGCGCTCCCCGGCGGGCGGCCGGCGATGCGGGGGCTCCTGCTCGACCAGGGCGCGCTTGCGGCGTCCTTCCCGTTCGCCGACGAGAACCTGCTGCAGCCGGACGGCATCTTCGCCGGCATCAACGAACGGACGGGCGGGCCGGTCCTCTGGGAGCGGTGGGCGCCCGACGTGCAGCATCTCCTGGTCAGCGGGGATACGGGCTTCGGGAAGTCCTACGCGGTGAAGTGCATGCTGGCGCAGGAAGCCGTGCTCGGCCACCCGCTCCTGCTCCTGGACCCCTCGGCCAAGCGGGAATACCAGTCCCTCACGGCGGCGCTCGGCGGGGTGTACCTGCCGCTCTCGCCGACCGGCGCGCAGAAGATCAACCCCCTGGCGGTGACGCCGGACGGCGCGAGCGTGCGACAGGGCATCCCACCCGCTCAGGCGGCGGGGCGGCCGGTCAGTGACCGCATCGGGGCGCTGAAGCCGATCCTGGCGGCGCTGGTGGGCGAGAGTCTGGAGTCGGGGCTGTTTGACGCGGTGATCGAAGCGGCCATCCAGCAGGCGTACATCGGCGCCGGGTTCACAGACTCCTGGGACGGGTGCTTCCGGGTGGAGGGCGGGGCGTGGGTGCCGCGGGGGCCCTGGCCGGTCCTGTCGGACGTGCGCCGGGCCCTGGAGGGCATGGAGGACGAGGACGGGCGGCGGTACGCCCGCATGCTCGCGCCCTACTGTGCCGGCGGCAGCGCGGACCTCCTCGACGGACAGACGACGGTGGAACTCGATGCCCCGGTGGTCGGGCTCGGGCTCAACGAGATCATCAGCGTGGGCGGGCGGTTCGCCCGCGCCGGCTACGCGGCGGTCATGGACTTCGCGGCCGAGCGGTTCCGGGCATCCCCCGAGCGCCACAAGTGCCTACTGGCGGACGAGTCGCACAACCTCCTGGCCGATCCGGTCATGTCCCGGTGGCTCGAACGCCTGCTGCGGGAGGCGCGAAAGCAGGGCATCTCCGTCACGGTCATTTCCCAGGGCGTCGGGGACTTCCTGGCGCAGCCCTCCGGACGGACCATCTTCCAGAACGCCGGGGCCAAGTGGTTCGCGCATCAACCGGCCTTGGACTTGGAGAACGCGGCGCGGACGCTCGGGCTCGACCAGGGCGTGCTTCGCGAGGCGGCCCACCTGCCCCGAGGGCATGGCATCTTCGCGGTCGGCGGGCGGGTGCTCCATGTGCAGGTGCAGGCGCCCGAGGCCCTGCACCCGCTCTTCCGGGCCGACGCGCAGCAGGAGGCGGTGCGCTGATGGACGGCACCTTCGCCTTCATCCTCCTCGCGCTCGGCGCCGCGGGCGTGGCCGTGCTGGTGCATCACCTCGACCCGGCGTGGACGGTGAAGGGGTGGCTCGGCGGCCTGAAGCACGGGCAGGCCGGCATCCCCGCGCCACGCTGGCCCCCTCCGTGGCTCCCTGGGGCCCTACAGGACGCGCTCGGCGCCGCTCTCCTCCTGGGGGCGGCGCTTGTGCTTCTGGCGGCCTGGCGGCTCTACCAGCGGCAACTGCAGGCGTGGGAGATCCGCGCGGTGCGGCTCCTGCTCTCGCGGGACGACGTTGCCCAGCCCCTCACCGTGGCGGCCCTTTTCGACGCCTGGGCGGAGACGGTCGGCAATCGCTACGTCGCGCGGCTGATGGGCAACGATCCGGTGGCCCTGGACCTCCTACGGGACGAGGGGGGACGGCTCCTCCTCTACCTACGGGGCGCGGCGCCCACCGTCAACGCGCTCACGTCCCGGCTCCGGGCGACCTGGACCAACGTGCGGACGGTTTCGGAGACGGCGCCCGAGGTGGTGGGGCCGGTCGCGGCGGTGGTCACTCCCCGCTACCGCAACACCGTCACCCGCGGCTTCCGCTCCTACCGCGACTACTCGCACAGCGTCACGGAGAGCATCTTCGCGGTCTTGGATGAGGCGACGGGGCCCGCGCAGGTGCAGTTCGTGCTCTCGCCGCGCGGATTCCGCTTCGCGGCCCGGGCCGAGCGGGCGCAGCACCGCTTCGAGGCGCGGGCGAAGAACCGGGGGCAGGTGGACACGACCCAACTCGCCGGCATGGGCATCGGCGAGACGGCGCAGATCCAGGCGGTGGCCAAGACGGCCGGGCGGCAGTGGTGGCGGACGGAGATCCGGATGGTCACGCAGGACGTGTCCACCCTGCAGGCCCTGGTCGGGGCGCTCAACGAGGCGGCGGCGGAGAACGTATGGCAGTATCACCGCGTCTGGTGGGCGCCCGTGCGGCGGCGGTTTGACTCCTGGCGGCACGGCGGCATGCCGGGGGTGTGGCCGGTGCTCGGCTGCACGTCGCTCCCCGGCATCTTCCTCGCCACCCTCTGGCAGATTCCCTCGGCGCGGCTCCGCGTCTCCGGGCTCCTGCGGGAACAGACCCGCCGCGGGCCGGCGCTCCTCTCGGTGCCCACGGAGGCCGATGGGGTCCGCGGCGTCACGCCGATCCGGGACGAAGCGGGGCGGACGGTGGTGGTGCCCGCGAAAGACCTGCGGTGGAACACCCTGTGCACGGGGTCACAGGGCGCCGGGAAGTCCACGGTCCTTCAGCAGTTCTGGCGATTCGCGGCCACCGACCGGGAGTGGGCCGGGGTCCTGATCGACCCGAAGGGCGCCCTGGCAGATGCGGCACGGGCTCTGGTCCCTCCCGACCGGCCGTGCGTGACGTGGCGGCTTGGGCAGCCCTCCGAGTGGGGTTACAACCCTTTCCTCGGCTCCGATGATTGGGACCTCGGCGCCGACCGGCTCCTCGGGGCGATGAAGCAGGCGTGGACGGACGGCAGCATCCTGGCGCGGTCGGAGGACATCCTGCGCCACGCCTGCGCGGCGGTGTTCGACCTCGGTCAGCAGCACCGCGGCTTCGTGGCGGCGCGGGAAATCCTCGAGGCGCCGGCCGGGTGGGGGAACCTCGCCAAGCGGATCCACTCCCCCGACCTGGCGGCGTGGTTCTCCCGGTGGGCCGGCGAGTACAAGGCGGACACGAAAGGCGTGCAGGCGGCTCTCGCGGCGCCACTCAACAAACTGTCGGCGCTCACCTTCGGGGCCCGGCGGTCGGCGGCCACGTGCAGCGCGGTGTCCATCGACCTCGAACGCATCATCGCGGACCGGGGCCTGCTCATCGTCAACCTCGCCACCGACGAGATGGGCGAGGACAGCGCGGCCCTGGTCGGCATCCTGCTCCTGGCGGGTTTGTGGAATGCCCTGCGGGGCGCATCGGCGGCGGCCGGCGGCGAGGTGCCCACGCTCCTGATCCTCGACGAGGCGCACAGATTCCTGGGCGAGACGTTCTTCCGCCTGGTGGCCGAGGGGCGGGCGTTCGGCGCGGCGGCGGCGCTTGGGCTCCAGTTCGTCGGGCAGATTGCCGACGAGAGGGCGCAGGCCACGGTGCGCGAGCTGGTGCAGCATCGGTTCCTGTTCCGCTCGCAGAACGTGGAGGAGGCCGAGGCCGAGGCGAAACTGCTCGCGCGCATCTACTCCAACTTCATCAGCCCCGACCAGGAACTGCAGGACATCATGAGCTTCACCCCCGACGACCTCTTCAACCTCCCGTCGTACCGCTGCGTGGCGCGCGTCCTAGTCGGCGGGAAGCCACAGCCGGCGTTCCTCGGCGAGACGATCCCGCTTCAGGGCGAGGGCACCGAGCAGCCGTGGGGCGTGTGTCCTCCGGAGTGGTTGCATCGGGCCACGCTGCCTCCGGAGGAGGTGACAGGGGACGACTCGCGAGAGGCGACCGAAGGCCACCCTCCAGAGGCGCCACCGGACGCATCGCCAGAGGTGACAGGGGAAGGCCCGCTCCCGGAACTGGCGGCGGCGCTCGGCGTGCCCCCCGAGGACCTGCAGGCGGCGCGAGACGCTGCCGGCGACGTCGCGGTCGAGGCGGCGCTCCGCAACCTCGCCACCCTCCCGACCGGGCGCGTGCGAGCGAAGGGTCGATGGCTGAAGGCGACCGCATCCAAGATGGCCCGAGGAGAAGGAGAGTGACCGCGCTGTCGACGCAGCAGGGAGCCCTGGGGCTCGTCAACTATTGGCGGCCCACAACCTGGGACCAGGCGGAGGAGGTTCCCGAGACCGACCCGCTCGCCATCATGCGCGGGTGGGCTCCAGAGGCTCACGGAGTGCACGACGACGGCTTCGCGATGCAGGAGCGCGACCTGCGCATTCTCGCGCGCCTGTGGGCCGCTGGTGGCCTTATGACCGAGCATGTGCAGGCCCTGTACTTCCCCGAGGTGCGGTCCCCGCGGGCCGTCCGGAACCGGATGCTGAAACTCTGGCGCGTCGGCCTGGTCCGGCGTTACCGGCCGCAGCTCAGTGAGGCCCGGGGCACCGGCTCCTACCTCTTCACGCTCACGCAGCTCGGCCTCGACGTGCTCCATGAGGCACGGCACCCCTGGTGGGTGACCCGCTACCCTCTCGCGGCGTGGGATCCGCGGCAGCAGGACCGGCCGCCGTCCTTCGACCTGATGCATCCGCTCATGGTGGCGGACATCGCCTCGTGGGCAGAGTCGCGCCTGAAGCGGGAGTGGGTGCACGAATCCGAGCCGGCGGGGCGGGTCCTCGTCCACGGCGCCGGCGGCCGCGCGGCGGGTGACTCTTTCTTCCCCGACGCGATCCTCGATGATCGGCGGGGCGGTACGTCGGCGTGGTTCCTGGAGGTGGAGCGGAGGGCCTACGCCCCGCACTGGCGGGAGAAGACGGCCAAGTGGGCGACGTGGGCCGCGCAGTATGCGTTCGGCCAGGCACCGGCCGTCTTCGTGGTCGCCGGATACCTGCGGGACGCCCCCGACCGGATCCACCGGGGCATCCTGCCGCTCCTTGAGGAGACGCCTGACGCACTGCGGCCTCTCGTCCACGTCCTCGACCTCGAAGCCTGGGACCGGACCTCTGACGCGCCGCAGATGGCGCCCGTGGCCGACGTGCTCGGGTAGCCCCTCCGTTCCGTCTCTAGTGTGTTCTGGCCCCAGTGCGGTCCGCGCCCAGTGTGTTCCGCCTGCAGTGTGTGGCGTCTCCAGTGTGTGGCGGTAATTACACGGGCACGGGCACGGGGCGGCCGGCAAGGGATCGGGGCACGCCCCGCCGCACCGCGGGGGCAAGTGCGCCAACGCCTTCGCGCCCACACCCCCCTACGCCCGAGGAAGTGTCCTACCCCCCTACGGCTTCGCCTCCGGTGGGTCGGACACTTCCTCGACCGCCATCTTACGCTGCGCTGATGGCTGGCTAGGGTGGCGGGTTGCTACGGCAGGGCGCACTGGGATGCGGTGCGGCGGGGCGGGAGACACGGCTCCGGATCGGGTCTCCGGATCGGGATGGGACAGGGAATCTTGGGAGGGGATGGGTGTAGGTGTCGGACCTGTGTATGGTCGGTGCATGTCGGGATTGGGTTGCATCGGCAGTGATCGACTTCGGGTTGGTGGTGCAGTGGGCTTCAAGGTTGGCAGAGGTGTCGGATGAAGTGGAGGAGGCTAAGGCTGGGGTCTTGGTCCTGCGGGATGATGCTTTGCTGTCGGTCGGAATCCGGGATATGCGACGGTTGGCTGGTCGGTGGGTTGTCTTGCAGGATGCCCCAGGATGGGGCGGAGAGCGGCTGCAGAGGACGGCAGGGGTGTCCTGCGGTGCGTTGGGGCTGGAATTGGTCAGGCACCCTGGAGGGCCTTGGACGGCGAAGGCGAGGCGGTACAACCTGCAGTCTCGGGAGGCGTTGGGCGAGATCCTGGAGGCGGTCGGCTTGGCGAGGAATCCGGTGGGCCTGGCATTGGCGAGGCGGTGACGGTGGAGGAGCAGGGCACATCTCCGTTGGTGTGGGTGGGGGCTGTCGTGGCAGCCCTCTTTCTTTTGCTGGTGGCGGTCCTCGGCGGGGTGCGGGCCACGGCTCAGGCGGATGGGACGACCACTCTCGGCCGGTTGGCGTTGTGGCTTCCGCTGGTGACCACGGATGCGGGTGCGGCGGGGCTTCCTCCGGTGCTCGAACTCGGGCTGATCGGTCAGGAGTCGGGCGGGGACTACGAGGCGACCACGGACGATGCGAATGGGACGGTCGATGCGGGCCTCGGGCAGATCAACTCAGGGCCACAGCCTGCGGATGCCCACTGGGCTGCCTTGGGCCTGTTGGCGGACCCCTACGATCCCCTCAAGAACGTGGCGGCGAGCGTCCAGACCTTGGCGGCGGACATTCAGGGGAACGGCGGCCAGGTGGCGGCGGGGCTCTATGCCTACAACGGCGGGAGTGCGGCGAACGGCAGGGCCTTCGATCCGCAGTACGTCCCCGACGTGATGGGGTTCGTCGGTGCGATGGAGTCGGTGCCGGTGCTGGCGGTGTGGCCGGCGGGCGGCGGCCTGTCGGGTGGCGTCTGGTCGACAGGGCCGAGTGCCGGGCCGGGGATGGCGTTCTTCGTGGTGACGGCCATGGCGCCGGCAGGGCGGCCGTTTCAGTGGGCGGGGATGCAGTGGTGGCCGATGGTGCCACCGTTGACGCTCTCGGCGACGGTCGGGGGCCTGGCAGTGGGCATGGAGCAGTCTGGAGTCGCGCCATCGGCGCTTTTGGGACTCATGCCGCCGGCTTCGACGTTCTGGTGGTTCTCGGCTCCTGTGGGTGCTGCCCCGGTGCATGTCGCGGTCCGGGCCACCTGGACCGGCGTGGCGCAGCAGCAGGGCTCTACGACGGTCCAGACGGCCTCTATCACGGTGAAGGCGGGGTGAGGGCGTGAGAAGGGCAGTGTTCGCGGCACGGCGGGCGTGCGCGGTCGTGGTGGATCCGCCGAGGGGACTGCCGGCCTGGGCTCCCATCGTGTTCGTGCGTGACCTGCGGGCTTGGTGGGACGGCGGCCGGCTGGTGATCAGTGAGGACTGGCGGGGGTGGTGAGGGCGTGCCGAGCGAGGAAGTGACCGTGCGGTGCCCACTGTGCCGGGCGCGGCTGGTGACCACGCCGCGGGGGTGGCGGTGCGCCAGGTGGGCGCCGGACCTCGGGCGCTGCCGGTTTTCGGTGTATCGCCACCTGAACGCGCGGCGGTTGACGGCGGAGGACCTGCGGCTCTTGTGCGAGGCGGGCGTCTTGCCGTGGCCGCGCACGGACGGGCGGCCGGGGTGGTACGTCGTGGACAGGAAGGCGCCGGACGGGTGCAGATTCACGGAACAGGAGCCGAAGGCCCGAGCCGTTCCGATCAGCGGGACAGGGCCTCACGGGTCTTGACGGCGGGGCCCTGCACCCCGAGCCCCAGGGCCAGCCGGCGGGGGTTTGTCCCCCGCCGTTGTCCCGAGGCTACTCGGGGTGCTACCCGCCATCAAGTCCCCCTCGGCCCGGCCGGCAGGCGCCCCTGCAACCCTACGGGCTGCCCCAGGGGCGCGCCGGCCACGGGAGCAAGGTGTTCAAACGTCAGTCCGGTTGGTCATGGTGCCCGGTCTGCCCATGGCTGCGTCCCTGGCGGGACCGCCGGACCCGTGCTGCAATGTCCCCGTGCTCGGGGCACAGGAATGCTCGATTACGCCGATGGAGGAATATCCGTTCACACTCCTCACAAGCTGCAAGCCGTATGCGCTCCTCTGGCCCCCACACCGCGGCCTGCCACCAAGCTACCTCGATCCAAGTCTGTGCAGTGTAGGACGCTCTCCAAAGCGGCGGCGCTGCCTTCTCGTTCAACAAGGCGTGGGCGACGCTTTGGTCAACGTGCGCCCTGACGACATCGGCCATCCAAGTCCACGCCTTTGGTCGCAGCACTCGCAGGGAGCCAGAATTCACTCGGACTGACGTTTCCCGGGGCGGTCCATTCGGGTCAAGTGGGTTAGAGAAACGGAGCGAGTCCCACTCTCGTACTCTGTCTGGCCATTTTTCCCGGTCGCCGAGGACCTGCCACGCGCCGATGGCCAATAAATCGCACCACGCAAGCACATCAGCGGTAAATGGCGGAGTTGAGCTATGCCACCGCTCCCAGGCGGAGCGCCACCTATCTGGGCGCGCTGCCTGCGGCGCTTGCGTCACCCATAGGAGGTCTTCGAGCGGGGACGGCGCGGGCGCGAGCAGTGGGGCATCCCACTCCGGGGGCGACGCAGACGCTGCGCGGTCTGTCGCCGCCTCTTCTTCGAACGTTGGCGATACCGGGTAGCGTGGCCTCAGAAAGGCCAGTTCGGGGTCCGGCTCAACCGGCCGAAGAGCTGTCGGGAGTTCATGCACCCGGCGCAAGTTCAGCATGACGCCGTATGGCGGCGACCCCAAGTAAACGCGATCGTCGCCCTCCAGCACCAAACGAGGCGCCAGTTTGGCTCCCGCTGGAGGAAGCGGTTGGAATCGCAAGCCTGAACGAGACGGAAAAAAAACATCGCTTGTAACATCCATTTCGCTTGAATGCTATCACGCGCGGAGTTAGACTGCAATGGACAACAATGACTTGAAGGTGATTGTTACGCCTTCGGAGCGACTCGGTCTGCCGGGGTTGACGACGGAGAAGTTGGCGGAGGAGATGAGCCTTCACCCTCGGAGCATTGCCCGCCTAGTGGAGGCCGGACTTCCGTGCATTGAGTTTGTCACTCCAGGGCGCAACCGGCCCATACGCAGATTTGATTTGGACGAAGTAAGAAAATGGATGGACGCCCATCGGCGAGGCGGGAGCATGTCTGATCCCTTGCCGCAGCCCACGCCCGTGCCTGCAAAGCGCGGTCGGCCCCGGAGAGTGCCGGGCGCGGCGAGTCCATAGACAGATCGACGCCCCCGCCTACGCCAGCAGGTGGGGGCGTCGAGGGACCCGATGATCCTTACCGGCGGTAGCTCGCCGGCCGTATCGGGGTCATTCTACCCCACCGGCCGCCGCCGTTCTACCCCGAGGAGGAGGGAGGCGGCGGGCTGTGGGCGCAGAGGCGAACCAGACGACCCAGACCGCCGAGAACCCCGGCGTGCTCGCCTACCAAAAGCAGATCGCCAAAGCAAACCTTCCGCAGCGCGATAAGGCATTGCTCTATGCGGCCACCACGATCGTCAATTACTCCGCCTTGGAGGGGTGGACGTTCGTCGACGACCTAGCCCATGCGGCCGGCATGAGTCGGGCCACCGCCCATCGCGGGCTGAAGGATCTGCGCGACCAGAGGTTGGTCGACATTCGAGAATACACGGAGTACGGGAAGCCGGGGCACAATCCGCTGTGGCTGAAGCTGGAGCCAACGGCCATCGAACGTGTCTCAATTTGCGACACGTCTCAAAATGAGACACGTCGCAATATGAGACCCCAGCCGTCTCAATTTGAGACCCCACGTGTCTCAAATTGCGACACATCCCTCTTCCCCTCCCTCTTCCCTTCCCTCCTCCGGGGAGAGAAAGACAAAGACAACGGGAGCACCTTCGGTGCTCCCGCCGCCGCTACCGCGCCGGGGGCCGACGCACCCCCCGTCTCTCGTTCGCCTCGCTCTCCCAAGAAGTCCGGGACCGGGCGCAGCAAGGGAGAGGAGCAAGACCCCGTGCTCAAGGGCGTCATCGACGCGGCGTATGCCGCCTGGGGCGACCGGACCCGGCCCCGGGGATGGTGGGCGCGCGCGTATGCCGCCGTTCGAAGAGAGGTGCCTGTTGAGAGATGGGACTCGATCGGGGGTGTCGTCCGATGGGCGTTGACTCAGGACGGGTGGCACAACGGCGCGTTGGCCAGGGCGGCATTCGGAGAGTTACTGGTCAGATTCGACGCAAGGAAGGGTGTCGGTCGTGAGCGTGGGTCTGGACCGGATGGCAGCGATTCTGGCCGATCGACGGGACGCGATCGAGAAGCGCCTTTCGGCGCTGGGTGGCTCGATGGAGGCCCTGCTTCGGACGACGTTCCCGCAGATGACGGAACCAGTGCCGGTCGGTGACCTCGAAAACGCCTTCCTTGGCGACATCGTTCGCGCATGGGACGAGATCGAACGCGCGGACAAGGAACTGCTCGATTGGCGCTGCGACCACCGTGAGGCGTTGGAGAACCGTTACGGCAGCGGGTGTCGGTATCCGCGGCTCGCCGTGTATGCCCGCCGCGACGAACGGGCCTATCCTCGGGTCGAGATAGAGCGGGGGCCGTGCCCGGAGATCCAGCCCGTCCTTCAGCAGCGGCACCTACACCACCGGATGGTGTCGGCCGGCGTGCCCGAGCGGTTCGCCGATGCCGACTTGGATGACTTCAAGGCAGACACGACGGCGCGGAAGCGGGGCCTCGCCGCGGCACGGGCTTGGGTCAAGGGCTTCCCTGGCGATGCGGATCCCAAGGGTCTTGTTCTCGTGGGTCCCGTTGGGAGGGGGAAGTCTTTCCTGGCCGCGGCTTGCGTCCGTGCGTTGCTTTCGGCCGGAAAGGTGGAGCCGCCGGACCCCTTCTTCCGGGGTGAGTTCTTGGGCGAATCCCAGGTCGAGCGACGGGAGGCCGCCGCGTGGATCACGGTGCCCGCAGCCCTCGAGCACCGGCGGCGTGAATTCAGCGCGGACCGCCAAGGGGACGCCAGTAAGGCATGGGACCGGGCCGAGGGAGCCCAGGTGGCCGTCCTCGACGACCTGGGTGCCGAGAAACTCTCCCCGTGGGCGGTCGAGCAGGTCTTTATCCTCGTCAACGCCCGCTATGAAGCGGCGTTGCCCATCATCACCACAACCAATGCCAACCCCGCCGAACTGGCCGACAGGCTAGGGGAGCGCGCGGCTTCACGTCTCGCCGAGATGACCCGCGGCTACATGCTGGACGGCCCAGACCGGCGGACGTCGCGTACGCCAAAGTCGGCCGCGGATGGCGACCAGGCATGACCTGCACCACTCGGGGCCGCGGCCCTCCCGGATCCGCCGTGGCCCGGCCCCGGAGACGGAAATGCCCCGGCGCTGGAACGCCGGGGCGGAAGGAGACGGAGACGATGACGGACCCCATGGTGCCCGAGATCGCATCCATGCGCAAGACGCCCGCCCGGACCCTGGAGGCGGTCCACCTCACAGCGGAGGCGGCGCGCCGGCGGCTGGCACAGCTGCCCCGGGGCGCGACGACGGCCGAGATCCGGACCGCCGTCGGCCCGGTGGCGGCAGCCTTGGCCCGCGTACCGGGTGACGTGACCACCGCGACCGCCGACATGTTCCTCGGGGTCCTCAGTGGCCGGGCCCTGGTCGTGCAGATGGAGCGGCGGCGCGCGGCGCGGAAGACCGCCCGCGAGCGCCGGGGTGTGGCGTGATGGCGTCGCAGTCGGCCTCGGACCAGATCGACGCGACCTTCGAGGAGATCATGCGCAACCTCGACCGCTACGACGAAGCCTGGGCCCGGGTGGGTCGCGCCCTGGACCGCATGGCGGCCCGCTTTGAGGCCCTGGCGCCGACAGCCCTCCGGATCACGGCAACCTCAGTGAGCAAAGACGTACCGGCGAGCGAGAAGTAAGCCGGCGGGGCGCCCCGACCCTGGGGCGCCCACCAGTCCGAGAGGAGCTGCCCCCGATGCCCGTCCAGGAGCCCGATGCCTTCGCCTACGTGGCCGAACTGCGCGCCGGCATGCGGGCGGCCGGGGTGCGCGGCCGAGTGTTGCGGGATGCCGTTCGGCTCCTCTTGGGAGAAGTCCCGGCGGGTGAGGTCGCGACATGGGAGAGGGCGCACCACACGGCGGTGGTTCGTGCATTCACGGGCGCGATGGCCCGGCAGGCGGCCGACGCCGGCATGAGCGCCGAGGAGTTTCGAGAGACCGCGATGGATGGGATGTCCCGGAGGGCCGACGCACAGTCGTGAAGGCATCGGAGGTGGACCGGATGGGCAAGTCGCTGAGTGGTGAGCGGCTGGACTGGCCCAGCATCGTGAAGCGGGCGGCCGAGATCGTGCGCAGTTACGACACGGGGGTCACTCTCCGCCAACTGTTCTACCGACTGGTGGCGGCCGAACTGTTGCCGAACACGCAGACCGCGTACAAGACCCTTTCCTCTCGCACGGCCGAGGCGCGTCGGACCGGCGCCTTCCCGGGGTTGATCGACCGCACCCGGCGCATCCACCAACCGACGACGTTCTCCGGCCCGGAGGAGGCCCGGCGCTGGCTGGCCAGCTTCTACATGCGAGACCGGACCGAAGGGCAGGCACACTCCGTCTACCTCGCGGTGGAGAAGGCCGGCATCGTGGAGCAACTGGAGGCGTGGTTTGGGGGCTACGGCGTGCCGATCCTGGCCCTGGGCGGCTACGCATCGCAGACCTACGCCGATGAGGTGGCGGCCGATGCGAAGCGCCAAGAGCGTCCGGCCGTCGTGCTGTACGCGGGCGACTTCGACCCGTCCGGGGAGGACATCGACCGCGACTTCCTGGCCCGCACCGGCTGCTTCGCCCAGATGGAGCGCGTGGCCCTGAACGCACGGCAGGTGGAGGAGCACAACCTACCCCCGCAACCGGGCAAGGAGGCCGACGCCCGGGCGGCTGCCTTCGTGCGGCGCCACGGCGCCCTGGTACAGGTGGAACTGGACGCCCTGCCCCCGGAAGTCCTGCGCGACCTGTACGCAGAGGCGCTGGCCCGCTATTGGGACAAGTCCGCATTCGCTGAGTCGGTTCGCCGAGAGCGCGAGGAACGCACAGACCTAGAGACCGGCCGCGCCGGCTGAGGGAGGAGTGGTCCACATGCCAAGGGGGCGGCCGTACTGGGAAACCGACATACCGTGGACGGCGGTCGCCGGCGCGGTCGAAGCACGCTGGTTCCCGAGGGCGGGCAGGCTCCAACTCCATCGGACCTTCATCGGGACCGACGGCCAGCGCCGCAGCGGCAGCGTCGTGACCTTGACGGTGGACGCCTTCGCCACCAGTCCGGAAGGCCGGCGCCTTTTGGCCGACTTCCTGGGCGAGGCCGATGCCCTGGCGGCAGCAGACCCCTTGGTCGAGTCCGCCCGCGATGCTGGAGTGCAGTAGGCCGGGCGCAGGGATCGCCCTGGCGGCCCGCCGAGGAGGGGTCCCCGTGTCCATCGCGTCGTGTGCCGTGGCGGCGGTCGCCGTCTTCCCGAACGCGACGGTGGCGACGTCTTCCGGGTCCCTGCCGCTGCCCGTCGTCATGGTCTCCATCGCTGGAGCGGAGTCCGGATGGGTGGACGACGCCGCCGGGGACTACGGCCTACCCGGGCCGGCCTGCGGCGGCTACACCAGCTGGGGACTCTGGCAGATCCACTCGGTGCACTCGGCCTACCTGCAATCGGCCACGGGCAGCGCCGACCCCTGCGTGTGGGCCGCGTGGCTCTCCGTGCCGGCGAACTGCGCCATAGCGGCCCTCGCCGTGCTCGGGGTGGGCCCGAACCTCAACCTCGGGGCCTGGACGACGTACACGGGCGGACAGTGGACCGCGCACCTCGCGGCGGCGCAGCAGGCGGTCGCCGCCGTCACGCCGAGCGGGGGAGAGGGCGGCGGCATGGTTCGCCTGGTCGCCGCAGTGGCGCCGGTGGCCGGCGTCCTCTTCCTGGCCGGGGTGTCGGTCCTGGCGGTCGGGGTGGGCGTCGAGGAGGAGCGGAGGGCCGATGGCGTGAACGGCGTCTGATCGGCTGGACCTCCGCACCCGCCCGGTGATTCTGGGGTGGCCTGGGTTTCCATCGCCTTCGCCGAGATCGAACCTCGGCCAACCCAGGGGGGAGCGGGCCACAGGCGGCGGTGGCGGGCGGCATGACGGGTGGCAACAGGGAGAACAGGAGGGGGGGCAGTCGATTCCCGTAACGTCCGGCTGCCGCCACCACTGCCGCCACTTTCCTGGAAAACCGCATGGCAGTAAGCGCGAGCCCGGCGGCACCCCTGTTGCCATCCCTGGGGACCGGCAACAGGTGGCGGCAGGGTGGCAACAAGGTGGCAACGGCAGCGCCGCCACTTTGTTGCCACCTGCGGTATGGTCGTCCGAGAAGCCCTGAGCGCCTGGGGCTGTAGCGTTCGGAGCACCGCAACCCTCGGGCGGCGAGGAGCGGGGTGGCGGCGGGTGGCAACAACCTGCCGCCAGGTGGCAACAGTCCGCCGCCACCCTGGCAACAAAGCGGCGGCGACCGGGCAACGGAGGTGCGCAAGGTGGCGGAATCGCGAGCCCGGGTGGACGTGCGGTGCGACGAGGCGACCGCGGAGGGGTGGCGGGTCCTTTCATCCCGGTCGGCTGGGGGAGGGCAGGGGGTGCTCTCCGCCCTGGTGGAGGCCGATCGGTTGAGTGCCCCGCACCGCGAGCAGACCGATGTGGGCGACTGGTTGCGGGCCTGTGCCCAGGTCGAAATCGAGGTGGCGGCCGAGACCGGCGGGGCCGGGAATCCTCCGCCGGACCCCACGGCCGAACTCCGGGCGGAGAACGCCGCGCTCCGGGCGCAGGTGGCGGACGCCGAACGCCGTGCGGCCCAAGCGACCGCGGCGGCCCGCCGGAACGTGGACGCTGAGTGGGATCGGCTGCGCGAGCGGGAGGAGCGATTCGAGGCCGAACGCACTGAGGCCATCCGGAAACACAACGCCGGGGTCGCGTCGTGGGAAGCTCACCTCGCACAGCAGCGCGCCGACATCGAGACTACGGTCCTCATCGCCCGCGAGTGTGGCCGGCGCGACCTCGCCACGGCCATCGCGGCCTACGATCAGACGGGCCGGATCGACGGGGCCCTGCGCGCGGTCCTCAACGCCGGCATCCACGCCACCTTCCTGGCGGCCGCCGAGGATCGCCGCTTCTCCGCCGTCTCCCTGCTCGCCGCGGCGGCCGGGGCGGTGGAGCGGGTCGCCCGAACCGCGGGCAACCCCACCCTCGGGGCCGTGGTCGGAGCGGATGGCGCCGGGACCGCGTACCGCTTCACCCCAGGGATCCGCCTGGCGGAACTCCGCCTGGTCGGGATCGGGATGCTGCTGCGGGGCTTGGCGCAAGACCCCCGGATGGCCGAAGCTCCCCCGGCCCTTCCCGCCCTCCCGGATCCGGAGCCGCCCCAGGTGGCACCCGAGACCCCGCCGGGGGAAGGCGACGTCCCCGAGGGTGGCGAGAAGGAGCCGGCCGCGGCGGACCAGGAGGCCGCCCGCCGGCAGATCCTCGCCCAAGCCTATGGCACCGCCGACGCTCAGGGCCGCGCGTTCCTCCTGAGCGAGTATCCCGAGTTGGCGGGCATGCCCGAGCCCCCAGCCGAGGCCCAAGGGACCCGCCGCCGAGGGGCTGCACCGGCGCTCGGGTTCCGCTTCCGCCCGGCCCGCTGACGCCGACGGCAGGACCCTTCCTTCCCACGACTCGGCGCTATGATCGCCAGGGGTGATCGCCTTGCCGCAGTCCGCCGCCCGCATCCAGGTCGCCACTCGGACGCTCGCCGCCGCCCGCACTACCGCGACGCGCCCCGCCGCCCTGTTCACCTACGCCCATGGCACCTACATCGAAGTGCCCAACAGCGCGGCACTCAACGTAACAGGCAACATCAGTTTCATGTGCTGGGTAAAACCTCTGCTGGGTGCATACCTCGGCAACGCGAACTGGATTGGGGTCGGATTTGTGGCGATCTATGGGGATGACTCGGTGGCGACTTGGATCGGTGGCGGGCCGACGAGCGGCTGGCTGATGGACCTGGCCACCTACGGCAGTGCCAATGGCTTTACTAATCAAATCCAGCCTGCGGTCCTGAACTCGACCCAGGCGGGTTATGAGAACACCGGCGGTCTTGGCCCCGGCATCGACCTGATGGACGGGAAATGGCATCAGGTCGGCTTCGCCTATAACCAGTCGCTGCAGGAACTGTATCCCTACGTGGACGGTCGCCACATCACCACCGGCACGGCAATCCCGCCATGGACCGCAACCACCTACCCGCTACGGATCGGCCGCTACTTCCAGGGGGCGATCGCCGATGTCGTCGTCTACAATGACACCCTGCTGCCCACCAGTGCCTTCGCCTCCGTCTATGCCGGCGCGCCCCCGCCGAGCGGGTGCACGGCCCGCTGGCTCCTGAACGAGGGCAGCGGAACCACGGCGCATGATAGTGGGCCCAACGGTTTGGACGGCACGCTGACCAACGGGGTGCAGTGGGGGATGCCGGCGCCGGCAAGGTAACGGCGCCAGTCCCGAAGCCGACTGCACGCCCCGCCCAAGGGTAGCGCCGGGGGGGCGTGCAGTTCAGACGGGGCCGCTGCAGCCTTTGACGTGCTCCGCATCGCACAGATAATCCCGGTACGCCGGCGGCAGTGTCGGTATCGCCCGCGTCCGCCCCGTCTGCGGATCGTAGAGGGTCCCCGGTAGCGCGAAGGCGTTGGTCCCCGGGACCTGGCACAGCACCCCTGCCGGCTCCCCGCAGGATGGGACCAGGATGGCGAGCGGGGCTGCCTGAGGGACGCTCGCCACCGATGCCATTTGCACCGATGAATGCATCGGCACCGACCCGGAGGATACAGGTGCCGCCGTTGATGGATCTGGAATGAGCGGCATAGAGCCGGATGGCGCAGGTGCTGCGGTCGATGGATCTGGAATGAGTGGCATGGGGGATGAGGTGGGCGACGGCGCATGGTAGGCCGGATCGGCCCGGCAGGACGCCAGCAGGGCGCCGGTGGCCGCCGGGTCGGTCGCGTCCCGCAGAGACGCAATCCCCCCGATGCCGTTGCTCTCCAGGCAGATCGCTGTCTCCTTCTCAGGGATGGAGTACAGGACCCCTTGCTCACACATCAGCCGTGGCTGCCCCGCCATCGCCGCGCAGCGGGTGATCGCGGCCCCGACGCACGCCGCCGGAATGATACCCAAGCCGCCTGGACCGTGGCTCTCGCCAGCACCGACAGGGGCGCACTTGTTCTGTGCGGCGGCGGCCGAGGATTCCGACGGCTGGGCCGCAGCCTCTGCCTGCGTAGGTTGCGCAGATGCAGGCACGGTGGCCGCAGGCACCTTCGCTGTTGCCGCGGTTTGCGTCTGTGCTGGCGTCGACGGCGCGGCGGATGCCACCGCGCCCTTCCCCTTGGGTGCGGAGGATGCAAGCAGCGCGGGGCGCGCCGTACCTGCCGTGACAGCCGGCGGATTCGGCACCAGTCCGACCACGGTACTTGCCGGCCGGCGGCCGCCGATGCCTGAAAGAAATATCGCGCCTGCCCCCGCAAGACCCAGCAGTCCGAGGGCGGTAGCCCCGCCGACAGCGTACAGCCACGTCGGACGGCGCACGGCGTCTGCGTCTTCGGTGCACCAGTTCACCAACCGCTTCCAAAGCGGCGGCAGCGGGGTCCGCCTGCGGCTACGCCTACTTGGAGAGGACAACCCGTTCGCGACGACTCGCCTCCCTCTCTGCCACCCGTATGCAATCGCACCAACAAAGCTGCGCGGTCGCGTCCGCGAACGGCGCCACCGCGCTGAGGCGGTTTGGGCCGAGGCTACTGACGGCCCTAATGGCTGGGCACCAACGCGCCCCCCTGGATGGGCGGTGGTTCGAGCACGGTCACTTGGCACCTGCCGCAGCCGGCCCGCAGCGTAGGCGGCGCCGGACGCCACGAATTCGACTGCGTAGAACATACACCGACAGGTAACTTGCAGCGCGCTGCGAATGACGGTCCGCCCGCCTGTGGCACGGCTGGCGAGGAGGGGATTGCATGCTTCAGCGCCTGTCTATAGCTCTGATCCTCTCCCTGATGCTCGCGGGCTGCGGGCAGGCTTCTTACGGGGGTTACCCAGCCGGCGGACCCGCCACACCTGCGCCAGCGCCGTCGGTCAGCACACCGCCGCCCAGCCCCTGGACGACTCCATGCCCCCAGGGCAGCGTCAATGGCGATAGCGCGATCGGACTCTGCGTCGGCGCCGCCGATGGGTATCCAACCGCTTGCAGGCAGCCACAGACCGTGGCGTGCGAGCACGACTTGGCCGTCTTCTCGTGTGTGACCGAGATCCACGCGGAGCCCGCAGATGTGTACGGGAAGCCCAACAACGCCGTTTACAGCGCCTGCAACGGCAACCCCCAGGTTCAGCCCGGTACTCTCGGCGTTCAAATGCAGGACGCGCCGCCTGGTTACAGCGTCCACGGCTGTGAGGTCATGCACGTCATCCCCGGCTCGGCCGCAGCTTCTGCAGGTATGGTGGGAGCCAACGATCGGACGGATCCTGTCGGAGACGTCATCTTCGGGCTGAACGTTGGCGGCCAGAACGTGCCGATTCCGAACTGCGCGGCTTTGACGGCATCCCTGCAACAGACCATTCCAGGCATGCAGGTGTCTATCAGCTACGACCACCGGGTCGTGGATTTCCTCATCGGATCATGGCATGCGGCTACTTCTCCGGTTGTTGCACTCCAGTAGGGGCCCGACGGAACAGCCGACCAGGGCCGCATCCGGGGCGTTCTACTTGTTCGCCGAAGGCGAAAACGGCCCTTGCGGCTCCTGGGTGGCCTTCGACCCACGACGAGGGGCTATCGCGCGTCTGTGTCTGAAAAACTCCCAACCAGAGGCTTCGTGCGGACCTTCGCCATCTGCTCCGCCAGGGCAGCGCGCCGCTTCTCCGACACCTCGCGCTTCGGCCGGATCTTCACGACCGGGATCGGCACGATGAAGGACAGGCCCACGCCCGCCTGCCCCGGCTCCGGGGTGAACCCGAACCGGCACAATCGTCGCGCGGTGGCGACCTCCGTGGTGTAGACGCTGGCGAAGTCGTCCGCCTCCGACCACGAGACCGCGACCTCGACCGGCGCGAGGGCGCCGTCAACGCGCTTGGGCATGTCCGGCATAGGGACCGCCGCCCGCTTGTCCCGGGCCCGCGGCACGATGCGCACCCAGGAGGCGGGCACCTCAAACATCCGCTCCCCGGTGGGGCTCTCCCAGGGGACCGCCTTGGCCTCCGGATGCTTCAGCACGACGCGCAGCAGGAGGCTATTCGGCGGCAGCATGACGCGCCATGGGTTGCCCATGCCCAGGCACTCCATCGTGGTGTGCCGTTCGTCCTGCGCCAGTTTCCAGAACGCGGTGGGGAGCTCGGGCAGATCGTGGCGGGGCCGGCGCTTCTGTGGGACGGGCGCTTCGGGTAGGAGGGACAGGGGCTCGGCGGTGGACATGCGGGGCCCTCCTCAACGGCCCTCCGTGGCGTCGTCCTCCTTGGCGGGGCTGGGTTCCCGCAGCAACTCGTCTACGGTGACGCCGAGGGTGCGGGCGAGGGCCTGTAGGATGCCGCCCAGGGCATCCTCGCGCTTGCCCCGCTCCAGTTCGGAGATAAACGACTGCGACACGCCCGAGCGCCGCGCCAATTCGCTCTGCGACCAACCCCGGGCATCCCTCAGTCGGCGCACGTTGCGCCCGATCGCACCCACCGGCGGCATCGGCTCACCTCTTGACCGATTATCGCACACACGTTAGCATGGTGACAAGTTAGCGTGTGTGCGATAGACCGCACGCCGCCAGGAGGTGCCGCCTATCCGCAGGACTTGTTCAAGTCCCCCGGGATGAAGTGCGCCCCCGCTGTCGTTACCAGCGAGGGCGCCGCGGTAGCCACATGCCCCGCAGAGAGGATGTGCCGCGCGTGGATTGTACCACGCCCGCCGCGCTGCCCCCTGCCTCGTCCCTGTCAGACGCCCGCGACTACTGCTCCGCCGTGGCCACGATCCTGCGCGAAGTGGTCGCCCGGTCCCGCTCGGGGGAACCACTCGAGCCCGCCCACGCTGCCGCCCTGCTGGACCTCTGCACCCTCGGGGCGCAGGAAGCCGATCGACTGCTCTCCGCCGTCGCCGCCCCGCTGGCCGCCGCAGTGAAGGTAGAGCCCGTCACCTACGCCCTGGAGCAACTGAGCGACACCCTGGACGCCTTGCGGCCCCAGGTGCCGCCGCGGGCCCTGCCGTGGGTGGACCGGGCCCGGGAGATCACGGCGGCCGTCCGGCACATGCGCCGGGGGGATGCCCGGTGAGGCACTCCACCCGCCACCGCTTCTGGTTGTCGTCCTGCCCCCACCTGGCCGCCGCCATGGCCCGCGCCGATGGTCCGGCGGGGCGCATCTACGCCCTGACCGACGACGAGGTGGCCGAGCGGTCCGCCGTCCTGGATGCCGGCGGGCGCCTCGGGCCCCGGGAGGCCGTCGAACTCGCCATCGCCATGGCGGCCCGCGACCCCGAGTCCGCCATCGCCACCCTGCGCCTGGTGGAACGCCGCCTGCGCCGGCCGCAGGGCCCGGCCGCCCTGCAGACCCTGCAATTCGCTCGCCGCGTCTTGCGTCTGCTGATCGGCACCACGCACCGGCTCCAGAGGGGTGGGCCCGTATGATGCACGCGCAGCACGTCCACCGCCTGCTGATCTACCGGGATGCCGCCTTGGCGGCCCTCGTGGACCACGGATTGAAGCCCGCCCAGGTCTGCGCCCTCTGCGTGCAGCATCTGAGCCCCGACGCCCGCACCGTGACCGTGGATGTGCGGGCCCGCAAGCCCTGGACGCTGGCGCTCGGGGAGCCCGATGCGGCCGTGCTCCTAACGTGGTGGCGCACCGTGCGCCCCCTGTGGGCCACCCCGTCCGAAGGCGCCCTCTTCGTCGCATCCACCGGGCGGCCGTTGCACGCCAATGAGGTGGCGCGCGCCCTGCGCAACGCCCGGCAGAACCCGCCGGCCGACGCGGCGCCCCCGATCGACTTCCGGCCGGCCATCGCGGATCCGGACGCCATGACGCCCGACCGCGAGGCTTTCCTGCGCTACCGGGCCCGCTTCTTCTCCCCCCGGACGGTCGAGGGCAACCGGTGGGCCCTCGTCTACTGGCACCGGCACCTGGCGCCGCAGCGCCGCTCGGACGCCGAGGCCACGCCGGACGACGCCAGCGGCTTCCTCGCCAGCATGGACGGCTGGAGCCCGGATTCCCTGTACCACATCGCCTGCGCCCTGCGGGTCTACTTCACATGGCTCATCCGCAACGGCCGGGCCCACTCCAACCCGTTCGACGAACTCCCGAAGGTCCGCGCCGCCGCCGGCACCCTGCCGCGGGTCCTCTCGCCGGCGGAATACGCCCGGGTGGATGCCGCCCTCGCCGCCGCGCCGGGCGACCCGCCGACGCCCTCCGACCTCTGCCGCCTGCGGGATCGCGCCGTGCTGGCGGTCCTCTTCCTGGGCGGGTTGCGCAACGCCGAACTCTGCGGGCTGAAGGTCGAAGACCTGGACCTCGACGCCCGGGAAGCCGTCGTGCTCGGCAAGGGCGGCCGGGAGCGCCGGGTTCCGCTCCACCCCCACGCCGTGGAGACGCTTGGGCGGTGGCTCCTGCTCGGCCGGCCGGCTTGGCAGCGCGGCGGCACCGGGCCGGTGTTCCTCAGCCAGCGCCGCCGGGCCCTGAGCGACCAGAGCCTGCAGCGGATCGTCAAGGACGCCACGGCCGCCGCGGGCATCCGCCGGCGCACGTTCCCGCACCTGCTGCGCCACAGCGCCGCCACCGCCCTCCTGCGGGGCGGGATGGAACTGGAGCCCCTGCGGCGGTTCCTGGGGCACTCCGACCTACAGGTCACCCAGCGATACTTGCACCTCGCCGACTCCGACGTCGCCGATGCGTACGACCGGGCCGCCCCGGCCCTTGCCCCTGTGGGAGCAGACCGGCCATGAGCACGCGCCACCACGCACGGGAGGGAAGCCCCTTGGCAGCAACGACAAGCAGCCGCACGCCCGAGCCCACCGGGGCCTTGCAGAACTACTTGGACTATCGCGCGGGCGACTTAGACGCCCAGACCCTCCGCCGCTACCGCCACCACCTGGCGCCATGGCAAGCCTTCATCCAGGGCCGCGGCTCCGACGTCGGGCACGCCACAATGGCCGATGCCTCCGCCTACTGGGGCACGCTCGGCCGGCTCGCCCCCGGCACACGCCGCCTCTGCCTGTCGCAGTTGCGCATCTTCCATGACTGGCTCTTGGAGACCGGCGCGGCCACGGGAGTAAGCCCCTGGAAGACGGTCCGGCCCCCCAGGCAGCCCAAGCCCCTCCCCGACCTGATCCGCCAGGCGGACCGCGAGGCGCTGGCGGACGCGCTGGGCGAGAACGCCGGGCCGAAGGGCCTGCGCGACCGGGCGCTGGTGATGTTCCTGGACGCCACCGGCTGCCGCATCGGTGAGGCCCTCGGGCTCGACACGCACAAGCTCGACCTGCCGGGGCGCACCGCCCGGGTGAAGGGCAAGGGCAACAAGGAGCGGATCGTTCCCTTCTCGGAGCGGGCCGCCGAGGCCATGCAGGCGTGGTTGCGTGACGGCCGGCCGGAGTGGCACCGCCCCGCGCGCGGCCCGGTCTTCGTCGCGCCGGACGGTTCCCGGCTCAGCTACAGCAGCGTGCGGCACATGTTCCAGCGGGGATGCAGGGACGCGGGGATCCCTCCGGCCGCCCACGTCCATGCCCACGCATTCCGCCACACCTATGCCACAGAGATGATCGGGCAGGGCGTCCACCTGAAGGCGCTGCAGGAACTACTGGGCCACGACAGCCTGAGCAGCACGGAGCGGTATCTGCACGTACAGCCCGAGCAGTTGCGGGCGATGTACGACCTCGCGCGCAAGTAGGCGGAAACCTGGGGCGAATGGGGGCAGCAGGCGTGAAGCGCGCGGCAACCGCCAAACTCACCGGTGACCGGGAGCAGTACCTGCGGTTCCGGATGCGTTTCGTGGCGCCGAAGACGGTCGAGAATAACCGCTGGAACCTCACTTACTGGGCGAAGTACATGGACGCCCAGGGTCGGCCCGACGCCGCCGCCAAGCCGGACGACGCCGCCTTGTTCATCGCCGGCCTCGAAGGCAGGCAGCCGGCCAGCCTGTACCACCTCATCGGCGACCTGCGCGGCTACTACGCTTGGCTGATCCGCAACGGTCGCGCGAAGGTCAATCCGTTCGACGACTTGCCGCGTGTCCGCGACGGGAAGCAGACCATCCCCCGGGTCTTCTCCCCGGAGGAATACCTGAAGATGGACGCAGTACTCTCGGAGTCGCCAGCGCACGACACCCCGGACACCTTCGACATCCTGCGGCTGCGGAACCGTGCCATGCTCGCCCTGCTCTTCCTCGGGGGGCTGCGGAACAGCGAAGTTCGGGAGATGAACACGGAAGACCTCGACCTCGACGCCCGGGTCGCGATCATCTCCGGGAAAGGCTCCAAGGAGCGGAGATTGCCGCTCCACCCGCATGTCGTTGCCTGCCTGGACGCTTGGCTGCGTCTGGGGCGCCCGTGTTGGTATAAGCGCGCCATGGGTCCGGTGTTCATGTCCGAGCGGCGCCAGCCCATCACCCGCGCCAGGTTGCAGCAGTTGGTGAAGGAGGTCGCGTCCAAGGCCGGGATCCGCCGGAGGGTCTATCCGCACCTCTTCCGCCACAGCGCGGCCACCGGGCTTTTGCGCAACGGCATGCCGCCCGAGCAACTGCGGATGTTCCTCGGCCACGAGAACCTGCAGACCACCGGTAGGTACCTCCACCTGCTTGGAGAGGACGTCGAAGCCGCGTACCAGCAGGCCGCGAGCGCCCTGATCCCGTTGGGGGGCGAGCCGAATGGCACGCAGCACGCCTGAGAGCGCCTTGACCGAACCGCAGACCCGGTACATCGCCATTCGCGGCATCCAGTCGGAGGCCACCGCCCAGAGCGTCCGCGCCGTCCTGCGCCGCTGGAACTCCCACCTGGGGGCCACGCCGGAAGAAGAGGCCACCCCGCGGGACGCGACGGCTTTCCTGGCGGAGCACGCGGAGCGGTGGTCGGCCATCTACTGCTACCGGATCGTCTGCACGCTCCGCTCCTACTACCGTTGGCTCGGCGGGTCGAACCCTTGGCTGGAAGTGGGCATCCGCGAACCGGCCCGCCGCATCCCCCGGGTGATCGACGCGGACGAGTGGAACCGCCTCGAAGCCGCCCTGTCCGAAACGCCCGACGATCCACACGAGGCGCGGCGGGCCCTCCGCCGTTGGGCATTGCTCCGCCTGGCCTTCGCCGCCGGCCTGCGAAACTGTGAACTGCGCCGGCTGTCCGTGGAGGACTTGGACCTTGGGCGCCGCCTCGCCACCGTGCGGGGGAAGCGGTCAAAGGAGCGCGTCGTCCCCTTCGGGCCCAAGACCGCGGACATCCTGCGTCACTGGATCGCGGACGGCCGCCGGGGTTTCACCCGGGCCCGGACGGGACCCCTGTTCCCCAACGAACGCGGGGGTCGGCCCCTCACCGCCTCCGGCGTGAGCAACATGATGCAGTGGGCGGCCCGGACAGCGGGGATCGAACGGCGCCTATACCCCCATCTGCTGCGGCACTCCTACGCCACCACGCTCCTGGAGGGCGGCGCGAACATCCGCGAGGTTCAGGAGCTGCTGGGGCACGCGCGGCTCTCCACCACCGAGATTTACACACACGTCCGCCCCGAGCGGCTGCAGGCGGCGTGCGCCAAGGCGTTCGCCTGGGCGGAGGAGGATCCGGCCAAGGCCGAGGGCCAGTGAAGCGCGGCCGGGGCCCCGGGATCGGCCGGCCGGTGTTCCACGTCGCCGCGGCGATGCGGGATGCCCGCCGGGTTCCGCTCGGGGCGCCGGTGCCGGTGTTGTCCCTGAATGCGCATCTACTCTTGTCGTCCCGTCACTTCGGCGGCAGGCCAGAGTCCATGCGGCAGCGTTCCCGTTCCCATCCTCGACCCGTCTATGATGATTCCGCCCCCCACTTCCGTACGCGCCGCGAGCCCTCGGCCACCCGCCGGGGGCTCCGTCGCCCTTACCGCCCGTGCAGACTTAGCAGAAAATGCTAGCACTTTTTCCGTGTATTGTCCCTTTGTATTGCGCGCGTATGAGTGCGGCATGGCGCATTGTGGCGACAGTATCGCCGGACTAACCGGCTATGTGCGGCATGGGGGGAAAGTGTGCAAAATGTACTAGCCCTATTGACGGAAGGTGAATGTGCTAGTACAATCATACCAGGACGACGACGCACCTTGAAAGCCGAATACAGAGCGCCCGGGTAGACGCGAACAGGCGACGACCCCTGCCGAGAGCGGGGCGAGCCCCAAGGCGTCGACAGGGCGGGAGGAGAGGCCCGAGAGACAAACGGGCCCGCGGTGCTACCAACACCGCGAGCCCGACAGGAGGCGACCGATGTGACCGGTCGGCAACCCAAGGCGAGCGTAGAGGATCGGGACGCGAAGGTGCAAGGGCTCATCGCACGGATGTCGGATGGCGTGGCGCAGGCGCTCCGGACGCCGGACGCATGGAAGAAGGCCCTGGAGCGGCAGGCGCGGTTTCATCGGTACTCGTTCGGCAACCAGCTCCTCATCGCGATGCAGGCCCCGGGCGCTTCGCAGGTGGCCGGATACCGGACATGGCAGGCGGCCGGCCGCCAGGTGCGCAAGGGTGAGAAGGGCATCGGCATCTTGGCCCCGGTGACGGTGCGGAAGACGGAGAAGGACGAAGAGACGGGCGAGGAACGGACCCGCGGCATGGTGGTCGGGTTCCGGCCGGAGTACGTGTTCGACATCGCGCAGACGGATCCGATCGCCGGCAAGGAGCAGGAGACGCCCGAGCCCTTCGGGGTGGCGCTAGACCTGGCGTTCGGGTCCCTGACACGGTATGCGGAGACGCGGGGCCTACGGGTGGCGGTGACGTCGACGGGCGACCCGAACTGCCACGGCTACTACCAACCGGCGACCCGGACGATCGTGGTCGATCCCCGCTTCTCCGCCGCCATGCAGACCAAGACCCTGGCGCATGAGATCGCCCACAGGGTCCTGCATCCGGAGGGTTACGACGCCGGCGACTCCCCGAAGCCGCGCGAGCAGGCGGAGATGGAGGCGGAATCGACCGCCTTCGTGGTCATGTCGGCCCTGGGGCTGGAGACGGAAGCCCTGGAATGGTACTCGTTCCGGTACGTCGCAGGGTGGCACCCCGAGCCGAAGGCGGTCATCGCGGCCGGCGACCGGATCGCGAAGGCGGCGCGGCTGATGATCGCCGCGGTGGCGGGCGACAACGGCGCGACGGCGGACGGGGCTGCGGCATAGGCCGCGGCCCCTGCCCCGGCGGGTGACAGGGCCAGCATGACGACGGGAGGCGGTTGGGATGGCGGCGCAGACGGTGGCGCGTATCGCGGTGGACTGGGACGGGATCGACCGGCAGGCGGGCGATGCGGTCATGTCTTTGATGGACCGGACGCAGGCGGGGAGCCCCGAGCAGAACGCCCTGCAGGCCCTCATGGTCCGCTACCAGGAGGCCACCGACGCCATGGGGGAGATCGTGCGGACGATCAACGGGGCCCTGGAGGCGGCGGAGGTCGGACCGGACTACCTGCGGAACCGACTGGCGAAGGCGGTCAATGGCGAGGGGTTCGGCGGGATCTACTGAGCGGCGGGTGATTGGGGCCGGCCGGCGCCGGCCCCGCCCGCCATGCGGAGGGATGGCCATGCAGAGGGGACGTCCAAAGGCGGGAGCGCCCGATCGGGAGCCCACGCGATACCTGACGGTGCGGCGCTTCCCGGTGCGGCTGCTGGACGCGCTGAACGTCGCGGCCGAGGCGCGCGGCATCACGGCCGCCGAGATCGTGCGCACGGCAGTGGCAAAGGAACTCGGCTTGCCGGCGGAAGCGCCGCCAGCAGACGGGGAGCAGGGCCCCGCCGCTCCTGCGGCGGCCGGGGGCGCGCGGAAGGCGGGGCGGGCAGGTAGGTCCCGACGCATGCAGGACCAACCCTCGGCCGCGGCGCCGCTCGGGCGCCCGGCGCCGGCCGTCGGGGCGACCTTCGAACACCGCACCGCCCGCCGGCCGGACGGGAGCCCGGTCCTTTGCCGTGTGGTGGAGATCGCCGGGGACACCGTGCGGTATGCCCGCCTAGACGCCCGAGGCGCCCCCGGGGCGAGGCGCTACCGGCATCCGGCGGACGCCCTCGGGGAGATTGTGGGCCGGTGGATGGAGGGTAGGTGAGTCGCGCCAGGAGGCCCGCAGAGGTGCGTCGAGGGGTGCGGGTGGGTAATTGGACCCGGCAGGTAGGAGCGTGGCCCTGGGGGCGGCTGGCGCCCGAGCGAAACGACAACGGCGCTTGTTGCCAATTGGCAACACCGCTCCCGGCGGCTCTACGCGGAGACGCACGCCACCTTCGAGGACTACTGCCGGGAGCGGTGGGGGTTCGTCGCCAGTCGGGCGCGGCAACTGATTGCTGCCGCCGAGGTGGCGAAAAGCGTTACCACGGTAACGGTCCCTGGTCCCTCCTCCGAGCGCCAGGCCCGCGAACTGGCCCCGCTGGCCCGGCAGGACCCGAAGGCCGCCGCCGAGGTGTGGGCCGTGTTGCCCACGGGCAACCGTGGACGAGGGGACGCGGCGGGAGATCGAGCGCGAGGAGAACGAGCGGCGGAAGCCATTGACGGACGTGGAGCGGTCGAAGCGGCCAAAAAGGCGGCGGCGGAGATCGCGCACGAAAGGGCCGCCGTGGACCTTTCGACCGCGCACGAAAGCCCTACCGGAGACCTTTCGTGCGGGCCGGTCGGAGGGCACCGGCAGGCTGAGTACGGCATTCCGAAGGAGGATGTCTCAGTGCGCATCGTCTGGCAGGGGCGCACCGCCCGAGACAACCACGGCGCCCTTTCCACCGTGGAGGAAAGCCCCTCTCCCGACCTTTCCTCCAGCATGAAGACTGGCCGGCGTGCGGGGTTTCCGCCGCGCTGAAGAAAGGGCTCCCGGCGACCACTCTTCGGTGAAGATTCCCGAGGCGCCGACCAATCTTCACCGCCCGCCGGAGGGACCGCGACTTCTGCCGCTCTCCGGCAAAACCCGCGGGGTGATGCACTCTGCGTAAAGTGCGCCCCCCGGCGCATGACCAGTGCGGACCAAACGCGACCCACATGGACCGATGTGAACACATTTAGCCCAACGTGCGATACCATGCGGGAGGGTACGCGAGGATGCGCGCGTGTTTGAGCGGGGACGGTGCGGCTGTTGCGTGGGATAGGAGGCAGGCGGGCATGCTGACGAGCGTGCAGGCGACACGGGACCCTCTGGACCGGCTGCAGGCGAGGCTGAGCCGCGACCCGGATGTGTTGGGGCTGTATGTCCTGGACGACGGCACCGAATGCCACGTGTGGGTTCTGCTGCGCCGTTGGGAGCAGGATGTCCGCTATCGGGTATACGACGCCCAGGAGGCGGCCGACCCCGCCTACACCCTGCACCTGCATGTCGCGCCTGATCCGTCCCACGTCCACCCCTCCGCCGCTTTGGTGCGCTGACCGTGCCAGACCGTGCAACGCACGCGGCGCAATTTGCGCGCAACCTTCAAGCGAGAGACGCCATGCGGTCTACCCGGCAAGCCGATCCGGCTGCGGACTGGGCACGGCAATGGGAAGTCGTGACCTCGTTCTACATGGCCGTCCATTGGGTGGACCAAGGTCTGGCGGACGTGGGGACACACCCTCCTTCACACCGGCAGAGGGGGAGCGAGTCGGCGGTGCGCTGGCCCGGCGAGCGCCTCGCCCGGCGAGCGTTCCAGGACCTGTGGCGCTTGGCGGAGTTGGTGCGGTACGAGGCCTATGTACCCACCCATGAAGAACTGCAGGCCGTCGATGCCGCGTTGCGACTGGTCTTGGAGCGCCTGGAATAGAGTGCGGCCCCCGGCGCATCACCGGAGGCCACCTTGCCCTCGCCGTGGGGGACCTGCAGGCGGTGTTTGCCGCCCTCACTCGGGATGGCCGGCCGGTAGCGCGGCGGCATCAGGAGAGCCACGAAAAACTGTGGCTGGAGGGCGGCCGTAGGGTCCATCCCATGCCGACACCAGATATCCAGATATAGGCGGCACGTGGGCCCATTCTGGCGTCTGACCAAAGATGACCTTTGCAGACATGTCTGCAGACATTTCAGCGTCTCATGTGGTCCTTTTGGGTCCTGTCCAGTCATACGTTCGTGCCCGCGCGGGCGTTGGGGCAGTAACAGAAATGCCGAAACGGCGCGGCGCGCGCGTTCCCCTCTGGTGGGACTGAAAATCCGCGTGTCGCCGGTTCGATTCCGGCCTGCGCCACCATAGAAGTCAACGGGCCCAAGGGCTACAGCGAAGCCCCCAGGAAGAACCTGGGGGCTTCGGCGTCGTTTGCTACCATTTTGCTACCCTTTGGACTGGGCTTTCGCTTCGGCCTCCGCTTTGGCTCGCCGGATGGCGGCCATGGGCGTCGGTGGGCAGGGGGGCCTCGGGGCGGAACAGGGATGCGCGGATGTCGTCGCCGTTCGCGGTCTGGAGGCCGAGGAGTGGTGAGGCTACGGGGTCCTCCTGGCCCGCCGTGGCCACGGCCAGGCCGCAGACCGGGAGATCGGCGAGGGGAAGATCGGGGTCGATCTTGGAATGCGGGTCCCAGGCCACGGGTTCCGTCGTGGTCGGCATAGAGGTGCCTTCCCTCGGGGTGGCGGCTGAGAGCTCATCAGACCCCCTTGAAGAGGGACCGCCGGAGAAGGATCCCCCCCAGGGCGCCCCATCGGGTCATGCGTGATGCCGTGTTCCCGGCGATAAGCATCGGCGCGTGCCCATGACTTCCGCTCGGGCGCCTGGTGTCGTTGCCATTCCGCATACGCTGCACGCACCTGCTCGTCGGTCGGTAGCGTTTGCCGCACCTCCTGTTACGGATAATGATTTCCACCCAATGGGACACACTTCAACAGCCGTAACACCGCTTGGCTACTCTGCAGGCTCCTCGCGCCGTACCGCCTTCGCCGCGCGCCGCGCCACCTTCGCGGCCTCCTGGTCGCCCCGCTCCTCGTCCATGGTGGCGACGGCCTCCATGACGGAGACTTCCGCCGGCCGCTCTTGCAGGAGTGCGTCCACCGTCACGCCGAGGGCGCGGGCGAGGGCCTGCAAGATCGAACCCTGCGGATCGGCACGCCGGCCCGATTCGATCATGGAGACGTGCGCGGCAGCGATGCCAGCGGCGCGGCCAAGGGCGGCTTGCGACAACCCCTTCGCTTCCCGAAACCGCCGCACGTTTCTCGCCACCACGGGCAAAGTGCGTTCCAACCACCCACCTCCCTTGACGGGAGTGTAACACTCGTTATAGTCTATGGCAACATGTAGCGCCCGTTATAGGGCGCGTATAAGGAGTGATGCCCGTAGACGCAGCGGCGCCCCGCCGGCTTGCTCCCGGCAGGGCGCCCATGGTCCCGCTCCCCAGCCTTGACGCCACAGGAGGGAACCGCCATGCCCGTTCTCGTCACGTCCCCTGCGTTCCTTTCCGGGTTCGCCGTGGGCTTCTTCGTCGGCGCCGGCATCGTGTCGGCCGCGTGCGCGGTCGTGGGCTACCACCGCCGGCAGGTGCGCCGGCTTGTCCTGGGCTTCTCGGCCCGCGCGCTCGTTGACGCGCTCAACGACCTGGAGCAGGACGGCGAATTGGGCTACCACCACATGCACCGCGTGGGCGAGAGACGCGACCTCGCGGCGGCGGTCGCCAGGGTGGCGGAGGAGTAGGCCGGCAGAATACGCGAAGCGGCCTCCGGTCATGCGCCGGGGGCCGCTTTCGTTCCCCGCCAGACATCTGCGGCGCCGCCACCTTCAACGCGGTCGCCTGCGGCAGTTCGGCGGGGACGCCGGCCTCTACGGCGGCGACGTGGGCTTCGGCGCGGCGGAGGGTCTTCTCAGCAACGCCGAGTGCCTTGGCGACCTCTTCATCCGGAGCGCCGTACTTCGCACGACGGCCGGCGCGCTTCGGGTCACCGTGACCCGAAACGTGCAACCGCAGGACCTTCACCGTCGTAGCGCCGATCGGTATCGTGCGCCGGCTCTGCGGCGTCTTGGGCTCCTCGAACTGCCAGCCGCCCCCGTCCCCTCGCGCCCGGACCAGCGCCCTCCGGACGTTCACCGTCCGGGCCCGCAGGTCGACATCATCCCACTTCAGCGCGAGGTATTCTTCCGGGCGCATCCCACTGTCCAGCGCCAGCACGGACAGCGCGGCATGGCGGTCCGCCTTCGCCGCCGCCAGGAACCGCCCGGCCTCCTCTGGCGAGAGGGCCTTCATCTCGTGCTGCTCTTGGCGAGGCAGGTCCACCATCGTCGCGACATTATGCGTGAGAAGGCCCCACCGGACCGCCTGCTTCAAGGCCGACGAGAGGACCGCATGGGTGTGCCGGACTGTGCGCGCCGACAAGTCCCGGGCGCCCATGTCGGCGTAGAGCCCCTGGATGTCCAGGGCCGTGATGTCGCGCAGCCGCTTCGTGCCGAACGCCGGGCGGACGTAGCGGATCAGGATGGCCGCATAGTCGTCGCACCCGTGCGGCTGCGGAGGCGGGGGAGGGCGGCGTCCGCGAGCCAGCGGTCCAGGTATTCATCCACGGTCATTCGGGTGGGCTCTACGAATTCCCCGAGGTCGATCTGGCGCAGGATCCGACCTGTGCAATTCACTTGGGTAGCGAGGTGAAGTAGAGCCGGCGGCCCGAGTTGGCACTGGGCCCCTGGACAAGTGGACAGCGCTTCCCCATGATGTTCGGGGAGGCGGGACTGAGTGG
>Ga0080006_1149712_pt1 | contig 60129 bp, 49 predicted proteins | sample RS3BMetagenome_FD_69209 | JGI IMG/M metagenome (GOLD analysis project Ga0080006, IMG submission 69209) | Ferric oxide microbial mat and aquatic microbial communities from Rainbow Spring, Yellowstone National Park, USA - RS3B (SPADES... ...
CGGGCGGGGGGGGGGAGGCGGCGGGTCGGGCGGGGCCCCCCCCCCGGCCCGGCCGAGATCGTCGACGTCGAGGAGGTGCCGCTCGCCTATCTGCCGAGCCGCGCCTCGCGCATCCGCATGAAGTCGGTCGGGGACCTCGGGGAGGTGGGTTGACGATGTGGACCCTGCGAGAGGACGAAGTGTCGGCGATCGGGATCGGCGCGGGCATCCTCGGCGCCGGCGGCGGCGGCAGCCCGTACCTCGGCCAGCTGCAGCTCAGGGGCCTCCTGCGCTCCGGGCACCGCGTCGAGATCATCCCGGCCGGCGAGGTCGCGGACGACGATCTCGGCTGCGGCGCGTCCGGCATGGGCGCGCCGACCGTCGGCATCGAGAAGCTGCCGCGCGGCGACGAGATGTGGCAGGCGGTGCGCGCGATCGAGGACCACCTCAGGCAGCGCTTCCGCTTTCTCGTGGTCGGCGAGGTGGGCGGCGGCAACGCGATCGAGCCCCTGATCGCCGGCGCGTACGGCGGCCTGCCGGTGATCGATGCCGACCCGATGGGCCGCGCCTTCCCGGAGCTGCAGATGGACACCTTCATGATCTACGGCGTGCGGCCCTGGCCGTTCGCGCTGCACGACCCGCAGGGCAACTCGGTCGTCATCGGCCCGGTCGACAGCGCGCAGACGGCGGAGCGCATCGGCCGCGCCGCCACGGTCGCGATGGGCGGCACGGTGGCGCTCGCGCTGCCGGTGATCACCGGCGGCCAACTGAAGGCGCACGCCATCCACGGCACTTTGTCGCTCGTGCACCGGATCGGCCTTGCGGTGGAGGAGGCGCTCAGAGCGAAGGACGACCCCCTCGCCGCGATCGGCTCCGTGGTGCCGGCGAACGTCCTCTTCTTCGGCAAGGTGGTCGACGTCGAGCGGCGCACGACCGGCGGCTTCGCGCGGGGGCGCCTGCGCATGGAGGGGCTCGGCGGCTTCGCGTCGGAGACCCTCGCCATCGACATCCAGAACGAGTTCCTGGTCGCGTACCGCGACGGCGCGCCCGTCGCCACCGTGCCGGACATCATCTCCTTGATCGAGGAGGAGAGCGGGCTGCCGCTCGGGACGGAGGCGCTGCACTACGGCCAGCGGCTCACCGTCCTGGGCATCCCCGCCGCCGCAAAGCTCAAGACGGAGCAGGCGCTCCGGGTCGTGGGACCGCGCGCGTTCGGGTACGACGTCGACTTCCACCCGCTGCCGGGCGACCTGCCGGAGGCGCCGCTCACGGTCGCCGGGCCGCCTCGCGGCGACGGCGCGTAGGCGTCCTTGGGGCGTCGGCGCGACGCGAGGGCAAGTGAGGAGGGTGTACGCAGGATGCGCATCTCGGTTGACGTGGGCGGAACCTTCACCGACGTGGTCGTACTCGACCCGGTGAGCGGCGCGGTGCGCCTCGAGAAGGTCGAGACGACGCCGCGGGATCCTGCCATGGGGGTGCTCCAGGGGTTTGCGCGGGCGGACGTGCCCGTAGGCGCGGTGGACTACTTCATTCACGGCACGACTCTTGGGCTGAACGCGCTCCTGACGCGGACGGGCGCGGTGGTGGCCATCTGCACGACCAGGGGCTTCCGCGACGTCTATGAGCTCGGACGCACCGACCGCGAGCCCATGTACGACTTCAAGTACCGCAAGCCGCCGCTGCTCGTGCCACGCCACCTGCGCTTCGAGGTGACGGAGCGGCTGGACTACCGCGGCCGGGAGCTGACTCCCTTCGACCGCGTCGGGGCCACCCAGGTCGCCCGGCAGATCCGGGCGACGGGGGCGGGGGCGGTGGTCGTGAGCTTCCTGCACAGCTATGTGAACCCGGCGCACGAGCTCGCCATGGAGGAGGTGCTGCGAGAGGAGTGCCCTGAGCTCTCGGTGACGCTCTCCCACCGCCTCACGCGCGAGTACCGCGAGTACGAGCGGACCAGCACGGCGGTGATCGACGCCTACATCAAGCCGATCATGGGCAGCTACCTCGACCGGCTGGACGGCGCCCTGCGGGCGCAGGGGCTGCGCGGCCAGTTCCTGCTGACGCGCTCGGGCGGCGGCGCGATGACCGTCTCAGCGGCGAAGGAGGAGCCGGTGCACTCGGTGATGTCCGGGCCCGCGGGGGGCGCCGTCGGCGCCGCGTACCTCGCGCAGCTGACGGGCCACCCGAACCTGATCACCCTCGACATGGGCGGCACGAGCCTCGATACGACGATGGTGGTCGGGGGCCAGATCGCGATCAACAACGAGGCCAGCATCGAGACGCTGCCGATCTCGACGCCGATGATCGACATCCGGACGATCGGCGCCGGCGGCGGCAGCGTCGCCTGGGTCGACGAGGGAGGCGGGCTGCAGGTCGGGCCGCAGAGCGCCGGAGCATTGCCTGGCCCTGCCTGCTACGGCCGCGGCGGGGACCAGCCGACCTTCACGGACGCGGCCCTCGCGGTCGGCTACCTCGACCCCGTCAACTTCCTGGGCGGTCAGATGACGATCCGGCCGGAGCTCGCAAAGGCCGCCGTCGGCGGGCTGGCGGACCGGCTCGGACTCTCGCCGCGCGAGACGGCGGCCGGCATCGTGCGCATCGCGGAGGCGAAGATCACGGGCGCCATCCGCGAGATCTCGGTGGAGCGCGGGCACCACCCAGGGGACTTCGCCATCCTCGCGTTCGGGGGCGGCGGCGGGTTCGTCGCCTGCAACGTGGCGCGCGAGATCGGCATCCCGACCGTCATCGTGCCGCCGGGACCTGCGAACTTCTCCGCCTTCGGCATGCTGATGGTCGACGTGGTCTACGACTTCGCGCAGACGCAGGTCACGAACCTGGCGGCGGCCGACATGTCGGCGCTCGAGGCGGTCTACGCCGGGTTCGAGGCCGGCGGGGGGGAGGCGCTCGCGCGCGACGGCTTCAGGCCTGAGGACCGGCGCTTCCTGCGCTGGGCCGAGATGCGCTACGAGGGCCAGGAGCATACCGTGCGCATTCCGCTGCCTGAAAGGCGCCTTTCGCAGGACGACGTCGCCGAGGTGGAGAGGCGGTTCGGCGACGCCCACGAGATGCAGTACGGCCACCGCATGGACGACCAGGTGCAGATCGTGACCCTGCGCCTGAGGGCGGTCGGCGTGCTCTCGCGGCCCGCGATCGCCGAGGTGCCCCCTGGCAGCGGCGATGTGGCGCGGGCCCGCAAGGGGCGGCGGGAGGTCTACCGCTCCGGACAGGCGGGGCACGTCCAGTACGCCGTCTACGACCGCGCCTTGCTCGGCGGCGGCGACGAGGTCGTGGGCCCGGCGATCGTCGAGGAGCCGAGCTACACGCTCGTGCTGCATTCGGGCGACGCCCTGACGGTCGGCCGCCACGGCGAACTCGTGATCGCGATCGGAGGGAAGGACTGATGGAGGGCGTCGACACCATCACGGCCCAGGTCATCCACAACTACCTCTTGTCGGCGGCGCGCGAGATGCTCCGCAACCTGAAGCGCACGGCCTACGACACGGTCATCTACGAGATCCAGGACTTCGGCCTCGGCATCTACGACAGGCACTGCCGCCTGCTCGCGGAGGCCCCTGGGCTCGCCGTGTTCACCCGCGGCAACGACTACGGCCTGCAGAAGATGGTCGAGTTCCTGGGCGAGGAGAACATCCACGAGGGCGACGTCATCCTGTTCAACTACCCGTACTGGTCCTCGAACCACACCCTCGACGTGCTGGTGAGCTCGCCGATCTTCGCGGACGGCGAACTCGCGGGGTATACGGCCTGCAAGGCCCACTGGCTCGATCTCAACCAGAAGGACCCCGGCTACTGCCTCGACACGACGTCGATCCACAACGAAGGGCTGATCCTGCCGGCCGTCAAGATCTATAGCCAGGGTGTTTATAGCCGCGAGCTCGAGCGGTTGATCCGCTTCAACAGCCGCATCCCGGACAGGGTCATCGGCAACATGAACGCGCAGATCTCCTCGTGCCACACGGGCGAGCGGCGCGTCGGGGAGCTCGTGCGCAAGTTCGGCCTCGGTGTGTTCCGGGAGGCGGTCGAGCAGATCCTGGACCACGGCGAGCGGCTCTCCCGCGCGCGCCTGCAGGCCTTGCCCAAGGGCAGCTGGTCCGCCGAGGACTGGGTGGACGACGATGGGGTCGACAAGGACACGATGCTCAAGATCAAGGTCACGGTGACGATCACGGACGACGCGTTCGTCGTGGACCTCACGGGCTCTTCGGACGCGGTGCTCGGACCGATGAACATGCCGATCGGGTCGACCTTGGGCGTCTGCGGACTCGCCTTCAAGGCCCTGACGACGCCGGACTCTCCCGCGAACGAGGGGAACTTCCGGCCGCTCAAGGTGATCGCGCCGCCGGGCTCGCTCTTCAACGCGCAGCCGCCCGCGGCGACGTTCATGATGTGGTCCGACCTCTACCTGCCGGAGGTGATCTGCAAGGCGCTGGCGCCCGCCATGCCGGATGTGGTGCCCGCCGCGTCGGGCGGCGACATCTGTTCCTGGATGGGGGTCGGCGTCCACCCGGACACCGGCAAGATCTGGCTTGAGGCGAGCAACGAGGCGGTCGGGTTCGGCGGCCACGTCGGCGGTGATGGCGAGAACGGCATCATGCACCTCTCGGAACCGGGCTGCCGGAACAATCCGATTGAAGTCATGGAGACGAAGGCGCCGCTGCTCATCGAGCACTACGGGCTGCGGCAGGACTCGGCCGGCCCCGGCAAGCACCGCGGCGGACTCGGCGTGTCACGCGTCTACCGCTTCCTTGCGGACGCCACGGCCTTGACGATGGTCAAGAAGACGAAGACCCGCCCGTGGGGTCTCGAGGGCGGACATGAGGCGGAGGCGAACCACGTCATCGTACGGGCGGGGACAGACCGCGAAGAGCGCGGAGGCTCCGTGTACGAGCAGATGGTCAGAGGCGAGGTCATGGTGAACAGCTCTGGTGGCGGAGGCGGCTGGGGGGACCCCTACGAGCGCGACCCCCGGAGGGTGCTCGAGGATGTGCGCGGCGGCTATGTATCCTTGGAGGCCGCGCGCAGGGACTACGGGGTCGTGATCGACGCAGGGCGCATGACGGTGGATGAGGACGGGACCGCCGCTCTTCGGCACGGCGCAAGCGGCCGCTGACGGTTTGGCCCAGGTGCGGCGGGGGCGCCGGCGGGTGGCGAGCCGCATGGGTGTCCGTGCACGGCGAGCCCGGGGCCTGATCCCCTGCTCGCCATGCCTCTGGATCGCGACGTGCCTGCGCGGCGGAAGGCTCCCATGACCCGAGACGCGACCATGACTCAGAGGTGGACTGGCTCGCCCGAACTGGCCGACCGATAGATGGCATCGAGGATTTCCGTCACCACGAGGGCCTCCTCCGGCTTCACCAGAGGCTCCTCGTCGCGCAGGATCGCGTCCACCCAGAGCCGCGCCTGGAGATCGTGCCCGTACGGCGGCGCGGCGGCAGGATCCGCCGCGACCGCAATCTGCTTCAGGTACCGCTGACCGAGATCGTCGCCGTTGAGGCGCACACCGCCCACCATGTCTGCACCCGCCTGTGTCCCGCAGAGGACGGTCTGTCCCTCTCCCTCGGCCACCATGTTGAGCGCCCAACTGGATTCCACGACGACGGTCGCTCCGTTCTCCATGACGACAAAGCCGAACGCGCTGTCTTCCACGGTGCATCGCGCAGGATCCCAGGGACCCCAGTCGTTCGCGGAGTTCGCCCGCTTCCCCAGGAGGTGGTAGGCGGTCCCCAGCACCACCCTCGGCCTGTAGTTGTCCATCATCCAGAGCGTCAGGTCGAGGGCGTGGCTGCCGATGTCGATCAGCGGACCTCCACCTTGCTTCTCGCGGTCCAGGAACGCTCCCCAGGTCGGCACTCCGCGGCGGCGCAGGGCCAGGGCCTTCGCGTAGTAGATGTGGCCGAGGTCGCCGCGGCGGCAGAGCCTGTGCAGCGTCTGGCTGTCCGGGCGAAAGCGGTTGTTGTATCCCACCGTGAGCTTCCTGCCCGCGCGCCTCGCCGTCTCCACCATCCTGCGCGCGTCGTCCGGCGTGGTCGCCATGGGCTTCTCGCACAGCACGTGCTTGCCCGCTTCCAGCGCGGCGATCGTGATGTCGGCATGGGTAGCGTTCGTGGTGCAGACGTGCACCACGTCGATGGTGCTGTCACGCAGCAAATCCTGGTAGTCCGCATAGACGCCCGCGTCGGCACAGCCATGCTGCGCCCTCGCGGCCTCGGCACGCCCTTGGGTGGGATCGAAGAATGCGGCCAGTTCCACCTCCGGGAGCTTCGCCAGGCTGGGCATGTGCCTCTGCTGCGCGATGCCGCCGCAGCCGATGATGCCGAAACGCAGCTTTTGGCTAGCCATCTGCATGACCTCGGTTCCCACGACGTTGGCTACACATGTTCTCGGGTGGCAGTGGCGCCCCTCCCCGGTCACTTTGCAGAGGGGCGGGTGCACGGGACGCCGGCGCCCGCCGCGCCTTGGGCGCCTGCAAGGAGAGGCGGCCATGCGGTGGAGCACCCTGGCAGGTGCCGGCGCGATAGCCGGGCCGCCCGCGCTGCGCCGGGCCTTGGAAGGTGGTCCCGATCCCGGGGATGCCGCCGCATGATGGGGAAGGCTGGCCCGCCAGGCGTCCCTTCGAAGGCGGTCGATCAGGGAGATTCCGGCCTGTCCGAGGGCCACGGCGTTCCGAGCCAGGACAGATAGGTGCTCTGCTGCGCGGGGGTCGGTTGCGCGACGCGCACGATCCTGTAGGTGTCGGCAGGCGCCGTCGCCAGGACGACCTCCCGCTCGAGAAGCCGCCCTCTGCGGGACACCGTGACGGTGACCGCGTCACCCGGGCTCCGGTCGCGAAGGCGCTTCTGAAGATCTTCCTCCGTCAGGACGCGGTCGCCCGACAGGGCGATGACCTCGTCGCCCGCGTCGAGGATGCCGCTGCACGGGCCGGACGTGTAGGACACCTGCACGAAGAGCCGCCGCTCGCGCGTCTCCGTCTTCACTCCGAGCCAGGCGAGATGCGGCTGCGCGGCGCCATCGTCCTCTCGCGGCTCCTCGCCCCCGTCGTCCGCGTCCGGGTCCTTCGCGGACCGCCGGATCTCGAGTCCCGCCTCGTTGAAGGCCTCGTCCAGGGGAAGTTCCGCGACGCCGTCGATGTAGCGTGCGAAGAACTCGTCCATGTCCCCGCCGGCGACCTCTGCGACGGTCTCCCTGTAGACGTGCTCGGGGAATCCCAGACCCCCTTCGGCATAGCGCCGGTAGAGCAGGCGGAGCACGTCGTCGAGGGAGCGGTCGCTTTTGGTGCGCCTGCGGATCTCCATGTCCAGCAGCAGGCCGACGAGCCCGCCCTTGAGGTAGTAGGAGATCGTCCGGTTGGGGCTGTCCTCGTTCGGTTTGTAGAGGAAGATCCAGGTGTCGAACGAGGAGCGGCTGAGGTCCATGACGTGCCGGCCCGGCAGGCTCTCGTACTGCTTGACGAGCTCCGCGAGCTCCTCGAAGTAGTCGGACGGCTTGAAGAGGCCGCCCCTCTCCAGCAGGAGAAGGCTGTAGTAGTCCGTGAAGCCCTCCATGGCCCAGAGCAGCCGGGTGTAGACCTCTTCGTGGTAGTCGAAGGGGCCCAGCATCAGCGGACGGATGCGCTTCACGTTCCAGAGGTGGAAGAACTCGTGGGAGACGAGATGCAGCCACCGCCGATAGCTCTTCCAGGGGCGGAACTCGAACCTGGAACCGGTGCACGTCGTGGAGTTCAGGTGTTCAAGCCCGCCTTCGCGCCGCTCGCCGAGGTGGAAGATGAAGGCGTAGTGCCGGTAGGGGAGACCACCGAACATCCTGGCCTGGGCCTCGACGATCCGCTGCGTGTCCCGCACGACCTCGGCATCGTCCTGGTTGCCGGAACCCCAGAAGGCGACGGTGTGCGGCTTGCCGTCGACCGTGAACGTGTAGGTGCGCTGGGTGCCCACCTCGACCGGGCAGTCGATCAGGACGTCGTAGTCTGGGGCGGTGAAGTGGAAGGGGTCGTCCCCGTCCTGGTCGAGCCCTGTCGTGGCATGCCATCCCGCAGGGGCCTCGATCTGCAGGTCGACGGGCACCTCGACCTTGCCGTCGACGAAGAAGAAGAGCATCGCCCCGCTCAGGTAGGCGTGGGTGTCGTCGAGATGCGCGCCTGCGACCCATGTGTCGAAGGCATAGACCGAGTACCTGACCGTGACCTCCTCGGCGTCCCCGTCGATCCGCCAGATGTTCTTGCGGATCTTGGATACGGGCAGAAGGCTCCCGCCCCGCCCCTCCGCCCGCAGATCGAAGATGTGCCTCGGCGAATCGAGGAGCGCGTAGACCCCCGGCGTCCAGACGGGAAGCGCCAGGTCGTGGGGGCCCGGACCGAACCCCGCGAAGGTCAGGGTGACGTGGAAGACGTGCTGCTCCGGCATGCGGCAGTCGACGGCGTAGTGCAGGCGCGGGTCCGGCAAGCTGTTGCACCCTCTTTGGCGGTCGCGTTGCAGACGCCGCGTCCTTCGGTCTCCGACCTGCCTCCTCCTGCCGGATCCGACGGGCCCAAGGCTGGCCCGCGCACCTTGCGGCAGGCATGGCGTCTCTCGCCGAGGCGCCCTTCGCGGCAAGCCGCACAAGTTCGCCGAGCCTCGTTGCATCCTCTGCGCGTGGCCATGGAGCAGCGGCACGTGGCGGATAAGATTTGGCGGGCTGCACGCGGCTCGAACGTGGAGCTAGCCGGCGTCGATGTCCATGCGGCTGAGCAGGTGCCTGCGCCGGATGGTCAGGAGATGCTGCAGTCGGGAACCGCCCTCGCGCGCGGCTTCCATGACGTGTTCATTGACCGCGACGACGTGGAGGAATGCGTCGACCACGGTCGGATCCCACTGGGACCCTCTGCCGTCTTCGAGTTCGTGGATGGCGCGATCCCACGTGAGTGCGCTGCGGTAAGGCCGGTTGGAGGTCATGGCGTCGAATGCATCGGCCACGGCGGCGATGCGTCCGACCAGCGGGATCCTCTCCCCGGCAAGACCGTCGGGATAGCCGGTGCCGTCGAAGCGTTCGTGGTGGTGGCGCACGACGTGCCCGCTCACCGTGTCCACGCCCATCGCCTCGCAGATCTGCACGCCGATCAGCACGTGCCGCTTGATGAGCTCGTACTCCTCGTGGGTCAGGCGGCCCTCCTTGAGCAGCACGGCGTCCGGCACCCCGATCTTCCCGACGTCGTGCACCAGGGCGCCTTCCAGCACCTGCAGCCTGGTGTCGTGAGGGAGCTCAAGCGCCTCCGCCAACCCGAGCGCGTAGATGGCCACGCGCAAGGTGTGGTCCTCCGTGTAGTGGTCGCGGGCCTCGATCGCCACCGCGAGGCCGTCCAGGACGCCCTGGACGCTGATCATCCGGCGGAAGAGCCTGCGCCAGCGGATGGCGTTGCGGATCTTTGCGACCAGCTCGACCTGGTCCACGGGCTTGGTCAGGAACTCGTCGGCGCCCAAGGCGGCGGCCCGCCGTCGCGAGTCGCGATCGCTGGCGGCGGTCACCACGATGATCGGCAGGTGGCCGGGCAGATCGGCCGCGCGTGCCCGGCGGAGCACCTCGAATCCGTTCATCCTGGGCATGTGCAGGTCGAGGAGGACGGCGCCCAGCTCGCCTCCGAACTGCTCGACGATCGCGGTTCCCTCGAGCCCGCCTGGCGCTTCCAGGGTGCGCACGCCGGCATGCTCCAGCTGAGCCCGCAGAAGTTCCCGGTTGACGGCTTCGTCGTCGATGATCAGCACCGCGTCGCGCTCTGGGGGCCGAGCCATGTAAAGCCCTCCTCGGGGTCGCGTGTCAGGACCGTCGGGCCGCCAGAATGTCGCGGATCCGAGCCGTGAAGGATCTGGTGTCGAACGGCTTCGCGATGTAGCCGTCGCAGCCTGCGCCGAGCGCCCGCGCTTCGTCTCCGGTCATCGCGTAGGCGGTGAGCGCGATGATCGCGGGTTGCGCGAGGGCGGGATCCGCGCGCAGACGGGAGACGACGGACAGGCCGTCGGCGTCGGGAAGCTGCAGGTCCATCAGGATCAGATCGGGCCGGGAGTCTTTCGCCGCGCGCAACGCCGCCTCGGCGGTCGCCGCGTGCAGCACGTCGAACCCGTCGCGCTCCAGGAGGGTCTTTGCCAGCTCGGCGTTGACCGCGTTGTCCTCGACCAGCAGCACAAGGGTGCGGTGCTCCTCGGTCATGGGCGTTCCTCCCCCTGATCGGCCCCAAGGGCAAACCGGATCCACTGCACGAGGTCCGCATTCACCTGGTCGCCCTTGCGCAGCACCGCGAGGGCATGGCCGCTCAGCTGGCGCTTGTCCTCGGCGGTCAGGTCGCGGGCGGTCAGGACGAGCACGGGGACCTGCCGCGTCGCCTCGCGGCGCCGCAGCTCCTCGAGCACCGCGAAGCCGCTCATCTCGGGCATCATCAGGTCCAGCAGGACGGCGTCGGGCGGGTCCTGCTGCGCCGCGTCCAGGGCCTCGCGCCCGCTCCTCGCCTCGATGACCCGGTAGCCGGCTCCCCTGAGGATCCCTGCCGCCAGTTCCAGGGCGGGCGGGTCGTCGTCGACGGCGAGCACCGTCCGCTGGGCGGCCCCGAGCTTCGTGTGGCGCCTGAGCCGTTCCAGCAGGGCCTCCCGGTCGACGGGCTTCACGAAGTAGTCCGAGGCGCCGAGCGCATAGGCCCTCTTGCGGTCGTCCGTCACGGTGACGACGACGACCGGCAGGTCCCGCGTCTGCGGGTCCCCCTTCACGACTTCGAGCACGCCCCAGCCGTCGATCCCCGGCAGCAGCACGTCGAGGGTGATCGCCAGCGGGTGCAGGGCCTTCGCCTTGATGAGCGCCTCCTCGCCACTCCTGGCGGTGGCCACCCGGTAGCCGCCGCTCTCCAGGGAATGGCGCAGGAGCGCCTCCGAGCGGGGATCATCCTCCACCACCAGCACGAGGGGGGCGTCGTCTGTCCCAGCCGGAGACTCTCCCGCGGCCGCGTCGGCATAGGGGACGCCGTCCCGCAGCGGCAGGCACACCTCGAACCTGCTGCCTTCGCCGATCTGGCTGCGCAGCGTAACCCGTCCGCCGTGCAGCGTGACGAATTGGCGCACCAAGGCGAGTCCCAGTCCCGTGCCCTTGTACTGGCGCGCGCTCGAGCTGTCGAGCTGCTGGAAGGCGTCGAAGATCCGCCGCTGATCCTCGGGGGCGATGCCGATGCCGGTGTCCGTCACCGCGAGGACGAACTCGCGCTCGCGGTACTGGCACTCGACCTGGATCCGGCCGCCTTCCCCCGTGAACTTGATGGCGTTCGCGACGAGGTTGTAGAGGATCTGCTTGAACTTGCCGCGATCGGCCTGGATGTGCAGCTGAGGTTCGGACTCGACGTCCAGATGGAGGCCCGCCTGTGCGGCGAGCGGCTCGACCGCCGTCAGCACCTCGCGGACGGCGAGCGTCGCATCGAAGTCCTCGATCTGCAGGTCCATGCGCCCCGCCTCGACCTTGGAGAGGTCGAGGATGTTGTTGATCAGGCCGAGGAGATGCTCGCCGCTCGAATGGACGGTCTCGAGGTAGTGCCCGCGTCGCTCCGAGGTGAGGCCGTCGTCGTCCAGCATGAGCTCGGTGAAGCCCAAGATGGCATTCAGCGGCGTGCGCAGCTCGTGGCTCATGCTGGCCAGGAACTCGGACTTCGCACGGTTCGCCTCGGCCAGTTCCACGCTCGCCTGCTCCGCGGCCTGCCTGGCGACGTCGATGCGGGTGAAGAGATTCCGGTTGGTGATGGCCACCGCCGCGAGCGCCGCGAGCGCCTTGAGCGCCGACTCGTCCTCCTCCGAGAACTCGGCGTTCGGTGCCTGCGCCACGTACAGCATGCCGAGGATGTCCTCGCCGTACGCGATCGCGACGCCGAGGAAACTTTGCATCGGCGGGTGACCCGCGGGCAGGCCGACCGCCCGGGGATGTGCGGCGATGTCCGCGATGCGCAGCGACTTGCCGTCGAACAGCACGTCGCCCAGGAGCCCGCGTCCCGTGGGCCGCGGCAAGCCTGGGAGGCTCTCCTTGCCGCTCAGCCCGGACGTGACGAACCGCGCGATCTGGCGCTGGTCGTCCAGGATGGAGAGGGCGCCGTAGCGGGCACCCGTCAGACGCCTGCCCGCGTCCGCGATCTGCCGGAGAAGCTCGTCGGTGGAGAGTTCCAACGCGAGGGCCACGGCGCTCTCGTGCAGGGTGGTGAACTGCTGCAGGCGCTTCTCCGCGGTGCGGTGCAGGATGGCGTTGCGCAGCGATGCCGCGATCGGGGCGGCGAGGGCGCGCAGCACGCCCTGCTCATCCTCGGTGTAGGCGTGGACGTGCCTGTGGATGAGGGTATAGGCGCCTACCGGCGAGCCTTGGGCCATGAGCGGGACGGCGAGCACGGAGCGGTAGCCTTCCCGCTGCGCCTCGACCTGCCGCACGAAGCGCTCGTCGCCTTGCGCATCCTCGGTGAACACCACCTCGCCCCGCTCAAGCGCCAGCCCCACGACGCCGGTTCCGACCGGCCAGCGCAAGGGGGCGCCTCCCTCCGGGAGCTTCGCGATACGCGTCAGATGTCCATCGGGCTCCAGCGTGAAGAGCTCGGAGACGTCCGCCTGGACAGCCCCGGCGAGGGCACGCACGATCTCGCGGGACACCACGTCGGGGTCTAGCGGGCGCATCAAGGCCTCCATCACGCCGTTGACCGCCGTCAGGCGGGTGGCCTCGCGGGTCGCCGCGGTCAGGAGCCGCACGTTCTCGACCGTGATCGCCGTATGGCGCGCGAGGTGTCCAAGCAGGTCGATGTCGTCCTGGGCGAACAGGAACCCGCGATCTGCCAGCACCAGCAGGAAGCCGATCCGGCGATCCTCGTCGCCGATCGGCACGGTCGTGTACTCGTGGGCGCCGAGCTGCTGCGCCCGGCTGCGCAGCTCCTGAGGGAGCTCGTCGAGCGTCCGGCTGACGGCCGACCTGCCATGCGCCGCGGCATCGGCCAGCGTGCCGGCAAGCGGCAGTTCGAACCGCGAGGGGGCAGGTACGGGGTCAGCATCGGAAACGTGCCAGCGCACCGCGGCACCGCCGCCCGCCACCTCGACGACCCCTACCGACTTCGCGGCGGTGATGCGCAGCGCGATGTTCGCGAGGTGACGCAGGGCCGCGTCGGCGTCGCGGTCCTTCGGCTCACCCCGCAGGAAGCCGTCGATCTCCGCCATCTGCCAGCGGTGCAGCAGCCGGGCCGGCGGCGTGAACCCGACCACGTATTCGACGCTCGCGGCCAGGGCGAGGATGGCCGCGATCAGGTGATCGTGTGGAATCGGCAGACCGACCACGGTCGGGATGGCGAGCGTCAGCACCGCCAAGACGATCGCGGCTGTGCCGACGGTGATGGCGAGCATCCTGCGCGGGGCGACACCGCGCTTCCTGCGCATCTCGCGGACAAAGAACGAGACGGCGTAGCCGTCCATGAAGCAGTAGAAGGCGAACAGGACCATAAGGAACCATGGTGAAAAGTGATCGTGTATCAGCACGACACTTATGAACGCGAGTGCCAACGCCGCACCGGCGCTCCAAAGGATCGCGGGGCGGATGTTCGCAAAACGACTCGCAAGCAGCAACAGCAAGTACGCCTGCGACAGGAATAGAGACACGCTGGTGACGACAAGAATGCTGGCCGGTATGCCTACATCGGGGCCAACGGCCGGCAGGAGTACGGCCAGCGCCAATGCTCCGAGCATTAGCGGGATTTCTCCTCGGGAATTCCTGCCTGGAGTCAGGTAATTATAGAGGACCGTAATGAACATAAAAAGCAGTATAAGCTCAAACAAGACCTCGATGACGACCGTCATTGGCTCTCCCCCAAGCATCTACAGCCGTGGCGATGTCATACCACGATGGTAATAAGCAAAGCATGGGAAAGCAAGGGAGATGCCAAGGCAGCCAGTGTATGGTGGCCGCAGGCTTGCAGCCGACGCAGGCCTCCGCGACCCGTCCGGGTCCATGACCCGCGGCGAGAGGCTCCGCGCGACCTGGCCCGCGTGATCGCGGGATGCATCCCTGACCCCGGGTTCATCCAATAATGACTCCATGCGCGGGTGCGCGGCGCAGACCCGAGCCGGCCGGCGCAGCGCGATGCCGATGCCATGGGGAGCATGCGAGAGGGAGCGGTGGAGACGGGTCGTGCCAATGTGACGACGATGGATACGCGCGTGCTCTCCGGCGAGGAACTGTCCGGGATCGACGCCTGGTGGCGCGCGGCCAACTACCTGGCCGTCGGCATGCTCTATCTCCAGGACAACCCTCTGCTGAAGCGCCCGCTCGAGCCGGGGGACATCAAGGCGAGGATCCTTGGCCACTGGGGCTCGGATCCGGGCCAGTCCTTCGTCTGGGTCCACCTGAACCGCGCGATCCGCCTGCGCGATCTCGACATGATCTACATCTCGGGGCCCGGTCACGGTGCGCCGGCCGTGCTGGCCAACGCCTACCTCGAGGGCACCTACGCGGAGGTCTATCCTGACCGCAGCCTGGACGAGGAGGGCATGCGCCGGCTGTTCCGCCTGTTCTCGTTCCCGGGCGGCGTGGGCAGCCACTGCACGCCGGAGACGCCGGGGTCCATCCACGAGGGCGGCGAGCTCGGCTACAGCCTCTCGCACGCCTTCGGCGCCGCATTCGACAATCCGGGCCTCATCGTGTCGGTGGTGGTCGGCGACGGCGAGGCGGAAACCGGGCCCCTGGCCGCGGCGTGGCACGCGAACAAGTTCCTCAATCCCGCGCGCGACGGCGCCGTGCTGCCCATCCTGCATCTCAACGGCTACAAGATCGCCAATCCCACCATCCTGGCGCGCATCCCCGAGGAGGAGCTGCTGAGCCTGTTCCGGGGCTACGGCTACACCCCGTACCTCGTGTCCGGCGACGAGCCGATGGCCATGCACCAGAAGATGGCCGCCGTCCTCGACCAGTGCCTCGACAGCATCCGCGACATCCAGGCAAGGGCCAGAGCCGGCGGAGCGGTGGAGCGGCCGCGCTGGCCGATGATCATCCTGCGCACGCCCAAGGGCTGGACGGCTCCCAAGACCGTCGGCGGCCACCACATCGAGGACTTCTGGCGGGCCCACCAGGTGCCTGTGGCCGATGTGGCCACGAACCCGGAGCATCTGCGCCTCGTGGACGACTGGCTCAAGAGCTACCGGCCAAAGGAGCTGTTCGACGGCGGCGGGCGCCTGCTGCCGCACCTCAGGGCCCTGGCCCCCACGGGGATCCGGCGCATGAGCGCGAACCCCCACGCGAACGGCGGGCTGCTGCGGCAGCCGCTGCGGCTGCCGGACTACGGCCAGTATGCCGTGCCGGTGGCGCGTCCGGGGACGGAGGAGGCCGAGAACACGGCGGTGCTGGGGATGTTCCTGCGCGACATCATCCGCAGCAACGGGCACAACTTCCGCCTGTTCGGGCCGGACGAGACGGCGTCCAACCGCCTGCAGGCGGTCTACGAGGCGACCGACAAGTCCTGGATGGCCGAGCTGCGCGAGGCGGACGCCGACGGGGGCCTGCTCTCGCCGGACGGCCGCGTGATGGAGATCCTCAGCGAGCACACGGTCGAAGGGTGGCTCGAGGGCTACCTCCTGACGGGACGCCATGGACTCCTGAACTCCTACGAAGCCTTCGTCCACGTCATCGACTCCATGGTCAACCAGCACGCGAAGTGGCTCGAGAAGGCCAGAGACGAAGTTCCCTGGCGGGCGCCCGTCGCGTCGCTCAACATTCTTCTCAGCTCCACCGTCTGGCGTCAGGATCACAACGGCTTCACCCACCAGGACCCGGGCTTCCTGGACGTCGTCTCCACGAAGCGTGCCGGCGTCGTGCGCATCTACCTGCCGCCGGACGCCAACTGCCTGCTGAGCGTGGCGGACCATTGCCTGTCCAGCACCGACTACGTCAACGTGATCGTCGCCGACAAGCAGCCCCACCTCCAGTACCTCGACCTGGAGGCCGCGCGGATCCATTGCGCCAAGGGCATCGGACTCTGGGAATGGGCGGGCAGCGACGCGGGCGGCGAACCCGACCTCGTCATGGCCGGCATCGGCGACGTCGCGACCATGGAGGCCCTGGCGGCCGCGGCCATCCTGCGGCAGCGCCTGCCCGGGATCAGGGTGCGCTTCGTCAACGTGGTGGACCTCTATAAGCTCCAGCCGCCGAGCCAGCATCCGCACGGGCTGCCGGACCGGGACTACGACAGCCTGTTCCCGCCGGGGGTGCCGACGATCTGCAACTTCCACGGCTACCCTGCCCTGGTGCACAAGCTTGCGTACAGGCGCGCCAACCACGCCGACCTGCATGTGCACGGCTACCGGGAGGCAGGCAGCATCAACACGCCCCTGGAGCTCGCCCTGCTGAACGGAGCCGACCGCTTCCACCTCGCCATCAACGCCATCGACCGCCTGCCGCGGCTGGGGTCTGCAGGGGCCCACACGAAGGAGTGGCTGAAGGGCGAGGTGATCCGGCATCTGACCTATGCGCGCGAGCACGGCATCGACCCGCCTGAGATCCGCAACTGGCGCTGGCCCGGCGAGGCCTCTGCTTCGTCCGCAGGAGGACCTGGAGGGGGGTCCTGAGCGGCGGCCGCAGCCCTGGTTGGCCGGCCCGCTGGGGGAGGAGAGAGGTAGCGGCGCTGCGCCGGCGTCGCCTCGTGCGGCCGTGGCGTACACGAGCCGGGCCGTACCGAGGCTCTGCATGGCCGTGATGCGGTAGCCCGGGAGGTTTCCAGCGGGAGCTGGTCCGATCTGCCGCGCAGGCCGGCACGGCTGTCCGACCGGGTCCCCTGCGCCATGATCTGCGGCTAGAGCTGCCTCAGGATCATGTAGATGGCCACCACTACCAGGACGGCGCTGAAGACACGGGTCAGCCGGGCACTCCCGATCCTTCGGCCTGTGGCGGCGCCCAGCGCCCCGCCGACCAGGCCTCCCGCGATGAAGAGGAGCGCGACCAGGAAGTCGACCTTCCCTGCCAGGGCGTACTGCACGGCCGTCGTCGCACCGAAGGCGAACACCGAGAGGAGCGAGGTTCCGATCGCCGCGATCGTCGAGAGCCCTGCGGACATGATGAGGCCGGGGACGACCAGGAAGCCGCCGCCGATGCCGAAGAAGCCGGACGCCACGCCGACGGCGAAGCCGGTCCCGGCGATGCGCGCGAGGGAGAACGGCACCGCGCCGCCAGGCCGGCTCTCCGACGTTGCCTGATCACCGCGCCGCCACATGAGGACGCTGATCACGAGCATGAGCAGAGCAAAGAGGAGGAGCAGGTGCTGGCCCTGCACCATCAGGCCCAGCTTCGAGCCCAGTGCGGCCCCCAAGATGCCAGCGACGGCGAAGGAGATGCCCTCCCGGAACCGCACCGTTTTCAGGCGCATGTGCGGGACGGCGGCGATCAGGGCGTTGACCGCCACCGCCACGCTGGTCGTTCCGATCGCGGTGTGCGGATGCTTCGCGTATCCGACGAAGTAGACGAGCAGCGGCACCGCCAGGATGGAGCCGCCGCCGCCGATCACGCCGAGCGTGAACCCTACGAGTGCCCCGGAGATGACCGATTTGATCGCCATCATGAGCGCAAGCGCGTGCACGAGATCCACTCCAGGTCGTTGCGTTTCGAAGGGATCCCAGACTTGTCACGGGGCCTGCCGGCAGCATGCCGGTCGGGCGGAGGGGTCTCAGCGCGGGCCGAAGGGCACCGGGCAAGGCGGCCTGCGGTGCCCTTTGCCGGTCTCGGTCAGGCGCGGCGCCGGCCCGACAGCCAGGCGGCCATGCCGCCCACCAGGTTGTAGACCTGCCGGTAGCCGAGGCGGTAGAGGAACTGCACGGCCTCGCCGCTGCGGGCGCCGCTCGCGCAGACGAACACAAGAGGCAGGTTCTTCGGCAGCTCTAGGTAGCGCTGTGCAAACTGCGAGAGCGGCATGTGCTGCGAGCCGCCGATGTGGTTCGCCTGGAACTCCCAGGCCTCGCGGACGTCGACGAGCAGAGGCGTGGTGCCTTCCCGCATCAGGTCCTCGAGTTCCGCGGCCGTGATCTGGCCGACCGCCGCCGTCGGCTCTCCCGCCTGCGTCCAGGCGGAGAAGCCTCCGTCGAGTACGCCCTGCACGGAGAACCCCAGGCCTCGCAGGTCCTGCGCGGCCTGGGCCGCGAGTTCCCTGCTGTCCGCGACGAGCACGACCGCTGCCTCCCGCCTGAGGTAGAAGGCGGACTGCTCTTGGAACCCGCGCCGGGCGTACGGGACATTGATCGATTCCGGGATGTGCTCGCGGATGTAGCTGACAGGCACGCGCACATCGACGACCTGCGCGCCTTCGGCCTGCGCCGCGCGCAGGCCGGCGACCGAAATGGCAAGCTCGCCCAACTATTTGCTCCCCCTATGTGTCAAGGAACCCCGGCGGGGTCCCTCTGGTATCGCGCGCAATCTGCGGCAGCGGCAAGGTCTCGCGCCGAGCCGGACGAACTCGGCGACCTCCGGCCGCACTCCACCTGGAGCGCTGTCGCCGAAGTGGCCAGGAAGGCTGTCTCACTGGCCCCGCCGCGCAATCCCGCTACGGCGGGGGCAGGGTCTGCGACAGAGCCTGCGACAGGCGAATCCGCGCCGACATCTCCCACCTCCCAATACCTGCGTGGGTATCATATAGAAACGTCATGAAGTTAGTCAACATTGCTTGCCATACATGGACCGGTATAGGCACGTCCAGGCCTGCATCCCGGACCGGGCCGCGTATGGGTCCGAACGGCCGTGTACCGCAGGCTCCTGGTGCGGCATTGTGGAACGGGGTCGACCGTTCGGACCTCTTAATTGGGTTGCGCCTCGGGCCGACCCGGGTCCCTCATCCTCGGGCGTCGGTGTCGGCCGCCTGAACGGCGTCCGCTTCGGCGCGCAGACAGACGAAGAGAGTGTGAGACAGAGTGGATCTGATTCCCGTCACCATCGACGGTCGGGAGATCGAGGTGTTGGAGGGCACGTCGGTCCTGGAAGCCGCAGAGCTGATCGGGATCGACATCCCGCGGCTCTGCCACGATCCCGTGCTGGGCTCGGTGGGGACCTGCCGCCTGTGCGTCGTCGAGATCGACGGCGTGCGCAACCTGCGATCATCGTGCACGACGAAGGTGACGCCGCAGATGGTGGTGCGCACCGCCGCGCCGCGCGTGGTGGAGGCGCGCAGGACGGTCCTCGAGCTGCTCCTCAGCGATCACCCGGCCGATTGCATGACGTGCGAGCAGATGGGCGAGTGCAAGCTGGCCGAGTACGCCTACGCCTACGGCGTCAGGAAGGGCGCGTTCCCGGGCGAGGAGCACAGCTACCCGCTGGACGACAGCAACCCGTTCATCGTGCGGGACCCGGGCAAGTGCATCCTCTGCGGCAAGTGCGTGCGCGCCTGCCAGGAGGTCACCGGCCGCAACGTGCTCGGCTTCGCGTTCCGGGGATTCGACACCAAGGCGACGCCTTACGGCGACAGCGACTACGTCGCGTCCGACTGCGTCTTCTGCGGCAACTGCGTGGCCGTCTGCCCGACGGGAGCCTTGACGGAGAAGGCGATGCACGGCAAGGGGCGCCGCTGGGAGCTCGAGAAGGTCCGGACGACCTGCTCGTTCTGCGGCGTCGGCTGCACCGTCGACCTCGACGTCAAGGACGGCCGCGTGGTGGGCGTCTCGTCGACGGACGGCACCGTGAACGGCCAGGCGCTCTGCGTCAAGGGGCGGTTCGGCTGGGACTACATCTACAACCCGAAGCGTCTGACGAGACCGCTCATCAAGCGGGGCGGCCAGTTCGAGGAGGCGTCCTGGGACGAGGCGCTGGACCTCGTGGCGCGCCGCCTCACGGACCTGAGGGACCGCTACGGGCCCGAAGCCTTCGGCGCCCTCAGCTCGGCCCGCACCACCAACGAGACGAACTACCTCGTGCAGAAGTTCGCCAGGGGGGTGATGGGCACCAATAGCGTCGACCACTGTGCCCGCACCTGACACGCCCCGACAGTGGCCGGTCTGGCCACCACATTCGGAAGCGGCGCGATGACGAACCCCATCGCCGACATCGACCAGGCGGAACTGCTCTTCCTGATCGGCACCAACACCACCGAGGCGCATCCCGTCATCGGCTACAGGATGCTGCGAGCCCGCCGCCGGGGCGCCAGGCTGATCGTCGTCGACCCCCGGCGCACAGAGCTCGCCGAGCTCGCCGACCACTGGCTGCAGATCAAACCGGGCACCGACATCGCACTCCTCAACGGCCTCATGCACATCATCCTCGCGGAAGGGCTCGAGGACTCCAAGTTCATCGCTGAGCGCTGCGAGAACTTCGAGGAGCTCCGCGAGACGGTCATGCGCTACACGCCGGAGCGCGTCGCCGAGATCACGGGCGTCCCCGAGGAGACGCTCCGCGACGTGGCCCGCCTCTACGCCAGGACCGACCGCGCGGCGCTCTACTACACGCTCGGCATCACGGAGCACGTCTCCGGGACGATGAACGTGATGAGCTGCGCGAACATCGCGATGCTCACCGGCCACCTCGGCCGGCCCGGCACCGGCGTCAACCCGATCCGCGGCCAGAACAACGTGCAGGGAGCCTGCGACATGGGCGCCCTGCCGAACGTCTACCCGGGCTACCAGAACGTCGGCAGCCCCGAGATCCGGGCGAAGTTCGAGCGGGCCTGGGGCGTGCCGCTCTCGGGCGCGATCGGGCGGAAGATCCCGGAGATGTTCGACGCCGCGAACCGCGGCGAGCTAAGGGCCATGTACATCCTTGGCGAGAACCCGGTGCTCTCGGACCCGAACAGCAACCATGTGCGGGCGGGCCTCGAGAAGCTCGAGTTCCTCGTGGTGCAGGAGCTCTTCATGACGGAGACGGCCAGGTACGCCGACGTCGTGCTGCCCGGCGCGAGCTTCGCCGAGGGCGACGGCACCTTCACGAACACCGAGCGCCGCGTGCAGCGGGTGCGCAAGGCGATCGAGCCGCTCGCGGGCCTCGCCGACTGGCAGACGGTCGCGGCGATCATGACGCGCATGGGCATGCCGGCCGCGTACCGCGACGCGGCGGAGATCTTCGACGAGATGGCCGCCCTGACGCCCTCCTACGCGGGGATCAGCTACCAGCGCATCGCGCGCGACGGCCTGCACTGGCCCTGCCCGTCGCCGGACCACCCGGGGACGCCGATCCTGCACAGGGGCACCTTCAGCCGCGGCAAGGGACAGTTCCAGGCGGTCGAGCACGTACCGCCGGGCGAGCTGCCGGACGAGGCGTACCCCTTCCTGCTCAGCACCGGACGGATCCTGCAGCACTACAACGTCACGACGGCCTACTCGCCGGGCATCATGGAGCTCTGGGGCGAGGAGCACGCCTGGATCCACCCGGAGGATGCGGCCAGGCTCGGCCTTGAGACCGGCGGCAGGGTGCGCGTCGCCTCGCGGCGCGGCGAGATAGAGACCGCGATCGAGGTCACCGATCGCGTGCCGCCCGGCATGGTGTGGATGAGCTTTCACCACGCCGCAAGCCCCGCGAACGCCCTGACGAGCCATCTCGTCGACCCCGTGAGCGGCACGGGCGAGTACAAGGTCTGTGCCGTCCGGGTCGAGAAGGCGGCATCCTGACCGGACGACCGGTCGACATGGCAAGAGAGGGGCGCGGGGGCGCCCCTCTCTTGCGTCATGATCGTCTCTTTCCGGCAGACGTCGCCTCGGGTCAGGGGAGGGCCTCCAGCACGCCCTGCAGCGCATCGGCCGCGGCCCTGACGGTGATGGCCGGGCGCACCTCCGCGAGCGCGGCCATGCTGCCCTGGCGGACGCCGTCCTCCGGCGCCGCTTCCGCGAGGTCGTAGAAGGCCCTCGCGGGATCCTCACGCTCGCGCCCTGTACCCTCCACGAGCAGGAAGGCGTGGATCAGGGCGAAGCGGCGGCGGCGGCGCTGCGAGAGCCCCGCGACCTTGCGCCCGCCTGAGGAGAGGTCGTACCTGCCTGCGCAGATGCTGCCGGCGACCTCGCCGACGGCCAAGGGCACGTCGAGGCGCCGAAGCCCCTGCGCGAGGATGTCGGCCATCCGGCGAAAGCCCTCTTCCACCGGCGGAAGGTCGTCGCCGGAGAAGGCGATCGCGACGTTGAGGACGCCCTCGTCCAGGACGACGAGCCTGCCGCCCGACGACCTTACGTGCAGCTCGTAGCCCAGGGACCGGAAGTGGGAGACGGCCCGGTCGGCCCCGGGCAGGCGCATGTCCCGCATGCCCGGGACGAGGCTCGGCCCGTGGATCCAGAGGCGACCTGCCGGCCGCCCCTCGCCTTCCCCAAGGTGCTCGTCGAGGGCGAAGCTCGCCTCGAGGGAGGCGAGCGGCGCCAATTGGACCTGGGTGTCCACCGTCCACCTCCTGACCGTTGCGGGCAGCCGCGCCCGAGGCCCCAGCGGCCCCGGGCGCGGCTTGGGAGCCAGGGTCCGATCAGGCCAGGGCCTGCCCGAGGTCGTGCCGGAGGTCGTCGATGTCCTCGATGCCGACGGCGATGCGGACGAGATCGGGCGTGATGCCGCCCATCGCCTGGAACTCGGGCGGCACGAAGCGGTGGACCGCCGCCACCGGCTGCGTGATCAGCGATTCGACGGAGCCGAGGCTGACCGCGCGCGCGAAGAGCTGCACCCGGTCGAGGAAGCGGTCGACGGCCGGCTGGCCGCCATGCAGGCGGACGCTCAGCACGCCGCCGAAGCCCTTCATCTGGCGGACGGCCAGGGCGTGCTGCGGATGGCTCGGCAGGCCGGGGTAGAGCACTTCGGCCACGGCGGCGTGGCCCTGCAGGTACTCGGCGACGGCCGCGGCGTTCTCGTTGTGACGCTCGACCCTCAGGCCGAGCGTCTTTAGACCGCGGCCGAGCAGCCATGCGTCGAAGGCGTTCAGGGTGCCGCCCAGCTTGCGCGAGACATCCATGCACAGCGCGATGACGTCGGCCTTGCCGGCGATCATGCCGGCGATCACATCGCTGTGGCCGTTCAGGTACTTGGTGCCGCTGTGGATGACGACGTCGGCGCCGAGCCCGAGCGGCTGCTGGTTGACGGGCGTCGCGAAGGTGTTGTCGACGATCACCTTGATGCCCCGCGCATGGGCGATCTCCGCGATGGCGGCGATGTCCGCGAGCCGCAGGGTGGGGTTGCTCGGCGTCTCGAGATAGACGGCCTTCGTCTCAGGCCGCAGCGCCGCCCGCAGGGCGCCCGGGTCCGTCAGGTCCATGAAGCTCGTCTCGACGCCGAAGCGGGGCAGGAGGTCGTGCAGCAGCCCGAAGGTGCCGCCGTAGATGTCGGCGTGGGCGATGAGGTGGTCGCCCTGGCTGCAGAGCGCCGTCAGGGTCGTCGTGACGGCGGCCATGCCCGAGGACACCGCGAGGCACTTCTCTGCGCCCTCGAGCGCCGCGATCTTCGCCTCGACGATGGAGAAGTTCGGGTTGCCGAGCCGGGTGTAGATGTAGCCGGCCTTCTGCTCGTTCATGAAGTCCGCCATGCTCTCGTTCGTGGGAAACGCGAAGGTCGAGGTCTGGTAGATGGGCGGGGTCACGGAGCCGGTGACGGGATCCGGTGCCTCGCCTTCGTGGACGAGCAGCGAGTTCAGTCCTTTGAGGGCATCCGCCATCGCGCGTCTTCCTTTCTGCAGATGAGTCCGGTGCTGCCGGTGGCAAGCGCTCCCCCCGACCACTCTACCAGAGCGGAGCGCCGCTGGCGCATCGGTGACCGGGAGTCGCGCCGCGCTGGGGGGTATTCCCTGGCGGTTCGTGCGAGGATCGCGGCGATCGCTGTGGAACAGCCGAGAGGACACCCTTTGCGATGCAGGAGACGCTCAGGGGGGGCGGGCGATGGCGCCATCCGGCAGGCGGCAGGGCGGCAGGTGGGCCGGGGCGGCGGCGCTGCTCGGCGTCCTCATGCTCGCGAGTGCGTGCGCGTCTGCGACGCCTGCCGCGTCCGGGGCGCACATTGGCCGCATCGTCGGGACGATGCCGGCGCGCGTCGGCGCGGCCCCCTGGAGCCTCACCGCCATAGACTTCCTCTCGCAGCGCGACGGCTACGCGGTCGCGGATCGCTGCACGCCCGCCGAGACGGACTGCCAGGGGGCGTTCGGCGTGACCGCCGACGGCGGTGCGTCGCGCCCTCGGCGCGGGCGAGCCGACATCGCTGGCGTTTTTGGGCCTGAGGCGCGGCTGGATCCTCGTCGGACGCGCGGGACAGCCCCAGCGCATGCTCGGCACCACCGACGGCGGCCGCACCTGGACCCCGCTCGCGCGCAACCGTGACTTCGCAGCCGTCCCGCAGTTCCTGAACGACCGGGTCGGCTACGCCATCTCGGCCGGCGGGGGCGCTTCGGGCGTCATGGCGGCATCCGCGCTCGTCGGCACGACGGACGGCGGGCGCACCTGGCAGGTGCTGCAGGCCATCGGCACGACGCGCACCGGGAACGTCGGCACCTTCGCGCTCGACTTCCTCTCGCCGGCGGTGGGTTTCGCCGTACTGCCGAGCCTCCAGGGATGCACGATGGGCGGCTGCCTGCCGGCCCTCGAGGCGACCGGGGACGGCGGTGAGACCTGGCATACCCTGCAGCCGGCCTACCAGTGGGGGTCGGCGATCATGCCGGGCTGGCCCGGCGCACCGATCTTCACGAGCCCTTCCGCCGGCTGGATCGCGCTCTCGCCCGCCGCCGGCCCCGGGGCCGGCGGCGTGCTTGTGACGCAGGACGGCGGCCGCTCGTTCCGCCAGTTCTTCGCCCGCCGCTTCGTCGCAGGCTCGCTTGACCCCATCGGCAACGGCGCCTACGCCATCGCAAGCCCGGCGCCGCCGGGGAGCGGCGGAGGGCAGGCGCTCGTGCGCATCTCGGCCCAGGGCGGCGTGCGGCAGGTGTGGCCGGCGCCCGCGCCCGTGGGCGGCCTTGGAGAGGACCAGGGCGGGACGCTGGACGGCATAGGCCTGCCGTCGGATGCCGCCGCGCTGCTGGGGAGCGGTGACGGCGGGCGCGCGTGGTCGCTGCTCGCGGACCTCCCCGGTTCATATCCCTGGCTCGTCTCCTTCGCGGGCAAAGGCCAGGGGTACCTCCTGGCCCCGAGCCCTGTGTCCGGGCAGGCCGGCGTGCTCTATCTGACGCGGGACGGCGGCCGCCACTGGCGGCGGGTGGGCCAGGTGCTGGCGGAGGACCCGCGCTACGCGCGCTTCTTCGCGGGCGGCGCGGCCGTCGCCGTGGACTACCGGAAGAGTTCTGGCGCGATCTTGCGCAGCACGGACGGAGGCAGGTCGTGGCGGCGCTACGGCAGCCTGCCAGCCGGGTACACCTGGGCGGTGGATTTCACTTCCGTCGCGCGCGGCTATGCCGTACGTCGGCGGCAGCGGCTTTGCGCGTCTCTACACCACCGCCGACGGGGGCAGGCACTGGTCCCGGCTGCTGCGGCTGCCGAGCATGCCGAAGAGCGACTGGCCGGGGTCCCTGATGGCGTTCGACCGCTCGGGTTTCGGCGTCGTGCAGCGCTACGGCGGAGAGGGGCAATACCTCGTGACGCGGGACGGCGGGCGCAGCTGGTACGCCCTCGACCTCCTGCAGGCGGGACCGCCGTCGGCGATCGCCGTGCAGGGGGAGGGGACCGCCCTGATCGAGACGCCGTCAGGGCTTCTCCGCACGTCGGGCGGCGGCCGCGGCTGGACATATGTGCCCTGAGCTTCGCCTGTCAGCGGATCGCGTTCACCTTTGCGCCTGGAGGCGGTCCGCATCGAGATGGCCAGCCGCGACCGCAGCGGTGCGGCGCGCCCAGACCGTCGTGGCGATGGCGGCGAGAAAAGCGGCAGCGGCGTCGTCCGTGAAGACGTTCCTGATGATGGCCATGGCATGGTGAGGTCCATCCCCACGATGCACGTACTGAGATAGCAGATCGCAAGGATGAGCCCTCGCTGCCGGCTGGTGAGGGCCGGCTCGTCCGCGCGGCCGGTCATCGCTTCGGTCCCCCGTCACGCGCCTCGGGGTCTGAGCGGCAGGCCTTCGGCCGGGGCGGTGCCAGGTAGCCTCGGGCGAGCGCAGGACACGCCTCGGTCCGGCGCTTGCGGCCCCTCCGGCGAGCACGGCGTCCGCCGTCGCATGGACGACGGCGTAGAGGAAGTAGGATGCAGTCTCGACACGCGGTATGGGAGGGGTCCGACCTCGACCGCCTGCGGAACTAAGGGTGCCTGGGGGAATACCTCGCCTGCGCGGCACTCCCGTCTGCCGAGACTGCTGGGCCCGGCGCGCGAACCCTGGCTGTGCTGCGGGCGCGGACGCTCCCCAGACGCCGAGGCGGCGGGCGCGGCGTCGCCTGCGGCAGCTGCACGGGCGGCGGCACAAAGGCGAGGAAGCACGGTTCCTGCGTGACGATGTCGCCCGCAGCTCTCCGCGGCTCGCGTTCGGGTGCCCCCCGTACTGCGTGGGCCTCGCCTCGCTTCTGACCGGGGGGCCGTGTAGGCAGAGCGAAGGGCAGGCGGCACGGAGCACGAGCTGGCGGGCAAGCCGTAACAGGATCTCCCCGCGATCGTCACGGATCCGCAAGATACTTCCAGTATTCAAGAGGGGATGGAGCGAGGGGGCGTTCGATGGCAGCAGTGCGGATCGACGGGATATCGAAGTTATTCGGTTCGGTCCGGGCCCTGTCCGACGTGTCCGTCCACGTGGCAGACGGCGAACTCATGGTTCTGCTCGGTCCGTCCGGCTGCGGAAAGACCACGCTCCTGCGCGCTGTAGCGGGCCTGGAGGAGACGGACGGAGGTGACATCTACATCGAGGAGCGACCGGTGAACCACCTGGCACCGCACCGGCGCAACGTCGCCATGGTGTTTCAAAGCTATGCCCTCTACCCCAACCTGACCGTCTACGAGAACATCGCCTTCCCGCTGCGTGCGCATAAGGCCGCTGCGCGGGAGATTGACGTGCGCGTCCGTGCGGCGGCCGAGCGCGTGGGCGTTGTGGACCTTCTTGCGCGCAAGCCGGGTCAGTTGTCGGGCGGCCAGCGCCAGAGAGTGGCGGTTGCCCGAGCTATCGTGCGCGAGCCGCAGGTCTTCCTTCTCGACGAACCGCTGTCCAATCTCGACGCCCAGCTACGCACGCAGATGCGTGCGGAATTCACGCGCCTGCAGCGTCAACTCGGCACGACGACCATCCTCGTGACGCACGATCAGGTCGAAGCCATGACGATGGGCGACCGCATCACGGTCATGAACCACGGCCAGATCCAGCAGATCGGGACGCCGTACGAGATCTACCGTCGGCCCGCGAACACCTTCGTCGCCGGCTTCATGGGCTCGCCTCCGATGAATCTGGCACCGGCCACCGTGGAGATGCGCACATCTGGCCTCGGGTTGGCCGTGCGCAACGGCTGGATCCCGGTGCCGTGGAACAGTCGGCTCGTCCTAAGCCCCGGCGCCGACGTGATCGTCGGTATCCGGCCCGAGGATCTGACGCCGGTGCCCGCCGAACAGGGCATGATCTCGGGGCGCATCGACCTGATCGAGTACCTCGGCTCAGAAACCCTCGTCCTGGTAGACGACCACGTGCAGGTCTGGTCCCTGAAGCAGAGCGGCGATCCGTCCGCCACCGTGCATCAGGTGGTCCACCTCGCTGCCCCTGACGAGTGCATCTATTTGTTCCACGCGGCGACCAACGCCCTCATCGGTACCCTGGCGGAAGCTACCCGCAAGACCGCTTCGTGAACGAGATGAGTGGAGGGTGGCACATGCGTTCTGTTTGGATGCGAATCTGCCTCGTCCTGGCGTCGCTCGGCCTCGTCATGGCCGGCGGTGCCGTGGTCTCTGCGGCCAATGCGCCGGTCCAGATCCTCTTCGACTACCCCGTCGGAGTGTCCGGACCGCTGACGACGATCATGACCAACATGGTGAACAACTTCAACAGCACGCACCCCAATATTGACGTGAGCCCGGTGTTCGCCGGCAGCTACCAGCAGACACTGGCGAAGGTGGAGACCGACATCCAGTCCGGCACGCCGCCGGCCGTCGCCGTACTGAACCACACCGCCGTGTTCGACCTCACCCACTTGCAGGCGATCGAGCCGCTCGACAGCATCGTAAGCCGGGGCGACTTCTATCCGGCGATGCTGATGCCCAAGGTGGGCGGTCACTACTGGGGCGTCCCCTTCCAGCGCTCGACCGTCGTGCTCTACTACAACAAGAACCTGTTCCAGCAGGCGGGACTGAATCCGAACCAGCCGCCGACCACATGGCAGCAGATGGTGTCTGACGCGCAAGCCATTGAGAAGCTCGGCGACACCGGCATCGAGATCCCGTCGGACGGCACCGTCTACTGGGAGTTCGCTCCGTTCGCCATCGAGGCTGGCCACAACCTTGCCAGCACCAACGGCCTGCAGGTGTACTTCAACTCTCCGGCCGTCAACACAGCCCTCAACTTCTGGATGGACCTCTCGCACAAGTACGGTGTCGAGCCGAAGGGCATCCTGCCCTGGGCCACGGTGCCGAGCGACTTCGAATCCGGCAAGGTCGGCATGATCGTGCACTCCAGCGGCAGCTTGGCTGCGATCCTGAAGGGCTCCAACTTCAACGTCGGCGTAGCGTTCATGCCGCGCGACCACTCGAAGTACCTCACCGACATGGGCGGCGGCGACTTCTACCTCTTCAAGGGCGCCCCCGCAGCGCAGCAGAAGGCGGCGCTGACGTTCATCCGCTGGATGACCGCGCCCGAGCAGGCCGCCACCTGGAGCAAGGCGACCGGGTACGTCGCCGTCACGCCGAGGGCCTTCCAGGAGCCGGGCATGAAGAGCTTCACGGCGAAGTATCCGCAGTTCCTCGTCGCCCCGCGGCAGCTGCAGTACGCTCAGCCCGAGCTTTCTACCTACCAGCTCAACCAGATACAGGATACGATCGACAGCGCTATCCAGTCCGTGCTCAACGGGCAGTCTGCCATCGCCCCGGCGCTGAATGGCGCCGAGCAGCAGGCGAACTCCATCCTCGCCCAGTACCGCTGACGCCGAAGGGCGCCGCATGCAGCCGCTGTCTAAACTCCGTCGCGCCTCCCCCCGGGGCCTGCCGCTGGCGGTCCCCGGGGGCGCTTGGCTGGCCGGCACCGGGGTGCGCTACCTCCTCCTGCTTGTGCCCGCTCTCATGGTTGTGGCGTTCGTCGCCGTGCCGACCGTGGAGACGGTCATCCATAGCTTCTACCGGCTGAACGCGCTCGGGCGGGTCACAGGCTTTGCAGGACTCGCCAACTACAGCGCGCTCTTTCAGGAGCCCGTGTTCTCGGTAGTCCTGAGGAACACGGTCGCGTACACCGCCCTATCGGTCGTACTCAGCATCGGGCTCGCCTTCGGCCTCGCACTCCTCCTGAACGGCCGCGGTGCCGTCAGCCGCCTGCTTCTCGTTGGGCTCTTCTCGCCGACGGTCATGCCGACGATCGCCGCGGCGAACATCTGGCTCTACTTCCTGGCGCCGCAGTTCGGTCTGGTCACCCGGCTCCTCGGGCTCGTCGGCATTCGTCAAGCCAACGTGCTGGGTGAGCTCGGGACGGCGCTCGGCGCTCTTGTGGCCCTGTTCGTCTGGAAGTACGCGCCCTACTTCACCTTGTTCCTGATGGCCGGGCTGCAGGCCATCCCCCAGAACGTGCGCGACGCCCTGCGCACAGAGGATCCTAGCGGCTTCCAGTCCTTGCGCCGGGTGGTGCTGCCGATCCTGGCACCGATGCTCGCGTTCGTCACGACCATGGCCGTGATCTACGCGATGGAGACCATCGACCCGGTCTACGTCATGACACAGGGCGGGCCGAACAACGGCACGAACCTCGTGATGTACTATCTCTACCAGCTGGGCTTCAACTACTTCTCCTGGGGGCCTGCGGCGGCGCTCTCCGGCCTGCTGCTGGGCGGCCTCTCAACCCTCTCTGCCCTCTCCCTGATCGCGCTCGAAAGGAGGGCATTCCACTGGCACTAGGAAAGCCGCCCTGGAGTCGAGCCCTCGAGGGGGCGGCTCTTGCCCTGATCGCGCTGATCTGGGGCTTCCCCACGCTCTGGGTGCTCTACGCCACCTTTGCAGGCAGCGGTCGTATGTCGGGAATTACCCTGGCCAATCTCGCCGCAGCCTGGAGTGCCGCTCCCTTTGCCCAGTACACCGTCAACACGCTGGTGATCGTAGGGGGCCTCTTGCTCTCGCAGGGCCTCGTCGGGCTCGTCGTGGGCTTCATCCTGGCGCGCTACGAGTTCCCGGGCAAGTCGCTGATCACGGCCGTCTTCCTGGTGCAGATCGTGGTCCCGGTGTACGCCGTGCTGATTCAGGACTACCAGATCGTCCAGGGGCTGCACCTACTGAACACGCGGCTCGGCATCATGCTCCCGTACGCCGTGTCCGGCATCGCGGTGCTCGCCTTTCGTCACGCCTTCCGTTCCGTACCCCGCGAGCTCGAGGAGGCGGCGCGCCTGGACGGCTACGACATGCTCGGCGTCTTCCGCCGCGTCTACCTGCCCAAGGCCCTGCCCGCGGCCATCGCCTTCGCCGTCATCTCCGTCACGTACCACTGGACCGACTTCCTCTGGCCGATGATCGTGACCAACACCTCTGCGGCGCGTCCCGTCGTGGTTGGCTTGGCGATGCTGGCGGAGGCGAGTGAGTCCGGGCTGCAGTGGAACCTCCTTGCGGCAGGGACGGCCATCGTGATCATCCCTGTGCTGATCGCCTTCGTGGTCGGCACGCGCAGGATCCTCTCCGCCTTCTCCTCCACCTTCGACTGGTGGTGAGGCAGGCGGCGCAGCAGCCGCCGCCACGGCCGCTCCCGCACGCACGCCGCGCATGCCCTGATCCGCACCCATGGCAGGAGGTTCCATCGTGCCGTTCACCGACATCTACCTTGTGCGCCACGGCGAGAGCTACGCGAACGTCGAGGGCCGGTTCTGCGGGCGGCCACCGGGTCCCGAGCTGACGCCTCTCGGCCGGCTGCAGGCCGAATCCGCCTGCAGAAGGCTGACCGCCATCGGCGCACGGCCCAGGCACATCCTGTCGAGCCCCCTGCGTCGGGCACTCGAGACCGCCCAGCCGCTCTGCGAGATCACGGGTCTCGCGGCCGAGGTTCGCGCGGATCTGACGGAAACGGGCCTGGGTGCCTGGGAGGGCCTTCAGGCGAACGATCTGCAAGCCTCGCCGCAGTACCGCTCCTGGCTCGCCGATCCGGAGACGTTTCCGCCGCCCGGCGGGGAGCGACTCTCGCAGATGGCCTACCGCCTCGCACGCCTCCTGCGTCAGGTGGCGCCAGCGTACGAGGGCCATACCATCGCCGCCTTCAGTCACATGCACCCCATCGTCGCCTTCGTCCTCGCCGCGCGGCGATGGCCCTTTGCGGAGCACCGCCAGGTGCAGGTCCCCTGCGGGACGATCGTCCACGTGCGCTGGCAGAGCGAAGCATTCCAGGTGATCGGCATCGACCCTGGCCTGACCGACACAGGCCACACTGGCCTTTAGGCATCGCGCGGCGCGCACATGCCCAGGCAGTCCGGCCGGGACGGACGTCACGTCGCTCGCGCGCCTCACGTCCGTCCAGATCTACGGCACCGTTCGCTTGCGTCAGAGAGGGGTCACCCGCCGGTTCGCCATCGGCAGCAACGCCGGCGACCGCATCGGGCCAGGCATGCCCGTCGTGCGCCTTCCGCCGACGAGCTGTCCGACGTCGGCTAGGCGGGCCGCGACCTGAACGGTGTGCGCAAGCGATGCTGCATGCGTCTCGCAGCCAAGGGCCGCGAGCGCGACCATAGCCAGATGACACCATGCGCCCGGCGCGGCGTGCAACCTGTGACGACCACGGCATCTGACGCGACGACGTCGTGCCGATGACTGCCGCGATCGCAGTACCCAGCCTACAGGGCGCGGGGAGCGCCATGTCCGAGTCGCCGCCAGACCACCCTGGGACAACCTTTGGCAGGCTCCCACGCATGAGTTGGCACACGCGCATCACGCCGGCCACGCGGCAAGAGGAACAGGAGGTGGTTTTCGCGTCGCGTGGGCCGTGTGGCTGGGGTGTTCGGCTCTGTCTCAGAGGAGGCCGCCCACATTTCACGAAAGCAGCAGCAGGTCCAGGGCTTGGTCCGAGGGGGCGGGGACATGCTTGACCGTTCGTACGAGCTCAGGGTCCGCCATGCGGCGATGGCCTGGCTGGCAGCGGAGGATCCGTCCGGCTCGCGGCTGTTCCGCTACGAGGATGCGGCGGCCTTCACGTTCGAGGGCAGGCGGATCCCCCTCATGCCGACCCAGCAGGGGATCCGCAAGCCTGCGCAGCTGTCTGCGGCGCTTTCCATCCGGACGACGTACACACCGCCCGGAGAGTCCCCGCCCTACGCGGACGTACTCGGTGCGGACGGCCTGCCGCGCTACAAGTACCGCGGCGCGGACCCGCAGCACTATGAGAACGTCGCCCTGCGCGAGGCGTACCGGAACAGGTTGCCGCTCATCTGGTTCTACCCAGCGGCGAGCGGCCTCTACGTGCCGATCTATCCCGTCTGGATCGTCGGCGACGAGATGGCGGATCTGCAGTTCGTCCTCGCCTTCGACCAGGCGGCCGCCATCCTCGCCGCGAGCGGCGACGTGGACCGCCGCCAGTATGTCGAGCGCGCCACGAAGGAGCGCCTGCACCAGCCCGTCTTCCGCGCCCAGGTGCTCCATGCCTACGACGAGAGCTGCGCGATCTGCCGCCTGCGGCACCCATCGCTGCTCGAAGCGGCGCACATCCTGCCCGACGGGCACCCGCGGGGGCTGCCGGTGGTGCCGAACGGGCTGTCGCTCTGCAAGATCCACCATGCCGCCTACGACCAGAACCTCCTCGGCATCCGCCCCGACCTCGTGGTGGTCGTGCGGAGCGACGTGCTGCAGGAGCGCGACGGCCCGATGCTGCGGCACGGCCTGCAGGAGATGGACGGCGTGGCGCTGATCGTGCCCAGGGACCGCGCCGCACGGCCGGACCCGAGCCGCCTCGAGGAGCGCTGGGAGGAGTTCCTGCACGCGGGGTAGGGTAGCCGCGGCTCGCGCCGGTTTTGGGCAGGCATGCGGCGGTGGCCCCGTCCCCGGTCGCCTTGCGCTGAAGGACCGTCGGGCCGCATAGCGCGTAGGCCATCCCTGCGGGATGGGACCGCAGTGGGCCGATGCCCGCTTGGGCGGGCAGCGTCCTGCAGAGTGCAACGGTTTGACGTGTACGTTAGCGGCAGGCAAGGAGGGACTCCCATGTTACCGCGCCTCGGACGCTCCTCATGGATCGCGCTCGCCACCGCCGCCATGGGCCTTGCCCTGGCCGTCCCAGGGTCGGCCGCGGCGCCGCGGGCCGCCAACGTCGAGTCCCTCGACTTCGTCACGCCGAGCATCGGCTACGCCGTGCTGGCCAGCGGCTATACCGGCACGGCGGTGCGCCTCTACCGGACCGCGGACGGCGGCGGCCACTGGGCTATGGTGGCCGGCCATCTGCCGGAGGGCCATTACCCCTATGAAAGCGCCTCGGTCGCCTTCGCCACCGCGACCAGCGGCATCGCCCTGATGTCGCTCGGCGCCGGGGCCTGCCAGGCGGAGTGGGACGTCTTCCGCACCGCGAACGGCGGGCGCACCTGGCAGGCGGCAGGACGCATCGTCGGCTCGGATGGGCCGGTGGCCCTGGCCGCAGGGGCGCAGGGGGTTCCCTGGATGCTGAACGGGTCCTGCGCCGGGCCATACGCCACGCTCTTTCGCGGCTTCGGGAGAACATGGCCCGAGCTGCACAGCTTCGCCCTGCCGGCGGCCCAGGCGAAGGCGTACTTCAGTCCCTCGGCGGTGTCGCTGCAGCGGTTCGATGCGACGAGGGCCTTCCTGGCCGTCGCGTACTATCCTGCGGCGCCGAAGGCCCGCGCCGCGCTGATCGTCGGCTATCGCACGGCCGATGGCGGAGCTGCCTGGCAGCCGGTTGGCATCGGCGGCCCGGGGCGCCTCGGAGCGGTGAGCGCCTTGGCCTTCTACAGCCCGAGCGAGGGCCTTGCCGTGGTGCGGTCGGACGCTGGCGTCGCGTCGCTCGAGCTGACCCGCGACGGCGGCCGGCATTGGCTGCCCCTGCGGGCTGTCTCCATGCCCCCGAGCGCCTACCCCACGTCCATTGCCTGGCTGAGCGCCAAGGTGGCTTATGTCCTGGTCGGCCAGGTCATCTGGCGGACGGCCGACGGCGGCAGGACGTGGCACATCATCACGTCGCGCTGGCCGGGCTGACGGCTCGAGGTCCGCGGTCCCGGCACACGTGCCCGGGGACGGCGTGAAGCTAGGCCCGGCGGCAGGAATTCTAGATGCTGCGACCAAATACAGGGCACGTCGTGCGATGCGGCGTCCGACGACCTCGGACGGGAAAGGGGGTGCCCTGTGGCCAGGGCATCCAGGGCGCCGGAACAGGCGAAGCGCGCCCGCGACTACTATGCAGCCCTGATGGGGGACACCGAGAGCGTTCTTATCACGATGGACGGATGCGGCGTGTTGCGCTGGGCCAGCCCCGAGGTGCGCTCGGTGCTCGGCTACGCGCCGGACGAGCTGGCCGGCAGGCCGGTGACCGATTTCCTGGCTCCCGACGAGGTGCCCGAGGGCCTGCGCCGGCTCCAGGAGGTCCTCACGAACCGGGAAGCGCTGCTGCGCACGGTGCACCGGGTGCGCCACGCGAACGGCAGCTATCGCACCATGGAAGTGATCGGCAGGGACCTGCGCTCGCGGCGTGAGATCGGCGCCGTCCTGATGCACTTGCGCGATGTCACCGCGGAGCAGGAAGTGGCGCAGGCCCTGGTGGAGAACCAGGCCCGGCTCGAGGAGGCCTACCGCATCGCAGGCCTCGGCCACTGGGAGCACGATCTGCGCAGCGGCGAGGTGCAGTTCTCGGAGCAGCTCGTGCGCCTCGCGGGCTGGAAGAGGCAGCCGACCTCCCAGTGGCGGGAGCTGCGCCATCTCTTCATCCACCCGGACGATCTGGCACGGATCGAGACGGCCCTGTTCGGGGCACAGGCGGTCGAGCGGCCGATCAGCCTCGAGCACCGGGTGGTCTGGCCCGACGGCAGCGTGCGCCAGTGGCTCGTCCACGCCCAGGGGTTCACCGACGGGCACGGGGCCATGGCGCGCCTCACGGCGACCGTGATGGACGTGACGGAGCGGCGGCAGGCGGAGGCGGAGCTCTTCCGGGCGCAGAAGCTCGAAGCGCTGGACCTTCTGTCGGCCGGCATCGCCCACGACTTCAACAATCTCCTCACCGTCATCCAGGGCAACCTGTCGCTCGCCAAGGAGAGCGTGCTGCACCATCCCGCGCTCCCCCTGCTGTCCGAAGCCGAAGCCGCCTGCAACCGCGCGGCGTATCTCGCCCACCAGCTGTCGCGGTATGCCCGCGACGGGCCGGTGCAGGCGTTCGAGGCGACGCATCTCCTTGCGCTCCTGCGCGACACCGTCCCGTTCCTGCTCCACGGTTCGCGGGTGCGCGGCGAGGTGGAGGCGCCGGAGGGGCTCTGGGCGGTCTGGGGCGACGCGGGCGAGCTCGCGCAGGTGCTGCAGAACCTGGTGCTGAACGCCGTCGCGGCGATGCCGCAAGGGGGCATGCTGCGCGCGTCGGCGGCGAACGTCCTGCTGCCCGAGGGCGACCCGGCCGTGCCGCTCCCGCCAGGTCCCTACGTGCGCCTGCTGGTGGCGGACTCCGGGCGCGGCGTGGCCCCCGAGCACCTGCCGCGCATCTTCGATCCCTACTTCACCACCCGCGCGGAGGGGCACGGCCTCGGCCTCGCGACCACCTACCGCATCGTGCGGCGGCACCAGGGGCATATCTCGGTGCAGTCCTGGGCGGGACTCGGCACCGTGTTCAAGATCTACCTGCCTGCCGTGGGCCCGGGGGCGGCGGCGGGGGCTGCCGCGGGAGTCCCAGCTCCCCTGGAGCTGCGTCGCGATCTGCGCGTGCTCGTGGTGGATGACGAGGCGATGGTTCTGCGATCGAGCGCCAACATGCTGCGTGAGCTCGGCTGCGAGGCGGAGGTCGCGGCGAGCAGCGAGGAGGCCATCTCGCGGATGCGCGGCGCCGCGGCCAGGGACTGCCCGTTCCACGTCGCGATCCTCGACGTGACGATGCCGGGAGACCTCAGCGCGCAGGAGCTCTTCGACCGGCTCTGGACCGTCGACCCGCTGCTGCGCGGCGTCGTCTCGAGCGGCTACCCGCACCATGACACGATGGTCCGCCACCTGCTCCAGGGCTTTCGGGCCGCGCTGCCCAAGCCGTACGGGCTCGAAGAGCTGCGCGCGGCCCTGGCGACGGCTCTGGCCGACGCCCCGCCGGGAGCCGCCAGGTGACGCATGCGACCGCGGTCGTGCACGGACCCGCGGCCATGGCGGACCGCGGGTCCGGTCTGTCCTCGGGGCCTAGGCGTCATCGGCCGTCCCGGTACTCCCTGCGCAGCGCGAGGTGTACGCAGGCCAGGGCGAGGAGGAGCCAGAGGCCCAGGACGGCCGTCGTCGAGGCCGGGGGATAGGAGCCGGCCAGGCCGGCGTTCAGGGCCGTGAGCGTGAGCACCGACGGCAGCCAGCGCAAGGCGTCCTTTAGCAGCGGAAAGCCGGCCAGCCCTGGCGCCGTGATCGCGCCGAGGAACAGCACCAGCATGACGACGGTGGCGAGCATGCTGCCCGCGCGCGCCGAGGGGCTGAGCACGCCGATCAGCACGCCGATGGCCGTGGCGGTCACCGCCCCCAGCACGGTGTAGGACGCGAGCGGCCCGCTCCAGGGACTCGCGCCGTGGTTCACCCAGAAGACGAGGAGCTCGCTCAGGAAGGTAACCACGCTGATCAGCGCCGCTTGCGCGGCGAGGAGCCAGCCGACCGGCACAGGGCTGACGCGCAGGGCCTGCCACGTGCCCTGCTCGCGCTCCTCGAGCCAGTGGCCGGACGACAGCATGAGACCCGTCATGAGCTGCGCGAAGACGAGCCACAGGGCGGCGAACGGCTGCGCGCCGCCCGTGCCTGTGTGCATCACCGCCCAGGCGATGCCTGTGGGCAGCGCCACCATGACCCAGAGCATCGCGTTCTTGGCCATCTCCTTGGTCCACTGCCAAGAGATCGCCAGGACTGCAGCCAGCATGGCTATGCCCCCTCTTCCGCCGTCAGGCGCCGGTAGACCTCGTCGAGCGTTCCCGTCGTCTCCATCTGCAGCACCCGGTGCTGCGAGAGCACCTGCTGGACGAAGGCCGGCGTCGCCGGGTCGGCGAGGGGCACCGTCGCCTCGCGGAGCTCGCCGTCGCCCCACCAGACGAGGCGCACCTGCCGACCCTGCAGGCCGTCGACGAGTGCCGCCGGCGCGCCGAGCGCCGCGAGCTCGCCGTGGCTGAGGATGCCGACGCGATCGCAGAGCTCCGCCGCCTCCACCATGTCGTGGGTCGTCAGCAGCAGCGTGACGCCTTCGGCCTTGAGACGGCGCAGCACATCGTGCAGCTCGGCGGCGGCGTTCGGGTCGAGGCCGCTAGTCGGCTCGTCGAGGAACAGCACCCGCGGGTGGCCCAGGAGGGCGCGGGCGATCATGGCGCGTTGCCGCCAGCCCTTCGAGAGCGCGCGCACCGGTCGCCGGCGGACGTCCTGCAGGCCGAGCCGCGCGACGGCGTCGTCCAGGTCCTGGCGCGGCGCGCCGCGCAGCGCGCAGGCGAGCGCCAGGTTCTCCTCGACGCTGAGACGCGGATAGAGGGCGGGGAGCTCGAAGACGACCCCGACCCTCGAAAGCATGGCCCGGCGCTGGCGCTGGACGTCGCAGCCCGCGACCGCCGCCCGGCCGGACGTCGGCTGCAAAAGCCCCGTCAGCATGCGGACCGTGGTGGTCTTGCCGGCGCCGTTCGGCCCGAGGAGGCCGAACACCTCGCCCTGGGCGACGGAGAAGGAGATGCCTGCGACGGCGTCGCTGCGGCCGAAGCGCTTCTTGAGCGCCTCGACCTCAATCATCGGCGTCATGGATGCCCATCTCCCTTGCGAGATCCTCGAGCCACCGCCGCTCCTCTTCGACCTGACGCAGCTGGAAGCTGTACACCGCCTGCGACCACGCGGTGTGCTGGGGCAGCGCGGCGACGGCCTCCATGTGGCGCCGCTCGGCGTCGAGCCACTCGCCGCGCTTTGCGAGCAGCAGCCGCCGGGCCGCGCCGGGGATGAGGATCCAGAGCGAGAGGCTGACGAAGAAGCGGCGCCTGTCGAGGGCGTTCCCGGGATCCGCGATGAGCTCGCGCAGCAGATCGAACCCGGCCGGCGTGATGGAGTACACCTTGCGCTGCGGTGCCCCTCGCCGCGGCGAGGGCTCGGTGGCGGCCGCGACGGCGCCTTTCTCCTCGAGCCGGCGCAGGGTGGTGTAGAGCCGCTTCGTATCAAACGTCTCGTCCGGCCCGATCAGGAGGTCCGCTTCCTCGAGAAGGCGGTAGCCGTGCTTGGGTTCCTGGAGCAGCAGGGTCAGCACGACCGTCTCGTTGACCACTTCCGTCACCTCTATATGTACTATCACATAAGGGTTGGTACATTGCAATTCACGTCCGGCCAATGGCGAGGTGCCGGACCGGTGGCGGCAGCGGGACGCGGGGTATGGGGAAGCCGCCGCGTCCCCGCCCGGCGAGGGCGTGGACGCGGCGGAAGGTGGGGATGCCGGAGCGGGCCTTTGGGCCGTGCGGCCGGCTAGAGCCAGTCGAGCAGCTCGGGGAGGGCCCACACGCGGCGCTCCAGGACGTCCGGGTAGGCGTCCCAGCGGTCGTAGAGCAGGGGGGTGAGTCCCGCGCCGCGGGCCCCGACGACGTCGACGTCGAGGAGGTCGCCGACGTAGACGGCCTCGGCCGCCTTGAGCCCGAGGTGCGCGAGGGCCAGGTGGAAGATGCCTGGATCCGGCTTTTCGAGGCCGACCTTGGACGAGTCGACCACGAGGTCGAGATGGCGGCGCAGGCCCGCGAGCGCCAGGTGGCGCTCCGCCTGCCCGTCCGAATTCGAGATCACGCCAAGCGCGCAGCCGCGCGCGGCGATCGCCGCGAGCGTGGCCTGGGCGCCTGGGGCGGGGCAGCGCCAGAGGCCCTGGGGATGACTCGCGTCCTCCTGCCGGGCGGCCTCGGCGAACGCCTGCGCGTCGGGCGGCGCGAGGCCGACGGCTTCTCCGATGGTCCGAAACGATCCCAAAAAGACGGCCGCCGCGTCCTCGGCCGCGGGCGTCCTGCCGTACCGCAGTGCGTTTTGGCGCAGGAGGCGGGCGGCCGCGCGCCCGATCTCCTCAAGGCCGGCCCTTGCACCGAGGCGGCGGGCGAGGTCCCCGAGCCAGGGGTAGTCGAGCTCGAGAAGCGTGTTGCCGGCGTCGAAGAGGACGGCTCTCCACGGTCGCGACGATGGCATGGGCGCAGCCTCCCACCAGGATTGAACCCGAGACTGCGGGCGGCTGGCAAGTGGAGTCGGCTGCGGCCGAACCTGCTGGTGGCTGCCCTGCGCACCCGGCCACACCGGCAGGGATGTCCGGCCCTTGACCTGGTGCGCTGCACATGTAAAGTACAACTTAACGGGGTGATGACCTGAAGGGGATCAACCATGTGCGACTGCGCGAGGTGCGAGAGGAAAGGAAGATGAGCCTAAGGCAACTCGCGGCCACGGTCGGGATGTCGGCGGCGATGGTAAGTCAGGTTGAACGAGGCCTGACGGTTCCCAGCCTGGAGACACTGCGCAAGCTCGCGAGGGCGCTCGACGAGCCGCTCTTCAACCTGCTCGACGAGGCGGAGGAGAAGCGCGTGGCCGTGGTGCGCATGGAACGGCGGCTTCGCCTGGCGCCGCCCGAGGGGTCCGTCTCCTACTCGCGCATCTCGCCCGGCTTCGGACGGCTCGAGGTCCTCGAAGGAGTTCTTCAGCCCGGCGACGCATCCAACGTGGCCCCTTGGGGCCACCCCTCCGAGGAGTGCGCCGTCGTGCTCGAAGGCGAGCTCACGGTGGTGGTGGAGGAGCAATCCCATGTGCTCTTTGCCGGAGACAGCATCTACTTCGACTCGCGTCTGCCGCACCTCTACCGCAACGACGGCAAGCACCGCACCGTGTACATCGTGACGGTCACACCGCCGAGCTATTGACGGGTAGCGCTTGTGAAAGGGGCTTCGCGATGCCACTGCAAGCAGAGGAGTTCCGGCGTCACTTTCCGATTTTCGAAGACAGGGCGCATCTCTGCAGCTGCAGCGAGGGTGCGCTCTCTGACCGGGTCATCGTGGCGATGTCGGAGTTCATGACGGGCTGGCGCGTCCACGGGGCGCCCTGGCACGCCTGGATGGAACGTGTGGATGCGGCGCGCGACCTCTTCGCCCGGCTGATCCATGCCGACCCCAAGGATGTCGCCGTGGTCTCTTGCGCGTCGGAGGCCGCATATCACGTGGCGTCGACGCTGGACTACGGCGGCGCGAACCGCATCCTCAGCTGCGACCTCGAATTCCCGTCGATCGCGCACGTCTGGCTGGCGCAGGGTCCGCGCGGCGCGCAGGTGGACTTCGTCGCGCACCGCGGCGGCGTCATCTCCGAGGACGACTACCTCGCCGCGCTGCGCGACGACACCGCACTCGTCTCGATCCCGCTCGTCTCGTACGCCAACGGCCTGCGCCTCCCCGTGCGGGAGGTCGCGGCGGCGGCCCACCGGCGCGGCGCGCGCGTCTTCGTCGACGCCTACCAGGGGGCGGGTGTGATGCCGGCGGACGTGCGGGAGCTCGACTGCGACTACCTCGCCTGCGGCACCCTGAAGTACCTGCTCGGCGCGCCAGGGCTCGCGTTCCTGTACGTCCGTCCGGGCCTCGACCTGCCCGCCGATCCGCCCTTGACCGGCTGGTTCGCGCGGCGGGAGCCGTTCGCCTTCGATCCGCGCCTCCTGGACTACGCCGGGGATGCGCGCAAGTTCCAGACGGGCACCCCTGCCATACCGGCCGCGTTCGCAGGCGCGGCGGGCCTCGAGCTCCTGCTCGAGACCGATCCGGCACAGAACCTGGAGCACGTGCTGTCGCTCGGGGACTTCCTGCAGGAGGAGCTGCAGCGCAGGGGCATCGGCCTCTTCTCCCCGACCGACCGTGCCCGCCGCGGGCCGCAGGTGTCGGTGCTTGCGCAGGATGCGGAGGAGCTCGGCGCGTTCCTTGCCGACCGGGGCGTCCTGGTGTCGCCCCGCGGCCGCGCCATCCGCATCAGCCTGCACTACTACAACAGCCTCGACGACGTGCGTCGAGTGCTCGAGGGGGTGATCGAGTACCGTCGCGGGCATCCGATGTGACATTCCGAGGTGTCCCGAAAGGAGCACTGATCCATGGCATCGGACGATCTGGTCACCCAGAGGGAATCGGGGCTGCACAGGAGTCTCAGCGAGCGCCAACTGGCCATGATCGCGATCGGCGGCGCGATCGGCACGGGGCTCTTCCTCGGATCGACGCTCGCCATCTCCCTCGCCGGCCCCTCCGTCATCGTGTCGTACATCTTCGGAGCCCTCATCGCCCTGATCATGATCTGGGCGCTCACCGAAATGAGCGTCGTCCACCCGACGGCGGGCTCGTTCGGCGTCTACGCGGAGGAGTACCTGAACCCGTACTCCGGCTTCGTCGTGCGCTGGACCTACTGGCTCGCGCAGGTGGTCGCGATCGGCGGCGAGGTGACGGCGGCGGGGATCTACACGCAGTACTGGCTGCCGCAGGTGCCGCTCTGGTACTTCGTCGTCGCCTACTCGGCCATCCTCATCGGCGTCAACGCCGCGAACGTCAAGGCGTTCGGCGAGTTCGAGTACTGGTTCGCCATGATCAAGGTCGTCGTGATCGCGCTCTTCATCGTCCTCGGACTTGGCGCCCTGATCTTCGGCTACGGCGGCCATCCCGCCGTCGGCATGCAGAACTGGGTGGCACACGGGGGCTTCTTCCCCCACGGCGTCTGGGGTACGTGGCTCGCGATGCTGATCGTCATCTTCAGCTTCTACGGGGTGGAGGTCGTCTCCGTCACGTCGGGCGAGGCGAAGAACCCTGAGCGCTCGCTGCCGCGCGCCATGCGCTCCATGGTGCTGCGGCTGACGCTCTTCTACGTCCTCGCGATCGCGATCGTCGTGGCGGTCGTGCCCTGGACGCAGGCCGGCCTGCACGGCGGCGTCACCACGAGCCCGTTCGTGCTGGTGTTCCACGACGCCGGCATCCCCGCGGCCGCGGCCATCATGAACTTCGTCGTCCTCACCGCGGCGCTCTCCAGCATGAACACGAACCTCTACCTCACGACGCGCATGATGTTCTCGCTCTCCCGCAGCCGCTTCGCGCCGGCCGCATTCGGGCGGGTGGGGCAGAACGGGGCGCCGCGCAACGCGCTGCTGCTCTCGACGATCGGCCTGATCCTCGCAGCCGTGCTCTCCGTCGTCTACGCCGACACGGCGTACTTCTACCTCTTCGGCATCTCGATCTTCGGCGGCATCCTCGTCTGGATGTTCGTGCTCGCGACGCTGCTCGCGTTCCGGCGCAAGCGCGAGCGCCTGGGACTGCCGCCCTCGCCCATCCGGATGCCCTTCTACCCGTGGTCGGCCATCTTCGGGATCGTCGTCCTCTTCGGCATCCTGCTGACCGCGTTCCCGGACGGCCTGCCGGTGGCGTGGGAGGCCGGTGTCCCGTACATCGTCGTGATCTCGGTCATCTACCTCTTCGTGCGCAAGCGGCCCAAGGCGGGAGTGCCGGAGGATGTCCGGCCGGTGGACAGAAGCTAGGGGACGGCCATCGCGGTCAGTCCTTGGGAAGCCCTGCGCCGTCCGGGCGGGCCCGGGCGGCGCGGTGCCGCTGCGGGAGGAGATGGGGACATGGACCTTCAGGCGGTGCGGTCTCAGGAGTACCCGGCGCTCAAGGACAAGGCGTTCCTGGACGCGGCGTGCGTCAGCCTGGCGCCCGAGCGGGCGGTGCGGGCGGTCAAGGCGTTCGCCGATGCCGCGGCGGACTGCGTCGAGGAGTCGTCGAGCCTGCACCACGTGGCGATGGACGCCATGCGCGGCAAGGCGTACACGGAGGCCGCGACGCTGCTGCACGCGCAGGTCGACGAGATCGCGCTCGTGGAGAGCACGACCTACGGCCTCAACCTGGCGGCGCTGTCGCTGCGGCTGGAGCCGGGCTCCAAGGTGCTCACGACGAGCCTCGAGTTCCTTCAGGTGGCCATGCCCTGGGCGATGGCGAGGGAGGTCGAGGTGGTCGTCGTGCCGGGCAGGGACGGCCGGTTCGAGGTGCAGGACTTCGCAGAGCTCGCCGACCGCCGCACGCGGATGGTCGTCCTGTCGTCGGTGGAGTGGTGCAACGGCTGGCGCGTCGACGTGGCGGAACTCGGCCGCTTCTGCAAGGAGCGCGGCATCTACTTCGTGGTCGACGCCATCCAGCACCTGGGCGCCCTCGACTTCGACGTCACCGAGGCCCATGTGGACATGATGACGGCCGGCGGCCACAAGTGGCTCAACGCGCCCTTCGGCTGCGGCATCCTCTACGTCAACCGCCTGCACCTCGGCAAGCTCGAGCCGCCGCTCTGGGGCTATCTCAACGTGGAGACGCCCGCCATGGGATGGCCGGCCTACTTCGGCACGCCGGGCATCCGGCCCGTGGACGACTGGACGTTCGTCAGGACCGCGCGGCGGCTCGAGGTGGGCGGCACGTCGAACTACCCCGGCGCCGTCGCGCTCGGGGAAAGCCTCGCACTCCTGAACGAGCTCGGCATCGGCGACGTCGAGCGGCACAACCTCGCCTTGGCGCAGTACTGCGCCGATGCGCTGCGAGGCGTGGGGGCGACGGTGGTCACGCATATGGACGCCCCGGAGCGCAACCGGTCGGCGATCGTCGTGTTCCGCTTCTACAGGGACATGGACGAGGAGCTCAGGCTGCTCGACGAGATCCACCGCCAGGGTGTCTACGTCGCCATGCGCTTCACCTCGGGCATCGGCGGCATGCGGGTCTCCTGCCACTACTTCAACACGCGGGAGGACGTCGACCGGCTGGCGGAGGTGCTGCGCCAGGCGGGCGGGCGGAAGGCCCCGGACGCGGGCCGCGCCGCCTGACGCAAGCTCCCGGCCGCATCAGGGGCGCATCGTGGCCGGCAACACGGAGAGACTCCCTGGCGGCCTCCTGCGGGCGGCCAGGGAGTCTCTCCCATGGGTGGGGCGCGGACAGGCGTCGCTAGGCGAGGACCGCCTGCAGGTCCACGCCCAAGGCATCGAGCCAAGCCCGCGGGAATTCCATGCGGACAGTCTTCAGCGGGTCGACCACCTGGCAGATGCGCAGGTCCCCCTTGGCGCTCAGCAGCATCGCCACCTCCGCCAGGGGCATGGCGCTGCGGCGGTGGATCCAGTGCGCCATCCGCTTCGCGGCCGCGGCGGCGGCCTCGTCGAGCGTGGCGGCGGAGGCGATCGCGACGATGAGGTCCCTGTCGATCAGGAAGGGCACCGGCAGATCGAGAGACTTCAGCACCTTGAGCCGCACGGTTACCCTGCCCGGCATCTCGACGCCGGTGCTGCAGACCTCGCCGTCGCCCATCGCCGCATGCAGGTCGCCGAGCGCGAAGAGGGCCCCTGGCACGTGCACCGGCAGGACGAGCGTCGCGCCCTCGGTGATCAGCTTGCAGTCCATGTTGCCGCCGTGCTCGCCCGGCGTGCCGTTCGCGACGGGCGTCGCTGCGGGGGCCGTGCCGATCACGCCGATCATCGGGTTGGCGGGGTAGCTGCGGCCGAGGAGAGCGATGGCGCCGTCGCGGATCGGGACGATGCGGATGGTGTTCTCCCTGAGCTCGTCGCCGAAGACGCCCATGTCGGGGCCGGTCGTCATGACGCCGTGGTCCCCCGGCTCGATGCTCTCGATGCGCACCGCGAGTAGGTCGCCGGGCTCTGCCCCTTCGACGTAGACCGGACCCGTGGCCGGGTTGACGTGCTCCCAGTTGATCGCGACGAACGGCTGCGTCTCGGACTGGACCTGGTTCTCGAAGCAGTCTGCGGTCTCCACCACCACGGTGTCGCCGCTCAGCACCCGCAGCACCGGCCGGTTGCCGGGCGACATGGCGTAGACGAGGTGTTCCGGGCCCAGGTGATGGGCAGGCATCCTCCATCCGCCCTCCTTTGTCTGTGCGCTGGCTCCAATTTGGCTACGGGTCCTCGAGTTCCTTTGCGGCTGGCGGAAACCCGCCCTGGAGCGGCGACAGATGGACGGACGGCGGAGCGGGTTCAGCTCCCGAACCCGTGATCCCTCAGCCAGAGGTCGAAGTCCTTTGCGACGATGCGCTCTCCCGTGAGGCCCGCGGCGGCCGCCGAGGCGAGGAAGACGATGGGCGGTCCCATGATCTCGGGCTGCAGGAGACCGGCCGGCCCGAGCCCGTCCGGGATCATGCCCGTCGCGGTGGCGCCGCCGGGCAGGAGCTGGTTCACGGCGATGCCGTAGGGCCTGAGGTCCTCCGCCATGATGCGGCTCAATGCCTCGGCACCGGCCCTGGCGGGCCCGTAGGGCACGAAGCCGCGGCGCTGCATGGTCTCGATGTTCATCGTGATGTTGACGATCCGCCCGTGCCCCTGGCGCAGGAAGAGCGGCGCGAAGGCACGCGCCACGAGGAAGTAGCCGGTGAGGTTCGTGCGCACGACATCCTCGAAACCGGCGATGGGCACCTCGAAGAAGGGCTGCGGATCCGTCATGAAGCGGGGGTTCACCGTACGCATGCCAATGCCGGCGTTGTTCACCAGGAGGTCGAGACCGCCGGGGTGACCGCCAACCCAGTCCGCAAGCTGCGCCACCGATGCGGGGTCCCGCACGTCGACCTGCGCGCTCTGGGCTCTCAGCCCCCGGGCCCGCGAGGCCCCTGCGACGTCATCCAGCCGCTTTTGGTCCCTGGCGGCCAGGACGACCTCCATGCCCGCCTCGAGCAGGGCCTCCGCCATGGCCCTGCCGATGCCGCTCGTGCCGCCGGTGACCAGAGCCCGCCCATCGAGCCTTGACATCGCCTCACCCCCCGCGAGTGCTACGGTGCCTGGCCCGGCGATTCCTCCCGGTCTGGAGCGGATCCCGTGCCAGGCGCGGCGGGTCATGGCCCTGTGCGGGGCCGGCCGCCGCGCAGGAGGTCTTGGAGGAACAGCCCGAAGCGGATGTCGCGCAGGCGCTCGCGCTCGGCCGCGATGCGGGCTTCATGCCAGCGCACCTGGCGGAGCGTCGCCTGCATCGCCTGCATGACGGACGCGAAGCGGTCCGCCTCGGCCTCGAGGGGGCGCCTCAGGCCCTCCTCCTCGGCCCGGGCGGCCGCGGCTCCGCGCGATGCCTCGCCTGCGATGGCCCTTGCCCCTGTCACGAACCGCCGGACGGCCTCGTGGCGCCTGCGCCGCAGCTCCCGGACCGCCTGCCTGAGGTCCGCGTCGAGATCTGCCGCCAACTGCGGCGGCAGCCATGATGGCAGCTGGGCCTGCGCCGCTGCCCAGGTCGCGCTGTGCCACGCCGCGATGCGCTCCGCCCGCTCGGGGCCGATCGCGTCGACGTAGTGTCTCAGGCCGTGGCGGTCGACGACCAGGCGGTCCCCGACCGACTGCAGGTCGTAGGCGGACAGGACGCCCGCACGGAGCAGCTGCAGCCGCGCGCCGCGCCGGATGTCGAGCAGGGGGTCGTCCATGACGCGGTGGCCTTCGAGGATGCGCCGGAGCTCCTCCTCGCGGAGCGCTTGCACCCGCCGCGCCTCCGCTTCGGCCGCGGCGCTGCGCAGCTCGGCGAGCCGCGGCCAGTAGGCGTCGAGACCGCACGCCCGCCGGAGGGCCTCAAGGCGCCGCGCGGCGAGATCGGCCAGGGCCTCACGCCGCTGGCGGGCGCCTGCCGCCTGCCTGCGCAGATCCGCCATCGCCGCCTCGCGCGCCTGACGGGCGGCGTCGAGCGCGGCCTGGGCCGACGCCCCCTCGCGCCTGAGCCTGCCTGCCTCGTCCGCGAGATGGCGGCTTCGCCGCGCCTCTGGCCGGCGGCAAAAGCGCAGGTGGAGGAGCAGGAGGATGACGGCGGTCCACAGCGCGAGGACGGCGGCCCAGACGCCCAGCGACGATGGGGCGAGCCAGGCCGGGACCGCCAGGCCCGGGAGCCAGAAGGCGGCGAGTAGCCGGTCGCGCGAGCCTGGCGGGATCCTCGGCCGTGGTGCCGGGTCCGCAGCCGGCAGGAGCCACTGGGCCGCGCTGCCGAGCCGGTCGTCAAAGGGCGGCGGTTCGGCCGGACGGAACGCCCGTGCCTGCGCCACCCAGGTCGGCAGCGGTCCTGGCCGCGAAGCCCCTGGCCGCTCACGCTGCACTGGCGGTGGTGTGGCGGGCCTTCGCGGCGCTGCTTCGGCCAGGACGTCCCTGAGCGAGAGGTCCCACGGCAGGGCGGGAACCTGCGCCGGCGGGCCGGCCGCGGCGTCACGGACGGACTGCACGAGGCGCGTCAGGCCAGGGCGGCCGAGCGCGTCAAGGCTGTGCCAGATCCGCGCGTCGGGGTCGAGGAGGTCGGAGCGGCGGAAGAGGAGGCACTCGTCCCCGGCGCCTTGCTGCTGCCAGAGTTCCGGCCGGCAGGCGAAGGCTGCGATCGAGAGGTAGATGAGCCAGCCGGAGAAGCGGTCGAGCCACGGGCCGACGTCGTCACGGCCCCGGCGGGGGTGCTGGTAGTTCGGGTGGCCGAGCTCGAGCGCCGGCCTGCCGGCGAGGGCGGGTACGAACATGCCGTCGTAGTCGACCAGCATGAGACGCCCGGCGTCGATCAGCACGTTGCCGTGCTGCAGGTCCCCGTGCGCGATGCGGGCCTGCTCAAGCGCCCGCAGCATGCCGAGCCAGTTCCGGGCCAGCTCCTCGAGGCTGGCGTGGTCCCCGAGATGGCGCTGCAGGTACCTGTCGAGGCGCTCCCCCCGGGCCCAGCCCATCTTGACGATGGGCTGCCAACCGCCGTCGACGAGGATGCCCTGCTCCTGGTAGGCGAAGGGGACGAAGTACGGCAGGCCCTGTGCCCGCACGTGATGGGCGATCGCGGCGTAGCGCTCGCCCTGCCCGGGCATCAGGCGCTGGAAGCAGCGCACGGCCCAGTCGCCGCCGGCGCCGCGCAGGCGGAAGACGACGGCCATGTTGCCGCTCCTCGGCTTCGGCAGGCCGAAGGCGTCCAGCTCCGGCAGGGCCTGCCGCAGCTCTGGGTCCGCGAAGGCCTGCTCCGGGTGCTGCACCGCCTCCTGGTAGGCGCTCAGCTGCGGCAGCACGGGGGTCCCTCGACGAGCGAGACCCAGAGCAGCGTGACGTCGTCGTTTCTGAGATCGCCCGCCGTGCGGCGCGCCGCGACGAAGCGGGCGAATGCCTCGGGGCCCGTGTCCTCGAGGCGGCAGAGCGACCGCCACGGCCGCCAGCCGCGATCCTGTCGGCCGAGGCACCAGCGGGCGAGGGCGTCGGTCATCAGGAGGAGGCGGTCGCCGGCCTCGGCCCCGCCGCTGGCCCCAAGGAGATCCGCCCGGTCGCCGGGCAGCGACGAGAGCGCCTCGGGCCGCGAGGGCAGGTCTTCGCGCGAGCCGGCCGGGAAGATGCGCAGAGGCTCTCCCAGACGCAGGTGGACAAGGCAGCTGTCGCCGATCGCGACCGCCTGCCAGGCGGCGGTGCCCTCCTGCGGCAGGTCGAGCAGGAGGCCGAGGAAGGTCGCGTACGCGCCCTGGCGCACCTTCTCCTCGGCGTGCCAGGGCAACGGGCGCCGGCTGACGGCCAGGCTCCAGCGCCTGCGCAGGATCTCGAGCGCCTTGGCGGCCGGGGGTGTCCCGTCCCAGGCGCCCTGCGCGTAGGCCCGCACCAGCATCTTGGCCCAGAGCCGCGCGAACGAGGTCTCGCTCGCGCCGTCGGCCAACGCCAGCCGCAAGGCGCCCAGGGAAGGTGCCTCGGCCGCGGAGCAGGCCCAGGCGTCCTCGTTCTCGGCGGGGGATGAGCCCTCCTTCGGCAGCGAGAAGGCCCTCAAGATCGCCTGCATGCCCGCCTTCAGCGCAGGTTCGCGGGCCTGGTGCCGATGTCGAGGAAGTTGACGAGCGCGGCGGGCTCCGCGTTGAAGATGAAGCCGCGGGACCCCGGCGGTCTCTCGTAGCCTTCGAGCGCCAACCGCTCGCGCATCTCCCCCGGCAGGTCGCTGGAGATGCCGAAGAGCAGGCGGGCGTAGGCGTCCGGCAGGCCGGGGTCGGAGGCGGGGAAGGCGATCTCCCGCTCAGGGTGCGAGGAGACGTGGATGTTGAAGAGCATGAGCTGGCCGTCCAGGGTCTCAAGGCCGCGCAGTTCCTGCGCGGGGCGCGTCGGGTCGCCGTCGGTCGACTCACCGTCCGTGATGTGGAACACGATCGGCGGGTGGCTGCCCGCGTGGCTCTCCACCCAGGGCGCGAGCACCCGGCCCGCCTCCAGCAAGGCCTGGCACATCGGCGTGCCGCCGTGGGCGACGGGATCGAACCAGACGGGGAACTTCACCGTATGCTCGACGAGGCCCCCTGCACCGTCCGGCACCTTGCGGCGGCGGTCCTCGATGCGCAGCGGCAGGTCCGCGAGGTCCGCCACGGGGACGAGCTCGCGGCCGCCGAGGGCACCGCCGAACGCCGGCCCGACCCTATCGCCGTAGCCGATCACGCCGACGTCGAAGTAGTTGCGCACGCCCTCGTCCTTCGAGCACTTGAGCACGATGTTGCGCAGCAGGCCGTTGAGGATCGTCGCCACCTGCGTCGCCTTGCTGCCCTCGGCCGATCCCCCGGGGCCGCCCCAGGGGTCCGCCATCGAACCGGACTGGTCGACGAGGAAGAGAAAGCAGGACGGCTGCGTCCGGCTGATCTCCGCGCTGTACGGCAAGGAAGCCACCTCCAGGAGGGATGTCGGCCGGCTTCGGCAGGGCCGGGAAGGGGAGGCGATCCGGGGCCGAGGCGGCGTCGAGAAAGGTATATGCCGCCATGGACGCCAGAAGGCGCGTCCCTGGTTTGGCCGGCCGGAATCGGCGCGGTCTGCAGGAGCCAGGGGGCGCCGCGCCATATTCCTCGGGGAGTACCATCGGTTGGAGGTGAGCCTGTGCTGGCGCTGGTCGCAAGGTATACGGTGCGGGAGGGCAGGGAGGCCGAGGCGGTCGCCTTGCTGCGGGCGTTCACGCCGCTCGTGCGGGCGGAGGAAGGCTGCAGGGAGTTCCTCATCCATGTCGACCCCGACGACCCGAGGCGCATCCTCCTCTACGAGCAGTACCTGGACGAAGCGGCGCTCGCGGTCCACCGCGAGACGCCGCACTTCAAGTCGCTGATCGAGGCTCAGGTCCTGCCGCTGCTCGAGACGCGGGAGCGCGAGGTCTACCGGCTGCTCTCCTAGGGACCCGCGGCAGGGCAGGCCTGTCTGCGCGTGGAAGAGGGCGTGGCGGACGGCGGCAAGGCGATGGCCTGGTCGCCGCGGAGTCTGGGCGGGCCGCCCGGCGGTGAGGCCCGGCGCGATCGGAGATCCTGAAGATGTGCGCAAAGTGCCACCGCACGGCCATGCGCCGGCAAACGCGGACGCCGGCGACCACTGCGAAGAGGAGTCTTCTATGAGCTATGTCACGGTGCTCGGTGGGGGGCTGGCAGGCAGCGAGGCGGCCTGGCAGCTGGCGGAGCGGGGCGTCAAGGTGCGGCTCTGGGAGATGCGGCCGAACCGTTCGACGCCCGCGCACAGCACGGGAGACTTCGCCGAGCTCGTCTGCAGCAACACGTTCCGCTCCGACGCCCTCGACCACCCGGTAGGTCTGCTCAAGGAGGAGATGCGCCGGCTCGGCTCGCTCGTGATCGCCTGCGCTGAGCGCCACCGCATCCCAGGGGGCACCGCCCTCACCCTGGACCGCGAGGGGTTCAGCGGCGATGTCACGCGCAGCCTCGCGGGGCACCCCAACATCGAAGTCGTGCGGCAGGAGGCCGTGGACATCCCCGCGGGTCCGGCCATCATCGCGACGGGCCCGCTCACCTCGCCCGAGCTGCACAGGGCCATCACGGCCTTCACCGGCGAGGGGGAGCTCGCGTACTGGGATGCGGCGTCGCCGATCGTCACGGAGGAGTCGGTCGACTGGTCGCGGGTCTACTTCGGCAGCCGCTACGGCAAGGGCGAGGCCGACGCGTTCGCGAACTGCCCGCTCAGCGAGGAGGAGTACCTCCTGTTCTGGCAGGCGCTCGCCGGGGCCGAGGGACATCCGCGCGAGTCGTTCGAGGACGAGCGCTACTTCGAGGCCTGCCTGCCGGTCGAGGTGCTGGCGGGACGCGGCAGGGACACGCTGCGCTTCGGCCCGATGCGGCCCGTCGGCCTGCGCCAGCCGGAGACGGGACGCTCGCCCTACGCCGTGCTGCAGCTGCGGCGCGAGAACTCAGGCGGGAGCCTGTGGAACCTCGTCGGCTGTCAGACCGGCCTGCGCTTTTGCGAGCAGGAGCGGGTCTTCCGCCTGATCCCGGCCCTGGCCCACGCGGAGTTCGAGCGCTATGGCGTCATCCACCGCAACACCTTCCTGAAGAGTCCCCTGGTCCTGCGGAGGACACTCCAGACGCGGCGTCGGCCGGACCTCTTCTTCGCGGGACAGATCATCGGCAGCGAGGGCTACGTGGAGGCCGCGGCGGGCGGCCTCGTCGCCGGCGTCAACATGGCGCGCCTCCTGGCCGGCGAGGAGCCCCTGCTCTGGCCCGCGACGACGGCGATCGGCGGCCTCATGCGCTACGTGGCCGCATCCGATGCCGCGGCGTTCCAACCGATGCACGTCGCCTTCGGCCTCATGGACCCGCTGCAGGAGCCACCGCGGCACAAGGAGCGGCGCAAGGCGGAGATGTCCGCGCGGGCCCTGCGCGACCTCAAGGCGTTCGCGGCGGCGCAGGGGCTGACGCTGCGCCCCGGCGCCCGCGGCCAGGCGGACGGTGGGGCGCCGGAGGGCGGCGACGGCGGTGCGGGGGTGATCGGAGAATGATGATCCGCATGGAGGGCGACGGGCCCTACACCGAGGCCATCGCGGTGATCGACGAGGCGATCTGCAGACTCGTGGCCGAGCGCCAGCAGGCGGCGGGCGGACGGCGTGTCTACCCGGACAACGAGCGGCTGCGACGCTGGTCGGACCAGTTCGGGATCGGCGAGACGCGCCTTCTGAGCCTCTTCGGCAACCTTGCGGCCGGACCGCGGCTGAACCCGCTGCCGCCCGTGCCGCAGGGCCTGAGGCGTGCCGTCGAGATCATGCGCCCGCAGGAGAGCCAGGGCGTCTCGTGGGTGCTGACGCACGGCCTGCAGTACGAGAACGCGAGCCTCCTGCACATCGAGATGATGAGCGAGAAGGGCCGGCTCATCCGGCATGGCGGCCTTGCGCTCGAGGTGGGCCAGCCCGGCTACCAGAGCCACGCCTTCGGCGGCCACGGCTCCCAGGAGCACTACGCCTTCGACTTCATCGTCTGGCCCGCCCTGCCGGACGATCTCTCCGGGATCGCCTTCACCCTGCGCCAGAGCGATGAGGAGGCACCTCAGCAGGAGTCCCTGCGCCTGGACATGCCGATCGCGTTCCCGCCGCAGGGGGGTTCCTGATCGCGGCCCGATGCGGGCCGCCGTGAGAGGATTCCCGCAGCGGCGGTCGAAACGTAGCATACCAACCGGTCGGTCGGTTCTGGATGAGGAGGCGAGGCCGGCATGGCGGCAGAGAGCTTCCGGTTCGAGATCCGCAGCGCGGTCGAGAGCGGCCTTGGCACGAGGCGCAGGCTCGGCGCGGTTCTGGAAGGGCTCGCGGCGCGCCGCGTCCTCCTCGTGACGGACCAGGGCGTCCGGGCGGCCGGCGTGGCCGGCGAGGTGGAGAGGGCGCTCGCGGGCGATCCCCACGGCGTCGCGATCGCCGCTCTGGTCGAGGACGTGCCGCAGGACGCCAGGGCCGGCACGGTGCAGGAGGTGGCGGGGGCCTTCCGGCGCGCCCAGGCGGACGCCATCGTCGCGGTCGGCGGCGGCAGCGTGCTCGACACGGCCAAGGCGGCCCGCTGGGCGCTCGGCCGCGGGATCGAGGACGTGCGGGCGGCGCTGCGGGGCAACCGGGGAGAGCGCTGGCCGAAGGCGACCCCGCTCCCGATCCCGCTGGTCGCGCTGCCCACCACCGCGGGCACCGGTGCGGAGGTCTCGCCGGTCGCGGTCGTGCTGAACGAGGAGCTCGGCATCAAGACGAACCTCCTGAGCCCCTTCATCGCGGCGGACATCGCCATCCTGGACGCCGAGCTGACGCTCGGTCTACCGCCGCGCGTCACGGCGTTCACCGGCTTCGACGCCCTGACGCACGCGGTCGAGGCCTACTTCTCGCCGAGAGCGACGCCCTTGAGCGACGCCTACGCGCTCGAGGCCCTGCGCATCATCGCGCGGGACCTGCCGCAGGTGGTCGAGGACGGCCAGGACGCCGCGCGGCGCCAGCGCATGCTCCTTGGGAGCCTGATGGCGATCCTCGCCTTCAGCCAGGCGCTCGACGCGATCCCGGCGCACAACCTCGCCCACGCCTTCGGCGGGCGCTTCGGCCTGCCGCACGGCCTCTGCAACGCCGTGCTGCTGCCCGCCGTGATGGAAGCCATGCCGTCCTTCTACCTCGGCCGGTCGGCGGAGCTCGCGGCGGCGCTCGGCCTCGCGCGTCAGGACGATGCCCAGCCGGCCTTCGATGCCGTGCTGGGTTTCCTGCGGCGGCTGAGGGCGGATGCCGGCCTGCCGTCCGATTTTTCGGAGTTCTCGCTGGATCCCGCGGCCCGGGGCGAGCTGCCGGAGCTGGTGCGCCGAGACCCCGCCGGGGTCTCGTACGAGCTTCCCAGGGAGGTCTGCGAGACGGTGGTGAGGGAGGTGTACGGTCCCAGTTGATCTGCGGCGGGCGGCTGTGCGGCTCGGCTTTCAGGGGGGAGGCTCAGCGATGAAGGTGCCTTTGAACGTCCGGCGCTTCCTCGACCACGCGGCCAGCATCTACCCCGAGAAGATCGGCGTCATCGACCAGGACGGGGAGTTCACCTACCGGCAGTTCCGGGAGAGGGCACAGCGCCTCTCGCACGCCCTCATGGACATGGGGGTGGGCCCGGGCGACAGGGTGGCGGTGCTCGCGTACAACAACCATCCGCTCCTCGAGGCGTACTACGGCGTCGTCCAGTTCGGGGCGGTGCTGGTGCCGCTCAACATCCGCCTGACGCTGGACGAGATCGCCTACATCGTGGGCGACTGCCTGCCGAAGGTGCTGCTCTTCGACGCGGACTTCGAGGGCTGGGCGGTGGAGCTGCGCCGCCGCCACCCGGACCTCCTGCTGGTCGAGATCCGCATCGAGGGGAGCCATGCCGGCTACCAGGGCTACGAGGAGATGCTCGGGGACGCCTCGCCCGAGCCGCTGCGGGCGGAGGTGGACGAGGACCAGGTCGCGGAGATCTTTTACACCTCCGGCAGCACAGCCCGGCCCAAGGGCGTCGCCCTGACGCACCGCAGCCTCTACCTGCACGCCCTGCAGTGCGGCTTCGGCGTAGGCATCGACGACACGATGGTGCTGCTGCACACGATCCCGCTCTTCCACGTCAACGGTTGGGGCACGCCGCACTATGTCACGGCCCTTGGCGGCACGCACGTCATGCTGCGCCGCTTCGTGCCCGCGAAGGTCCTGGAGCTCGTCGAGCGCTACAGGGTGACGAACGCCGCCTTCGTGCCGACGATGGTCGGGATGCTCTTGCAGGAGCCGACCCGCGGCAGCCGCGATCTCTCGAGCCTGAGGCAGATGAACGTCGGCGGCGCCCCGTCGCCGTCGAGCTTCGTCGCGGCCAGCATGGAGGGGCTCGGCGGCGAGTACCTCGGCGGCTACGGCCTGTCGGAGAGCTCTCCGGTCGTCTCGGTGTCGCGCATCAAGTCCACCCTGCGCGCGGCCCCCAGGGAGCTTCAGGACCGCCTCAGGGGCTACGCGGGCCTGCCGATGGTGGGGGTGGAGGTGCGGCTCGAGGGCGCGGCGGGGGAGGCCGTGCCCTGGGACGGGGAGTCCGTCGGGGAGCTCCTGGTGCGTGCCGACAGCGTCATGCAGGGCTACTGGAACCTGCCCGAGGAAACCGAGAGCGCACTGCGCGGCGGCTGGCTGCATACCGGCGACATGGCCTTCATCCACCCCGAGGGCTACATCAAGATCGTCGACCGCAAGAAGGACATCATCATCTCGGGCGGCGAGAACATCAGCTCGGCCGAGATCGAGGACGTCCTCTACGGCCATCCCGCAGTGCGTGAGTGCGCCGTGGTCGGCCGGCCCGACGAGACGTGGGGCGAGGTCGTGCACGCGGCGGTGTCGCTGAAGCCGGGGGCGGCGGCGACGCCGGACGAGCTCCTCGCCTACACCCGCGGACGGGTCGCCGCCTTCAAGGCGCCGAGAACGCTCGAGATCTGGGACGAGCTGCCGAAGACCGGCACCGGCAAGGTGCTGAAGACGGCGATCCGCCGCCTGTTGCGCCAGGAGTCGGATAGCGGGTCGTGAGCCCCGCGGGCCCTTTGCGCCACGGTGGCAGGATCCGGGGGCATCGCCCGCGAAGGCTGGCGGCAAGCCTTCAGGAAACGGGGTGGCGGCACTGTCCCCAGACGACGACGAGATCCTCTCCCCGGACGACGAGATCTCGTGGATGGCCCTGACGGCCGGGACGAAGGTGCTTTCGAGCGACGGCAGGCTCGTGGGGCATGTCACGCACGTGCTCGGCGACCTTTCGGAGGACGTCTTCGACGGCATCGGCGTGCGCCACGGACTCCTCGGCCAGGTGATGCTGCCGCGGTCCGCCGTCGGACGCATCACGCGGGGCGCCGTCCACCTCCTGGTGTCGGAGGCGGAACTCGGCAACGTGGCCAAGGCCTACGCCGAGGAGCGCATCTACGACGCGCGCGAGGGCGGGCGCAAGCCGCGCTGGCGCCGCGAGGAGGACGACGAGCGGTTCTGAGATGATGCGGCTCCTTGCGGTCTGTGGGTTGCCGTGAGGCATACCGACCGGTCGGCTTGCTCCGCGCGGATGCGGGCGGGAGGACCGGGAAGTGACGAGGAGGTCCTGTTGGGATGGATTTTCGCCTCTCGCCGGAAGAGAAGCTGATCCTCGAAACGGTGCGCTCGTTCGTGCAGACGGATCTCATGCCCCTGGAGCAGGAGATGCAGGAGGCGGAACTTGCGGGCCGCGGCCAGGACTACCCCGACCAGGCGACCGTGCGCCGCCTGCAGCTGAAGGCGCGCGACCTCGGCCTCTGGGGCCTGCAGACCCCAGAGGAGTACGGCGGCATCGCCCTCGGCCAGCAGATGACGGCGCTCGCCACGATGGAGCTCTTCCGCTGCCTCGTGCCGTTCCAGTTCGGCGGCCAGGCCGACAACATCCTGTTCCAGTGCGACGCGGAGCAACGGCGCGAGTACCTCCTGCCGACCATCGAGGGGGAGCGGCGATCCTGCTTCGCCCTCACCGAGCCGACGGCCGGTTCGGACGCGACGAACATCCGCATGCAGGCGGTGCGGGACGGAGCCGACTGGATCCTCACCGGCGAGAAGATCTTCATCACCGGCGGCAACGAGGCGGACTTCGCCATCGTCTTCGCCGTCACCGACCGGGAGAAAGGGGCGCGCGGCGGCATCACGGCCTTCCTCGTGGACCGCGCCATGGGCTTCAGCTCGCGCTACATCCCGACGATGGGATCCTGGGGGCCGGCGCGCCTCACGTTCAACCAGGTGCGGGTGCCGGGTCGCAACGTGCTCGGCGAGGTGGGCAGGGGCTTCGAACTCGCCATGCGCTGGATCGTCAACGGCCGCGTCATCATCCCCGCGCGGGCGGTCGGGCGCGCGCAGCGCCTCCTGGAGATGGGTGTCGACTACGCGCGCCAGAGGGTCGCCTTCGGCCAGCCGATCGGCGACAACCAGGCGATCCAGTGGATGCTCGCCGACTCCGAGGTGGAGATCGAGGCGACGCGCTGGCTCGTGATGCATGCCGCCTGGCTGCAGGACGAGGGGATCGACAACCGCCACGAGGCCTCGATCGCCAAGCTCCACGGCGCCCAGACGGCAAACCGCGTCGCGGACCGCGTGCTGCAGATCCATGGCGGCATGGGCTACACGAAGGAACTGCCGATCGAGCGGGTGCTGCGTGACGTGCGCGTTTTCCGCATCTACGAGGGCACGGACGAGATCCAGAAGCGGACGATCGCGCGCGACCTTCTGCGCGGCACGGCCGGCCTGGGCCGCTGGGAGTAGGGAGGAGGGACGGCGTGGAGATCGATCAGTCGCTCGTCGGCCGATCGTACGGGCCTGAGCGCCACGAGGTGGAGCGCGGCGCCATCCGCCGCTTCGCGGAGGCCATCGGCGACCGGGAGCCCCTGCACCTGCAGGGCGAGATCGCGCCGCCCACCTTCCCCACGACGTTCCGCGGCGGCGTGCCGGGCCTCGCGCTCGACAAGAAGCGCATCCTGCACGCCGGCGAGGAGTACCGCTACCGCCGCCCGATCCGGGCTGGGGACGTGCTCCTTGTCGTGCGGCGGGTCGCGGACATCTACGAGAAGCGGGGCAGCCTCGGCCCCATGACCTTCATCGTGACGGCGGCCGAGGGCCGCGACACGCAGGGGGAGCTCGTCTACGAGAGCCGCACCACGATCATCTACCGTTAGGAGGGAAGGACGTGCGCGTGCCCAAGGTCGGGGAGGAGATCCCGCGGCTTGAGAAGGAACCCGTCGGCAAGCTCCAACTGCTGCGCTACGCCGGGGCGTCGGGGGACGACAACCTGATCCATACCGATGTCGAGACGGCCAGAAGCGTGGGCCTGCCGGACGTCATCGCGCACGGCATGCTCTCCATGGGCTTTCTCGGGCAGCTCCTGACGGCCTACGCGGGACCGGGGTCGGTGCGCAGGCTCACGGTGCGCTTTGCGCGCATGGTGCAGCTCGGCGACGCGCTTGCCTGCCGCGGCGTCGTGCAGGGTGTGGAAGAGGGCGAGGGCGGTGCCGTCGCGCGGCTTCTGGTCTGGGCGGAAAACCAGCGCGGCGAGCGCGTGACCGAAGGCGACGCGGAGGTCCTGTGCACGGCCGGCGACTGAGCGGCGGAGAGGGAGGGGTCCCGATGGCGAAGCGCGTGGCGATCGTGACGGGTGGAGGGCGCGGCATCGGTGCGGCGACGGCGAGGATCCTCGCCGCGGCCGGCGACCGGGTGGTGGTGACGGACCTGGACCTCTTGCCCGCGGAGGAGACGGTGCGGGCCATCCGCGAAGCGGGCGGCGAGGCGGTCGGCATCGCCTGCGACGTCGCGCGCAAGGACGACGTGGACGCAGCCGTGGAGCGTGCGGTGCGGGAGTTCGGGCAGCTCGACGTGCTGGTGGCCTGCGCGGGCCTGACGCGCGACAACCTCATCCACAAGATGAGCGAGGAGGACTGGGATGTCGTCGTCGCGACCCATCTCAAAGGCAGCTTCCTCGCGGCGCAGGCGGCGCAGCGACACATGGTGGGGCGCCGCTACGGCAAGATGGTCTTCACCTCCTCGACGTCCGCCCTCGGCAACCGCGGCCAGGCCAACTACGCGGCCGTCAAGGCGGGCATCCAGGGGCTGACGCGCACGTTGGCGATCGAGCTCGGCCCCCTCGGCATCAACGTCAACGCCGTGGCCCCGGGCTTCATCGAGACCCGCATGACGCGCCAGACGGCGGAGCGGATCGGCATCGACTACGAGGCGATGAAGGCCAAGGCGGCCGCCGAGATCCCGGTGCGCCGCGTCGGGCAGCCGGAGGACGTCGGCCACGTGATCGCCTTCCTCTGCAGCGACGAGGCGAGCTTCGTCTCGGGCCAGGTCATCTACGTGGCCGGCGGGCCGCGCGGCTAGGGGGCGCCGACGTTGCACGCCATCGTCCTCGTGAAGCGCGTCCTCGACCCGGAGATCCCCCGGACCGCATTCTCCGTCGACCCCGAGCGCAGGCAGCCGAACGTGCCGCGTGCCCCGTACGTCCTGAGCGTCTTCGACGGCAACGCGCTCGAGGTGGCATTGCGCCTGCGCGAGGCCCGCGGCGGCGACCTCCGCATCACGGCGCTCACGCTCGGCCAAGGGCCCGCCGAGGAGGTGCTGCGCAAGGCCCTCGCGCTCACGGTGGACGCGGCGGCGCACGTGCTGGGCGACGGGGAGGCGCTTGGGGCCGTGGCCAAGGCCGAGGCCCTGGCGGCGGCGATCCGCCGCCTGCCGCCGCCGGACCTCGTCCTCTGCGGACGGCAGGCCGCCGACTGGGAGGCGGGGCAGCTCGGCGGGATGCTCGCGGAGGCGCTCGGCCTTCCCTGCGTGCCGTTCGTCTCGGCCGTCCTGGACCCGGCCGGAACGGAGGTGCTGCAGCAGCTCGAGAGCGGGCAGGCCGTCTACCGGCTGCGGGGGCCGACGGTGCTGACGGTCACGAACGACGGCCAGAACGTGCTGCGGGCGGCCAAGATCAAGGACGTGATGGCGGCGCGGGGCAAGGGCATCGCGGTCTTCCCGCTGGGCGAGCTGCTGGCGGAGGCGGGCTCGCAGGCGGCGGCGCCGGAGGTCGAGACGCTGGCGCTGCGCCTGCCGGCGCCGCAGCGGCGCGCGGAGATCTGCGAGGGCGAGACCGCCGGCGCGCGGGCTGGGCTCCTGATGCGGCGCCTGCGGGAGCTCGGAGCCGTCTGATGGGAGGGGACCCCTTGGCGAAGATCCTGACGGTGGCCTGCGCGGCAGGGGCCGGCATCGCGCCCGCGGCGATCGAGCTGACCCAGGCGGCGGCGCACCTCGCGGTCGATATGGAAGGGGAGCTTTGCGCCCTCATGCTCGGCGTCGGGGCCCGGGCGGCGGCGCCCACCCTGCAGGCGGCAGGGGCGGACGAGGTGATCACCTGCGAGGAGGAATCGATCGCGGACGCGCCGGGCGAGGCGGGCCTCGTCGCGCTCGTGGAGGCCTGCCGGCGGCTGAAGCCCTCGCTCGTGCTGCTCGCGGCCGACAGCCTCGGACGCGACTGGGCGCCGCGCCTCGCCTACCGGCTGGGCGCGGGCCTCGTGACGGAGGTGACGGACTGGTCCGTCGAGGCCGGGCGGCCCGTCTTCCAGCGCATGGTGTTCGGCGGCAAGGCGATCGCCGCCATGGCCGTCCAGGGCGAGGTGGCCGTCGCTACGGTGCGGCCGGGCGCCGGGCGGCGCGAGGCGCCGCCGGCGCCCGGCCGAGGGCCGGGAGAGGACCTGGGGGGCGCGGTCCCCCCCCCCCCCCCCCGGCCCCGCACCGTCGCGGCGCG
>Ga0080006_1158477_pt1 | contig 60027 bp, 51 predicted proteins | sample RS3BMetagenome_FD_69209 | JGI IMG/M metagenome (GOLD analysis project Ga0080006, IMG submission 69209) | Ferric oxide microbial mat and aquatic microbial communities from Rainbow Spring, Yellowstone National Park, USA - RS3B (SPADES... ...
GAGAGTTGGTCTGGCAACCCTAAGTTGCCCTACGGCGAGTTCCGCCGGAAGTAACGACTGTGGAGAAGAAAGCACTGGCCATCCACTAAGCCTTGGTTTGGTGGATGGTGAAACTGGCTTCAACGAAGCAGTAAATAAACTGCAAATCTGTGTGAGTAGATTTGCGTAAGATTTATGGAACGGGTTGTCTGGCTCTGCCTGCGATGGCCGCCAACTGGTCTCATGTGAGGCAGGAGTCATGGTTTGTGCAATTGATGCGCAGCAACGATCTCCACGTTGGAACCATGAAGGGTCAAACCTTGTCAACACCGCCGTGCATGAGATTGTGAGGGCTGATGAGATAGGACAATGGGTGGTCTATGTGTTGTGATGACTGCCACCGCCATTGCATCGTCCCCTGCATCATGGAAGGAGCCCACGATCCCGTCCTGTTGGTCTGACAACCAGGAGTCGGTTAGCTCACGATGATGCTGCGTCCGCTCAGAGGTCGCGCACCAACACCTGGAGCCTGTCGAGTTTCACGATGTCAGGCGTCTAGGATCGTTCGCAATGACAGATGAACTCGATCAGCGTTGCTCTGATGATGATCGAGATCGCGCCGTTGCGATGTTGAGGGAGGCATTGTCGCAGGGGCGTCTCGACCGATCGGAGTTTGGCGATCGCATCGATGCGGTACTTGCTGCCCGAACCCATGGTGACTTACGCGTTGTGCTTGCTGACATCGAGATCACAGGTGTCGATAGCGCGAGCGCCAGTCACCAGTGGCTATCCCAGCTTGGAGTAGGCGACGTTCGATTCTCTGGCACCAAGTTCGCCCTGTCCATCTTTGGCAGCCAATCGTTTGCCCCGCGGACAGCCAGGACGGTGGTCGTCGCGATTTTTGGCTCGTCGCTGGTCGACCTCTCAGGGTTGCCCGCGACGCAGCATCGAAAGATCGTAGCTATCTCGCTTTTTGGTTCGACCAAGATTGTGCTTGGCCCCCAACAGCGTGCACACCTTGGAGGCCTTGCGGTGTTGGGGTCAAAGCGGCTCAGTCGGCGTGTGCGCTCTACCGGTCCCATCGCAGTCGACGTCACAGGCTTGACGTTGATGGGCTCCATCGCTGTTGTCGGTAGACGGCGTTAGTAGGGACGCGTACCTCTCTCGTTGGCCAGCACTCCTCGCCGTCGCTGATCCAGGGTCGCGGTAGGCGAGTTCGTCGACCGCCAGCTCGAGGCCTCGTTGATAGCTCGTCGATGGATGCGTCATCCTCGCACCCCCAGATGAGACCAAGTGCCAGATGGTTGGAGCATGCTGAGTTGACGTACACGCCTTGGGGGCTTGGACTATTATGACATCATGTTCGTAGTCGGCGCCGTCGTTGCCGTGGGTCTCGTCGAGGTCGGCACCGTCCTCTTCTCGGATCGCCCACAAGCGCTCCGTGCCTCGATCGCGCGTCGGCGCGCCAACAGGCAATGGTCGCGTCATTCGCGACGGAGGTGGAGGCGTCAGGTGCGATCCACCGGAATGGAGATCCCGACTGTTGAGCTTGCCCGACTGGTGCCGCGAGACTTTCTCGTTAGTGAGTATGTCCGCTATCAGGCGAGAGGCTTGCGGCCATGGCTTGAGGATGCACTTCGTCTGGTCATGTTCATCGCTGCTGGGGTGTGTGGAATGGCGTTGTTTCCCGGGCATGGGTCGGCGGATTGGCCCGTCGTGTTGTCATGCATCGGCGTTGACGGCGTGGTTGCTGTTATGTATCGACGCTTGCCCAGGTGGAGTCCTGGATTATTGGCCTGGCGGTCAAAGCGCTCGCTCGCGAGGATGGAACACATCCAACAAGCTATCGCCTTATCCGCTGCTGGAGACCATCTCGCCAACGATACCGTTCGAATTGAATCTCCTGACGTATCCGATTGAGCTGGTCCGATTGGAATGGTCCGACTGGGTAGCGCCGAAGCCAGCATCGCGCCACGGCTAGCTAGTGACCCCGATCGCTTCGTAGTTGGGGTCCTTGGTCGGTGTCGGCCAGTGCTATCGCCAGTGCTATCGCCAGTGCCGGTGACCCTCCATTGAGGGATGCGTTCACTATGAGGCGTTGCCTATGGGCAGGCCGTTTGCCTTTGTCGCCGAACCGTGTTCAGTGTCGAAGCCCCATCGCAGCCAGCACCCATCACGGTCGAGGTGGCTCTGGTCGTGCTGAAAGTGCTAGGCTGAGAGAACGCGAAGGACGGAGTTCAAACGGGGCTATGCCGGCGAGAACGTTAACAAAGGGAATTGCCTTCACGGCAGGGTTGGTGGGCTTAGCCTTGCTGCCCACAGTTCCTGTTGCGTTCACCAGCGCTTCCAAGGCCACGCTCCAGACTCAGGCGGAACAACTGAGTCACCAGATCGCAGCGCAGTCATCCCTGATTCGAACGATCGCGGTACAGGCGGCGTCGGCTAGACATCAGGTACTGGTTGATCGTGCTGACCTCACACGGGTGAGTGCTGAGCTTGGACAGGCTCGTACCCACCTGGCGAGCGAGAAGCAGCTGCTGGTGCGCTATGCGGTCGCCAAGTTTACCGATGCACCAGGGTCGAGCTCGGTGATCTCCACCCTTAACACCAATCAAAATAACGTTGCAGCACAGAGTGCCTATGAAAGTGTTGCGAGTGGCTATATCGTGAACATCATCACGGGATACCAACGTGATCAACAGGTGGTCACGACGTTGGTTAACTCCGCCGCCCAGGCAGTCGCCTCGGCATCGCAAGCACAGCAGACTCTTTCGCGCAGGCTCGCCTCGTTACAGGTGGCTATCACCAACGAACAGAAATCACTGTCGTCTATTCATGGTCAGATCGCACAACTCGTGCAACAACAGCTGGCCCAACAGGCCGCCCAACAAGCCGCAGCCCAACAAGCCGCAGCCCAGCAGGCAGCCCAACAAGCGGCTGCCCAGCAGGCCGCTCAACAAGCCGCTGCCCAACAGGCCGCTCAACAAGCTGCTGCCCAGCAAGCCGCCCAACAAGCTCTGGCCCAGCAGGCCTCATCAACACCCTCGCAAGGAGCACCAAGCGCGAGCGGAGTTGCTGCCGCGGTTTCGACTGGTGGGGCTGCTGGACAATGGGGAGGCACACCAGCACCTCCGTCTCCGCAGGCTTTCGCCGCTCTGCGCAACTGTGAAGCAGGTGGGAATTACCAGGAGAACACCGGCAACGGCTACTACGGTGCCTACCAGTTCTCGGCTGCGACCTGGGCGGGTCTTGGTTTTAGCGGTCTGCCCTCAAGTGCAAGCCCCGCCACACAAAATCGGGCTGCTCAAATCGAGCAGCAACAGGGCGGGTGGTCGGCATGGCCTGAATGCTCGCTGATACTCGGCCTCGAGTAGTCCGCGTTTCGGCCTTCCCATGAGGTTCGGGTTGTGAGCATGCTCGGCCCTACAGTGTGGCCGCTCACGTTGTGCGTTGCGACGATCGATTACTACCAGATATCAACAACTGATCGCAGCGTCTCGGCTTGGTGCCTATTAAGTTGACAGCCATGGAAGGTCCAAGATAGGATCGTGACGAGGGGTGATGGAGTCCACCTTGCACTGCCATTGTGGCTAATGACTCCTCTGCGGAATAGGGTCCTGTCGGATTGTCCGGCGAAGCCTGTCGAGACGGAGGAGTGACAACGCTGTGAGCGATGTGGTGCTACAGGTTTGCCAAGTGCTAACCATAGTTCTGTTGTCCCCGCTCATTCACGGGTTCATCGTCTTTGCCGAGGAGCGCGTGCAAGGAAACCGGGGCCCCTCAATCCTGCAGCCCTATCGGGACCTATGGAAGTTCTTTCATAAAGAGCAGCTCGTACCGACCTCGGCATCGTTCCTCTTTTGGCTCACCCCGGTCGTCGCCTTTGTCGCCATGATGATCGTCCCGATGTTGATCCCTGTGTTGACGAACTTTCCCTTACCACTGTCGAACATCGGTGATATCCTTGGCGGTGGGCTTATCTTGACGTTGGCAGCCTTCTTTCTGAGCCTGGCTGGTCTTGACACGGGCCATCCATATGGCGGGATGGGTAGCTCCCGGGAGTCGATCCTTGCCATTTTGGCAGAGCCCAGCCTCATCATGGTGTTCATTGGGATTACCCTGCTGGCGGAGTCGATGCTCCCGTTCGTCGTCAATCATCTGCTCGTTGGTAATCTTGCAACCTATCTCAGTCCGGCCCATCTGTTCTTCGTCGCTGCCTTCTTGATTCTCCTCACGGTGGAGACCGAGCGACTTCCGATCCACTCGTCAATCCACTACGAGGTCTACATGATTGGCGAGGCCAGGATCCTGGAGTACTCGGGGCCGATGCTTGGTTTGATCCGCTGGTCGTCGTGGATGAAGCAAGCCATCCTATACACCATCTTCCTTAACGTGCTTGCCATTCCCTGGGGTCTCTCGTCAACTGGATCAGCTCCGAGCGTCGCCTTGAGTGTGGTCGTACTTTTGGGCAAGTGGCTGATCGTCGCGTGCATCATGGTCGTCGTCGAGACGGTGCAGTCGCGGCTCCGCTTCTTCCGGTATCAAGAGCCCCTGGCACTCGCACTCATTCTGGCGGTGCTCGCAGTGGTGGCGCGACAGGTTTTGTGAGGTTGATTCCATGACGATGATTGCACAACATCCAATTGTGGTGGCGGTACTGAGCCTGGCGCTGTTTGTCGTGTTGATCCTGAGTTTTGTGATCCTCGGGTCGCACTGGGTTCGTAACCATGTCTATGCTTTTGCCCTGCAGTCCTGGATCATCGGCGCGATCTCAGTGATCGTCGCCATTTGGGGACATTTCCCGCTTTCCTACGGGATCGCTGCCCTCACGATCGTCGTGCGTGGCATCTTGATTCCCTTCTTTGTCGTTCGGATTCTCGATCGGACGGGGGTTGGCCGTGAGTCGGCTCCAATTTTGCGCTCAAGCTCGGCAGTGGTGGTCGGTGGCGTGCTGGTGATCTTTGCATTCGTGATCTCAGAGGAGGTGTCCCACCAGCTTGTTTCGCTCCCCGCCGTCGCGGTGTTGGCGTTGACCGTGCTGCTTGCCGTCGACTTCATCGCCTTTTTGATGTTGAGCTTGCGCACCGAGGCACTAGCGAGCCTGTTGGGGCTACTGATGATCGAGAACGGCATCCTCGCTGGTTCACAGATCCTCGTGCCGGGTATGCCGTTTTTGTTAGAGATTGTGATTCTGTTTGATCTGTTGATCATTGTTGCGACCTATGCGGTTTTGGCGCCATCCTTGCGCGCTCGGACCGGTGGAACGGACGTGCGAGCGTTGCGGGAGCTTACCGGATGATTTTGACCCTTATCTTTATCATGCTGGTGGTGACGGCAGCCGCAGCGCTTGTCTCGCTCGGCGCGCCACGGATTGTGTTGGCCGAGTGGGCGAATCAAGTTGCCTCGATTGTCGATCTGGTGCTGATCCTCTGGATCTTGTGGCTGGTACCGAGCCACGGTATTGTCGGCGTCGACTCGCTGTTGATCGTCGATCCGTTCGCAGTCTGGGTACTCGTATGCGTCTGTCTGGTGTACCTCTCCGCCACGGTCTATGCGCGGGGTTATCTCCGAGGGCAGGAGCGTTCGACGCGATCGCTGCGCCGTTTCTATGCCCTCTTTGCCTGCTTTGCCCTCATCATGTTGTTGTCGCCGATCCAGAACAACCCCGGGCTCTATTGGATCGCGATCGACTTGACCACGCTGGTCAGCGCCCTACTGGTAGGGTTGGAACCACATCGGCGTGCGACAGAGGCGGCGTGGAAGTATCTGGTTGTCGTCGCCGTCGGTCTCTCGCTGGCGCTGATCGGGACGGTGTTGTTCTACTTTGCCGGTACGTTCATCGAGGGGGAGCAGTACCCGATGACCTGGCAGAGTTTTACCAAGTTTGCCCCACATGCGGATCCATCGCTGTTGCTGATGGCCTTCCTGTTGGTCATGGTGGGCTATGGCACAAAGGCTGGTCTTGCCCCGATGCATACCTGGCTGCCCGATGCCCATAGCGAGGGTCCAACACCGGTGTCGGCGATGCTCTCTGGAGGAGTGCTCAACTGTGCGATGCTCGGTATCGTTCGTTTCCTTGGCATCATGCGCTCCACGACGATGGGCGGTTATGCTGGCACAGGACTTGTGATCCTTGGGGTCGCGAGTCTGGTGGTGGCCGCCTTCTTTATCACTCGCCAACGAGGTATCAAGCGGCTAGCAGCGTACTCGAGTGTCGAACACATGGGGATTATCGCGCTCGGATTCGGATTCGGTGGGGTCCTCGGTACCGTCGGTGCTCTCTATCAGATGCTGAACCATTCGCTGACCAAGTCGGCGGTGTTCTTCGGTGCTGGCAACGCGATCGAAGCATTTGGGAGTCGCCAGATCGCCGATATCCGTCGGGTAGCCGACTGGTTCCCGGTGATGGGCGCGACCTGGCTTGCGGCGGCCTTTGCTATCACCGGTGCACCGCCATTTGCGCTGTTTTTGAGCGAGTTGACGATTATACGCGGCGGCCTGGCCGGACCGAACGCCTGGGCTGTTGGCGTGATGGCTGTTGCCCTGATTGTGATCTTCGTCGGCTTTATGACCCATTTCCGTCGGATGTACTTTACCGGAGCACGCCCACCCGCCACCAAGCACAAGCCCAAGGGGTCCCTGCCGATCACGTCGGTGGCGCCGATGGTGGTCGCCCTTGTCGTCGTGTTGGGCCTTGGTATCTGGTGGCCGCATCCACTTTGGGTTTTCTTTACCCATATCGCAGCAGTTGTGGGAGGTCGATGATGCGGCCTTGTGACGAGTTTATTATCGACGATCCGGGTGAGCTTGGAGACATCCTTGCCCAGCTTGCGGCTGATCCAAGTGCGCCGCCACGGACCTACAATCGGCTCCAAGCCATCTGGGCGAGGCAGGTTGGGGACGACATCGAGCTCAGTTATCTGGCGAGTGCGGCCATTGGTGAGCCGTTTCGTCTCTGGCGCTGCCGGGTTAGCCCTGGGGCCGAGGTGCCTTCGCTGTCGCCGATTGTCGCACTGGCTGGCTCTTATGAACGTGAGGTACGCGATCTCTATGGCATTGACTTTGCTGGAGCCCTTGATCGGCGGAGTCTGATCTTCCACCATGCCAAAGCGAGTGGCGCTCCTTCACAAGACCAACAGGTCCCAATAGCACCGTCGGCACCGACCATCGTCGAGAGTCCAGACCTTCAGCTGTTGCGCTTTGGCCCGGTGCGTGCCGATGTTGTTGAGTCCGCAAGGTTTGCCTTTAGTTACGCCGGTGAGGGGATTATCCATCTAGAGACGCAGTTGTTCTATAAGTATCGCGGCATGGAGAAGCTCTTTGAGGGGACGACACCGATGATGGGGTCGATCCTTGCCGAGCGGGTCTCGGGGGTCGATAGTGTCGCCCATGCCTTTGCTTTCGCGTTGGCATGTGAACGCGCTGCTGGTACGGAGGTTCCTGAGCGGGCCCAACAGCTGCGGGTGCTGTTGGCGGAGCTAGAACGCATCTATAACCACCTTCACTACTTCGGTCTCCTCGCTAAACTTACCACCTTAAAGGTTGGGGACGCCGAAGGTCATTATCTCGAGGAGCTGGCCAAACAGGCCAACGCCTCGTTAACCGGCAGCAGGTTTCTGCGTGGGTTGATCACCCCAGGGGGGCTCCGGAGGGATCTCGATGTCAGTGCTCTTGAACCAGTGCTTGTCGATCTTGAAGAGCGAGTCCAGGGGTATCTCGGCACGCTCAACGGAACGCGAAGTTACCTGGATCGGATCGAGACCACCGGGGTCCTTGAGACCCATGTAGCGCTCGCCCAAGGGGCCACCGGCCCCATCGAGCGCGCTAGCGGACTCGATCGTGATCTACGGCGTGATCATCCCTATGGTGGTTACGATCGCTACCAGTTCGTTGTGCCTGACGCAAGTGCCGGTGACGCGCGTGCTCGAGCGCTCATCCGAGAGGAGGAGCTGTTTGCATCGTTTGCCATTGTTCAACAGATCCTCAAGCGTCTTGACCATGGTCCGATTCGGGTACCGTTTGAGGCCGCAAGCCTCACTGGTGAGGCCGAGGGCCTCGGATGGGTGGAGGGGACTCGAGGTACGTTGATCTACGCCGTCTATCTCGAAGACGGTCGCCTCGCGAGGGTCAAAATAAAAGAGCCCTCCTTCTCGAATTGGCGAGTCTTCCCCTACACCGTGGATGGAACCAACATGATGGATTACGCCATCAACGAGGCCAGCTTTGGTCTTTCGTTGGCAGGAAACGATCGTTAGGAGGTTGGGCCGATGCCGCTATGGACCTATCGAGGACTCAAAGGTGGAATCAAGACAGCTCCTTGGCCGATTGCAGCGCTGTCGACGATGCCAGGGCTGCCTGAACCGATAGTCGAGTCCTGCCCCCCAGGTTGTGAGCAGTGCGCCATGAGTTGTCCCACCGCAGCCATCACTGTCGATCAACAACTCACGCTCGATCAGGGTGCCTGCGTCGGATGTAACCTCTGCGTCGAAGTGTGCCCATCGAGTGTATTGGTTGCGCCACCACGCTTGGCCCGAGCAGTAGAGAACCGAGACGACTTGCGGCGTCGTAGCGGCGTCGAGCCGGGTCAACCCAGACTACATCCCAAAGGCGATGCCCGTCGGTTGCGCAAGAGCCTCTTTATCCGCCATGTTGACGCTGGTTCCTGTAATGGCTGCGAGTCCGAGATCGGGGCGCTAGATAATATCTACTACAACCTCCATCGCTTTGGTATCTTCTTTACGCCGTCACCTCGTTTTGCCGACGTACTGCTTGTGACTGGGCCGGTGACCAACCCGATGTATGAGCCGTTGCTGGCGACGTATGAGGCGATGCCAAAGCCAAACTTCGTGGTTGCGACCGGTGTGTGCGCGATCTCCGGTGGGACCAATGGCGGTGGTGATTACGCGCGACAAGGACTTGGAGGCATCCTACCGGTGGACCTTTGGGTGCCAGGGTGCCCGCCCCATCCGGCGGTTATCATCGATGCCCTTTTGGGGCTCATGGGGCGTCAGCGATGAGTCAGGGTCAGCTTGCAGCCCTAGGGATGGGCATCGCGGCCACACTCTATGTGCTGGTCATCGCCGCGAACCTCCTACGCCGGCTCAACGTGATGACACGGCTGGCACGAGCCGGGCTCATCGTGGCGACGCTCGTCGGCTTCATCGCCGACATCGTCGGGTTGCCGGCGGGCACAAGCAAGGTGTCCATCTTCGTCGTTGGCAATCAGTTGGTGACGTGGCGGATGGCCCCTGGGGCTCTGTGGATACTCGTGCCGGCGTGGTTGGCCGTATTGCTTGCGGTCTGGGTCCGTCGCGAGGTTGGGACGTGGTGGTCGCTCGGTGCGGCGCTCGCTATTCTCGGGGTCCTTGGGCTCAGTGGCTTCAACAACGGTGCGTCCATGATTTTCGGTTGGGAGCTCATGAGCCTTGGTGGCGCCGTGATGCTTGTCTCGAACCGACCTGATGGCGAGGGCTCCAAGGGAACGCTGTCGATGATTGGGCTGCTTGAGGTGGGGAGCGTGGCCTTGATTGTGGCGGTAGGGCTGCTCGGCCCTCACCTCGGTTTCGGGAGCTTTCGCGCCGACTGGGCGATGCGTCCTGAGGTGATCTCTGGCCTGATTGGCATCTTATTTCTCGTTGGTTTCGGGGCTAAGCTCGGCATCATTCCGTTTTACTCGTGGTTCGCGGACGCCTACGGGGTGGCGGACGGCCCGACGGCGGCGATCCTGTCGTCGCTCGTTCTCAACACGGCTTACTTTGCCTTGGGCCGGGCGTTGCTGCAGTGGCTACCGGCTCACGGTCCGTCGACGCTCTTTGTTGGGATCGTGGTCGCGGCGGCCGGGATGTTGTCGGCGATCGTGGCTGTTTTGTATGCGTTCCAACAACGTGATTGGCGTCGGCTGCTCGCGCTGTCGGGTGCCGAAAACGCGGGTATCGCTGTTGCGGCACTGGGTGCTGCTCTCATCTTTCAGTCAGGAGGCCAGGCGGAGCTGGCAGGCTTGTGTTGGATCATCGGCATCTTGCATCTCATGGGCCATAGCCTGGCCAAGGCCGGCCTCTTCCTGGCTGCCAAGGTCAAGGCGGATCGTGATGCGAGCTATCGGATCGAGCAGACCGGGGTTGCCCACGAGTATCCAGCCACGGTCGGCATCGGCGCTCTGATCGCATCCATGAGCCTTTCGGCCATGCCACCGGCGATGGGCTTTGTCACTGAGTGGTTACTTTTTGAGGCACTCTTTCATGACTTTGTGCTCACCTCACTTGCCGGGCGGACCACATTGATTCTGGTTGGAGCCGGCCTCGCCCTCTCGGCTGCCCTCTCGCTTGCTACCTTTGTCAAACTCTATGGTGTTGGGCTACTCGGAGGCCGCCGCGAAGGTCGCGCGGTTTTACTCGCGAGTCGGCTCACGGTGCTGGTGCTGGGAGTGGCGAACCTTGCGATGGCGGTGAGTCTGGTCTTCTGGGAGCCGTTCATGCGCCGGGCTGACTGGCCGGATCCCGAGAGCGCAAAAGCCCTGATCGACGGCCTCCTGATCGTGCCGCTCTCGTCGAGTTTTGCCTTCATCTCTCCGGTCAAGTTTGTCATCGTTGGGGTGTTGTTTGCGCTGGTACCGGTCTTCCTGATCGTGAGGCGCTTTGCTCCTCGGCGCGTTGCGCCGTGGAGTGGCGGTGAGCCTGTCGATCTCGCGGCGAGCGCAACCACTGGATTTAGCTTCTCGAATCCGTTACGAACGGTGTATTCGTTCCTCTATCGCCCGATTACCACGACCCAGCGCAGCTATCGCGATCAGGGATATGTGTTGGATCGGGTGACCTACGAGGCACACGAGGCGCCGATCTTTGGAGCCGGTCTCATCGAGTTGTTGCGTCGGGGTGTCAAGCAGCTCGCACGATGGATGGCACCGTTGCAGAGTGGGCAGCTCAACGCCTACCTGAGTTATCTGTTGATCCTCTTCGTCATCGCCGTGCTTGCCATCTTCATCCACTGAACCTCTGCACCGGGACCTATTGATGCGCCTCACCTGCACAACCATGGCTCGCCAAATTTTTCGAGTCGATCGACCCACTGGACGACCCGTGATGGGTTCGTCGTGACACCAGGGTTCCGTGCATCGGATCCATCTGCGCAATGGTTGGTGCGTCTAGGATAATCGATGCTATGTATTGCCCGACCTGTCGACACTGGATGAGCCAGCCATGCTCGCGGGTTCGACCCCGGTGTTGTCGGTGAACCCATCGCTTGCCAAGCGAGTCTTGATCGCCGGTACTGGATCCAATGTAGGCAAGTCCATGATCGTCACTGGCCTGATGCGCTGGTGCTATCAACGCGGCATCGCGGCCGCACCCTTCAAGGGCCAGAATATGGCGCTCAACTCCGCCGTCGCGGTCGATGGCGGGGAGGTTGCGAGAGCCCAAGCCGTGCAGGCTCGCGCCGGTGGGGTTCGGGTGGAGGTTGCGATGAACCCCGTGTTGATCAAGCCGACCGGGCGTGAGCGATCCCAGCTCATCGTCAAGGGACGGCCCATCGGTGAGATCGCGAGTGGTGGGTGGATCGCCGCCAAACGCGGACTGCTTGACACCGTTGTTGGCGCCTTCGAGGAGTTAGCCGAGCGCTTTCAGATCATCATCGCTGAGGGGGCCGGTTCGGCTGGCGAGATTAACTTGCTCCCCGGCGACCTGGCAAACCTTCGACTGGCCAAGGCCCTCAACATGGGGACCGTTCTCGTTGGGGATTTGGAGCCTGGCGGTGTTTTTGCCTCGATTTATGGTCACTATCTGCTCGTCGGCGAGCAGTATCGCCCGCTCTTGCGCGGTTTTATTCTCAACCGTGTCCGAGGTGATGGCAAGATCCTCGATGCGGGCATCGAGGAGTTGACGCGACGTCTTGGCACCGAGTGGTTCGGAAACGTCCCGCTGATCGACGGCTTCCTGCCTGGCGAAGACGCCCTCAATCTCGGGGCGACCGCGACGAGCTACGCCTCCGCGTCCCAGATGCGTGGACAAGACCATGACAGGATTCAGGTGCGTGTGGTGGAGTTGCCCTACCTTGCGAACTACACGGACTTTGACCCGCTCATTGTTGAACCAGCAATTGACCTACGGTTTGTTACTCGACCGGATGAACTCATGGATGCTGATCTGGTAATCTTGCCGGGTACGAAGGCCACCGTGGCCGCCCTGAACTGGCTACGCCAATCTGACATCGCTAGGCGTCTCGTGGAGCTTACCGACGCTGGCGTCTGGTTGCTCGGCATCTGTGGTGGTTATCAGATGTTGGTCGAGGAGATCGACGACGAGGTGGAGTCTGGCGTTGGTCGCGTCCCGGGGCTCGGTCTCTTGGGTGGTGGCGTTGTCTTTGGTGTTGACAAGACGTTGGCCAATGTCACTGGGTCATCGCCTGGCTTTGGCGATGCCGGTGTTCGCGGATACCAGATTCATCACGGAGTCGTCAAGACGACCGAGGAGCCGTTGTTCATGCTCGGTGGGGCCGATGGGGACGTTGCTCAACGTTCGCCGTTGGTTGCCGAGGGTGCGTGTCGTGGTGACCAGGTCTTTGGAACGAGTGTCCATGGTCTCTTCGATCAGGATGAGTTTCGTCGTTCGTTTCTTGCGAGGTTGGCTCACGCACGTCAGCGAGCCTTTGCCAGTACGCTGTGTTTTGACCAGTTTATCGACGAGAGCCTTGATCACCTCGCCGATGTTCTTGACGAAAATCTCAACGTCGCTCATCTCCTCGGTCTCGACTGACCTGGCTACTAACCTGGGTCCTACAGCTGGTTGAGAGGAAATGTGTGAGCAAGTTTGTCTATCTGACCAATGCGGACACCGAGGTCTTGGCACTACGGAGCGCCTGGGAGGAGTTGCCTGACGACTTCGGACTGACGGTCCGACAGATCGATACGCTAACGGGTATCGACGACCTACTCGATGACACCCGTATCGTGGTGATACGATTGCTTGGCGGAGTACAGGCGAGTCGCTGGTTTCGTCCTTTGGTCGATGGCTGTCGGATTCGAGGGATCCCGTTGGTCAGCTATCCGGGTGACAATGGGCTCGATGCTGAGATGATGGCGGCGGCCACCGTGACTGGGGGCATCTGGGAAGAGGGATTTCGCTATCTCGTTGAGGGTGGCGTCTCCAATCTCACCAACTTCGTCTGTTTTCTCTCCGATACCGTCACCAGGACCGGATATGGGTTTGCGCCGGTCGAGACGTTGGCTGCCTTCGGTCGCCTGATCAGCGAGACCACTCCCGACGCCCAGGGGCGAGTGGCGGTCATCATCTATCGCGCACATGTCATCTCGGGGAACCTCTCGTTTGTGCGAGATTTCGTTGCGTTGGCCCGCCAGCACCAGCTCTCCATCGATGTCTATTACACCTACTCATTGCGGGTCGGTGACGATGAACCATCGGTCATCGATCTGATCGCCGAGACGGCGCCCGACGTTGTTGTGGCGACGGTGTTGGCTGGGGGACACGCCGACGCGCTGGCTTGGGAGACTGGTCAGCTGGCTTCGCTGGGTGTGCCCGTCCTTCAGGCGTTGATCGCTACGACTCCGAGGGCAACGTGGAGTGAGAGTCAGGCGGGTCTGCGGCCGATCGATGTCGCGATGAATGTCGCGATGCCTGAGTTCGACGGGCGTATTATCACCGTCCCGATCGCCTTTAAAGAGCTAATCGATGATGACGAGGACTTTGGCGCCACGATCAGCGCGTATCGGCTCGATCCCGAACGTAGTCAGCGTCTGATCGGCTATGTTCATCGTCTGCTTCGGCTCCGGAGGAAGGCGAATGCCAACAAGCGTATCGCGGTCGTGCTCTCTGCCTATCCCACGAAGCGGTCGCGGTTGGGCAACGCCGTTGGCCTCGATACACCCCAGAGCTTGATGGTGCTCGCAAAGCGTATGCGCCAGGAGGGCTACGTCATTGAAGGCCTGCCATCTGATGCGAACGAGTTGATGGCACAGCTCGGTGATCTGATCGACTATGAGCATCCAGCGGTTCGAGCCAGCCAGGGTATCGGTCTCGATGTCGACCATTATTGCGCATGGTTTGCCACCCTCCCTGAGGAGCTGCGCGTGGCGGTGATGCAACATTGGGGTCCTCCTCCGGGTGAGATCTACACGCGTGATGGTTCGTTGATCTTCCCGGCGCTCCAGTTTGGGAATCTGACGGTTGCGATTCAGCCTCCCCGAGGATACGGTGAGAACCCGATCGCGATCTACCACTCGCCAGAACTTCCGCCGACCCATCACTACCTAGCCTTCTATCATTGGCTGACCGCAATCGCCGACGTTGATGCACTCTGTCATCTTGGCAAACACGGCACGGCTGAATGGCTGCCTGGTAAGTCGGTCGGCATGGGTCCAACCTGCTATCCAGACACGGTGTTGGGTGAGTTGCCCGTGATTTACCCGTTCGTTATCAACGACCCTGGCGAGGGCACACAGGCAAAACGCCGTACCCATGCGGTTTTGATCGGGCACCTTGTGCCGCCGATGACGCGTGCCGAGAGCTACGGCGAGCTCGCTCGCTTGGAGATGCTGATGGATGAGCATCAGCGCATCAGCGCGTTGGATCCGAGTAAGTTGCCGGCGATTCGGGCTGAAATTTGGGAACTCATCGAGGCGGCTCGTTTGCATGAAGATATGGGTGTCACCGATGCCCCCAGCGTTGAACAGGATCTCTTCGATGACTTTTTGCTCCATGTCGATGGCTATCTCTGCGAGCTCAAGGATTCGTTGATCCGAGGAGGTCTTCACATCCTTGGGTCTCCTCCCACGGGTCAGGCGCTGATCGACATGTTGGTGGCCATCACGCGAGTGCCACAACTGGATGCGCCCGCACTTCGTCCGCTGCTTGCGGGTAACCTTGAGCATCTCACCCGACTGGAGGTCGACGAGGACGATGAGCGCGCGACCGAGCTTTTGTGGGCCTACGCTGATCATGACTTTGCGATCGAAGCCTTCGATGACCCGACGTTGTGTCGTTCGCTTGGCCTTGCTTACCCCCTCGAGGATCAGCTACACGCAGTCTTAGCCTGGATCGGCTCGGTCTTGGTGCCGAACCTGTTGGCTACCACCGGTGAAGTAGATGCCTTGATCGGGGCGCTGGCGGGTCGCGCGGTCCCCTCGGGGCCATCTGGCGCCCCGACCCGTGGCATGGCACACGCGCTCCCTACGGGGCGTAATTTTTACTCGGTGGATCCTCGATCGCTGCCGACCCAGATCTCCTTCCTCACCGGGCGACGTCTTGGGGACGCGATGATCGAACGTTTTCGAGACGAACACCAGGGTCGGTATCCGCGAAACATCGGTATCGTCCTCTGGGGCACCGCCGCCATGAGGACAGGCGGGGACGACGTCTCGACCGTCCTAGCGTTACTTGGGATTCAGCCTGTTTGGGATCCGATCTCCAATCGGATCGTGAACCTTGAGCTGATCCCACTCGCGGAGCTAGGCCGACCGCGGGTCGATGTGACCTGTCGTATCTCTGGCTTCTTTCGTGATGCCTTTCCCTCTGCCATCGATCTCTTGGATGAGGCCTTCGAACTGGTCGCAAAGGAGACAGCGGAGGGGTCGATGAACCCGGTTGCCGAGGCCGGGGCGGTCGAACGCATCTTTGGTCCATCGCCGCGATCGTATGGATCGGGTATCTTACCCCTGCTGGAGAGTCGCTCGTGGCAGGACGAGAAGGATCTATCCGAGGTCTACCTCACCTGGAGCGGTTTTAGCTATTCGAGGGGTGGTTATGGGGTGCCGAATCGTGGGGCGCTTGAGACTCGACTTGGGGCGCTCGAGGTGGCCTATAAGGCCCAGGACAATCGTGAACACGACATCTTCGACTCGGACGATTATCTTCAGGAGCACGGAGGCATGATCGCGGCTGCGCGAGCCTTGGGGGCACAAGAGGTGCGTGGCTATTTTGGTGACTCCGCTAACCCCTCACAACCAAAGGTCCGAGGTATCGAAGAAGAGGCGGCTCGAGTGGTGCGATCGCGCGTTCTCAATCCGAAGTGGCTCGACGCCATGATGACCCATGGGTATAAAGGGGCCTTCGAGATGGCCGCAACGGTTGACTACCTCTTTGGTTATGATGCCACCGCCCATGTCGCCAAGGACTGGATGTACGACGCGGTGCATGATAGTTACGTCAGCGATGCCACCCGACGAGAGTTCTTGACCGCTGTGAACCCGACCGCACTGGTGTCGATCTGTGAGCGGTTGTTGGAGGCCAGCGAACGGGGGATGTGGCGAGCCTCGCCGGAGCGAGTGCAAGACCTACGCCGTGTCATCGTTGGGGTCGAGGGTGACTTGGAGGATGGCAGAGGATGACCAATGAATTGCCCTTTTCACACGTCGTGGGCCAACCACGGGCACAGCTTGCACTCCAGCTGCTCGCGATCGATCCAACCATCGGCGGGGTCTTGCTCGTGGGTCCGCCTGGGTCAGCAAAGACAACACTCGCTCGTGGCTTGACTGGGCTCCTTGGTGAGGGAGCACCCTTTGTTGAGATTCCACTCGGGGCTACCGACGATCGCGTCAAGGGTAGTATCGACGTCGCCTCAGTGCTTGCCGATGGCGAGGTTCGGATCCACGATGGTCTACTCAGTGCTGCCAATGGCGGTGTCCTCTACATCGATGAGATCAACCTGCTCGCTGATCATTTGGTTGATCTCATTCTCGATGCCGCTGCAACCGGGATCAACCGCGTTGAACGAGATACCCTCTCGGTGGTCCAGCCAGCTCGTTTCTCGCTGATCGGCACCATGAATCCAGAGGAGGGGGAGCTCCGTCCACAACTGCTAGACCGCTTTGCCATGGTGGTCAGCGTCGATCCGTTAATGGAGCCCAAGGCTCGTCACTTGGCGCTGGTGCGCCGACTTGGAGTGGAGCTTGGTGCCGATGAGACGGGCGATGTGTTGGGACGTGACGCGCTCGGCCATCGCGAAAATGAAGCGATGCTCGCACAAACAATCTCTGATGCCCGTCGGCGTCTCGCTAACGTTGAGGTGATCTCGCGACTGAGCCAGATCGCTCGGCTTTGCAGCGAGCTAGGGATCGGATCCCTGCGCACCGACCTCGCAATCGCAAAGGCTGCACGGGCTAACGCTGCTCTGATGGGTCGTGATCAAGTCACTGACGACGATATCTCAACTGTGGCCGAGCTCATCACCTCACATCGCCAACGCCATGCACCCCGACCAGGGGCTACGACAGGTACCTCTGTCAAGGACCCTTCGACAAAGACCTCGCCAGAGCGAGAGGGCCACGATAGTCCAGCGAGCGATGGCCGCTCGACACCCCCAGCGAGCGATGGCCGCTCGACACCCCCAGCGAGCGATCGAGGAGAAGTATCTGTTCAGGACAGTGATGCGACCTCGGGCAGGGACGATCAAACCGATCAAACCGATCAAACCGATCAAACAGATCAAACAGATCAAACAGACGATGCCGATCAGCCAATGGATAGCACGGACAACCAGAGCTTTAGCGATCATCTCTCGTCGTTTTCGAGACGCGCTCCTAGCGTTACCGGACAGGGTGCGGAGGTCAGTCGCCACCGCGAGACATCGGCCGGGGGTACGTTCTCGCTCTCACGCACCGTCGTCGCCCGACTTGGGCGCGGCGGTGAGGATGGGCTCACAAGCCAAGATCTGCGTTATGTTGCCATCGAGCGTGCCCCAAAACGCTGCGTGATCTTTGTTGTTGACGTTTCCGCCTCCGTGGCTGGTCGTGAGGCGATGGACCTCGTGAACGAGGCGATCGAAGGACTCTTGGGCACCGCCTATCGCGAGCGGGCACAGGTGGCGGTTGTCTCCTTCGGTGGAGAGACCGCAGAGGTCAGCTTGCGGCCAACCCGATCGCTCGAGGTCGCGCGGTCGCGACTCCTCGGTCTCAAGCGTTCGGGTAGAACTCCGTTGTCACGGGGTTTGCAGGTGGGTAGAGGACTGGCCCTGGATCTTCGGCGTCGAGGAACTGAGCCGTTGGTGGTTGTCTTGACCGATGCACGCCCCAACGAAGTTGATGTTGGGGACCCGTTTGTTGCCGCGCTCGGCGAGGCCGAACGATACGCTGTCGAGGCGCTTGAGATGGTCGTGGTCGATCTTGAATCGAATAGCTTTCGATTGGGCTTTGCCCAACAACTAGCCGAGATTGCCGGCGCCTTATACGTTCAGGCGCAAGCCTCCTGATCGCCTGGCGCCATGGCGCCAGGCGGATAGCCTACGAGGAGGCCGTTGGCTCGATCATCGAGGTGCAGAATGCACACCTTGTCGCGCCGAGCGGGATTGTACTCAAGCACGCAGGACAGGTGGTGGTTGTTGGATTGGCGCTTTGGAATTTGTTCTGCAACTTGCCGAGAGGTCTCACAATCAATAAGAAGATCACCAAGGCGATGATGAGGAAGGCGATTGCGGCGTTGATGACCTCGCCATAGCGGAAAACGCTGCCCCCAAGATGGAGCGTGAGCGAAGCAAAATTCACTGTACCGGGGATGGTGATGAGCGGGGTGATGATGTTGGCGACCAATGACTGCACGAGTGCCTCGACTGCGGCACCGAGTACGACCGCGACGCCCAGCCCGATGACGTTGTACTGAACCAGGAACGCCCTAAATTCCTTCACCATGATCCTGCTTGCTCCTCGTCTTGCTACCTGTCGCCTTAATGGCATCGAGTACACCTTTCCAACTACTGTAGGTTCAAGACCGTCGCGGTCGATCATCCATGTGAATCGTAGATAGGACAACCCGAACAGGTGATCGAGGATACAGGCAGTCGGCCGTCGTTACGCGGTTATGGTTGTGGGCAGATACAACCATCAAGTGGACGGTGCGAGTAAACCGTCCCCCGTCGTTGTGGTTGATGATTGATGATCCTGACCTCGCTCCCACCAGCATGTGGGCTCCTCGCAGCGCGGATCGGCTCCGGCACAGCAAGAACCGCAGATGCTCATTGCCGAGCATCGGTTACCGCCACCCCAATGGGACCATCTAGGTGATCATGGATCCATGACAGGCGCCGACGGGTTTCCGATCTGCTCAAGCATGATTGCGGATGGATGGTGCCGATCGATGGGCAACGGGTCATAACCTCGATGTCGACAGGGCAGTCTGCTCTGAACTTCATCGTTACATGAGCAACGTCGCTGACACTGGTGGTCGCAACTGAGCCACGACGTTGGATACCCTCGCGTGGCGGCCTGCTCCATCGCTCGATCAGACCGGGTTCGTCCAATATCCATGCCGTGTGCCAGCAGGGCCCGGCACACTTGAACAGGTCAAACCTGCCTCGGACGAAGAGAAGAATCGGGCACAATAGGGTGGAGGCAGTGCAATCGCTGGATCGCAAATCAAAGGCGGCAATAGTGCCGACCACCGTCTGGTTCTTAAGTCTTGTCGTTGGGGTGATCGCCATTGACCTTGCAACCACCCAGATAGCGCGACGCTACCTGTCAGATCAGCCGCAACGGACCTACTTGGCTGGCATTGTGACACTTCATCTTGTCGACAACACCGGCGCTGCATTTGGACTTGGTGCCCACGTTGAGTGGATAGTGGAGATTGTAGAGGTCGGCTTGCTGGCCCTTGGCGTCTGGTTTGCTCACAAGGCTACACCCCTCGTCCGTGGTGGCCTGGCTTTAGTGATTGGAGGAGGCCTCGGCAACCTGATCGTTCGCCTCACGGGATCCGCAGGTCCGCTGCGCTCTCCAGTCGTGGATTGGATTCATCTCTCGTTTTACCCAACGACATTCAATTTGGCTGACGTAGCTCTTCGGATCGGCATCGTCGTCGTGCTCGTTGGCCTGGTGTTGGCATGGCGCAATGATCGGGGGCAGCGTTCGATCGCATCCCCAGGTTGCGCCGATTCGGCACATGCCAACGCGAATACCCGGCATCACCGTTAGCTGGAGGAGCTTTGGCAAGATTACTTAAGGTGCTCCAGCGCCGATTGGTCTTCGCGCTCGTGGTCGTTGGTGGGCTCGCGATCTGGCTTCCGACCCCTGGAAGGTTCCTTGATCACGGATGGGTGATCGACGCGACGTTGGCTGTTTTGGTCTTCACCGCCGGACTCAGCGTCGAGGTATCGAATATTTCAAAGGCGCGTTCGCTTGGTGCAAGGATGGTCATTGCACTTGTCGTTAGTAGCGTCTTGTTGTTGGCCTTGAGCTGGTCCTTAAGTCACCTGGTGGTGGGGAGTCAACGTGACGGAGTGCTAGCGCTCGGAGTGGCTCCGGGCGAGGTCGCGACCATCGCATTCGTTGGATTGGCCGCCGGGGACGTCGCGATCGCCGCGGTGATGGTCTTTGGCTCAACCTTGGTCACACTGGTCCTTGCTGGTCCATTGTTGGGGTTGATGACTGCCGGGCATGCGGTCGTGCATCCGCTTGGGCTCGCTGTCAATCTGGCCGTGGTCGTGGTCGTCCCGTTGATTCTCGGTGTCGTCGTCGGCCACCGTGGCGTCGGGCAACGAGAAGGGCTGCGCGAGCTTGGCGAGTTGGTTGGCCTGTTGACGCTGCTGGTGCTGATGGTGGAGGTGGCATCGGAACTTCACCTTGGCGCGGCTGATTTGATTGGACTGTTCGTCGTTCTTGTCTTTGCGATCGGCTCTCTCTTGGTAGGCATGGTTGTCTCGCTCGGGATGCCGATCGCGCAACGTGCAGGGGTTCTGCTTCCTGCAGGCATTCGAGATTTTGCGATCGCCGCCGGCATCGCAACGGCTGCTTTTGGACCTTCGACGATCGGATTGCTTGGCATCTATGGATTGTTGGCGCTCATCCTTGGTGCTATCGTAACACGTCTGATAGCACCTGGTGCGTCCTCGGCGTCGGCATGAGCCAAGTCCGTCGCATTGACACACCCACAGTTTGTAGTCGATCGCGGCCAATGGAGATTGGTGTCGATCAACCAACGAGCCCTGGATTCACACCGTGGCAGTCAACCCAGTGGAGTAAGAAGGCTACAAATAGGCGAACTTTGTGGTGATGAGACGTGAGTGCGGATGAATCCCGCTAAGGTACGAATCAAATGCTAGTGGAATGGTCGGAATTAATCGGCTGTGATGCGGGTTTGCTAGATGGAGCGATAGGAGAGTGCCTTGAAAATTGCAGATGATGTAACCCAGTTGGTGGGCTCAACGCCCCTCGTCCGTCTCAATCGACTGGCGCAAGGTGTCGATGCGACGATTGCTGCCAAGCTGGAGTTCTTTAACCCTGGTAATAGCGTCAAGGATCGTATTGGTGTAGCCATGCTGGAGGCGGCCATCGCTGAGGGCCGTGTGAACGAGAATTCAGTGATCGTGGAGCCGACCAGCGGTAACACCGGGATTGCTCTGGCCATGGTCTGTGCAGCGAAAGGATATCGGTGCATCTTGACGATGCCGGAGACGATGAGCCGTGAACGTCGTATGCTCTTGCGTGCCTTTGGCGCCGACCTGGTGTTGACCCCAGGACCCGATGGTATGGGAGGAGCGATCGCCAAGGCCGGCGAACTCGTCGCGAGTGATCCGTCGTATGTGATGTTGCAACAGTTCGAGAACCCGGCGAACCCGGCTATCCACCGTACCACCACGGCCGAGGAGATCTGGGCGGACACCGACGGTCAAGTTGACATTGTGGTAGCTGGCGTGGGTACCGGTGGCACCATCAGTGGCATTGGGGAGGCGTTGAAGCCGCGCAAGTCATCACTGCGCATGGTGGCCGTTGAGCCCGACGCGTCGCCGGTGCTGTCAGGTGGACAAAAGGGCCCGCATCCGATCCAGGGTATCGGAGCTGGTTTCGTGCCAAAGACCTACGATAGTGATGTCGTTGACGAGGTCGTACGGGTGACCAATGATGCGGCCTTTGAGTACGCTCGTCGTATGGCCAAGGAAGAGGGGCTTCTCGTTGGGATCTCGTCGGGAGCGGCGACCTATGCTGCGCTCCAGGTGGCGCAGCGTCCTGAGAATGCCGGCAAGCTAATCGTGGTGATCATCCCGTCCTTCGGTGAGCGCTACCTTTCTACGCCGCTCTTCGCAGACTTGGGAGATTAGATGTTACGAGCGATGCGTCAAGATATCCAAGCGGCTCTAGATCGAGATCCGGCTGCCAATGGAGTGCTCGAGGTAGCCTTGACCTACCCCGGGGTGCATGCGGTTTGGGGGTGGAGGTTGAGCCATCCACTGTGGCTTGGGGGTCATCGTCTGCTCGCTCGCTCAATCTCGATGATCACGCGGACGTTGACCGGAGTTGAGATCCATCCGGGCGCCCAGATCGGGCCCGGTCTCTTTATCGATCATGCCACGGGGGTTGTCATCGGTGAGACCGCCGAAATTGGCACTGATGTTACCCTTTACCATGGCGTCACCCTGGGTGGGCGCAGCCTCGAACGAGGGAAGCGTCATCCCACTTTGGGAGATCGAGTGATCGTCGGTGCTGGTGCCAAGATCCTCGGCCCGGTCGTCATCGGGGAGGACTCTAGCGTCGGTGCCAATGCGGTGGTGCTTGAGTCGATGCCGTCTCATGCCGTCATCGTTGGCATACCTGCAAAAGTTGTTCGGCGCGATCCACGGCTCTGTGAGTCGGTGAATGACTTGGGACAAGATGCCGAAATCACCGATCTTGGTTCGCACAAGCGGTTCCGGCTTGCATCGGGTAACTCGGACCAATATGGTGCTGGCGACTACGTAATTTGAGTCGTTGTGGGGTCAAGGATCTCTGGGGGTAGTGACGCTGCCTGATCCAGCAGGTCGCCGATGACATGCGAGTTGAAGCCAGCAATGGGCTCGATTCTGCGTGCGGGTGGATGTTGGACTGGGAACCAAAAGACGATCATCGTTTACCGGGACTTCGGTGACTACGCAGGCTGCAAATCCTCTTGGTTCGTAGCGGGCCCAACGAAGGGAACAAGCGAGACACAGAGGGGCGAGAACCCCTTGGATAATCTCTTGGCCATTCACCAGTGCGGTGTTATGGAGCCAGTGCGACGACAGCGCCATTTGGCTCGATGATCTCTGGAGCCATCAACGGTCTACTGATTCCTGGCCAGGCTTGGTGCAGGAATGTCACTTTTTCCGGAGATGCCGTCAGCCTGGCTTTCACCATTGCTATTAGAGGCTCTGTTGGCGTATCGACCGACTGAGGACTATGCATGGAGCGTTGGCCCCACGGACTCGAACTCCATGATGGCCCCGCCGCTCCTCCCGGTCGATTACGAGCTCTTCTTGCGGAGCTTGAGAGCCTCCTTTTCGTGGAGCTTCTCTCGCTCCTCTCCACGCTTGAGGGACGTTGGATTGTAATACTGCATTGGCGGGTGCGTCAGTTCGGATGGGTTGGTTCCACTCGATGACGTGAATGCGTGTTCCCAACGCTTGATCGGGGCCTGGAATTGGGTGGCGAGGACGATGCCAAGAGCCAGTGCAACGAGAAAGATCGTGACACGCGAACGCGAACTGGTCGGCCGTGGTTTCGTGAGTCGGTAGGACATGTCCTTCATGGTTGACCTCGCGGCTCGGTTGAAGTAGGCCGCGACGTGAAAGGCCATCAGCAGGAACCAGACCACCGAGAGGAGAAAGTGGGCGGGCGCGAGGAAGGTGGCTGAGAACGAGGTCGGTCCGGCAACGTCGAGTTCGACACCGCTGCCGATCACTAGCACGGTGGTGATCACCAAGAATGGCGCGAGCACCCGTAACGGGAACCATGGGACACCTGCTTGACGGTAACGTTCGTCTCCGCGATAATAGCCGATGAAGCGAAGCGAGCTATAGGTGAGTTTGCCGACCAGCAATGGTACTGCGATCAACCCGACCGCGATGTGCCAAGCGATTGCATGTGACATGATTGGGACGGTCAGTACCTCAACCACAAACAGAATCGCCAGTGCCGTCCCAAAAAGCGCGCTTCCCCTCGACAGGTTGATAATTCGGGCGTCAGCATGCTTGCGTTCGGTATCGAGTTCTCGCTGCTCGGCTTGGGGAATCAGGCTCTCGAACAGCGACTCATTGAGCATGTCCTCGGGGCGCGTCATGGGCTTGATTGATCGACTCGGTTCCCATACGGTGAGCCGAGTCCGGCACAGGCGTTCCACCCAGGGTGAGCCTGGTATGCGCCGTTGCTTCCCTGAACCACATTGAAGAAGGCCGGCGTGGCACTTGTCCTGCTTGCCTCCTCAAGTGGGTACCAGCTGGGCTGGACAAATCCAGGACGCACCCCTGTGGTAACACTAATGGCGACGATCAGGCCAGCCATAAGCGGCGCTACCGCGCTAGTGCCGCCGACGACGATGTGTGATCCGTCGACCAAGATCTGGTATCCGGTCTGTGGATCGGCGTTGCCGGCGACGTCTGGCACACCACGACCCGTGCCGTGACCGGGGTTTGCCGATGGGCCGACGTCGGCGTTGGCCTGGTAGGCCGGCAGGGGGAAGAACGAGCTGATACCCCCGCCAGAGGCGCCATCACCGATTGCGAGATCGTTCCATACGGTTTGAACGGCGATCTGGCCCTGTGGGGTGAGTTCGAGATGGGTACCTCCACAAGCCAGAGCGTTTGGAGCGGCGGCTGGGAAGTCGACGTGTGCGAGGCCATCGTTGAGGCCATCGGATGAGCCATTGTCCCCGGCGGCAACCGTGACGGTAATGCCACGAGCCGTGGCCTCGGAGATCACGGATTGCATGAGCGTAAGCGAACTCTTGGACCATGTCGACTCCGGCCCACCCCAGCTGATTGAGATGGCATCGGGCATGGGTCCAGTCGGGGCACTCGCTTCGGAGACTGCATCGATGAAGCCACGATCGGTGTTGGGGGCAAAGTACACATCGATCCTGGCGCCGATAGCCACGGATCCAAGGACATCGATATCGAGCATCACCTCGCCGTCGGCCGAGTTGGCGCTCGTCGGCGCGTTGGAGCCACCATCCACGCTGATGGCCGTCACCACCGGCACCGGTAGGCCCTGCTGACTAAAGTAGGTCTCGATGTCGACAGGGCGAAATCCGCCTCCGAGTTCGATCAAAGCCACGGAGTGTCCTTCGGCATTGACCTCGGGGAACTCGTAGGCTTTGGCCACCTGCGTTGGTAGATAGCTCGTCGCTGCCGAGGTCGCTGGCCGGAAGCGGGGTCTTGCCTGGGGTGCTGAATCGAGTCCGAGTATTGCGTTGACTTGTTGGAGTTCGGCTGGCAGGATAGCCTCACGGTCCGGTGCAAAGAAATGATGAGACTCCTCATCGACGAACTCGGCGAGCGTGACACCGAAAAGATCGAAGAGCTTGGCGACCCTGGCTCGCACCGCGAGGTGGTGACGCAATGGATTCTGCGCAACGACTTCGATATCGTGACTCGCGAGGAAAGCACTGATCTGGTCGTAGTCTGCTTGGGTTGCTCCATGATCGAGGTAGAGGCTCAGTTCAACCCAGTCTGTCGTCGGCTTTGTGCCGACAACTATCGCGTGGTCATGGCGACGCAAAATGCTATCCATGGCTTCCCCTCTCCTGTTGGCACAACACCCAGTGTAATGGTCAGGGCCAAACTACGGTGGACCGTTATGGTTGTGGGAAGCGAACGACCGATCCATGATGAATGTTCTCGCAGGTCGTGCCCGATCTGCTGAGGAGCGAGACCATGCCGATCCCATCGACAAAGCGATACGAGGTTGACGGTGAGGGAACGAAGGCGGGCTGTCCTGGGGTGCAAGCGTCGGCGACCTGCAGGATATCGGTCGGCTGCGAATCAAGGAATGGAGCGATGTCGCCCCACTGAGAGCTCATGGCGTAGAGAATCGACGCACCGGTAGCGACAGAGAACCGAGAAAGTGTGCTCGCTGCGACACTGATGGAACGAGGACCGAGGCTGGTTGTACCCTCGGCGAGTTCGTGAGAGAGGGTGAGCGTGGTGTCCTCCACTGGGGTGATTCCTATCAGTCGCCCATCGGCACCTTGTGCGATTTTCAGTGATCCGTCCAAGATGATGGCAGCACGGAGTTGGTGATGGTCGACGTTGGTAAGGAAGTTCCATCCACTCTCCGAGAGATGCTGACCAAGAAACTGGTCGGGACCGGCAAAGATCACGACCTCGGGCGGATCGGCTCCCAAGAGGCGTGTGCGGTTCAACGGTGTGATGGACCCCGGGCAGGCGGAGCCAGTTGCCTCGGTGGCAGCGGTGACCAACTTGTCAAGGCTTGTGGCGTGGATCAGGTGAGGGACGATCGCACACCCAGTGAGTGTCAGTGGACCAACGCCGTAGGGTGCGAGCAGCCGCCACCAGCCACTGGATTGATACACATGAAAGGCACCCAGCTCTGTTGCCGCCTGGGCCTTACCCAGGGAACTTTGCCAGTACGGACCCAGAAAGATCGCGTCGATGGTGGGATTGCGATCAACGGCCGGGTGGGTGGGGGTGAGTTCATAGTGCCAGCTGAGTTGACCGATGGCGAGTGTGATGATCCCGATCGTGAGTGCAATCGCCCCCATCCCGACGCCAGACGCAAGGGCTCTCGATCTGGGGTGTAGTCCGATCGCCCCGATGATCACCAGCACGTCGACGGTAAGCCAGGCATACCAATTGACCAGAAAGTTCGGCGCGACGATGAGGAGGAGTTGCACGATGGCACTCGTGATGCCGATAGCGATCGCAATGCCGAAAATGCCCATCGTGAGCGCGCGTACGACGACGCCTCCACGGTGCCGGGACGGTTTGTTGGTTGGATGGCGGTGATTGCTCTCGGCGAGATGGGCCACGACACTACTTTACGCGCCGTGGCACCGTATGTGCAGGTGGGGTGTTCAGCTTCAACGTTTTCCGTTACTTATATCGATAGAAGTCTGGCAATAAATGCCTGAGAAGACCGTGGGCCGGTATACCGTATGGGGTATGTGTAGAGCAGTAACGTGCAAGCAGTGTAAGAAGCCAACCTGGGCCGGTTGTGGGGCCCACGTTGAGCAGGTTCTTGGCCACATCCCCCAGTCAGAGCGTTGCCAGTGCAAGAGCCAGAGCGCACAGGCGACCACAGGAACGAAGACGAGGCGATTCTTCGGGCGCTGATCGCCTGGTCCTCTCGCCGGGTGAGCCCGAGCATCGTCCGCTAGCAGGTGTCATCGGAGCCTGCGGTCTTCAACTCTTGCTAGTCCTCTTGACAGGCGAGGTTGGGGATGCTGGATTTCGACCATCGCTACGTGCACGTCGCCGATGACTCATCACCGGGCCAGGACCGGTGACGTTGCTCCGCACCATGTTCAAGTCCTTTGGTATCGATCGCCCTCTGTCGGCGAGCTCCAGGGGCCGTGGCAAGGTCCGTCCGTGGGTAAATGGCCCTGATTTGCTGATCGTATTCCCGATCCTAGCATTGGGCATTGGGGGTTGGGTGTGAGCTTAGTTTGTTGACCGGGTTGGGCAATGAAACGAGGCCTGGGTCCATGGAGGGATCAGCAGGGCACCGAGACGATGGGCCGCTTCTTTTGCTGTTAGAGGCCTGCTAGCGTAGGACAATGGTGATTGAACTCGCGACGTTTCACGTCGTTTCAGGCAAGGAAGACGAATTTGCGCTCGCGTATTCGGCGGCACGGCCTCTTTTGGTCGGGTCTACGGGCTGCGCTGGCGCGGTGATGCATCGTGTTCACGAGGACAAGTCGACGTTTGTGTTGTTGGTCGAGTGGGAACGCATCGAGGATCATCTCGAAGGTTTTCGACGCTCCAACGCGTATGCGCAGTGGCGATCGTTGATCAGTCCGTTCTTTGACGGTGACCCGGTGGTCATCCACCTGAGCAGTCTCTAATCTTTAACCGCCAGGAGCCCCTACGCCTGGCCCGAAGGATCGTTGCTAAGGCTGGTACGGATCTTGGCTCTTATGATCCTCCGAGAAGCTTGAGGAGTTCGCCGACCGTGTGGCTCGCCTCGTTGTGATGTCGCAGGGGTAGTGAGAGGTTGACACGGTAGACGTTTCTTCTTCCTCGACGCTCTCGTTCGACGTATCCTGCCTGCACCAGGTCGGCGATGATCGTTTGCGTCGCGCGTTCGGTGATGCCAACCTTTTGTGCGATATCACGGCCGCGTATCTCGGGGTCCTGTGCGATGACGAGCAGGACATGACCGTGGTTTGAGAGAAACGTCCACTGTCGCGGTTGGGGGGTTGTGTTTGGCTCCACGGATGGAGCGTAGTAGACATCAACCTCCAGACAACACAATTATTGGCCGTAGTGCAATACACGAATAAAACTACGTATATAATCGTCTCCATGATTAGTTATCTGCTTGTCGGTTCTTTCGTTGCACCTGCGATCCTTGGCCTCTCATTGTTATGGCTTGCACCACATCGGTCAGCCACACTTGTTCCAGGCCTGAGTTGGGTCGTCGTCGGGATTCTCGCGTTCTTCCTCGCTGGCAGATTCCAGGAAGCGCCGTTCCACCTTGGGCTTGTGTCGATTGGTTTTGGAGGCTTCGCACTGATTTGGGCATTGGCCGTGTATCTAGTGGGTGCCATTGTGATGAGCTTTGCCCGACGGTATCTGGCGGCCGGGGCCATGGCGATCTTTGCGGCCTGTGCACCCGGAGTACTCATGGGCATTGCGCTCGTCGTCACCGCGTCAGATATCGCCACCTTGTTGATCGGTTGGCTCCTTGCAAGCGCTTGCTATCTGGTGCTGTTTGCCACGCGCTCCACTCGGGCGAGCAAGCGGTCGATTGTGCGAGCCTTCGTCGCGGGTGACCTCCTGATCGTATCCGGTTTGGTCATCGCGTGGTTTTGCGTCGGCAATATCACCATCGCCACGCTTGACCAGCAACGAGCACACGCGAGCTGGGTCTTGCCCGTCGCTTTGTTGCTCGCGCTTGGCGTCCTCGTCCGCTCCGCTCAGGCACCCTTCGTGACCTGGTTGCGCGTCACCATCGATGCCCCGACGCCAGTGTCGGCCCTGCTGCATGCGGGTGTGATCAACGGAGGCATGATTCTCTTGCTGCGTCTCGCTCCGATCGTGCTCGCGGATCGTCCCGTGGTATGGTTGCTCGCCCTCGCTGGGGGCGTTACCGCGGTGTTTGGACTCACGAGTGCGCGTCAGCGCCCAGATTACAAGGGGAGGCTGGTGCTTTCGACCAGCGCCCAGATGGGCTTTGTGCTCGTCGAGATCTCGATGGGTCTCATGGTGCTGGCGCTGGTGCACCTCATCCTGCATGCCCTCTACAAGGCGTGGTTGTTTCTCACGAGTTCTTCACAGATCGGGGTCGTCACTAGCCGACGTGACCGGTCATCGTCGCGCTTTCGCCAAAGCCAACATGTTGGTATCGCAATCCTCGCGGCAATGGCAAGCGCCTTGGCGATGGTTGTGGCTTCTCCAACGGTGTCGACGACGGTCGCACTCGCCTTTGGGGCCTTTGCCTTCATGACCGCAGCGACGTTCCTCGCGCGGAGCCTGGCAGATAGCTCCGGAGTGTGGCGGCCCATCCTGTGGATCGCTGGTTCGGTCATCTCCTTTGGATTCCTTGGTCTTGTCATCCGGCTTGTTGGCGCCCTCACCGGATCATTGGGGTCGCCCGCACTTCCTACGACGCTATCTCCGCTGTGGCTCATCGTTGTCGGCGTTGGAGTGATCGCGGCTTGCTTTGGTATGCGAGTTGACGCCGTGCGCGTGTTCGTCTCCTCGCTTGGGTATCCAAAGCGATTCGAGAGCCCTGCATTGGTTAGACCGGCACCGCTGATTGTTCCCCTATGCGAACATGACCCACAAGTCGACCTTGAGCTGGCGGGCTAGTGATGGGGACACCTTCGTATACAACGCTTGTCGAGGAGGTTGAAGAGGCTGGAAAGCTTATCGCTCCACTCTGGCCTCTCTCTGGCGCGGTTGCGATGAACCCATTGGTTTGCCTCGTGGATCTCGACTTCGATGCGGCCGTCGCCGAGGCTCGCCGGTGGTTCAGTCAGTGGCGAGATGCGTCGAAAGGGGCACCAATGAGCCCTCGCATCGAAGCTTCGTTGCAACGAGGTGATCAGCTGGCGGGATCAGAGCCCTCGTCTGGGACACCGTTGGCTTGCGTTGAGGCAGGATCCACGATATCTGGTCGGTACCTCGCCTTTGACCGCGACATAGCCCGCTGGTGTCTCGCGGTAGTTAGTCAACCCGGTGGGAGTGGCGTTGATGATTCGCTCGTCGCTCGCTGGCGGCACAACGTGATGAGAGACCGCACGACGCGCCGGTTGCTCGGTGCGCAGGCGCCAGGCCGAATCGACCGGCTCTCGTTGGATCCGACACTCATCTTCGGCGAACTTATCGCGTGTCTGGGCGATGTTGGTGATCGGGTGCCGTTGTTTCGTGCACTCCTCGCGCGTCTGCCAGGTTGGGCTGGGCATGCGCAGTGGCAACGGTTGCACCCACAGTTTGTCTCCAATTACGGCCCACTTGCGTTGGTTGACCTGGTGAATCTGCAGCTTCTCTACCGTGTGGTGACCGATACCTTGACCCTTGATAGGGTCGATGCCGAGCACGTGCGCCATGTGACAGGGCCGAGGGGTGAGACTACCTCGCTAACTCATGAGCTCGTCAGCAACGCAGAGATCGCCCCCGAGGCGCTTTCTCGACGGTTGCGCCACGTGGAGGATCGTTTTCGCACCAAGCTCCTTGCCGACATCGAGGCTGGCGCTATGCGCGTTAACGAACCACACGATAACAAGCCCTACGGCACCGAAGCGAGCGTCAACGCTGCGAGTGGGGTCGACGTCCAGTTTGTCTTTTGCATGGACCCTCGTTCGGATCGCCTTCGTCGTCGACTCGAGGAACATCGTGGGTACGCGACCGATGCCGTCGCCGGCTTCTTTGGTGTGCCGTTGCGGATTCGGGCGAGCGATGGATCGGTGGTCTATGACCTGGCTCCGCCGTTGGTCGCACCGGTTCTCGATCTTCCACTCGATCACGCCCGGCTCGCCATCGACTCTCAGCCATGGTCACTTGGTGATGCCGTCAAGGGTGTTAAGGAGGTTGGGGTCGCCCCGTACCTCGGCGCTGAGGTTGGAGGTGTCCTGGCTGGGTTCGATGCCCTTGTTCGTACCGTAGGTTCATTTGTCCCGATTCGGCGTGGATCCCAGGCTCGCATGCTTGATGCCGAGGAGGGGGGACTACGTCGATATCTGGCTTCAGTGGGTATCGATGCGCTCGAAGGGGTGATCGAGCCACTCGGCGCCATGCTGGCGACCCTCGGCCCTCCATGTGAGCTCGCTCCTCTTGTAGTGTTTGTGGGACATCGGGCGCGCTCGAGGAACAACGCCTACGCTGCTAGTCTCCAGTGCGGTGCGTGTGGAGGAGCTCCCGGTACGTTGAACGCGCTGGTAGCGGCGTCGCTGCTCAACATGGAGGTGGTGAGAGAACGACTCGAGCGCAACGGGATCTCGATTCCAACATCCACTCGGTTTTTGGCGGGTGAGCACAATACAACAACCGATGAACTGATCGTTATCGGAGCCCAGAAGGCTTTGAGTACCGAGCCGGTTGTTGAATCGATGGAAGGGGTGCTGGCAACCATCAATCACCATGTGGCCACGCGACGTGGTCGGCGTCGGGCAAACGATTGGTCTGAAGTGCGGCCTGAGATGGGTCTGATCCACAACGCCGCGCTGGTGATCGGAGACCGGTCACTGACCCGCACGGTCGACCTCGATGGCCGCGTCTTTTTGCACTCCTATCGTCGCCACAGTGACCCCGATGGGAGCCAACTCGCCGGTATCTTTGCAGGCCCCCTGGTGGTGGCGCACTGGATCAACCAGTGTTACCTCTTCTCGAGCCTCGCCCCTGAGGTCTTTGGGGCGGGCGACAAGACGCTCCACAACCTGGTAGGCAGGTTTGGTGTACTCGAAGGTCTGGGTTGGGATCTCCAGATAGGCCTGCCTGAGCAATCGGTCGTCGACGCAGATGGAGTCCGCCATGAGCCGCTTCGACTCACCGCGGTGATCGACCAGTCGCCTGAGCTCATCGATAGGGTACTTCGAGATGATCGACTCGTCACCCAGTTGGTTGAGGGGGACTGGCTGACCATTGTCGGTCGCTCCGATAGTGGAGCCTGGATGCTCCGCCAACTACGTGGCTGGGTCGAGGCAGCTGATTCGGTAGAGAAGGTGTGAGATCCAAGTCACAGCTCTTTAGGTGCAATCAGCTTGGGTGCGGTGTGAGCATTGATCAATCATCGTCGATGAGGGCTCATCCACGAGTGTTGACCCTCGATGGTAAGGGGGTCAACGCGTGCGGTCGCCCAAGGTGGGGCCTGATGCGGTGTGGAGGTTGCAAGAGGCACTGAGGTAACCATCGACCCCCACCCTGAACATGGGATACCATTCGCCGTTGGCCATCCAGGATGAGCTCTGGATGCGTAGAAGGGTGAAGAGCAACGGAGGGTTGATGAAACGTCCAGGAAAATTCGCAGGATCGACGATCGCTCGATCACCTCGCAAGGCCGGATTGGATGGTGTTTTGCTGGTCGTACTCCCGATCGTAGGAGGGCTTTTGCTCATCGCGTCGGGGATCATACACTTTGACCTATGGTCGACGGGCTACTCTCATGTTCCAACGATTGGTGATCTCTTTTTGATCCAAGGTACGCTCGCCGTGCTCCTTGGCATCGCGGTAGTCGTTGTGCGCCGCTGGACGCTCTACGTTGCGGGTGCCCTGCTCTTGGCCGGAACCGTCGCGGGTCTGCTCGTGAGCGTGAACGTGAGTCTTTTTGGTTTCCGAGATAGCATGTCAGCACCGGATGCAGTACTCTCGCTCGTGATCGAGTGTGTTGGTGTTGTGGTGTTGGTTGTGTTGACTCTGATCACCCGACCCAGAGCATGGTCACTCTGAGGTGTTTGCCAACCGTTAGGGCGTTGCACTGTAGTGGATTCTTCGTGAAGGCTTCGGCGTGTGTTCAGCCGCGCCGAGCATTCGCTCCAGCTCGACCGCTCAGTTCTTCTTACACGTGACCGCTTGACATCGTGGAGGTCTTTGATTCGCGAGGGTATAAAACCGACACTCGACTGTTTGTCAAGGTACGCTTGGACCGATATGATATGTGGGTAACGGTTGTGCACCTATGGCCATTGCGCTTGAGGGTCGGTATTGTCGGCGTGGGGTGACAAGCGGATAACAACGATGGAGTTGCGACAGTGATGCGTACTACGTGGTGGCGCTTGGCTGGATTGTTGGTGTTCGGTGCGATCGGACTCGCGGCCTGTGGCACAACCTCCGCCAGCAGTCAGGTCAAATCGGCAACGATCACACCGGCGGCATTGCTAGAGCGTTTACGCATTCAGCTACACCCGCTTGTGCACCAGTACTTTGCGGCGGCCCGGGCCCACCATATCTCGAGTAGCGTCATCGGCGCGACGTCCAAGCAGTTCGTGCCAGAGGTGAGCCGCGTAGTGACGATCAAGGGTCACTGGTATGTCGGCGTAGCCTTCCCGTATGCACCGGATGGGACCCCGGTGCGGGTCTATGAGTATTCCAACAGGCGCCGCTGGGTCCAGGTCTCGGCCCTGATTTCGCCGTTTACGGAGTCTGCGACCGATCCGATGGTCGGCCTCTTTGGCCCGAGCATGCCAACACTCCATTTGGACGGTCTAAGCGCACCGGCCTTCGAGGTGAAGATGTTCGGCGGGGGTTGCTTTCCTGGTGCCGTGCTGGCGGAGACGACCTCACACTGGCACTACCTGAAGGCTCCCAATGCGGCTAATCAGCCCGCCATCGAGATCGGTGGGGACCCTCATGTCGTTCATGGTCATCTCGTGACGACGTCTGACTGCTCAGCGAACCCTGCGTACAGTGGCTCGACCGAGACAATCTGGAGGCTCGATGTGGCCCGTGGAGCCTTTGTCCCGCTCCGGACCAAGACGCTCTCATAATACGTGCCGTGTAAGAAGTGGACGCCGATCGTAGCTCATGCATGGCGAGTCAAGGATTTGGCCCCTCGATGTTCCCAAGCCGGTGGCGATGACATTGTACCAATGCAAGGGTCCCGGCGTTGGCGTTCGTGCCAAAATCGCGACCAATTACCTTCGGCACGAGACCCCATGCCATTGGCCCCACGGCTCCTCGTCGCAGTCGGAGACGTCGATGCTGAGCTGCCCCCTGTCATCAGTGCATTGGGGCCATGGTGACATTGAGCTGATGTCCGGCGATTGGTCGACGCGGGTGACGAACTCAGGATGGCTGGAGGTGCTCGGCCAGGAAGGCGAGCGAACGAGGATAGCGGTAGTCGATACCGCCATGGGTTCCCTCAAAGAGTTCGAAGTGCACATCATCGATGCCATGTTTTCTGAGCTCGTCGACGAATGCCTGGGCGCCGAGGTCGAGGAAGTACTCGTCCGAGCGTCCGGCATCAACCCAGATCACCCGCAAACCCCGTGAGGCATCGGCATAGCGGTCGACCATCCGTACGGGATCCCATTCGAGCCAGCGAGCCCAAACGTCGTCGAGTATTCTTCCGCTGGTGGTGTCGAACGGGAGCACCGGCTGGCCTTGATCATCCGGTGAAAAGCAGGCGGCTACCCCATAGAGTCCCAAAAGCGTCATGTCAGCCGGGTTGGTAAACGCTGGCCGACTCGTGAAGTCGTCCCACCAGCGCTTGGGGGATCCATCCCAGTTGCGCAGGAGACGCGTCGCCTTGCCAAACTCATTGCCATAGCACAGCTCGTAGAGGGTGTCGCCCGCGTGAGTGGCAAGACCACCAAAGAGGTCGGGCCGTAGCATCGGTGTGATCATGGCACCAAAGCCCCCGCTCGACTTACCCTGAATACCTCGGTTCGCAGCGTTGACGAGTGTCCGATAGTGGGTGTCGACGAAGGGCACAATGTCGTCGCAAAGGTAGGTGTGATAGTTGCCGGTGCCGATGGAATCGACGTATTGCGAGCCCCCATATCGCGTCCAGGCGTCGACATAGACGACGATGCAAGGAGCGATGTCCCCGGTCGCGACCCAACGATCCACGACAAGGGGATACGGCTCCTTGAATGGCGTGTAGTTCCACCACATCGAGATTTGCCCGGTATAGCCTTGGATGACATAGACGCTCGGGTACCGTCGCGCGGGATCGTCATCATAACCGGGTGGGGTGTAGACGACCAAGGGTCGCCGGGAGGGATCGCCAAGTGGGTTACCCTGCAAAGCGGGGGAGTCCACGAGATGCTCGTGTAAAGCGCCTGAGTAGTCGGAGGTTGCGTGTTGATCCATCCCCAGAACTTAGCACCAAATCGCCCTCGCCTGTTGCATGCACGGACGATCGCTAGCTTGTGCAGCGTCCACCAGAGTCGGGGCACACGAGTATCCCTGTTGAGATCGCACCTGACGGTGGCCACTCGGTTTTGACCCAAGAGATCCTGGACCCATGCGTCCGGTGCTGTGTCGGCCAGGTATGAGCGTTTGGCTATAACCTGTTCGCAGCGGTTCTTGGCTCGATCGGAACCGACAGGTTCGTCCAACGATTGGCGAGCGTTAGGCTGCGACCTTAAGGTTCGAGAGAAACCTTAGGTCCGAGAGAATTGGTGGCAAAACGCCAATGACAGGGGGTGAGGAACACCATGATGGCAGATGACCTCGAGGGTGTGCCGGAGCTTATACGGCCGGCGGTGCGAATCCTTTGTCTTGATACAAGCGAGCGTGTCCTACTACTCAATTGGCGCGATCCAGTCGATGGGCGCTCGTTTTGGGAGCCGCCCGGTGGTGGTGTTGAGGATGGTGAGTCCGATCTGCAAGCCGCGCACCGCGAGTTATTGGAAGAGACCGGCCTCGTTCCCGACTCTCTCGTAGGTCCTGTCGCTTTGGTGCAGCGCGACAGTCTCTGGGCTGGCCGAAGACTCATGGCGGTGGAGCCGTTCTTTCTTGCACGGGTTGGTGATAACCCGGTGGGTCCCTTGGCGTTGACCGACGAGGAACGTATGACACTGCTTGGTCATCGCTGGTTTGGCGCCCAGGAGCTACGCAAATTAACGGCGACGATTGAGCCGAGCGATCTACTCACCTTGTTGGCCGAGCACGTTGGTGGTCAATGGGGCGATCCCGCCTAAGGGCTGCGAGCAGGTGGTTGGCCATTCATTAGGATGGCTCGGGTGACAGAGCTCAATTACCTTGGCCAGCCGGTCGGCGCCGAAGTGGTCAACTGGAGCCCGCGCGCCTGGCCGGTTGCTAAGCCGATTGAGGGTCGCTGGTGTTGGCTCGAACCGCTCGATCCAGTGAGACATGGCGCCCAGCTTTTCGAGAGCTACCGGGCTGATCGATCAGGTCGATTATGGACCTATCTACCGTACGGTCCGTTTGAGGATTTCTCCTCCTACGAGGCGTGGCTCGTCGAGGTCGCCCATCGGAGTGATCCGATGTTCTTTGCCATCATCGACGGCGCAAGGCGCGCGGTTGGTGTCGCATCCTATCAGCGCATCGATCCCCAGGCGGGCACCATCGAGGTAGGTCACCTCAACTTTAGTCCTGCCCTCCAGGGGAGCACGGCCGCGACCGAGGCGATGATCATGATGATGCGGGTCGTCTTTGATGAGCTTGGCTACCGTCGTTACGAATGGAAATGCGACGCGCTGAACGATGCGTCCCGCAGAGCCGCGGAGCGACTTGGCTTCACCTACGAGGGAACCTTTCGGCAAGCCACTGTTGTCAAGGGACGCAACCGCGACACAGCCTGGTATTCGATCATCGATGCCGAGTGGCCTCGTCTCTCGAAGATATTCTCGCAGTGGTTGAGGCCAGGCAATTTCGATGCCGATGGCCGACAGCGCGAGTCGCTTGCTCAACTGATTGCGTTGCGCGGCCACTGAGGGTCGATACTGGTCTGGCGACCAAGGCCGATCGTGGGTGGCCGCCATCGGCGCAGGTGTCATAGCGCCCGTCGCGAGCGTCAAAGGCACAACCCCAGGGGCAAAGGAGGGTTAGGCGGAGTAGTTGCAGGCGTGAGTGAACTGTCGTGCACGGTGGCGTGACCGTGTTCACTAGGTGACCCACCCATAGAAGAACGTTGGGGTCTTGTGCCGACGTTGTGGAGTTAGGCGGTGGACTGTTACCGCGAACGTGTCTTGATGGGAGAGTTAGGTCGATGCAATCAGATCGCGGTACCAGTAGTAGCTCGCTTTTGGAGTCCGTTCACCGGTGGGATAGTCGATGTAGATGAGTCCAAAGCGTTGTGAATAACCAAGTGCCCACTCGAAGTTATCCATCAGACTCCAGACATAGTATCCCTTGACGGGTACTCCCGCCCCAATAGCTGCTCCGACGGCGCTGATGTGCTCTTCAAGGTAGGCGATGCGCTCTGGATCAGCGACCGCGCCGTCTTGGCGCCGGTAATCGCCGTTTGCCATACCGTTCTCGGTGATGTAGATCGGGGTATCGCCGTAGTCGTTGCGGAGGTTGACGAGCAGATCTGTAAGCGTGACTGGCTCAATCTCCCACTCCATCGTTGTCTTTGCGACCCCTGGTCGTCGTAGGTTGATCGAGTTCGCTGCCTGATCCATCAGGTTGGCTGTTCTCGTGGTGTCGACGCAATAGCCAAGCACACGGTGCTCCTCGATTCTCGCGCGAGAGCCAACAATGGAGGGATGGTAATAATTGACACCGAGGAAGTCGATCGGTGCTGCGATGGTAGCGAGATCTTCGTTCCGTATATCAATGGTTGCTCCTGCGTAGAGTTCCATCATGTCGGCAGGGTAGCTGGCTTTGAAGACTGGGTCAAGGAACATCCGATTGGCGTTCCCCTCTGCGAGCCGGGCAGCCTCGACGTCGAGCGCGTGGTCGCTGGCCGGACGTATGTGTGCGAGGTTGAGTGTGATTCCGACGTTGACATCACCCAGTCGTCGAATGGCGTTGGTTGCGAGACCATGGGCGAGCAGAAGGTGATGGTTAGCACTCACAGCCGCACGAAGGTCGGTTTCTCCCGGCGCGTGCTGTCCAGCGCCGTAGCCAAGCCAAGCAGAGCACCAAGGCTCATTGAGAGTCGTCCATGCCGAAACTCGGGGCCCAACAGCTTCGACGAACATCTCAACATAGTCTGCAAAGCGATAGGCGGTGTCGCGCGAGGTCCATCCGCCCTGATCGCCAAGTGCTTGAGGGAGATCCCAATGATACAGGGTTGGCATCGGCACCACATCGGCGGCGATAAGGCGATCGATTAACTCTAGATAGAACCTGACCCCCTCTTCGTTGAGGGGTCCCTTCCCATCAGGTTGGACGCGGGGCCACGCGATCGAAAATCGGTAGGAGTCGATCTTGAGGTCGCGAATCAATTCGACATCCTCGGCGAGACGATGGTAATGATCGCAGGCGATGTCGCCGGTGTCGCCATGAAGGGTCTTACCAGGGGTGTGTGCGAAGGTATCCCAAATCGATGGGCTTCTTCCTCCTTCGTGGACAGCCCCTTCAATCTGGTAGGACGCCGTTGCGGCCCCCCAGACAAAGTCGGTTGGAAATCTTGTGGTGTCAAGTGTGGACAAGTCGTTCTTCCCCTCATGCATGCACCCGTGTGGGTGCCAATAATATTCTCAACCATACAGCTTGCTGAAAGCGCTTACATCAAATATTGCAAGATTTTCTGCAAATTGTAACATCTGTGGTACATGAATGCTATATTCCGTGAAAGGGCTTACAAGAGTTCACGTCATTGCGACGGGCGTCGGGAGCGAGTGGGGAATCACTGAAGGGGGGTGCATCATGGACAACGAGCCGCTGACAAAAGCAACGATCTACGAGGTGGCTGCTCGCGCTGGTGTTTCAATCGCGACTGTTTCCCGGGTGATCAACGGATATGAGCGTATTCGCCCCTCAACCCGTGAGCAGGTCCTTCAGGCGATCGGTCAGCTTGGTTTTGTACCGAATACCTCCGCACGAGGGCTGTCGGGAGGATCACACCGAATCATCCGGTTGGTATTCAAGCGATCACCAACCGAAGACAGCTTTGAACTCATTCAGGAGAGCCTGCTCTTTACCGACGCCATCATTCGCGGAGTGGAGCGCACCTGTGGTAGGCGTGGCTATTCCTTGCTGCTGGGTGGGGTTGACGACGACAACTTCGACGGAAGAATCGATGAGATGGTCGCAAATTGCGATGGGCTGATCTTGCTGGATCGAACGCTCAAGGAGCGGCTGGTGCCCGAGGTTGCCAAGCGCATTCCAACCGTCCTCTTGGCCGGCAGCGGACGGTCGCGCTCCGCGGTGACCGTCATGGTTGACAACCATGATGCTATGGTTCAACTTGCGACCCACCTTGTCGGTGATCACCACCTCAAGCGCCTGGCGTTCCTTGCTGGGTTTGCCGATTCTCCGGACTCGATGACACGGCGTGAGACGTTTTGTCAGACGGCCAAGGAGCTCGGTGCATCGGTCGAGATGGGTTCGGAGTGGTACTCAGATTATACGTCCGTTGGAGCGGCCCAAGTGGTTCGTGAGCGTTTGGCATCGGGTGTCGAGATGCCCCAAGCAATTGCCTGCGCGAATGATCAGGCTGCCATCGGTGCGGTTCATGCGCTAACCCAAGCTGGACTTCGAGTGCCCCAAGACATAGCTGTCACCGGGTTCGACGACATCTCTGTTGCACGGCACATGTCGCCAGCGCTAACCACCGTGCATCAGCCCATCGAGGAGCTTGGGTCTGTGGCGGCAGATGTCTTAATCGATCAAACGACGTCTCAGCGTCGGCCGGCGATGAAGAACATCGTCTTGCCGATCCGATTGGTGATAAGGGAGAGTTGTGGCTGCAAGGGTTAGAAGCTACGAGGGCCCGCATGGCGCTCGAACAGGGGGGTGGCGTCGATGCGTTTCCTTGCAAGGAGATTAGCGTTTTATGTCATCGCGCTCTTTGCTGCGGTGACGGTTAACTTCTTCATTCCAAGGCTCATGCCTGGGAATGTTGTCGAGAGCTTGATGTCAAAGTACCCCAACCTCAAGCCGTCAGCCCAGCACGCGCTTGATGTGCTTCTCGGACTTGGCCACAATGGCTCCCTCTTTCACCAGTACATTCTCTATCTGGGACAACTGGCCCACGGCAACTTCGGGATCGACCCGCTGCAGTATCCGACGCCGGTCATCGACATCATCAAGGCGGCGTTGCCGTGGACGGTGATACTGGTGGGAACGGCGACGGTGATCAGCTGGCTCCTTGGAACTGGCCTGGGAATCCTAGCGGCCTGGCGTCGTGGTGGGAAGCTCGATCAGCTTCTCCCGGCCTTGAGCTTTCTTCAGGCGACGCCCTATTTCTTTCTGGCGCTGGTGCTGGTCTGGCTGTTGGCGCTCCATTTTCACTGGTTCCCAGCTCAGCAGGGCTTCAGTAACGGGCTGCTTATCGGGTTCAATTGGGCGTTTATCTCCAGCGCGGTCGTCCACTCGATACTGCCAGCACTGACGATCGTGTTGACCTCGGCTGCCGGGTGGATGTTGCAGATGCGCAACGTCATGGTGGCGACGATGGGAGAGGACTATGTATTGGCCGCCCAAGCCAAGGGGCTGAGCAAACACCGCGTGATCTTCACGTATGGGGCGAGGAACGCCATTCTCCCATCGATCTCTGGCTTTGCCCTTGCCCTTGGGTTTGTCGTCTCTGGTACCTTATTGATGGAAATCGTCTTCAACTACCCGGGCATCGGAACCCAGCTCTATAATGCTGTCACCTCCGATGACTATCCCCTGACGCAGGCGATCTTTTTGATCATCTCCGTCACGGTTTTGTTGGCCAACATCGGCGCTGATGTGATCTACGTTCTTCTCGATCCGCGAGTGCGGCGTCAGGGGGTGGCATAGCGATGGCAACGACCCTCATCCACGAGCCGATCGCGCCTCGAACGCCAAGGCAAGGCAAGCGTCGGTTGCCGGTATTCCTGCGCAACAAGAAGACCTTCGCCGGTGTCATCATCATCGGGTTCTTTGTGTTGGTCGCAGTCGTTGGTCCACCGTTGGCACCGTATTCGCCATCGGCTGAGAGCACCGCCAAGGGGATGTCGGTGGCTGCCCCGAGCCTCCAGCATCTCCTTGGTACGGACCAACTTGGAAGAGATATCCTGTCGCAAGTGCTGGTCGGTACCCGAACGACGATGCTCATTGGCATTATCACCGGTATCGTTGCGACCGCTCTGGCGGTGCTGGTGGGTGTCTCCGCGGGTTATCTCGGTGAAAAATGGGATGAGCTGTTGTCGCTGCTCTCCAACCTCTTCTTGGTCTTTCCGGCACTCCCGTTCTTGATCGTGGTGCTCGGTGCGTTTCCGAGCACTGGCCAGGTTCCGATCATCGTGATGTTATCGGTACTTGGTTGGCCATGGGGCGCGCGCATCATTCGTGCACAGACGCTCTCCTTGCGCAACAAAGACTTTGTGGCGGCTGCGCAGGAGACCGGAGAGAGCAGTTGGCATATCATTGTCTTCGATATTGTGCCAAACGAGATCAGTCTCATTGCGGCGACATTTGTTGGCGCGGTGCTCTATGCCATCGGGGCCTCGGTTGGGCTGGACTTTCTTGGGATTGGTAATACCTCGACCTGGAGCCTGGGCACCATTTTGTACTGGGCCCAAAACGGCAATGCCTTGGAGTTGGGTGCCTGGTGGTGGTTCGCGATTCCTGGGATCTTGATCGCGCTGATCGGCACGGGTCTGGTGCTCGTGAACTTTGGTCTCGATGAGCTGGGTAATCCTCGCCTCCGCGACAGCGGAGCATCTCGACGCGTCAATGGTCGCCTGTGGAGTCCGTCCGATCCAACGGTGGTCGAGTCGGCGATGGTCCCCGGCGCACGAGGTCGCAGATGGCTACGGGGTACCCTGTCAAGGCGTGGATCGAATGATTCAGGGGGCAACGATCCGAACGGCCGAATTGGGTCGGATACAGCTGACAACACTACCTTGATGGTCGGGTCTCACAAGATTGGCGCTAACGGCTCCTTAAACGGATCGGTGCCTGGGTCAACCAACGGCCATCGTGGAGCGAGCGCTCTGTCGGGTTTGGTACATGAGCCTGCCTTGCTCGAGATCCGGGATTTGAGCATTACCTACCGTAGTGGGTCGGGTGAGTTGCAGGCTGTCAAGAACGTCAACCTGTCGATTCAGCGGCAAGAGATCATCGGCTTGGCAGGAGAGTCAGGGTCGGGCAAGTCGACGTTGGCCTACGGTGCTTGTCGGCTTTTACGACCTCCAGCTGTTATTACTTCGGGTTCGGTCATCTACCGCGGTGCCCGACAGGGGCCAGCTGAGTTGGATCTTATGCATATCGCCGGTGATGAGCTTGATCGACTGCGCTGGCGAGAGATTTCTATCGTCTTTCAGAGCGCGATGAACGCGCTGAACCCGGTCCTCAGGATTGAAGATCAACTACTCGATCCGATCGATCGACATCTTTCGCTCACTCGAGACGAGGCGCGTGACAGGGTCAACGAGGTAATTGACCTTGTTAACATTCCACGAGCTCGACTCCGTAGTTACCCGCATGAACTCTCTGGTGGCATGCGCCAACGGGTCATGATCGCGATGGCATTAACCGTGAATCCCCAGCTGATCATCATGGATGAACCGACGACCGCGCTCGATGTCGTGGTGCAACGTGATATTCTGGCTCAGATTCGAGAACTCAAGGATTCCCTTGGTTTCTCGGTGCTTTTCATTACCCATGACCTCTCGCTGTTGGTGGAGCTTGCAGATCGGTTGGCCATCATGTACGCCGGCAACTTGATGGAGCTTGGTACCACAACCGATGTCGTGAACGAGATCGGTCATCCGTACACGGAGGGACTGTTGCACTCCTTCCCGCCGCTGCATGGACCAAAGAAGGACCTTGCTGGAATACCCGGGTCTCCACCGGACCTTCGCCAGTCCATCGTCGGTTGCCCGTTTGCACCGCGCTGCATCTACAGCGATGATGCCTGTCGTGTGATCGACGTACACCTCTCCCAGCTCGAGCCGAGCTATGGGCCTAACCACCAGAGCGCATGTCCATTTCCTGAGCGCATGGCGGAGCCGGCAACGGTAGGAGATGCTGCGAGATTGCTGCTTGACCGTGAGGAGATCAAGGATGTCTGAACGATCGGGCGTCATCGCTCAGGCAGACAACGCCGAGGTCCCACGACTACGGGCGGTGAACGTGCACAAGCGTTACCGGCTAAGCCGTGGAAAGTCCGACTACCTGGATGCAGTCAAGGATGTGTCTCTCGAGCTTTATCAGGGGCGCGTTCTTTCGGTCGTTGGAGAGTCAGGATCGGGTAAGTCGACGTTGGCGAAGTTGTTGGCTGGACGGGAGGTGCCCACCACGGGGCACATCGAACTCGAAGGCACGAGGATGGAGATCCGTAGCAAGCGCGGATTCAAAGCCTACAAGCGAGTGGTCCAGATGATCTTTCAGGACCCCTTCGCATCGTTAAACCCTGTGCACACCATTCGCTATCACCTTGAGCGTCCGGTGATAATCCACCAGCATCTACGGGGTGCAGCACTCGAGCAAGAACTTGATGACCTAATGACACAGGTGCGCCTAACGCCGTCGAGCCGCTACTTGGACAAGTACCCACACGAGCTATCTGGTGGTCAGCGCCAGCGTGTCTCAATCGCTCGCGCGTTGGCTGCCAAGCCTACGGTTCTCTTGGCCGACGAACCAGTGTCGATGCTTGACGTATCGATCCGGTTGGAGATTCTTGCTCTGCTCAACGATCTGCGAGATCATCTAGGGTTGGCGGTCCTTTACATCACCCATGATATTGCATCTGCTCGCTATCTTGCTGATGAGATTGTGGTAATGTATGCGGGACAGATTGTCGAACGAGGAACAGCCGAAGAAGTCACCCAGGTCCCGTCGCATCCCTACACCCAACTTTTGATCCAGTCTTCACCCGATCCGGATGCGATGCACACCAACTCCTCCTCGCAGCGCGATCCTGGGAAGGCTGTGGTGTCTGGTTCGGCGAGCCGAACCGGCTGCCCCTTCGTCATTCGTTGTCCGTTGGCTAGCGATGTATGCCGATCCGACTATCCACCGTCAGTGGAGATCGGATCTGGACACTGGGCCAGTTGTTGGCATCTCGAGGCGCAGGTCTCGAGCGGCCTGCTGGCACCAGGACCAGGCATGGGCGACCATAAAGGAGGTGGTTGAAGACTGGGGGAGAAAGAGGGTTGTTGGCACGCACCCGGTGGGGCCGGGAGCGTGCCCTTCAGTGATGGATTAGGTCACCTATAAATCGAAAGGTTAGCAGAAATTATGAGAAGTTTTAACAGCAAACGGTTCCGACTCAGCGCGGCAACGCTTCTGGCGGCGGGGATCACGTTAAGCGCTTGCGGCAGCTCGAGTAGCGCAACGAGCAATCAGTCCAAGTCGAGCTCGAGCGGCAAGAGCGCGACCGCACAGGTGCTCACCATGGAGTCGAGCCCCACCAATCCGATCAGTCGTAACTTCAATCCGTTCCTCGCCACCTCAGCAGCACAGTTGCTTGGGGCCACGTCGATGATCTACGAGCCGCTGTACCAGTTCGACCTGGCCAAGCCAACGATCTCGTATCCCTGGCTCGCTACGTCGTATGCTTGGAATTCGAATGGAACGGCAATAACCTTCACTATTCGCAAGGGTGTGAAGTGGAGCAATGGAACCGATCTCACTCCCGCAGACGTGGCATTTACGTATAATTTGGTCAAGGAATATCCAGATATTAATACTGGCGGTTTGACCATCAGTAATGTGTCTACGTCTGGTGATACAGTGACTATCACCTTCCCGACTGCGCAATATACAAATCTTCAGGGCATTGCCAACGTTCCGATTGTTCCGAAGGCAATTTGGAGTAGTGTCGGGGACCCGGGCAAGTATGCCGATCCGAATCCGGTGGGAAGCGGTCCTTACAAGCTAGCAACCTTCACACCAGAGGGTATTACGCTGACGAAGAACCCCCTCTACTGGCAGCCTGTTCATGTCTCGACATTGGATTTTCCCGTGTATTCGTCGAACACGACAGCATTGGAGGCGCTTGAGACTGGTCAAGCCCAATGGGCCGGAAACTTCATCACAGGGTTAGATAAGCTTTATATTAATCCTGATCCATCACATCATAAGGCCTGGTTTAATCCTGAGAATACGGTTTCGTTGGCGCCGAATCTGAATCAGTGGCCGACGAACCAGCTGGCGGTGCGCCAGGCTATTAGCGATGCGATCGACCGCAACGCGATCTCGAGCCAAGGTGAGTCGGGTCTCGAACCCCCGGTGGTGAACGGTTCGGGGTTGGTGCTCCCCACGTTCTCGTCGTACAACAGTTCAGCTTTGGCGAAGTTTGCGCTTAATGACAACGGGAGTGTCACCCAGGCCGACAAGGTGTTAAAGAATGCTGGCTATAAGATCGGCTCGAATGGTTACTACCAGCTCAATGGTCGTACAGTGTCGATTAACATCGTGGACCCGTCGTCCTATAGCGACTACGCCAGTGATGACGAGATTATCGCCCAGGATCTCCAAAACGCCCATATCGATGCGAAGTTTGTGGGATTGTCGGTCTCTGCTTGGTCGAGCGATGTGGCAACCGGCAACTTCCAGCTCACGGAGCATTGGTCGGCCCAAGGTATCACGCCATATCAGCAGTACGAAGGTTGGCTCGATTCGTCCTTGGCGACAAGCTCGGCTACTGGGGATTATGAGCGACTCAACAACCCGGCGATCGATGCTGATCTCGCAAACCTGGCAAAGGCATCGACGCTGTCGGCCCAGCGCGCTGCGCTTGTTCCGATCGCGACCTACGTAGCTACCTACTTGCCGGTTATCCCTACGGTCTATGGAGCCGCTTTCGACGAGTACAACAGTGCAAACTTCGTTGGATGGCCGACCCCGTCGAACCCCTATGAATCGGGGCAGCCAGATAATCCGACGAATGAGGTTGTTGTCCTGCATTTGGCACCGCGTAGCTAACGGTCTCGCCCTCGCAGAGCTTCGGTTGCGCCGTCAACCGTTCTCTGCGAGGGAGTGCCTGTCCCATGGCCGAGTTGGTGAACCGTCTAATGCACCGTGGTGAGTTTGCTGGGGACTCCCGTCGGCTGGGAAGCGAGCTGGTCTGGGTGTAGCTGGAGAAGTCAAACAAGAGCAGTTCAGCCGACCCTAGACCCGATTCGCGGACAGCGTGCACCGGTGTAGGGGTCGCCTAGTTCTGACTCAGTGAATCGTCCGATACTCGATTCCTCCGCTCGGGAGATCGAGAACCTGCTCGACCACCTTGTTCTTTTCATCCTTGTACTGATAGTTAAAGTGAAACGAACCTGGTTCAAGGGTCTCATCGATGGTGAGGGTGGTGAGTGTGTAGGTCGTCACGTAGTCCTCATACAAAAACACGTGGCCCTCATCGGGAACGATCAAAATTCGGATCAACCACCCAGGGGTCCGGTAGTGGCGCATCTCCAGGCAGCTGTAGAGCTCGCCATTGATTTCAATGACGGAGCCGGATTCTACCTATCGCCAGTCTTGCCGGTGTTTGGGTGATGGCATACCTGGAGGGAGAGCCTGAATGTCAAATTCAGAACGGTTCTTGTCCTGCATCTGGTAACCGTGGTTCATAGTACTGACAAGAACCTCCATCTCCTTGGTGAGGTGCTCGAAGTACTGTCGATCAACCGTGGCCTGAGTCTAGCCGAGTGGAGAGGATGAGGTGTCGTTAAACCAAAGCGGGCAGGTCGACATCTTGGCACTTTGGACGGTAGAGCACGAGGTGGTGGTGATGACGCCGAAGGGTCCTGAAATGATGTAACTTATGGAACCTGCTTTCCCCGGGTAGTTGGGGCTCTGTACCGCAGCGATCTGAATCGTTGTGCCGTCGATGATCCAGATTCCAGTCGGTATCGTTCACCTGCATCACGAACATTGAAACAACTTTGATGCAGGGAATTCTCGATGGTGCCATGCAAGAGATGGAGAATATTGGCTCTTTCGTGTTGATCTACGGAAATAGGAGCTAATGTACACTGAACCACGTTGGCTAAAGACCGTCGTGGTGAGCGTCGCAGAAAAGATGCATAAGGTGTGGCGGGTGCGGACCCAGTCGATGTTCCAGAAACACGCAAGAGAACGTCGACAAAGTGACTGTGATAAAAGCCTAAGGCTCTTCACTACCCCGTACAAGCAGGAGATCACGTCGGTCTGTAAAACTTGGTTCTTTCTGAGGTAGGGCTGAAAATTCTCTGGCAGAAGTGCTGCCACCATTTATCGGGACGGTATAGTGTGGAATCACATTCGATCTGGGGGTGGCGCGGTGCGTGGATCAAAAATCGCAAAACTGGGCGGAGCTGCGGTAATGTTGGCGGCGTTGCTGGCAGCCTGTGGTTCAAGTGGTTCATCGAGCACGAGCAGTTCATCGAGCACGAGCTCAAGCCCTAATGGAGGCGTGGTAACGTTCGCGGAACAGCCAGGCGCCTCACCGAACTACATCTTCTGGTTGACGCCCGGAACCGACTTCTCGGTTGCGAACAATGACCAGTTCCAGTACCTTATGTGGCGACCGTTGTACGTTTTTGGGGTAGGATCCAAGGCTGAGATCAACTACTCCCTCTCGATCGGGAACAAGCCGGTCTATTCAAACAACGATAAGACGGTTACGATCACGTTGAAGAACTGGAAGTTCTCGGGTGGCCAGCCGATTACAGCGAGGACTATCGTCTTCTGGATGAACCTTCTGAAGGCGAACAAGACCGATTGGGGAGCGTACGTGCCAGGCGAGTTTCCCGACAATGTCGTCTCCACGACCGCCGTCAATGCCCACACGGTGAGGTTTCAACTCAATGCGTCCTACAGCCCTACGTGGTTTACCTACAACGAACTGAGTCAGGTCGTTCCGATCCCGATGGCCTGGGATCGCACGTCGTTAACGGCTCCCGCCCCAACGGCAAGTACCCCGAACCTACCTGATACGACGACGACTGGTGCGCAGGCTGTCTATAAGTTCCTCAATGGACAGGCAACCGACCTCTCGACGTATGCCACTAGCCCCATTTGGTCGGTGGTCGATGGGCCATGGAAGCTTAAGAGCTTCACAACCGAAGGCAGGGCTGTCTTTGTCCCGAACCCTTCTTATTCGGGACCCGTAAAGCCCACCATTAAGGAGTTCGTCGAGCTGCCGTTCACCTCGGATACCGGTGAGTTCAATGTCTTGGCTGCTGGTAACAACCAGGTCAACTACGGTTACCTGCCGTCATCGGATATTCAACAGAAGACGCGCATCGAGAGTACTGGGTATAGCGTGTCCCCCTGGACGGTTTTTGGATTTAACTACATCCCCATGAACTACAACAATCCAATCTACGGATCGGTGTTCCATCAGCTCTACTTCCGTGAAGCTCTTGAGCATCTGATTGATCAACCTGCATGGATTCACACGTTCCTGAATAACTATGGCGTCGCGAGCTACAGCCCAGTACCGATCGCACCGTCGAATCCCTTCGTTGATTCCTACACGAAGAAGAACCCGTACCCATACTCGCCAAGCGCAGCCAAGGATCTCTTGACGAGTCATGGCTGGAAGCTCGTGAACGGCGTGATGACCTGTGAGTCGCCAGGAACGGCACCGACGGATTGTGGTTCTGGTATCGCGGGCGGAACTGCGCTCAATAACTTGCAGTTACAGTATGCATCAGGGGTCACATCTCTTGCCCAGGAGATGGAGGCATGGTCGTCGGCGGCAAAGAGCATTGGTGTTGATATCAATCTGTCGTCGGCTCCATTCGATACTGTTATCTCTGGTGAAAGCAACTGTAGTGCAAGCCAGCCGAGTTGTAAGTGGCAGATGGTGAATTGGGGTGGCGGCTGGACCTACGGCCCGGATTTCCTGCCGACCGGTGGTGAGTTCTACTTGCCATCAGCAGGAGCAAATCCTGAAGGTTATTCCAACCCCCATGCTACGACGCTCATCGACCAGACGCATACCAGTGCCAACACCACCGCGACGTTGGCCGCTTACCAAAACTTTATGGCGAACAACCTGCCAGTGCTCTACCAACCATTCCCTGCTTCGCAAGTGTCGGCGATCTCGACCTCGTTGCACGGAGTTGCACAGAACCCCTACGGAATCCTGTTCCCTGAACAGTGGCGATTGAAGTAGCAAGTCGGCTCGAACTTTGCTGAGCGTCTAGATCGCACTTGTCCTGGTCGTATGGTTTCCGCGAGGGACTTCCATAACAGATAGCACTGAGCGCGGTGTTGAGCCGGATGTCGGTCATTCCTTGGGGGATGTTGTGTCGGCACCAGGGTCGAACATGGCGTTGATGGCGATCTTTCATCTGATGGGCGGTGCGCGCACTTGTTGGCGAGCGTGTCCGGGTGCGGTGGCAGGGAACCCGCTGCGATAGCTTGGCCGGGCAGGCTCCATGGTTGTAGTTGCATGCCTGGCAACATTGAGGTTTTCTTGTTCGGCTGGAGTCTCGATGGATCGGGTCACTGGTGGGTGCAAGCGGCGCTGAATGAGCGATTGGCCAGCCCCCCGGGCGTTGAATTGGCTGGGTCGGAGGTACTGCGTGGGTCTTCGTTGTGGGAGTTGGTGTCGGTCCTGGTCGACCTTGGGGTCGTTAGCGAGGATCTGTGAGACGGTTGCTGTCAAGTGTGGGCACGGTGGGCGAGGCCTACTATTGACAGGTACTTGCGCAGGGCCACCCCTCGGGCGAGGCGGATGAGTTCTGTCTTGTCATTGTGCGATTGCTAGCCGCCAGTGCGTCGGACGAAGTCGAAACGATACGTGCGAGCGGTGCCTGCCCAGGGTCGTCTAGTCCACCCACTACATTGAAAAGGATGACGTTGCCAACCAATTGCCTCCCCTCGGGATCGCGTCCCTCGTGAGTCAGGACAACAAGAGCCAAGCAGAGCGCCGTGGGGCCGTAATGGGTAATGATGCCCGGCTGGTGGGGATGACCTGGACGCACATGATCAACGACGGCGCGACCAACTATCTCCCTGGGGTACTCCCAGCCGTCTTGATTGACGCCCATGAACCGCTGAGTCTTGCGGGTTCACTGATCGCCGCCTTGGCAATAGGGCAGGCGTTGCAACCGTTGATCGGGTGGGTCTCGGATCGGGTAGGGGGACGATCGATTCTCATCACCGGGTTTGCGATGACGACGGTGGGTGGTGCGTTGCTTGGTGAGACCCACAGCCTCGCGATACTCATTGTGCTTCTGCTCGCCATTGGCATCGGAACCTCGCTCTTTCATCCCCAGGCGTTGGCTGCGGTTCGAAGTATTACCAACAATAGACGTGGCTTGAGGACGTCCTTCTTCTTGGTTGGTGGCGAGCTCGGTCGTGGGTTGTGGCCTACGCTGGCCAGTCTCATCGTGGTACACCTTGGCCTTGGATACCTTTGGATTATTGGGATACCCGGTGTGCTGACGATTGGCTTTCTGCTTCGGCTCGTGCCTTCGCTCACCCCCAAGAGGTCAACAACGATCGCAAAGAGTAAAACTCCCTTGTCACAACGCGTAGGGCCACTCTCGATGTTGATCGTCTACACCGGATTGCGAGCCTTCGGGATCTTCGGATTGGTTACGTTTATCCCGGTGCTCTGGCACGTGCGGGGCGAGAGTCTCGTAGCGGGGGCCTCGGTTATCACGACCATCCTTGTGGTTGGTATCGTTGGCAATCTCGGTGGTGGCCACCTCACTGACCTCTTCGGAAGGCGCGCCGTATTGGTCGGGTCTGCGATTGCTGTGGCGGTATTGATCGTTCCGATGGGTTATGTCCAGGGTTTTGGTGTTTGGATTATCGCTAGTGTCCTTGGCTGCGTCCTTTTTATGACGCTGTCCACCACGATCCTCGTTGGTCAAGATATCTACCCGGAAAATCCATCGCTAGGTTCGGGCATCGCTTTGGGGCTTTCGAATGCGATCGGGGCGGTCATCGTTTTGCTCATCGGCCTTTTCATCGGAAGAGCGGATGTTCATGTTGCCTTCATCGCGATGGGGGTGGCCAGCTTGCTCTCAGTGGCCCCAGCGTTGGCATTTCCAGCCACGTTGATGCGTCAAGATCATCATCAGGCGCATTGAGGATGATGCTCTCCAACCACCGATCCAAGTGCGGCTACCTGCTGCCAGACGGATCATGGCTCGGGTTGGGAAGCGTCGGTGCCGCCACTTTGACGTCGATGCGATAGCCCGCGCAGACTGCGAGTTCATGGTGATGGTCAAGGTTGGCGTTCTCCACCGATGAGCCCTTCGGGGTCGTCGCGATCTTGGAATCTCGCAGCGCAACAGATGGAGCCGCTTCTCAGTGCGCCTGCCGCGCTCGAACGCTCCATTTCCTTGGCGTCACCTCGCGTAGGCCGAGTCAACCCGTAGCGAGCGATGCCGGTCGCCACCTTGTCAACCATCACCCGATCCAGGAGGCACCGTGGGCCACAGGCGAAATGCCCTAGGTGCATGGGTTCGGCGATGGCGAGTGACTTTATGAGATCATCGAAAATCAGCAACACTCCGGCACCAAGATCGACTAGGAATCGGTAATCCGTTGATGGTTCTGGAGGTGGTTGAGCCAGACGGGGCCGTCATTGTAATGACTCCATGACACACCACCAGTGAGTGGCCAGGTGCTACCAAGGGGTTCTCGCCCCTACGTGTCTCGCTTGTACCCTTTGGTGGGCCTGCTACAAACCGAGTGGGTTGAGGGCCTGGATCGTCACTGGGGTAACCGTTCCTAGTGGTGACCAGTCAGGCTTACCAGCGATTAGGAGCGCTCGGATTCTAAAGTTTGCAAAGTTTGTCATTCCAAAGGCGATGCGCTTGATGAGGTTGTTCATCGATTCTGTCGCAGCCATTGGTCACAAAGGCACTGTGCCCTGTTAGCTCTATTGGGCCAGGATCTCATCGTGTTAGCTTTTCAAGGTTCGTAGCTGGACCTTGCGGAGTCGTTGGTCGTCAGTGAAGTCACTGATGAGGGCATCGAGGTGGTCTCTGGCGAGATCTGGGTCACGATAGGTGTAGAGCTCTTCCAAGGACTCCTTGGCTCTCCAAGCGGTAGCCACCTCGTTGTCTGGGTCACCTAATTCAAGCTGTTGTTATGTCTCGGCCAAGGTGGTTTCATGAATCCTTCTGAGTACTCTTTTTGACCTTGGAGATCGTGTCTTTGGCGTTTTCACCCAGATTCTTCAGCGCAGCCTTGGTTTGGTCCGTCTTTCCTTGATTCTCGAGGTTTGGATTGTTGGTAGCTTTCCCGACTGCTTCCTTGGCTTTGCCTTTTATATCTTGAGACTTGTTCGATGCTTTGTCCGCTATTCCCATTGGATCTCCTCTGACGACCCGGTGTGGGTCTGTTCGAAGTTACGACATATTATGGATAAGGTCTTAAGCAGCTTTCCCACGGCGGAGTTTTGAGTGGAACTCCATAGTGTTCGCGACTTGTGCTAGTTGACTATAGCATGGCGGTCGCACTTGGGAGTCGAGAAACAATAACCTGAATAGTTATATCTGAGCATGCTGATTTCGCGGTCTCAACCTGTAGTTCCATTCGCCGTGGAAATCATTACGTTCTATTGCTACCGTGGCGAGTTCCTCATCGGAGACCTTGATCCGCGCTGGATGGGTGTTCTCATCAAGGGTTGCCTTGATGCGCAATTCTTGGTTGGTTGTCGTGGAGCCGATCAAATTGACGACGGCTTCGCGGCTGGTCAAAGGTTGCCCTCTCGAATCGGCGGTGATGTGGAAGAACATGCGATGCTCGATCTTGTTCCACTTGGAGGTTCCTGGAGGGAAATGGCTAACTTCGATCGATAGTTGGAATTCGTCAGCCAACTTCTGCAACTCTCTGTGCCACAGTTGCACCCGGGATCCATTGCTTGGACCGCAATCGGCGGTTATGAGCAGATGGCGTGCACCCTGATAGAGAGCCTCACCCATCTCGCTCCAGCAGCGCCGAATGCTTTCAACGGCGAACTCAGCGGTGTCATCGTCGATACCAACATTGACCCATCCGGTGTTCGTTGTCAGGTCATGGGGCCCATGGGGTGCCGCCGTGCCCAGTTGGGGATCGATAAAGTCATAGGGTGTTACCTGCTCTGGCGCACTAACAGGCTGGTAATCGCTCCCAGCATTCTTGAAGTCACCGATCAGTTCCTTTTTCCTGGTATCGACTGAGATGACCGGATCCCCCGTAGCCTGGTAGTCGGCGACCGTCTTGGCGATGTGTGCGAACTGGGCATCGCGGTCCTCATGGTCTCCTCCTTCTCGGGTCTTGCGTGTCGGTTGCAGACTGAATCCCATTTGACCAAGCAGGTCACAGACCGTTCGTTGGCTGACATCGTGACCTTGGTGCTTGAGTTCTTCTGAGAGCCGGTAGGTGCTTTTGCTGGTCCAGCGCAGCGGTGACATCGGATCACCACGCGTTGTGGGCTCCACCAGTGCATCGAGTGCGCTCACCAGGCTGGCATCCTTGTCAGCCAACCTCTTGCGACCACCACCTACCGCACGTACGCGTGGCCGAGTGCCACCCTTGTCTCTCGTGCTGGGTAGAGGGGGCGACTTTAGTTCAGACAGCCCAGCGTAGATCGTCGTTCGCGACATTCCAATTGCCTTGGCAACCATACTTACACCGCCGCGCCCAAGACTGCGGGCCTCTACTGCCGCCCAAATTCGCAAGGTAGCTTCATCCAGTCGATGCGACAGCGCAAGATATTTCGCCTCTATCGTTGCTATGTCATCCATTATTCTACGATAGCAGAAATTAATGTGATGTTCAAGTTATTATTGCTTGGCTCCTTAGGCAATTGTCACATACCTTCCCCAGGAAGGTCACAGGGCTCCAGCCGTGTGGTTCTGTTCCTATTGCATGTTGGACGACGTAGAGAGAAAGTGTTTCTTCAGGATTTCATCTGCGGTAACATCTCAGATAGAAGAAGTATATGGGAGGGTCAATTGACAGAACCGAAAAGGCGGCTAGAGGTATCCACGGCAGCCCTGAGCTGGCGATTCTCTAGAAGTTCTGGACCGGGTGGTCAGCACGTCAACACCTCTGACAGCCGGGTCGAGCTCATCTGCGATCTTTCTCAAATCACGGCAGAACGTGCTGTACTAGAGCGCATAACTCAGCGTTTCGGCAACGAACTTAGAGTTGTAGTCTCTTCACAAAGATCTCAGCTTCAGAATCGGAGGATGGCCATGGAAAAACTGATCGAGCAGCTGGAGAAGGCAGCCGAGGTTCCACGTAACCGAAGGGCAACAAGGCCAACTTGGAGTTCAGTCCAAAGCCGGCTCGATAACAAACGGCATACATCATCACGCAAAGCTGCGAGACGGTCGACGTTCGAAGAATAAGAAGTCCCGATCTTGCATCGTCCATGTAGTCGCCACTCGAATGGGGGAAAACACGACGACATGCGTCTCCCAAGACGCAGGATGGTATTTGTATTGTCATCACCCCTGACTATCAGGGCGTTTACATGAGCAACCTCTTCGCAAGCTGACGCACTGGCAGGGTGTTCCCCAGGTGCTGGATTATCGGAAGACCTCCCTTTGTGGCCTCCATATGGACGAGGATGGTCGGAAACTACTCCCAAAACGGGACACACTACTCCTTAACACCAAGGAGACTGGTAGATATGGTAGACATGGAAGAGAACAAGGGGAAAGGGATAAAGGTTCGAAGAAAGTTTGACCGCGAATTCAAAAATGACGCCCTCAGGCTCGTCGAGCTGTCGAATCGATCCCTCTAGCAGGTAGCCCAGGAGTTAGACATCTTGAGAAGCGACCCTGTCCAACTGGATGTACGAGGCTCGTAAAGCCAAACGAGCAGCCAATGGCACTGGTCCTGACACGCCCAAGGAGAATCGCCGGCTTTCCCAAGGTGAAACGAGCAGCTCAGCATGGGATGCGAAATCTTACAACGATTTTCGCACCGATTGGGTCAAGAAGATGCCACGATGAGTTGATCTACCTGCTTCATTGATACGAGTGCGGCCGAATTTCCAATCTCAGTGCTCTGTAGAGTGTGTCAGGTCTCACACTCTGGTTACTACCGCATGGACAACAAGGGGCGCCAAGTCTATGAGGCGGCCTATAAGGCCCGTGAAACGCTCAAAGAACGCGTTCTAGAGGCCTTCGAGGCCAACCGGAGCATCTATGGGACACCAAGGCTCACAGAGCCGTGGGATCGACGTTTCGGTTGCCACCGTGGGCCGTCTGATGGCCGAGCTCGGTATTGCAGGGGGCAAGTGGTCGCGCCAAGACCATCGGCGACGAGGCCTGATCGCCACGCCAGAAAGAGTGTGGACCTTCCTCAAACGCAACTTCACGGTTCATGAGGTGGATGCGTTGTGGGTCAGCGACCTCACCTACGTCGGAACTAGCGGCTTTACCCAGTTGTGTTCTGATCGGCTAGAGTCGGCGAATTCGGTCGCAACAGCTTTGGTCTGCCTGCCTTCGGGTTTCGAGGAAGCTGCTGGATAAAACGCAGGTTCAGTCGATCGACAGCGAAGATTGCGAGGTCGGCGAGGCAAGTGGGCCGGAGCCCAAGGGACCTCCGGCCTCGAGGACCTTTACCACACCGGTCGGAGCGTGGGCAAGGATTGGATGAAGGGGGACGGTGGATGTGTCAGGTGTGGTCGAGGATGGAGTGAGAAAGACACCGGTAGTGCTGGCGACGGTTTGGCACTTGGCGTAGTCAAAGGGGACGGTGACTTCTATGCCAACCTTGAATATGTCGGCTTTGAGATTGCCATTAGCTATGGTGGAGAACAACTTAGCGCAGCTCGGGGCTTGGTAAGTAACACCGAGGGACCCGTCATTGGGTGCTGATTGTTGTTGCCAGGCCACCGAGAGCACCTCGCGAGCGGTAGCGATCTTCGGCCCCGTCGGCGGGCCACCACACGACGGAGTACCCCGAGTGGTGTAGACGACTGCTCTGTCGCCGCCTTGACCGTAGATCATGACTGCGGTGTAGATCGGACGGTAGGAGGTCTTGGTTGATGCGGTATCTTTCGATGGAGTCGTTGCGGGGCAGGAGGTGGTTGCACCCCATGCGATCCCCACCCATGCGCCACGGTGATCAAGGGGTGGGGAGCCTGGAGGCACCGTTGCATCCCTTAGCGTTACGCGTCCGTAACCAAAGATCGCCTGGGCGTAGGATCCTTGGACTGCCGAAGTTGCCTCGAAAAGCTTTGCGGCTTGGGACCAGATCAGCCCAAGATGCTTCGTTGTGCTACCAGCTCGAGGTGCTGAAATCTGTAACGCACCCACGGTCACGATCCTGTCGTACCGGCCACCGACGATGGCGCTCGCAGATGGCGCTGAGGCCTTGAGTGCTGAAGGTGGGTCATGTGCCGTCGTTGATGATCCGCATGCGGCTAAACCTGCGGTTGATGCACACAACATAACCCCGGGGACGAGGGCCCTCAATAACCTGTGGGTCTCAACGTGGTGAGTGACCTCTGGCGTCTTCATCGTCTGGTGCCCACTGAGGCGTACCCTCGATAACGGGATACCAAGCTGAGCCAATAGTCTTCTTGTCTGATGCCACGTTCCAGGCTGGCCTTCTTCAATGACTTTATCTCGTCTCCTCGGTGCTCAACCACTACTCCAACCACGCCATCCGAACCACGCAATAGGGAGCTCCACTGAGTGAATCTAGCGGATTGATGTGTCCGCTAGACCTCGGTAGTCTGGCGGGAAAGTGATCTGATGATGAGCGCTGCTCTCCCAGTAGTGACTTGGGGGCGCTTCGTTTTGAGAGGTCACGGGAGTGGCGAGGAGGTGTGACTTTGGGCTCACCACAAGTGCGTGGAGTGAAGTCCAACGAGGCAGTCATCAACTCGACACACTGGTGGTTGATCGCTCGGCCAGAGACAATATGAGCAAGTCCATACGACAGAATAATGGGGAACTCTACCGCACGGTGTGGTGGCGCGTTCCCCGGCTTCTTTCCTGCTGATTCGCGTTCTATGCAGATGCCCGGTAGCAGTCAGGTGCGGGTCATGTCAATGCGCGTCACGAAAAGATCTCTTTCAACGGTCCTATCGGGCTACATGTGACGGGTCATGGCGCATGGGCAGACAATTCGATGATCTCCCAGTGACTGGTCGACGAAGCCAGAGCCCAAACGTGCCCGGCAACACTTCAAGGATGCGCTTGGAGTGGGTCTTGCAACATCGTTGGTTTGCGAAGCGAAGCACGCGATCTGTTGACACCCTTGGTAGTCAAAGGCTAGTTCGCAACGAGTATGCAGTGAGGTCGACGCAGCGTTGCCCAGTAGGGGCATTTGGAATCCAAGGATCGTACGATGGTAGCTGGTATCAAGCGTGTGGCATTAGCAAGTGGTAAGGATGATCATTTCGCTTCCGACGGTGTTGGATAAGAAACGCTCCGGAAATGCCTTTGCAACCACAATTGTTGCCGCCGTACCAGTGCGGTGCGATGGCAAAGTTCGCTTGGGTTTTAGAACATTGAAGGCTTCGATAACCTTTGGGATGCTGGGTGCAAAACCAGCTTCTGAGAGATGGAATCCTTCCATGACCGCTGCGAAGGTCGATTCTCCGGTGAGGTAGGTCGCGTAGTTGAGGGTGTTGATCACACCCGAATGACCGCAACCAGTGATGTCAATGAAACCCTGGTTCTTGATGTTGATGACTATTGCTTGATCGTCGAGTACGAGAGGATCACCAATCCATTCCTGTCCGTCAAAGCGCTCATGCACTGGAGACCCGTTGAAAGGGGTTGTGCCTTGTATCTCTCCGGTGACGAGGAATGCCCCGGTGACGAGGAATACCCCGTTGAAGAGATGGCTCGGCTGAGGCTCTTCGATCACGTCAATCATGGATTCTGCGAGATAACTGCGTGATGGTGTTCGTATCGGAATCATTCCCTCATTCGTAGTGAGGCGGCGGACGTTGAAGGAGCCTGGATGAGGGACGAGGGGTAGGTTCTTACCCTTCAGTTCCTTAGCGAGACTGACGAGTCCACCGTATGGTCGAAGTAACCGTGACGCAACACGATGATGTCGATATCTCGAGGATCGAGATCGAGGAGAGATGTTGTCGACGAATCCGTCTGGCGAGATCCCTGTATCGATAAGTATGCGGTAGGAGTGGGATCCATCGTCGATGACGACCAAAGCATAGTAGCCATGTTCTACTCGGAGCGGAATTGGCGTATAGCCGTCAAGCGTCGATCCGGTAGGAACTGGATGAGTAATGTGGCGCCTTTTTATTACATCCTCGGAGGGGGCGAATACATCGCCATAGTTGTCGACCAGCGTGAACACGCGAACGCCATCAACGCTCTGGAGGGCCAGTCCCTTGTGAAGAGGTTTTTGACGGATGGATGCTTGATGCGAGGGATGTTGGTGCTCGTTAGTGTCGTCGCACATCGCGACTCCTGTCCAAAAAGCCGGCCATCCATCTCCCAGGCTGAGAATCCCAGCACCTATCTGATTGTAAGCATGATGATGCGAAGAGGTGGCGCGACTATCTCGTCGGCAAACCTCCTGTCCGATGCGCCACGGTTTCCTCAGTGACCCCCAGGCTATTTAGGTGTCCGAAAACTCCGAAATCTGCGCTTGTCGATGCCTCGAAGGTTTCCCCAATGGAATTACTCAGGAGTAGAGGCGTTATGTCCAGTGCAAGGTGCGTGGCATCGTAGCGCGACTGCCTGCCATGCAGAGGCCAGCTCGATAGCGAAAACCGAAAGGGAAGGCCATGACGACATTACCCGACACGTCCAAAACTCTTGTAAGCGAACAAGCCCACCCAACGTATTCAGCTCCTCCAGTGCCAACCCGACCGTCGCCACCCCTTGAGGTTGACCTCGTTGGTGGAGGTCGTTTCGTGCTGGCTGACTCCACTCCGAAGAATTTCACTTTGGTGGTGTTCTATCGGGGATTACACTGCCCGATCTGCCGAGGCTATCTAGCCCAACTCGACCGAGCCCTCGGCGAACTCGCTGAGCTCGGCGTCGACGTTGTGGCCGTGAGCGGCGACGATGAGGATCGCGCCAAGCGAAGCGTTGTGGAATGGGGAATTGAGCACCTGCGGGTGGGATATGGCCACAGTGTGTCGTCCATGCGTGAGTGGGGCCTGTTCGTTTCGAAGGGCATAAAGGATCCAGAGCCCGACTACTTTGGCGAACCAGGGGTCTTCCTGATCAAACCCGATGGAACCGTCTTTATGGTAGCAATCAACTCTATGCCAGCGGCCCGTCCGCGAATCGAGGATCTTGTTGGTGCAATCCGGTTCTTCGTCGAGCGCGACTACCCAGCCCGAGGAGACGCATAATGGCTGATCTCGACTTCTACTTTGACCCAGTGTGCCCGTTCGCATGGATGACCAGCAAGTGGGTTCGTATTGTTGCTAGCCAACGCAACTACCAGGTGGAATGGCGGTTTATCTCCTTGCGTATGGTGAATGCCGAGGTAGACTACAGCAGTCATTTCCCGCCCGGTTACGAACGAGGCCACACTGCGGGTCTTGAGCTGCTCCGTGTGGCAGCTGCGCTACGTTCAACACACGGCTCCGAAGCAGTTGGTCGCCTCTACGCTGCTTACGGGGCCGAGATCTTCGACTCAGAGCCTGGCCGACGGGAGGAGCTGGATCGTGACTCTGTGGCATTTGTTACACCCATCCTCGCCAAACTCGCTCTCCCTACCGACCTCGCACTCTCAGCATTGGACAGCTCATTCGACCCCGAGATACGTGCCGAAACTGACCGGGCCCTATCGCTGACCGGCAAAGACGTAGGCACTCCGATCTTGCATTTTGAACCCCCAGAAGGGACCGCTTTGTTCGGGCCGGTGATCAGTCGATTGCCTGATCCCTCCGAAGCGATAGCCCTGTGGGAGCACGTCGTTGCGCTTTCCCGTTTCGGGGGCTTCGCTGAACTAAAACGCTCACTACGCGAGACGCCACAGCTAAAGGGACTAGGCGTCGACGTGGGACAGATTGGTGCTGAGGAGGACTGGCAGCAAGGACATCGTCGAGACGCTGTCGACTCCTGATCAAAGAGCCAACGTCGCACTAGCGGAATGTTCGGGCACAACGAGAGTAGGCCAGAGCATCGACCCTCACGAGGCTCCCTAGGACAGGTTGCGAGACTGCCATGATCCTCTACAGTTGTGAGCCTTCGGAGAGACCGGAGACCATCAGCACGTGTGTTGGTATTTGCCGAGCTTCTCCTGGATAGTATCGTTCCCGGTGCT
>Ga0080006_1143089_pt1 | contig 60000 bp, 51 predicted proteins | sample RS3BMetagenome_FD_69209 | JGI IMG/M metagenome (GOLD analysis project Ga0080006, IMG submission 69209) | Ferric oxide microbial mat and aquatic microbial communities from Rainbow Spring, Yellowstone National Park, USA - RS3B (SPADES... ...
AGCAGGGAGGGGCTGGCAGCATCACCTGCAAGTCGAGTGCCAAGGTTCCGGCGGGTTGCGTCGGTGTGACGGACACCCCGGGCGCCGACTATCCCGGGCAGAACCTGGCGGTGGTCACGGTCTGGAAGACCCTGAACCTGTACGTACCCCTGTTTCCAAACATCACGGTGAGCGGCACCGCCACCGCCGCCGCTGGGAGCTGACCAAGATGTCGAGATCGAAGCTACCCCTGAGCCCTGCGGCCTCCGGCCAGCGCGGGCAGGTCATGGTCCTGTTCGCCATCAGCCTCCTGGTCCTGGTCCTGGCGGTGGGGCTGGCCATTGACGGAGGTTTCGGACTCTACGAGTACCGCCAGGCCCAGAATGCCGCGGACTTCTCCGCGGAGGCGGCGGCGAGCGCCCTCTTGCCCAACTGCGGCGGGCCGGGAGCCATCCTCACCAACAGTCAGGTGGCAAGTGCGATCGACGATCTGGTGGCCAAGAACTCGCCCTCGACAAACATCCCCAACGGGTGGAACGCCTACTACCTGAACAGCGTAGGCACGCCCCTCACCTTGGGTGTAGACCCCCGGGTATATGTCAACACCCCCGGCACCGGTTCCCCCGAGACGGGCAACGCACCGCTCGGGGCCTGCGGGGTTTACATCACCGTGAGTCCGCAATGGCCGGCCTTCATCGCTCAGATAGTCGGGTTCACCCACCTCAAGACGGCGGCCGGCGCTGCCGCGGTCAACGCGATCACCAAGGGCGTGGGCGCCCTGACCAGCATCGTGGCTCTGGGCGAACATGGGGCCCACACCATCTTCATGGGGGGCAGTGGGGTCTTCAACGTCAACGGGACCATCTTCGACAACAGCGACGGCTGGCTCAGCTCGTCTGAGAACACCTGGTCTGGCCCCGATGGGGAGGTTGACGTGATCGACGGCAAGGAGTCGGGCACCATGAACGTCGAGGGGGACCTGGAGTCCTACGTCTCCAACCCGTTCGACCATTGCTTCGCAGGCCACGAGCCGAATGCGCCCGCCCCGGCCGCCGATGGCAGCGACCCCCAGCCCCCAGACGCACCGTACAACACGGCCACCTGCTCTGCCAACAACACCACCATCCAGTACTACAACTGGACGGGCAGCGAGCACGCTCAGTTCACAAGCGACCCCCTGGGCGGAAACCCACCACCCCCCACACCCCAGGACGCGTACTGCGGGACGGCTCTGCCCAAGACCAACCCCCCCACCGGAGTGGATCCCAGTAACAGCGCCACGATCTACTACCCGGGGGTCTACACCCACCCCGTCCTGATAACGGGCAACGCCGAGTTCTACAACTGCAGCCAGACCCTGGACCCCGCAGCCGCTAGCACCGAGACCACCGATGCAAGCGCGGGCCTGTTCTTCTTCGAAAACGGTCTCGGGCTGCAGCCGGGGGCCGGCGACACCGTGAGCGGCAGCGACATACTGCTGGTCACGGAGAATCCCATCCCCGACTCCGCCGGTGGTCCTTACGCGCACAACCAGGGAGATGGGGAGCCCGCGGTCGGCAACGGCAGCGGGACCTGCGACCTGAGCCTCACCTCCACCGTGTGCAACAACTCCTACGCCTCAACCGGAGCGGGCTGTGGCAACGAGCCCGCCCCCAGCTCCGGTGGGCAGATGTCGGCCGGATACAACTGCAACCCCGACGGGCACTTCGCGAACTCCACCTCAGCCCAGGGCCTCAACGACTCGTTGGAAGTCGGCGGCCAGGGCACCATCAACCTCTCCGCTTCCACGGGCACCGGTTTCCCATGGACCGATTTCCTGACCTGGCAGCTGCAGCAGGCCCCGGCCGGCACCGTCGATGCCAGCGGCAATGCCATCGCTGAGGGCACCACCCTGACCGCCAATATCGGTCTGGATTCGGAGCTGGGCGACAGCGCCGACATCACCCTCACCGGCATCGTTTACGACAACAGCCAGCAGATGGGACAGAACCTCTCCAGCGAGCAGTACTGGGGTGGCAATGCGGGCATTCCCTTCCTTCCCGGGGGGATGCTCCTGGCTGGCTACGGGATCGCCGGGGGCACCTACGGCACCGGATTCACCTGCGGCTCGATCAGCACCGGCTACACCGGCGGCTGCAACATCACGATCAACGGCCTCGCCGTGGTGGACGAGTTTCAGACCCAGGGCTACACCACTTTGAACATCACCGGAAGCACCTATCACATCCCCGGGATCAAGGGCACCGGTGCCCTCTTGACGCAGTGAGCTGATGTCAGATCGCACTCGCGGCCAAAGCGTGGTGGAATTCGCCCTGGTGGCGCCGATATTCTTTGCCGTCCTCTTCGGGATCATCGCGGCCGGGTGGCTGTTCTTTCAAAACTCGGCGGTCTCCGACGCGGCCCAGGGAGGAGCCCGTGAGGCCTTGGTGGAAACCTCGCTGGTCCAGAAGCCGACCAGCGGCCCGTATCAGGCGGATTATTGCGAGTCCGGCAGCCCCAGGACAATCGTGGCGGCCGGGCAGCAGGCCGCCAACATCCTTCCCCTCGACCCCAATCCGCTCTGCCAGCTGCCCTCGCCAAACCCGGCTTGCCATTTCACCACGTCGCAGGCCGCCAACGGGCTCTCGCAGACACCGGTGGCGGGTGATGCGACGATCTGCGTTCTGGCCACCAGCGGCAGCATCTCCAGCTGGTCCACCCTCCAGGTCACCGTCATCTACGTGGCCCACCCGCTGGAGCCCCTGCTGGGGAGTTCGATAACCCTGCGGGCCTCGAGCATCATCAACCAGCAGGCGACCGGGTAGGAGACGGGTGCTGCGGCGAACGCCACCTGACGTGCAAGCGCTGGACCTGCCCCTGCGCAGGCTGGACCTAGCGCTCGGAGCAACCAACCCGGACAATCTCGCGGCGCTGGCACGGCCCGCCCGCTTGAGCTTGAGGAAAGTCGCTCAACTGCTCGGCGGCCTGGCGCACCGGGCCCCTCAATCCCTTTCTGCGGACCTTCGGGAGGAGTCGGGATCGCTCAACGCAGAAGCGGCGGCCATCGAAGAGATCGCGACCGCCCACGGCCGCGAGCAGCTGACGCGGGCGGTGGCGAGCTATGACAGGACGAGCGCTGCCACCAGCCGCATCACCGCCACCACGCAGCAGGCGCTGGAGATCGTCGGTCAGGGTTGACCAAGCCCGGTTGGCCCCGGCGCAGCCCGGGCCTCACCCCTGCAGCAGAGGTGGCGCCGGCGGTACCCCGGCGCCCTGGCGGTGGATCGCCCACGAACCAGAGGGCAACGTCAGTCCTGGGGCCGCGCGTCCGCGGCCGACGTGAGTGGCACCCCTCAATCCCCCCGGGCGCCCCGGGGACGAGTTCGCGGCTCAGTCATCCGAGATGGTCCTCAAGAAAGGCTATCGCCCTGGGATAGGCGTCCAGCCTGTTGACGCGCTTGACAAGTCCGTGCCCCTCATCGTGATATACCAGAAGCTGGCACGGCACCCCCCTATGCTTCAGGGCGGCCACCAATTGCTGGGCCTCCTGCAGCGGGACCCTGGGATCGTTGGCGCCGTGGATGACGAACAGGGGCGCCCGGACCTGGTCGACCCTGTTGAGCGGGGAGATGGATTCGAGAAACTCCCGGTCTCGCTCCAGGGAGCCGTATTCGCGCTCTCGCTGGGCCCGGCGATAGGGGGAGGTGTTCTCCAAAAAGGTAACCAGGGAGGATATCCCCACTATGTCAACCCCGGCCGCCCACAGCTCGGGCTGGAAGGCCAGGCCCGCCAGGACCATGTAGCCCCCGTACGAGCCACCCCAAAGAGCCACCCGCGATGGGTCCAGTCCGGCCGTGGAAACCCAGTTGCGAAGGGCAGCGAGATCGCGCACGGCGGCGGGCCGCAGGGTGACATCGTCCGCCGAGTACCAGCGCTTGCCGTAACCGGTGGATCCCCGCACATTAGGCACGAGCACGGTGAACCCAGCCTCCGCCAGGCCGTGGACCACGGGATTGAAGTTGCGCACCGCCTGAGACTCCGGGCCGCCATGGACGCAGATGACGGATGCGCCGCCGGGAGCCCCTGACGGCCGCCCTCTGCCCTCGTACACGAAACATGGGATCAGCTCCCGGTCCTCGGCTGGAATGCGCACCAGGTGGGGATCCTGAAGAGAGCGGCCGCGGAGTTGGACCGCGCTGTCCACCAGTCGGTCGCACGCGCCGGTCGTGGCATCGACCAGCAGCACGTCCCCGGGCACGGTGGGCGATGTGTATGAAATGGCGATCAGGCGCGAATCCGGCGACCAGACGGGATCGGGAACGGCTGGGGCTCCGACCCAGCCACCGTCGGGAATATCCACCGCGGTCAGCCGTGCTCCCGTCGTGGCGTCGTGGATGAAGAGGCGGGCTTCGCCATCCATGTTTACCAGCGCCAACACCCTTTGCCCGTCGGGAGACGCCCACCCGGTGACATCGTGACCCTCGTCCGCGATCAGGTCGGACCACTCGGCAAAGTCCACGTCGACACGGGCCAGGACCGTATGCTCCCTCCCCCGGTCGGTAGTCACAAAGATTCTGTCTCCGTCGGGATGCCACCTGAGGCAAATGTGCTGGGCGGGTTCCGCTGGGTCGGTCAGAGGCCGGACCGCTCCGCTGGCGGAGTCGACGACCAATAGCTGCTGCGCCATGGGCAGGGCCGTCGAACACGCCAGCATCGCCCTCAGGGAATCGGGGCTCACCGCCACCTCCTCCACCGCTCCCCCGCCGGCGTAGACGACCTTCTCGCTCCCCCGGTCGAGGTCCAGGCTTATCACGTCGAAGTCGACTGAGTTGCGCCGATTGGTTGTGTACAGCACACTCGTGGCCGTCACATCAACCAGGTTGTGGAAGAACCGGGGGTCTCTGACCAAAGGAAGGAGCTGGTCCAGTCGCAGCGGATGAGCCGGAATGGGCTCAAGGTGCAGGAGGGACAGTTGGTGGCGCTCGTCGCCTCCTTGGTCATGCTCGACCACCACCGCACGCCTACCGGGGACGTACCGTCCCGTGCACGCGCCGGGGAGGTCTGTCAGTTTTGTCTGGCCTCCGTCCGGCCCCAGTTCCACCAGTTGGCTGGTGCCGCCGGCGTCACACCCGGCCAGAACCCGGCCAGTGGGATCGACGTCGAAGGCGCGCCAGACCGGGACCTGAAGCAACCAGCTGATGTCCGTCCCGGCCAGGTCATGGTGCGACACGGGTCGAGCTTACCGGGTGTCCTCGGCCCGACGCTTCGAAGCGGCTCCTCCGCCAGCCCGCGCCTGGGCTGGGGTGGCTGTCACTTCTCACCCGCGGCGCCGAGGACCGTGAGCTGGGCCGGTAGGTTCGACGGCCCTGAAGTGGTGGGAAACCTCGGGAGCGACCATCTCGGCGACCGAAGCGGCGCTGGCCCGGAAGGGGCTGACAGTCGGCGAGTGGAAGGCCCTCGCTGGGCTCGTGCATCCGCTGCGCAGAGGACTGAGAGTCAGGCGCTCCCAGCGGATGAACACCTCTTGGCGCCAGCTGCTGAGGCCCGGCAGAATTTCTAGATCGACTCGCTGAAGCGACGACGTCACCACCGTGAACATGACCGGCCCAGCCCTCGGGTCCTGTTAGTGGCACCCGGTCCGGTGCGGGGTGCATTTGGCTTCGACGCAGCCAGCCTCCTGCTGACGGTATCCGCCATGGGAACTCTCCACCACCGCTAACATCCCGGAGCGCGTGAGCCTTCGGGCCGGCTCCGGGTCCGGTCTGAGCCCGGGTGGCGACGCCGAGATTCTGCCGTCAGCCCCGCGGCGCCAGCCTTCGGGCGACCCGCGCCAGCAGCGGTGACCGGTACTGCTCCAGCACACAGCGGGCGAACATCCAAAGACGCAGCCGCGCCGCATCGAGGTCCAGAAGATCTGCCATCCGCAGGATCAAGCCCTCCGGGTCCGAGCTGAGGCGCAGGGGGCAGTTCAGCATGTGTTGGAGAGCGTCGTACGTGGGGTCGCCGACATGCGGTTTGGGATCGATGGCGAGCCATGGCTCGCGGGATGCGGCCAAAACGTTGCCGGCGTGCAGGTCGGTGAAGAGCAGGACCGCGCCGACATCCTGGTGCGAGAGCTCTCGCCAGAGTCGAAGCCCCTCCGCGACAAGGTCGCCGCTGCCGAGGCGGCCCTGGTCCCGAGGGAGCCGCTCAAACTCTTCAGCCCAGCGGTCGCACATCTCCGCGAGGGGGCGGAAGGGGTGGCGGGGCCCGGGGTCGATCCAGATCCGCCGCAGCAAGGATGAGATGACCGGGTCCTGCTCGAGCTCGGGCAGCGCCGCAAGGGCGGTGCCGGGCAGACAGCGCTCCAGCAGGATCGCTCTGACCTCCCGAAAATCATCCGCAGCGATCAGTCGTGCCGTGGCCCGGCCGTCCCATCTGCGCAGCCCCTCGACCTCGTGCTCGGCCTCAAAGCCGGGACGGATGAGCTTTAGAACCAGCGCCTGGCCGTCGGGGCCAGCGGCCGGGGCTACCCACGCGTTGGTCCCACCGGGACAAAATGGCTGGCCCTCCCTGACTCCCCAGCGGCTGCGCGCGGCCCTGAGCGCCTCGGGAAGCTGCCCTGACCAGCTTGCCCACCCCGCGGTGACGGTCATGTAGCCCGGAAACTCCCGCACGGTGCCAGCGCTCGGCCCATCCCAGGAAGGAGCACCGCCCCCAGCCTGAGATACTCTCCCAGTCCAGTGGCCTTGGTGTGGCCACCCCGCGCGCGGCCAAAAGATCTGCCCCGGCCCTCGACCGCATCCCATCCTGAGATGCCGCCTCTAGCCGCCATCGTGACCCCTACCATGCGTCCGATGATGCTGGTTTCCCCGAGGTTGAAACAATTTGCAGCTCAACTTCAAGGAGGGCACGGGTGCGGCTGAACGCAGAGAGCCTGGCACTCACAGTGGCCACCCTGCGCTCCGCCGGCTGTGTGGCCGCCGAGGAGGAGGCGGCCGAGCTCGCGGCAGTCGCCTCCGGCCAAGATCAACTGCGCGAACTCCTCGAGCGCAGGTGCACCGGGGAGCCCCTGGCGTGGGTGCTGGGTGGAGTTGACTTCTGCGGCGAGCACGTGATCGTCAAGCCAGGTGTCTACGTCCCCCGGTGGCAGACAGAGGAGCTCGCCCGCGAGGCCGCCGTTCTCCTGCCGGAGCACGGCATGGCCGTCGACCTCTGCACCGGGTCCGGGGCTGTCGCGATGGTCCTTCGCCGACGCAGGCCCGCAGCGCGGGTGCTGGGAACCGACGTCGACGCGTCGGCGGCGGCTTGTGCCCGGGCCAACGGCGTGGAGGTGTTCGTCGGAGACCTGGACAGCGCGCTCCCGCGCGAGATTCGTGGACGCGTGGACGTGGTCACGGCGGTTGTCCCTTACGTGCCGACTTCGGAGCTTGCCTTCCTGCCTCGAGACGTCACCAATTACGAACCTGTTCGGGCCCTTGACGGTGGTCCGGAGGGTCTGCGGGTCCTCGCTCCCGCCGTCGCCGCGGCCGCCCGCCTCCTACGAGCGGGGGGTTCGCTTCTTCTCGAGGTGGGAGGAGACCAGGATCGGCAGTTGGGTCCCGCTCTCCAGCAGCACGGCTTCGGCGCCATCCGGGTGGGCCGAGACGAGGAGGGAGATCTGCGAGCCGTCTACTGCCGCATGGGCACGATGCGCTCGGGCTTATAGCGCGCGACGGCGGGTCGGGAACGGTCGCGGGGCGCCGCGGGTCCTTCATCGGAGCCGCAACCGCGTTGCCTGCGCCACCCATCCTGGAAGCCGGACTTATTGAAAGGCCGGTAGCCGCCGCGACGGTCACCGCCTCGGGGCGCGGTCTACAGCCGGGCCTGCTCTAGGGCCGCCGTTTGGCGCCATCTTGGCAGATCACACTCTGCCAGCAGCCCGCGCGGTGGACCTCCGGCGACAAGAACGGCGAGCCTGCTCGGCCCCCAGGGGTGTCGGCCGCCGAATTGCCATGGCGCGACGGTCATGAGGCGGACTGTGCGACGGCTGCTCGATCGGTCCCAAAGGCAGGGCCGTTGCTCGCGACCGCCCCCTCAGGAGACCTGGTAATACTGCGGGGTGACCTCGGAGAAAATCCCCTGAGGGACGAGCCCTTGCAGGTTACTCTTGTAGACGGTCAGCTGGTAGGGGGACGTCGGCAGCCACGCTACGGGAAGTGATCGCGCCAGGAAATTCTCATAGTTGAAGAGAGCCTGAATTTCAGCCTTGGCGGTCGGCGCGGTGTGGGTCGCTGCAATCAAAGCGTTCGCCGTAGCCGAGGAATAGTCTCCTTGGTTGCTGTTGGAGCCGGGGAGAAACAACTCGCCACCCGTGGGCAGGTAGTCAGGGTCGTACACCCACGACACGCCGGTGTTGGCCTCGGTCGCCAGCTGCCAATCCGAGCACGGCGACGCGGATGTGCATCCTGCCGAGACCACGCCGGTCACCTCGTTGACCGGCTCCTCACGCAGCTGAATGTCAATGCCGGCGTCCTTCTGCATGGTGGACTTCATCACGGCCATCTCGTTGTCTAGGGATGGGCTTCCGCTGGGGTAGAGCAGTTGAATCATGAGCGGCGTATGGGCTTTGATGCCCGCACCACACTGCCCCTCAGCAGTGCCGGCCCTGGCACAGAAGCTGGTTCCGCCCAACTCGACAGTCCAGCCATTGGATCGCAGCAGCGCCGCCGCACGGCTGGGGCTGAAGGGGTAGACCAGTCCCTTGGCCTCCAGCGAGCTCTCATCTGCGTTGTCGGGCGGATACCCCGGTACGGGCCCATTGGTGATTGTTCCCACGCCGGCATTGAAGTCCTTGATGTACTCCGGCTGATTGATCAAGGACTGCAGGGCCTGGCGGAAGTAGAGTTGCTTGAAAATCGGCCCCATCGTAGGATTCGTGAAGTTGAAGTCCAAGGCGTTGAAGGCCGAGGTGTACCAGGGGCTGTAGGAGTAGCCTTCGGTCCTTTCCAACGACCTCAATTGAGATCCCAGGTCCTGGCTCGGGATGTAGCCTATCGTTACGGAGCCACTGTGCACGGCGTCGAATTCTGCTGCCGCGCTGGTGTAGGGGAGCTCTTCGAAGGCCGAGATCTTTGGCTTCGGTGAGCCGGAATAGTCTGGGTTTGGCACCAACTTCACGAAGCCGCTGGTGGTGAACTGGGAGAGTTCGAACGGGCCGTCAACGACCTTCCAAAGCGGGTTGCTCTGGTAGGTCTCGGTTGCCTGTGACTGGCTGTTGAGAAACTGGGCAACTCCAAGGGCTCCGCTCGAGCCGGTGCCGGGATTCTGGGGAACATATTGGGCGGGGCTGGTGCCGGCCAGCGGCACCCTGACTTCGGCGCCGGCGTCAAAGTCACCGTTGGGCGAGGTGCTGGACAGCCGGTCCCAGGAGACGGCGGGAATTGGGTAGACCTGACTGAGCTCGTTGTAGAGGAACCACGTCGGGTTGTAGGCCGCGTTCAACTTGAAGGACACGGTGTAGGTCCCGGTCTGGCGGTAGGACACCACATTCTCCGGGAACCCCCCTGGCACTGAGGCTCCCCACCCTGGACCGGGGGCACTGTTGGAGCCAACCGCGGGTGCCCCGGGATCCGTGGCAGCCGACAGCAGGTTCATCCAGAAGATGACATCACGCGCGGTGATGGGGCTACCGTTCGACCAACGCCAACGTTTGAGAGTGACCGTCACCAGCGTGTTGCCGTCACTGAAGACGGGGGGCTCCGCAACACTCAAGGATCGGTTGAAGACGGGCTTGCCGGCGTCCCCAAAGGAGTACAGGGGAAGGTACAGCAGAGGGCTGAACTGCCCATTGGCGAAGGTGAAGTAGGCGCCGCTCTCAAGCGGAAATATGTAGTTGGGAGGAGCGCTCGGTTGCTCCGCAAAGGTGACGACTCGGCTGCTGGCATGGGCGCTTGGGGCGTTCGCGCTGGCACATCCGGTCACAACCAGTGCGGCCATGGCGGCTAGCGCCAGCGGCAATGGGCGAGACCATTTGGCGAAATGGAACAATTTCGGGGTACTCCTGACAAGAGATGCGGAGCAGCCGCGCTTCCCGGCGAGCCCGGCTGCTCTACGGCAACCAATTTGGCCGTCCGCAGAGGGATGCCGTAGATGGTAACAAACTGAAAAGACGCCAGTAAAGCTGGAGTAGTGCCTTCCAGAAAATCTCTCAGCTCAGGATTGCCCTTCGATGAGGCAACCCGCGCCATCATTCGCTTATCGGTGGCTCGGTTGGTCGGCGCTCCCCGGCGCCTCCTGCGGCGAGAACCTGTGCCGGGATGCCGACACCGGGCCTGAGCTCTGCGATCCGCAGCTGCGCTTGGCTGAACCCGAGCCCACGCGTGTCGCCTCAAAGCGGAGCCTGCTGATCCCCGGCTTGGGCAAGAGACTCGCCCACTCGGGGCTCATCCACCAGGGCCCGCGGCAGCGCGAACCGCGGGAGCGAACCCAAGGCAGCGCACGGTCCACCCCGGCGCCAGCCTGCCCGCGGCGGGGCGCGCCTGCGCAAAGCAGGAATTGGCGTCGGGCGTCAGGGACCAACTTCGGGCTGCCCGCCTGGGTGGCGGATGCTGGGAGCAGCTCTCCCCTAACCGCCTTGCCCGCAGGGCGCAAGAGAGCCGCGAGCGGGCCGCCCGAGCCCCCGGGCGGGTAACCGTCAGACTTCGACGGGCTCCACCGCGGGCGCGGGGGCGGGGGCGGCCTGTGGGTGGCCGCCCACACCTCGGCGCAGGGGCACCTCCTTCAACACCCAGGTGGCGGCGAATCCCAGGACCCCAAATGGGACCGCCCAGAGGAAGACGGGATGCAAGGATGCGGTCACCGCCTGCACGTAGCCCTGATGGACGAGGGGCGGAAGTTTGGCCAGGGCCGCCGGACTCGCTCCGGCAGCTCCGCTGAATCCAGATGGCAGCCGTACTCCCCGCAGGTAGTGGGCCAGGTTACCGGTCAGAACGTTGGCGAATATGGCCCCGAATATGGCGGTCCCGAACGAGCCTCCGATCGACCTGAAGAAGGTGGCGCCCGAGGTCGCAACCCCAAGCTCGCTGTAGGGCACCGCATTCTGCACCGCGATCACCAGCACCTGCATCACCCCTCCCAGGCCGAGCCCGAGCACCACCATGAACAAGGAGATGGTGAGCATGCTGGTGTGCACCGCAAGTTGGGAGAAGAGAAGAAGTCCCACGGTCATCACCGCCGTGCCCAGGATCGGGAAGATCTTGTAACGACCCCAGCGGCTGATGAGGATTCCCGACCCGATTGACGTGACCAGCAGACCGGCCATCAGCGGCAGGAGCTCCAATCCGGAGACCGTCGGACTAGCCCCCTTGACTATCTGCAAGTAGGTGGGCAGATAGGTGATGGCGCCGAACATCGCGAACCCCACGATGAACCCGATCGCGCTGGACGCGCTGAAGACTCGGTTGCGGAACATGTGCAGGGGCAGGATCGGCTCCTCGGCACGCCGCTCCACCACCACGAAGATCCCCAGCAGCACGACCCCCAACACCCCCATGATCACAATCGGAGCCGAGCCCCAGGAGTAGGTGGTGCCCCCGAGCGTGGTGAGCAGGACGAGGCAGGTCACGCCCCCTGCCAGCACCACGGCGCCGATGTAGTCGATCACATGCTGCACTCTGCGCAGGGCGCTGGGCAGAGCCCAGGCGGTGACCGCCAACGCGATCAGGCCGATGGGGACGTTGATGTAAAAGATCCAGTGCCACGAGAGGTTCTGCACGAAGAATCCACCCAGCAAGGGGCCCGCCACGCTGGAGAGTCCGAAAACCGCACCAAAGATGCCCTGATACTTGCCCCTGTCTCGGGGCGGCACCACGTCACCGATGATCGCCTGGGATCCCACGATCAGGCCCCCGGCTCCCAGTCCCTGCAGGGACCTGAACCCAATCAGCATGATCATGGAGGAGCTCAGGCCGGATAGGGCCGACCCGATCAGGAAGATCACGATGGCAGCCTGGAAGAAGGTCTTGCGACCGTACATGTCGCCGAGCTTGCCCCACAGCGGAGTGGAGACGGTGGAAACCAGCAGATACCCCGTCACCACCCAGGAGAGATGCGAGAGGCCGTGAAGATCTCCGGCTATGGTGGGCAGCGCCGTGGCCACGATCGTCTGATCCAGGGCGGCCAGCAGCATTCCCAGCATCAGGGCGCCGATGATGAGCAGCACCCGCCGATGGCTGGGGGCCAGACTCCCACTCGGCGCCTGCTGTTCCAGCGCCGCTACACCCACATTCGATTCCCTGCTCACCTATTCCTCCAGACTGTCCGGCCCAGCGCCCGGACGAACTCCCCACAGCCAGGGCCGGCCATGACCGCGTGACCCTTCCGCCTCATCGCAGAGCCCGTGATCGCACGATCTCGTGGCGCAGACGTCAGACTCGGAATCACGATGCGCCCGCCTGGGCCAGCGGCTGGCGCTCTGTTGTGGTCGAACTCGCAGCGGCCCCGCGTCCTGCTCCCGCCTCATGCCCGGGCCGTCCCGGCTGCGGCAAACCCGCCGCCAGGTGACCGAACGCCTCGCCGATGAGGTCAGGCAGGGAGCGCTTCGCCTCATCACTCCGCCACTGGCCGACCGCAGCGCGAAGGGCGCCGATCGAGGCCTCTACAACGACCGTCGGATAGAGGTCGGAGTCCGGGTCGACCCCGACCCGGGCAGCAACCCCCTCGACCAATGCCCGTTCATAGGTCGCGAACGATGCCAGAAACCGAGGCAGCAGCGCCGGCGATCCCTTGACTATCGCCAAGCGAAGGCTCCAATCCTCGCTGCGCTCCGCGATCCCCGTCCCAAGTTCGCTGAGAACCGCCTCCAGAGCCGCCAGGGGTGGTTCCTCGGCTGGCCGGGCAGCCAGCGACTCGCGCAGTAGATCGGCCTTCTCCGGGTCCATTCCTACGATCGCGTCCTCCTTGGACGGGAAGTAGTTGAAGAAGGTTCGGACGGAGACGTCAGCCTCCTCGGCGATGTCCTCAACCGTGACCTGGTGAAGTCCCCGCTCCGCCACCAGGCGCAGGGCGGCCGACCGCAGAGCGATGTGGGTCGCAACCTTCTTGCGCTCTCGTCTGCCCCCGGTTCCAATGCCCATGTGCCCCACCATAGCAGATAGGTGCGCGTCATGCAAGTTTGCAACATGTGCAGCTACGAATCGAAAGCCGTGTACTTGCTGCCAAGCTGGGCAGGGGTCGTGTGCTGTGCACAGCGCGCACGACACAGCCATAGAAACAGGTGCTCGTTATGGCTGATGGGGTACCCCGGTGCAAATCAGTGACCGAGCGCGCCAGCAGCACATCCACGCCCGCACCGCCCAGAGGCCGGCAATCCGCCGGGCCCCCTCGCCGTCTACCCACATGGGCCATCCTGCTTCAGAAGTCTTAATTGCAGACCAGCGAGCGGGCGCCGCACGCCGGGGTCTCGTCGCACGACCAGCAGCGCTCTGAGCTCGACCGAGAGCTCGGCCGGAGGGTCGCATCGAGTGCGGGCGCGACCTGGTCATGGACATGACCAGGGTGCCGGCCAGCCTCTGCGCCCGGCTGGGCCGAGGCTCCGTGAAGGCTTCCCAGATGGCGAGGTGGGCCGGGCGTTCCGTTTCGCCCCGGATCCCAACTGTCGGCAGATGAGCACACCGGCCCGCCGCTCCGAACTCGCCAACCACGTCTGCAACAAGGGGGCGGAACGGGAGAAGGCTGCCCTGCGCGCCCGCCCGGTGACACCTTCGCTCCCGTGGCCTCGGCGATCACCCTGCACAACGATTGGCGTGTCCTTCCAACTCGGACTGGCGATGAGCGGCATCCCTGGCGGTCTCAGCGACCAACTCCGCTGCCCAAAACCGATCCTCTTGCGCCCGGACCGCGCCCGGGTCAGGCTCCTCCAGGGGTTGCGCCGCGGACTGCTTTCGGGCGCCGCTCAGCGGGTGGGCAGCCGCCGCCAAACCGCCCCTCGGGTGGCCTGCGGGACGGCCTCAAGGCCGCAGCTCGCAGCCCCGCACCACCATCTCCTCCGGCGGTTTCCCGCTCCGGCAAGCCCCTCATCACCCCCGGCGGATGGCCGTCCACCGCTGCGGATTCAGCGCGCCTCCGACCACCTGCAGACGGTCCTCCACATGGCTCCACCCCGCCCGGGCGAACGCAGCCCGACCCTGCTTCCCAACCCGGACCGGCCGACCCTGGGCACCGGTCCTCGCTCCCCACCTCCCGTCGCCTGGCGGCTCGGCTGTTTGATTCGGGTCAGAGTGACAGGTCGTCGTACACAGATCCGTGGCCCCGTCGTTGCCTGTGGGGCTCATCAGGGTGCACCATCTCGGCAACTCTCTGTGGTCTGGTGCCAGGCCCGGACATGCGCCAGTCCGGGCGCTTACTGCCACGTCTTCCCGCAGGGGTGCTGGCCGGCCGCGCCGCCACAGAACGTGCGCCACGAGCCTGGGGCCGCGACCTCGGCGGCCGTCTCGCCGAGGGCCCCGTAGGGTTGAGGGCCCGTTGGAACCCCATAAAGCCCGCTCTGGCAGATCTCGGGGCACGCTCCCTGAACTCCGCAAACGCCCATCGGAGGCTCCGACCAAGGGTGTCGCGGTACAGCGCGAGGAACAACAAGATGGCTGTCAGGAGCACGATCCCTGCCCAACCAACAAGGGTGTTCCGCAGCCGCGCCGCCGACGCCACGGCTCGGCTGGCTGCGACCGCTCTGGCGTGGGCGACCTGGTAGGCGATCTCCTGGGCGTGGAGTTTGGGAATCTGCGGAGCAAACGCGAGAATGCCGTTGGCCACTCCCTGGGCCAGGGCCTCCCGGAAATTCGGCTCCGCGAGCAGGACCGAGTCCTTTTGATTGCTCATGAAGCCGGACTCTATGGTCAGGGTGGGCATGGTTACGTGCACCCAGAGACGGGGAAGTGGCTGGACTCCCCGGTTGCCCATCCCATAAGGAGCAATCTGCTTACCCATGGCCGCGTCGACCGCGTTCGCGAACGCGGTGTCCGAGGGGTGCGGGGTGAAGACGGTGACCCCTTCCAGACTGGGAGTCGTCCAGTCGTTCACCCACAAACTCACGAAGACGTTGGCATGGTTCTTCTCCGCGACCGCCTCGGCCTGAGGGATGCTCACGAAGACATCGCGGGTACGGCTCATCACAACCTTGACCCCTTGGGCCTGCAGCAGCCGGCGCAGGTCCAAGCCGACACTGAGGGTGACGTTCTTCTCCTCAAGGCCGTTGTAGGGCGAAATGGCACCTGGGTCGTAGCCGCCATGGCCCGGGTCGATGGCCACCACGTAAGGCTTGGGAGCAACCGCCGGCACCACCTTGGTCGGGGCGTGCTGCGAGGCCAATACCGTCCCGGGAAGGAATGCGACCAAGAGGCCGATCCCGAAGGCCAGGGCGACGACGTGTGGAAGACGAATTGGCCCGCTGCGCATGGCGCTGTTGGCAGTATATGCCTCGGGGGGCGTCGGTGCTGTGATCCCCAGGCGACCCAGGGGCCCGCCTCGAGCCCCGGCCCCAGAAGCGGCGTGGCGGCGGGCGGCCATGGCCACTCGTTGAAGCCCCAGCCGATGGAGCTGATGGGGAGACCCCACTTGAGTGAAGGTGATGGCGCGGCGAAGGGCCGGGGTCGATCCCCACTGTGACCACCCATCGCCGACGCCGTATGCGGGCTGGGCCCTGGCGTCGGGAACCGCTTGAGTGGCTGGATGCGCCGGCCGGGCCGGACCGGTCTTCGGGCCCCCGAAACTGCGCCATCTGCTCCGCGCGGTGTCGGGCGACCCTTTGCTGAGGGCGCCGGAAGATCGATGCTGGTGGGTGGTGACATCTTCTCCAACCTGGAGACGTTGCGCGCCGTCGCGGCGACCCCCGCTCCCACAACCTCTCTGGGCCTGATCGGCCCCTGCAATTCCAGTACAACTGCCCCCGGGAGCCAGGGTGCGGGTCCCTGGTCCTTGACGGTGATTCCACCCTCCCCCCGCGCCAATGCAGCCTCCCGACGCACCTCTGCTCGCGGATTCAGGGCAAACTTCTCGGGAGTTTCGGCCCATCTCGCGGTGGTGCCGAGCCATCGCCGCCCGACGGGCTCCGCAACTCCGAGACGGACCCCAGGAAGCGTGACAAGAGCCCCAAATCCCTGGCGTCTGGTGGGGTCAGAACAGGGCCAGCGAGGCTGGCGGCAGGCGCGCTCCCGGGAATCCGATGAGGGGATGGCAAGCGTGCGAACTGCCAGGTGAATCGGGCGAGCCGACTAGCCCGTAACGCCAGCCGCCGTTCCTCAGCCGAGCAGCTCTGAGGCCAGCGCCTCCCAGGCGGGAATTGGGACCTCGAAGGGATCCTCGGAGATCACTTGGATAGCGACGTGATCCGCTCCCATCTCGATATGCTGCCGCACCCTCTTGGCGATCTCCTCCGGCCCACCCCAGGCGACGACGCTGTCGACCAGGCGGTCGTTGCCGCCATCCGCCATCTCCGCCTCGGTGAAGCCGAGCCGTTGCAGATTGTGGCGGTAGTTGGGCAGCTTGAGGTAGGCCGTGGTGTGTCGCCGAGCGACCATCCTGGCTTTGTCAGGGAGCCGCTCGAGCACCACAGCCTGCTCCGGACACAGCAGCTTACCCTCCCCCAGCCTGGCTCTCGCCAGTGCGGTGTGAGCGACGGGCACGAAGTAGGGATGGGCCCCATCCGCCTGCTCAGCGGCGAGATCCAACATGCGAGGACCGAGTGCAGCCAGCACCGTCGTGGGATCAACAGACGGGCGGGGCGCATCGTACTGTGCCTCCCTCATCGCCGCCAGATATGCCTTCATCGCACTGTATGGCCGGTCGTACAGATGGCCCCGCGGGTTGACCAATGGGACGTGGCTGACTCCCAGGCCCAGGAGGAAGCGCTCCGGGTAGGCCTCCGCCAAGGTCAGCTGGCCCGCACGCATCGCCTGGGCGTCTCGGGCCCAGATGCTGGCGATCCCCGTCGCCACCACCAACCTCTCAGTCGCGGCCAACAACAGCGAGGAGTTCGCGAACGCCTCGCGGCGAAAGCTCTCACCCACCCACAGGGCACCGAAGCCCAGCTGCTCCATCCGCCGAGCGGCCGCTCGGGCGACCGCAGCGGGCTGGCGATCGAGGGCCGACGTCCATATGCCATAGCGACCCAACTCCATATCTAGAGCCTATACGGTCGGATGGGCTGGCATTGCTCCTGATTGGGCACCCTGCGGGCTGCACCCCGGCGTGCGTCGGAGGGCGAGCTCGTTTCGAACCGGAGTTGGGGACCCAGCGCCCTGGATCCGGGAATCAGCCCAGATGGGAATGTGCCGCTCCACCAGGGACGTCTGCGGCCGCTGCGCCGCCGCGGGCCTGATGGTGCGGCGGGAGCCGCGGGCGCTCCCTGCGGTCACTCTTGCGAAAGTGGCTCGCCCTTATCCAGGTTGGGTTGATCGCGCCGCCAGTACGCCTTGACCGACATCCGTTCTCGGGAATGGCCGCGGGCGACCAGAAGATCCCGAATGGTGATCACCGTTCGGGCCTCGCCTGCCAGGTAAATTCGGCCGATGCCATCCGGGAGGTGCAGGGACTCCACGGCCCGGATCAGGAGGTGATCCTCACCGGGCGGCAGGCCGCGGCGGTGAATCCACTCGAGGTGTCCGGCGATGGAGGGCGGCGCTTCAATCTGGTCCTCCGGATAGCCCACCTCCAGGAGCGCGGCGGCGGTCTGGCCCACGGGCAGGGCCTCCGCCATGTTGAAGATGCCTGGCATGGCGGTCTCATCGCCCACGAACAAATGCCAGTCGGCCAGGGGATCGAGGGTGATCTTGCCGCGGGGGGCGACCACCTGTTCCAGGTTGTCTCCCCTGGATACCGAGGTGGCCCAGCGCGCGCCGGGACCGCCACCGTGCAGCACCACCTCGATGTCCAGGGTGAGGTGGGACGGGTCATACCGGCGGATTGAGTAGCGGCGGTTGACCAGGCGGTCCTCCAGGGGAACCTTGATCATCAGATCCTGACCCGGGCGGTAGTCAAAGCCCTCCAGGGATTCCCCGTGCAGCTGGACCCGGCGCATCGACCGGGTCAGGTCCTGAACCCGGGACACGACCAGGTCCAACCTCTGCTGTTCCGGCATCGCCGCGACTCGGACGATCGGTTGCGAATTCTGGGTCAACACCAACTCCGCCAGCGCTGCATGGCTGGACACATGCCGGGGCGACCGGCAGCTTTCAGTATGCGAGATGCGGGACCAGTCGCCCGCAGGTCCGGCGGGGCGGCTGGAGAAGCTGAGATGGATCAATCTGCGGGCGGCTGCACCGAGCCAGCGCGGCCGCTTCGTGGAACTCCGAACTCCTGATCGCCCCGGGCGGCGCTCCGGGCCAGGGGGAGCCGAGCCGCCAGCAGGACCAGGATCAACCCGCCGACCAGCCCCAGCAGGGATCTGCCGGGTCGGGCCAGGCCGGTCGCGACCAGCAGAGCGGTCGCGGCGGTCGCGGCGGCCGGCGCGTGATGGGACCGGAGAAGCTCCAGGGCCATCAAGGTTGCGGCCACAGCGGCAGCGGCGGCCCCTGCCTGAGCCAGCGGCAGTCTCCCTTGGCCAGCGGCGACCGGCGCGCTCCAGAGGCCGCATGCGAAGAGCGCTCCCAGACCAGCGGCCAACGCCACCGCGTGGCCCAGAACGGCGTCCCGCAGACGGAGCGCCTCCTGCCCGGGGTGGGCAACGAACGCACGGTCCGTGGGGCCCAGGGTGCTGGTCAGCAGCGGCCAAGCCGTGAAACTAGCCCTCACATTGACCCCGGCCACGATGACGCCCCCGGGCACGCGTAGCGGAGACGCACCATGAGGCGGACGGGCAGCGGCAGGGGATGCGGGTGCGCTGCCGAGCGCCCTGCGGGGGCTCGGCAGCCGGAGGCGGGTGGCGCTTCACTCGCGCTGGGGCGGAATGGGTTCCGACGCGTTTCGGCACCTCGGCTCTGTGGTTGGGCAGCACCCTCGCTTGGGAGCTGGATCTCCTGCGCTTGACAACGCCGGGGCGGCCCGGAAGTTGCTCCTCGCCGGTCCCATTTGGGCCCCTGGTTTGCCGGAGCAGGGTCGCGCGGGACCCTGCAGCGCGGATGCCTCAGCCGGCGCGCCCCTGAGCCGCGAATTGCTGGAACGCCTCCCAGGCTCTTGGACCGTAGACGGTCGCGGGGCCCCCATCCAAGAGGAGGGTGACTCCGATCATCTCCGCCACCTCTTCCGGAGTCGCACCTCGGCGCGCCGCTCCTCTGGCGTGAGCCGCGATGCACCCGTCGCAGCGCTTGACGATGGCGACTGCGAGCGCGATCAGCTCCTTGGTCTTGGCGGGGAGCTCCCCATCCTTGATGACGGCGTGGTGCATTCCCGCGTATGCGGACCACACATCGGGGATCATGCGGCGCAGCTCCGCCACGGGCTGGCTCAGATCGCTGAGCACCTCCTGATGATCGATCTTGCTCATACCCGGCTCTCCCTGGATGGCCCCGTAGAACACCCATTGGTCCCGGACGGCGCTGGTGCCACAATAGGCCGATGTGCTATGCAGACGATGCGCGGCCCCCGTTCCCCCCGGTCCGAGGCGGAGCCTCCGACGGGAGACAGCTGGTGCTCACCTCCGCCGATGGAACTCATTTCGCCGCCTACGCCGCCTCCCCTGATTCGCCAAACGGGGCTGGGGTGGTGATCCTGCCGGATGTGCGCGGCCTGCACCACTTCTATGAGGAGCTCGCTCTGCGGTTCGCCGAGACCGGAGCCGCGGCGGTCGCCATCGACTATTTCGGCAGAACCGCCGGCCTGGAGCCCCGAGACGACACCTTCGAGTTCCGGCCGCACGTCGATCGCACCACTCCTGAGCAGATCGCGGCGGACACCAGGGCTGCCGTCGAATGGCTGAGGTCGCCGGAGGGAGGCGGCTGCTCCAGCGTGTTCACGGTGGGGTTCTGCTTCGGGGGCAGCAACTCCTGGAATCAGGGGGCATCCGATCTGAACCTGGCCGGCTGCATCGGCTTCTACGGCCAACCCCAGCGCACCGAGGCCTATCTGGACCGCATCAGGAGCCCACTTCTGATCCTCATCGCGGGCGCCGACTTCACCCCCGCCGAGGCCTACGCCAAGTTCTCAGCCGAGCTCGACGCGGCCGGGGTCGAGCACGAGGAACACACCTACCCCGGCGCCCCGCACAGCTTCTTCGACCGCACCTTCGAGGAGCACGAGGATGCCTGCGCTGACGCCTGGCGAAGGATGCTGGACTTCATCGATCGACATCGGTCGGGGGCCGGACGCCAGCAGTCCTGACCGGCCCCGACGCGGGGCGGAAGGCACCGTCACTCAGGATCGGGACGCAGGTGGAGACGTTGAGGGCGCAGGCCCACTCCAATTCGTCGGGATACCCCCTGCGTCGCTGCTCGCGGGCGGAGACGCTCTCGAAGAGGGCCCTGCGCAGCCCGCGGCTCCGCGCGTCCCGGTAGGCACAGGCGGCTGCACGCGCCTCGGGCGACCGTCGCCGGCCTCTCAGGCCATCGATGATCGCTCCAGCCCCGACATGATCCTCCAGGGCGGGGTCAAGGCTCTGGTCGGGCCATCTCTCGCCCGCCGCGATCACGGATATGTTCCGGCCCGCCCGGCGGGCGTAGCGGGCCACCGCGGCCGCATTGCGCAGGCTGCCGGCGATCACGACCGCCCCACTCTGGGAGACGGTCTGGGAGATGGCGGATCCGTTGGGCGATGGCAGCACTATCGCCGCCCCTCGGGGAAGATGGCTGAGGGTGGCGGGCGAGAGCGAGTACGGGTTGGTGGCGTCAACCCGGGAGCGGGACACCGCCAGTTCCGACCCCAGGCTGCGCGCCAGATCCCCCGCTGCCAGGTCATCCCAGCGGTGCGGATAGACAGCGCAGCCGCGGTCGACGGCGACCGCCACCGCGGTCGTGAAGGTGATGACGTCCACGACCACCACCACATCGGAGCCGGGAGTCAGGATGGCGGCCCCTGCTTCTCCCCAGCCGAAGCGGACGGTGAATGGGGCTGTCTGGGCGGCCGCGACCCGCTCCTGACCGAACCGAGGGACTGGGGACGAGCCCCTGCTAGCGTTTGGCATACTCGCCTAGCTTGGGGCATGGCGTCCCTCTGCGCGCAAGCCGGGCGGGGAGAGAAGGGCACCCCCGGCCAGGGAGGCCTGGGCCAAGCTCCGGCGGGAACCCGCCGGCGGAGCGGACTATAGTGAAGGTAGGTCCTCGACGGACCGCAGCTAAAGCAAGGTTGGGTCCAAACTTGGCGCTTCCCTCGACTCTGGGCGAACTTCGCGGTAGCGAGTATCGGATGCGCTCCGTGCGGGAGGAGTTGCGCGACAACCTGGCCAATGCGCTGCGCTCCTCGGAATCTTTGTTTGCCGGCCTGATCGGCTACGAGGACACGGTGATCCCGCAGATCGAGAATGCGCTGCTGGCAGGGCAGGACATCATCTTCCTGGGCGAGCGGGGTCAGGCCAAGTCGCGCCTCATCAGAGCGTTGACGACCCTCCTGGACGATGCCATCCCGGTGGTTGCTGGCAGCGAGATCAACGATCACCCGTACTCCCCCATCAGCCGCTTCGCCCGGGACCTGGTGGCGGAGAGGGGCGACGCGACTCCCATCGAGTGGGTGCCGCGGGCCAGGCGCTTCGCGGAGAAGCTGGCGACGCCCGACACCTCCATCGCCGACCTGATAGGCGAGGTGGACCCGATCCGGATCGCCGAGGGCCGTTACCTGGCGGACGAGATGACGATCCACTACGGGCTGCTGCCGCGGGTCAATCGCGGCATCTTCGCGATCAATGAGCTCCCCGACCTGGCGGAGCGGATCCAGGTCGGACTCCTCAACGTGATGGAGGAGCGCGACATCCAGATCCGGGGGTTCCAGGTGAGGCTGGACCTGGATGTCATGGTGGTGGCAACCGCCAACCCCGAGGACTACACCAACCGCGGCCGCATCATCACCCCTCTCAAGGACCGGTTCGGGGCCCAGATCCGCACCCACTACCCGCGCACGGGCGAGCAGGAGGCGGTGATCATGGAGCAGGAGAGGGCCAACTTCGACGGCCTGGGGGTGTCCCTGCACGTGCCCTCGTACATGCGCGAGCTGATCGCGGAGATCTCTCAACAGGCGAGGCGCACCGCGCAGGTGAATCAGCGCTCGGGAGTCTCCGTGCGGCTCTCGATAGCCAACTACGAGAGCCTCTGCGCCAATGCCGTGCGCCGGGCGATTCTCCTGCAGGAGCCGGAGGCGGTTCCCCGACTGAGCGACCTGGCGGCGATGACCGCCTCCACCGCGGGCAAGCTCGAGCTTGAGACCTGGGAGGAGGGAGAGGACCAGGTGGTGCTGCAGAAGCTGGTCCGGACGGCGGTGGGCAACGTCTTCCGGCGGCATTTCTCGGTCCCTGAGTTCGCCCCTCTGGTTGCCCGTTTCGAGCAGGGGATGAGCGCCGAGACCGGGGAGATGGTGCCGACTGCGAAGTACGAGGCCCTGGCTGCGGAGCTGACCGAGACCAAGCGCATCCTGGCCGACCTGGACGAGCCCAACCGCCCAGGCTCGCTGGCGGCGGCGCTGGAGCTGGTCCTCGAGGGGCTTCACCTGGCCAAGCGCCTGAACAAGACCGTGGTCGACGGCGCGACCATCTACAACAGCTGAGGACCCGGGATGGCACCCGTGGCACAGCGCTACAGCCGCTGGGACGGCAGCCAACAGGAGGCGCTTCCCGACGCCGATGAGGTTTTCTCGCGGCTGGCCGAGGACGTCTTTCACGGCTGGGACCTCGACTCAGCTCTGCACCGGCTGTTGAGTCAGGGCTTCAAGGACAGCCAGGGTCGGCGCCTGCCCGGCCTGGATCGCATGCTGGCTGACCTGCGGCGGCAACGCCAGCAGCGCCTGGAGCGGCACAACGTGAGCCACCTGTTCGAAGGGTTGGAGGAGCGGCTCGACCACATCCTCGCCCGCGAGCGGACCTCCCTGCAGGAGCGCTTGGAACAGGCCGCCGGCCGGGACTCGCAGGGGCTGGTGGGGCCCATGGTGAAGGGTCGATTGAGCCAGTTGGAGGCGCTTCCGGCCGAGCCGGCTTCGGCCATACAGCAGCTTCAGAACTACGAGTTCCTGGACCAGCGGGCAGCCCAGGAGTTCCGCCAGCTGTTGGAGGAGCTGAGGCGGGATCTGGTGGAGTCCCACTTCCGGGAGATGGGCAAGAACCTCCAGCAGATGGGCCCCGGACAGATGGGGGCGGTCAAGGAGATGGTCCAGGACCTGAACCGGATGTTGGAGCGTCAGCTGGCGGGCGAGGAACCTCACTACCAGGATTTCATGGACAAGTGGGGATCTCTGTGGCCCGACCAGCCCGACAGCCTGGAGAAGTTCATAGAGCAGCTTCAGGACCGAATGGCCGAGATGGACTCCCTGATGAGATCCCTGTCCCCGGAGGCGCGACGTGAGCTGGAGGACATCTTTCAGGCGGCCCTGGGAGATGAGCAGATGCAGGAGGCGCTGGACCAGCTCGGCCGTCTGCTGGGCCGCCTGCCCCAGCTGGGGAAATCCAGCAGCGCCTATTCATTCTCCGGCGGAGAGGATCTCGACTTCCCAGAGGCGCTGGAGATGATGGGCGCCCTGGGCCGGCTGGATGATGCCGAGCGGGGTTTGCGTCAGGCGTATCGCGGGGAAGCGGTGTCCCCGGAGCTGCAGGAGCTTCTGACGGAGTTCCTCGGTCCCGAGGCGGCTCAAAGCGCGGCTCGCGTTCAAGAGCTGCTGGCCACGATGGAGGAGGGAGGGCAGCTGGCCAGAGGTGAGCACGGCCCGGGCCTGACCCCTAAAGGGGTCCGACGCATCGGCCAGAAGGCTCTGGGCGACATCTTCCAGCACCTCGGCGGCGATCGGCTGGGCGGCCACGGTCTGGGAAGGCCGGGCTCAGGCGTCGAGGCCGGCGACGAGATCAAGGACTACGAGTTTGGCGACCCATTCCGACTTGACGTGCAGCGCACCATCATGAACGCCATCCGGCGCGGCGAGAGCTCGAGCCCCGTTCGCCTGGTGCAGAGGGACTTCGCGGTGGTGCGTTCGGATCGAGCGGTCAGGTCCAGCACCGTGCTGATGCTGGACATGAGTCGCAGCATGCCGCTGCGGGGATACTTCTACGCCGCCAAGAAGATGGCCCTGGCGCTGGACTCGCTGATCCGCACCCAATACCCCAGGGACAGCCTCTACGTGGTCGGCTTTTCCGACTACGCCCGTGAGATCGGGCCCGGCCAGCTGGCGCAGCTCACCTACAGCGAATACGTGTACGGCACCAACATGCAGCACGGGCTGATGCTGGCCCAGCGGCTGCTCAACCAGCACCGCGGCGGAAATCGCCAGATCATCATCGTCTCCGACGGCGAGCCGACCGCGCACATGGAGGGGTCCCAGGCGGTCTTCTGCTATCCGCCCCTCCCGGAGACCTTTGAGAAGACCCTGCTGGAGGTGCGCCGGTGCACGCGCGATCGCATCGTGATCAACACCTTCATGCTCGAGAGCAACAACTTCCTGGTGCAGTTTGTGAAGCAGATAACCCGCCTCAACCGTGGCCGAGCGTTCTTCGTCAGCCCCGAGCGCCTCGGCGACTATGTGCTGCTGGACTACGTCAGCTCCAGGGGCCCGGCGAACTGAGCTTGGCGGAGACCAGGCTCGACCCAGGACGGCAGCAGTTTGTGGAGCGGATCCTGGCTCAGCTGCGCTCGCGGTATCCGAGCTGGGAGTTCCGGGAGCACGAGCAGGGCTTCGGAGTGACGGCCCTCAAGGACCACGCGAGGGTCGCCATCTCCCTCACCACGCTGCACCAGGCGGTGCAGCGCGAGGGGGCGGTTGTCCCCCAGGAGATCCTCCGGTTCGTCCAGGCGGTGGCGCCCCGTCTCAGCTCCGCCGAGGCCGGCGAAGGCGGACTTGCCGATGCCCCCCAGCCGGACACGATCGTGTGGTGCGTGCGAACCCGCAAGGTGATCAACCGGTACCCCAGGGCGCAGGAGCTGCTGACCAGGGAGATGGCCGCCGGCCTGACCGCCTTTGTCGCAGAGGCGCTCCCGGGGGAGATCATGCGCGGCGTTTCCCGAGACGAAGCCGCCCGGGGGGGCTTGAGCCCGGAAGCGCTGCTGGAGGCCGCGGACCGCAACACCGCGGTGCGCCTGCAGGGCTGGCGGGAGCTGCTGGCGGCCCCTCCGACCCACGGACGCTGGCTGTTCACCCAGGACAGTCTCTTCTCCAGCAGCCTGCTGCTGGTGCCGGAATTCCTGCAGGCGGCGGCCGCCAGGGGACGGGGCTCGGCCCTGCTTCTGGCCCCCGACAGAGGGGTGGTCGTGGTCGGTCTGGACGAGGGCGAGAATGCCCCCCAGATGCGCCACATCGGCAGGCGCCTGTACGGCCGCGCGACCAGCCCCCTGTGTCCTCAACTGCTGGCCAGCGACGGGCAGAGCGTTTTCCTACACCCCAGCGAGACCGTGCCTCGGCGGCCATGGGCCGGCTGGCGGCAGGTGCTCGGCCTGAGGGAACGATGAGCGTTTCGGACCACTCAGCGCTGGAGGCGGAGCTCGCTCGTTTCTGCCGCCTGGCCGAGGAGCGCTACGGCGAGGCGATGGTGGGAGTGACGGTCGGCCCCCGCTTGGTCATGGGCTTTGTGGCGATCCGAGATCAGGCGGATCAGGTGCGGGAGATAGTCAGACGCCATCGGCCCGCGGCCGAGGTGAGGCTCCTGACCCTCTCGGATAGGCGGCCCAGGATCAGGGTCCGTCCCGGAGCCGGACCGCTCGAGATCTGGAGGCGCCCCCGCCGCGGTGGGGGCGGAGACCAGCCGGAGCGGGCCACCCAATTGCTGCCGGGGGACCCCCCGGCAGAGGTGGTCGCGTTCAGGGGCTCGAGCCTGCTGGTCAAGGCCCCGGGGGAGGCAATGGGCTGGGTGGACCGCGAAGCGGGGAGCCGGGAGGCCCATGCCCCCGGGGAAAAGGAGCCCCCCCTGTTCAAGCGGGCCGACGATCCGGGGCTCTCCTGGAACTCCCGGGAGGTGGTTGAATTCGCCCTCGACCAGCTGGGAAAACCCTACGTCTGGGGCGGCACGGGCTGGGATGGCTTCGACTGTTCCGGCCTGATCTGGCGGGCCTTCCTGCGGCGAGGGGTGCTGCTGCCCAAGAACAGCAGGAGGCAGCGCCTGGTCGGCGCCCGCATTCCCCGTGGCGAGATGCGGCGGGGAGACCTGGTGGCGGCCGTGAGCCGGGGCCCCCGGGCCGCCAGCCACGTCGCCCTGGCCGTGTCCGCCACCGAGGTGGTCCACGCCTGCAGCGAGACCCGCACCGTCCGGCGCGAACCCATGATCGACTTCGAGCAGCGCTACCGGGTTATCGGCTTGAGGCGGCTGGCGGGAGACACCGCCGGATCCCGGTAACCTTGGCGGATGACGAACTCGTCGGCCGGGGAATCTGAGGCATCCTCGCCAAGGCTCCCACCGCTCCTGCGCGGGCACCGCCACCAGCGGGTGGACGTCATCGGGATCGCGGGAATCGAAGGCAGCGAGATGGCCCGATATCTGCTGCGGTGCGGATTCACCGAGGTGGTGGGGCACGACCAGCAGCCCGACCGCGCGGGGTTGGAACGGGCCGACCGACTGGCCCATGCGGGCGAGTCGGCGGAGGCCTCCAGCCGACGCCTTGAGACGCTGTGCGCCGGGCTCTGGGGGCTCATGCTGGGCGACGACTACCTCCGGGGGATCGAGGAGTCGACCCTCATAGTCCCGAGCCAGGCCTGGTTCCTCAACCCAGCCAACCTGCCCATCCGGCGGGCGCTGGAATCGGGGACCCCCTCCTACTCCTTGACCCAGGCGTATCTGGACTTGGCCAACTGCCCGGTGATCGGGGTCACGGGCAGCCATGGCAAGTCGACCACCTCCTCGCTGGTGGCGGCCGGGCTACGCCGCACCGGCCTGTTCCGGCCCGTCTGGCTGGGTGGCAACGACCGCCACAACCAGCAGGCGTTGGAGCAGGTGGCGGAGGACCGCAGCGGACTGGGGTGCCTGGTCCTGGAGATCTCCAACCGCCAGCTTCTGCAGATGAGCAGCGCGCCCGAGATCGCGGGTTTGACCAACATCACCCCCAACCACCTGGACGAGCACGGTGGGATGGAGGGCTACGTGCGCACCAAGCGCAAGATTTTCGACCTTCCCGGGTGCCGGGTGGCGGTCCGCAACGCCGATGACCCCATCAGCATGGGCACCGGCCCGGTGCCCCCTTCGGTCCGAGAGCTGAGGTTCAGCCGCTCCGCCGACAAGCTGGACGGCATGGACGGGGCCTACCTGGACTCGGGCTCGCTCCTACTTCGAAGAGGCGGACGGGATGTGAAGGTGCTGGAGTTGTCCGACCTGCGCCTGCAGGGCGATCACAACCACCAGAACGTGCTGGCGGCGGTGACCCTGTGCTCCGCTGTCGAAGATTTACCGCCCGGCGCCGAGGGGGACATCGGCAGGGGCATAGCCCAGTTCGGGACCCTCGCCCACCGGATCCAACTGGTCTGGCAGGAACTGGGGGTGGACTATTACGACGACCTCTCCAGCACAACGCCCCAGTCCACCGTCGCCGCCATCCGGACCCTGGCGCGCCCGCTGGTCCTCATCTGCGGGGGCCAGGACAAGGGCATCCCCTTCGATGATCTGGCCCAGGCGGTGGAGACCTCAGCCCATCATGTCATCCTGCTCCCGGGCGAGGGGTCCACCCGGTTGGCCCAGGCTCTACGGGATCGTGGTCTCGAGGACCGGACCACAACCGGGGAGACCCTCTTGGAGTCGGTCTCCCTGGCCCGGGAACTAGCCCGGCCCGGGGACGCCATCCTGCTGTCCCCGGCCTGCCCGGGCTTCTTCACCGCCCACTACCGGGGCGGTGGGTTCCGCAGCGTGGTGCGTGGTCTGTCTACTTCTCCTCATCCACGAAGGGCGCGAGCGTGAAGGGGGCCAACGCCACCAGTTCGAAGACCGCGCCGCAATTGGGGCAATCCACCAGATCGCCAACCGCTCCCACATCGGTGACATCGAGCTGGGCCCCGCAGTCGGGGCATTCCTCAGCGGAAGCTGCAGGAACTGACAAGGAACTCCTCCTCCAATGACCGGACCGGTCACCGCAAACCAGGGCCAATGGGCCCATGCCAATCTGTTCGGGGTGAGTTTACCGAGCGCCTGCCAGGTGACCCTGGGCGAGGGGAACACCCCGCTGCAGGAGGCGGGAGCGCTTGCGGCCAGGCTGCGGCTGCCGGGACTGGCACTGAAACGGGAGGACCTCTCCCCCACCGGATCGCACAAGGCGCGCAGCCTTGGCCTGATGGTATCCAGACTCCTCTCCCAGGGGATCGAGCAAGCGGTCATCTCCTCCTCCGGCAACGCGGCGGTCGCCGCCTCCGCCTACTGCACGAGAGCCGGGATCAGGCTGCTGTGCCTCATCTCGCCGAGGACGCCGAGGGTCAAGGTGGACGCTCTGCTGCGCCACCGGCAGCTGGTGGTCGCGACCCCTAGGCCGGTGGAACTCCTCCACCACGCGGTCGGGGCCTGGGGCCTGGCCGACCTCAGAACCTCGACCAATCCGCTGGGCCCGGCCGCCTATCGGGGAATTGCGGCCGAGCTCCAGCGAGCTGGCGCCTGGGCGAGCGTCTTCACCTTCGCCAACAGCGGGGCCACCGCTCTCGGACTGCATCAGGGTGCCCAAGCCGTGGGGGGCCCACTGCCCCAGATACATGTGGTCGAAGGCTGGCCGGGGGGAGAGATCACCAGGCCCTGGTACCAAGGGACCGAGTCCCACCCGGCAACCGGAGTGGGGGACCTCGGGACCAGTCGCAGCCGGCTCGCTCCCGCCGTTCGCAGGGCCGTCAGGGAGAGCGGCGGAAGGGGATGGCGGGTGACCAGAGCCGAGCTGGAGGAGATGCGGCAGATGACCCTTGACCTTGAGCCCGGCACGTCCTGGGAGGGGCTTGCGGCCCTGGTGGCGGCCGGCCACTGGGCAAGGACAACCGGCGCCGGGGGACCCGCCGTGGCGCTCTTGACCGGCTCCGCGGATCAGCTGGACACCAGCCCGCACCCGCGACTGCCTGCGCTCGTACCCCTGATCGAGACCACCGCCGACCTGGATCTGGCGCTGCGCCGGGCCGACTTTGTTCCCGAGGCCAAGTGAGCTCCTCCCCCCGGGCGGTCTTCTTGGGACCGGAGGCGCTGCCCGCCCTCGCCACCTCCATGCTGGTTGTCTGCCACGACAGCTGCCAGCTGGAATCGGCCGAGAAGCGCATCGTCGAGGTCCCTGGGCGGGAGCGCTCGAGTCGAGCCCTGATGGCCAACCCCGAGGTCCAAAGCCGACTGCGGGAGTCCGGCCTGGCCCTGCTGGTCTGGAAGTCCTCGGTGGAGGTGGAGCGGATCGCCGCCGGGATGGGCCTGCGGCTGGCCAACAGCCCCACGATCATCGCCCGGCGCCTGGAGAACAAGGCTCTCTTCAGCGGCGCCGCCCAGAGGGCCGGCCTGCCGGTAGCCCCGTTCGCCTCGGGCCGCGCCGGGGCCGAGCTCGCGGCCCGCGCTGCCGCGCTCAGATTCCCCCTGGTTTTCCAGCTGGCCCACGGGTTCTCCGGTGCTCAGACCAACCGGGTCGATTCGCGCCAGGTGCTGGAACGGCTCAACTCCCAGTTCGCCGGCCACCCCTGCCGAATCTCCGAGCTGATCGAGGGGACACCCGTGACCGTGACCGGGGTCGCCCAAGATGACCTGGTCGTCATGGGCGCGCCCTGCCTGCAGCTGACAGGGATCCCCATGCTCACCCCCCATCCCATGGGCTCCTGCGGCAACGACTTCACCAGCCCGGTCCCCCACCGCCAGGGGGTGGTCCGCACCGCGCAAGAGGTGGGCGAATGGGTTCGCAGGGAAGGCCACCGCGGGGTGTTCGGGATCGATTTCGTGGTTGCTCCCGATGGGCAGTGCTGGTGCATCGAGGTCAACCCGCGGCTGGTCGCCAGCGTTCCCCTCTGGAGCCTCACGGCCAGAGATCTGGGGCGCGCCTCCCTGCTCGACCTGCATCTGGCCAGCTTCGGGATAGGTGAGGCGGAGGCCACCTCGCTGGACTGCGACTGGTCGCAGCTAATCATCTACTGTCGGCAACCGGTCGCGTCCTCCGGCGAACGAGGAAGCGGCAGAGGGACCTTCGACAATCGGGGCGATTTCCTGTGGCTGGGCCGACTCGGCCTGGGCGGGCCGGCGCGCGACGAGGCGGGGGGGGTCGTGCGCCGGTCGCCAAGACCCGGTGGCGAGCTGGCGAGGCTGCTGCTGCGGGGCCCGCTGCTCGATGACCGGGGCGCCCTGCTGCCTCACCTGGCTCGGTTCGCAACCGATGTCAGAGCGACGCTCGAGGGTCCGATTACGCACTGATCCCGTTTCGACGTGGTCCCGAGGCGGTACCTTGGGAGTGTGGAGTACCGCGACTACTACGCCACCCTGGGGGTCTCCCGAAGCGCCGGCGAAAAGGAGATCAAGGCCAGCTATCGGAAGCTGGCCCGCGAGCTCCACCCCGACGTCAACAAGGATCCCAAGGCAACCGAGCGCTTCAAGCGGGTGAATGAGGCCTACGAGGTGCTCAAGGATCCCGACAAGCGAGCCAAGTACGACAGGCTCGGCGCGGACTGGGAGCAGCTGGAACGGGCGGGCCAGCCCCGCCAGCAGCAGCGCCAGCAGGCCCGTTCGACGACCGGCACCGGCGGAGCGCGCTTCTCCGGGTTCAGCGATTTCTTCGAGACCTTCTTCGGCAGCCATGGGAACGAGCCGGACCCCCTGGTTGACCTGGAGCTGGAGCGCCTGCGCCGGGAGCAGCAGGCCCCCCGCCGCGGCCAGGACAGCGAGTACACGGCGGAGGTGACCCTGGAGGAAGCCCTCTCGGGGAGCGACCGCAACCTCCAGGTGTCCACCTCGGAGTCGTGCTCCACCTGCCATGGGACCGGCAGGGTCGCGGACCCCGCGACGGGCGGGGGAACGGCGGTCAAGGTGGAGCTCAAGACCTGCCCCAGCTGCCAGGGTACAGGTCGCCAGTCGCGTCAGCGCAGCCTGCGGGTGACCATCCCACGGGGGGTCACCGAGGGGTCGCGGGTCAGGATCACCGGGGAGGGCGCGGCCGGGGCGAACTCCGGTCCCCGGGGCGATCTATACCTGAAGGTGCACTTGAAGCTCGAACCGGGAGTCGAGGTGAAGGGTCGGGATGTGCACGTGATCCTCCCCGTCCGCGACTACCGGGCGGCCCTCGGCGGACGTCTGGAGGCCAAAGTTCCCACAGGGAGGATCGAGGTGACAATCCCTGCGGGCTGCCCCTCCGGGCGGATGCTGCGGGTGGCGGGCAAGGGGATCCCGGCCCTGCGACCTGAGGGCCACGGTGGCGACCTCTACCTGAGGGTTCGGATCACCACCGCGAACCCCGTCAGGGATTCCGAACGCCACGCCTACTTGGAACTGGCCCGTGCCGACGGGCAGCAGGGCTGACCAACCCAGGCGCCTGGGATCACGAAGACTTCGGCCCCGCCTCCGTCGGCTGCAGCAGGAATATCCAGATGTCCCAGATGACGTGGCTGACTATCAGGGCTGGCATGGGGACCTCCAGCGCCGCCAGGGAAGACCAGGCGGCGCCCGCCATGGAAGCAGCCCCGATCAGAGTCGGGTTGCCGGTGCTGAGATGAGCCCCGCCGTACAACGCTGAAGAGGCGGCGGCGCCGCCAACAGGCCCAAGCCGTCGGGCCAGCCGCCGCTGCACGAGCCCACGCCAGAAGAGCTCCTCGGCGGGCGCTATGCCCAGCCCCAAGCGCAGCGCCAGCTCGCGTGCGGGCCGCAGGCGCCGGAGGGCGTAGATGTCTCCAATGTTCTCGGAGCCCCGGGGCATGACCCGCCGTGCCGCCCTATCTCCGAGGGCGAATACCAGATACAGTCCCGAGGCGATGAGGCCCCCGGTCACGACGTGGCGGACCCTGGGCTTCTCCTTCAGGAGCTCCGGCTCCCCCAGCAGGGCGAGTGCCCCCAGGGTGACCCCGGTCTTGGTCATGCGCTGCCAGAAACGCCGTCTCGGACCACGAAAGGTGGCAGCGAAGGCGGCGTAGGCGACGCCGGTTGCCAAACCCACGAGAACCAGCTCCGGTTGTCGATCGTCTTGACTCATGGTCTCAAGCTCCCGGTTTCCAGATGGCAGTCAGAGCCAGGCCCGCGACCAGGAGCACCCCGAAGGTCATGTGCAGCTGAGCGGTCTGGACGTCAATCATGGCGATTGCGCGCTGCTGGCCGGAGGAGCCGAGCTCCGAGGCGCGCAGGGCCCTGACGAACAGAGGCAGGGAGAGGACTGCGAAAAGACTCAAGCTCGGAATCGCGCCCACCGCCACCCCCAGCGCCAGCGCCATGTACGCTCCAACCAGCAGCAGCACATAGAGCGCGTGAGCGGTCCTTCTGCCTGCGAGGATCGAGATGGTGCTGATGCCGGCTCTGGCGTCCTCGCCGATGTCCCGCCACTCGTTGCCGTGCAGGATCGCCGTCACCAAAAGTCCGATCGGGATGCTGACGACGGCGGCCGTCACCGACCACCCGCCGGTGATCGCAAAGTATCCCCCCAGCACCATGAGCGGACCCATGAGGCAGAAGACCAGGGGGAGGCCCACGGCGCGGTACTTGTACTGCAGCGGGGGCGCGGTGTAGCCCCACCCTCCGATCAGGCCTATAAGGCCCAAGGTGAGCAGTTCCCAGCCCCGAAACACGATCAGGCCCACACCGATGGCGGTCGCTGCCGCGAAGGCCGACCCGGCGAGCCAGAACGCCGCCCGCTCCTTGACCCTGCCGGTGACCAGGGCGAGGCTCGCCCTGGGAGAGGTGATGGAGTCCACGCCCTTGCGGACGTCGTAGATCTCGTTGATGACGTTGGTCCCGATCTGGAGCAGGACACCTCCGCAGAAGGCAGCCAGGAACAGCGGCCAGACCATCAGGTGCTGGGCCAGGGCCAGCGCTCCGGCTGCCGCCACGGGTATGGCCGCCGCGGTGAGGCTGAAAGGCCGCATGATCTCGAGCCAGCCCCGTACCTGGCGTCCCATCGCCACGCGGCCCAGGAGCTGGGGCGCCGGGGCCACAGCCGGCCTCCCCTCGGGGGCAGACCGCAACTCGGAATAGATGGTCGCCGCCGCCACCAGCGCCTGCACCTGGTCGGCATCCTGCAGCACCGGCTGCAGGATGGGCAGAGTCATCCCGGCACGATGGTAGGCTTCGGTGCCCTCCGCGATCTCCTCCGGGGTGCCACAGAGCAGAAAGGCGTCCACCAGGTCGTCGGGGATGAGCTGGGCCGCATGGTGGTAGTCCTCCCGTCGCCAGGCAGCGAAGATCTCCTGCCGGATTGTGGGGTCGAAGCCGGCCTGGCGCAGGGCCCGGTCCGACTGCACCGACAACATGTAGATGACAAATGGCTCGCGCTTGGCCCGGTCCAGGGCCAGTCGCCGACTGCGATCTGACAGGGCGAGCAGGTATCCTCCGATCTCGACTGCCCCCTGAGGGCGGCCAGCCGCGGCCAGCGCCTGCCCGATCCGGGCGACCCCATCCCGCAAGGCCGCGATGGACTCGGCTGGCCGGGCCAGGAATCCATCGGCCCGCCTACCGGCCAGATCGTGAAAGGCACGCCGATACCCCGCAACCCAAACCGGCACCCTGTGCAGAGGCGGGAACATCGGCTCGATGTCGGGCAGGCCCGAGGCGGTCTGGGGCCGGTCCCCCCGCCACAAAACCGCCATGTCGTCCATGGCCCGCTCCACCTTTTCCATGGCCTGCCGCGGTTCGTAGGGTATTCCGAGCTGCGCCAGCCGGAGGGGAAGGGCCGTTCCCAGGGCAAGCACCATCCGGCCCGGCGCCATCTCGTCCAGGGCGCTGAGGGTCATGGCGGTAAGGACGGGGTGGCGGGTGTTGGGGTTGAGGGCTCCGAGGCCTATTCGTATGTCACCCACCGTGCTGGCCACCGCTGACGCGTAGGTGACGGCATCTCGCTCGAAGTAGCTCTCGTGAAACCAGACCGAGTCAAGACCGGATTCCGCGGCTTGGCGCGCGAAGGCGACCGCCGAGCTGACCTGGCCGCGAGCCGCCAGGCCCAGGCCCACAGACCTCGTCGCCGTCGTCACCCCGCATCACCTCCAGAAATCGTCAGCCGGACCCCGTCGGGCCCAGGGCAAGCCTATCCGGTTTTGCCCGCCGGGTACGGTTCCCCAGCGCTCGGCGGCGGCGGCCCTACCCTGATTCCCCGGCAGATCGGGGAGGCGAAGATCGCGGGAGGGTCGCCCCTCTTGGCAGAGGGCGAGGTGGAAGCCGAGGGCGAAGTTCTAGGTGGCGGCGGTGTCCGCCAGATGGGTAGGTGCCTGGTCGGTACGTCTCCGGCTCCTACATCGCCCGGCTGAACCTCACGACGCGGATGGGATTGCGGCGCTGCTCCCGGCTGACCAACGGCTTCTCCAAGAAGTCCAAGAATCCCGCGGCAGCCGTGAGCTTCCACTTCATCCAATACAACTTCGCCCGGCCCCGCAGGAGCCCGGCTGGTCGCCATCTTCGGACTCCCGCGATGGCGGCGGGGGTGGCCGACCGCGGTTGGAAGATCGAGGCGATCGTGGAACTGCCGACCGCTCCGCGCTAGGCTTGCTGGATGCGGCGCGTGAACGGCGTTTGGGTTGCGGCGCCACTGGTCGGCTTCGGGCTTGGACTCTGGATGGCACTCCTCGCGAACGACTGTCCTCTGAGTTCACGGGGGAACGGGCCGATCTGCCCTGTAGTTCCCGGCGTCCCTCTGTTCGCTTGGTGGCAGTGCGCCCTGTGCGGGGCCGCCGCGACGGCCTTCGCGCTCCTAGTCGCGAGAGCCGTGCGCCGCTCCATTTCAAACTGACCAACCACCGAGCCTCAGGGAGGCTGCGGGAGCCACCGCCCCAGTCGCGGGCCCCATATACTATGGCCGCGCATCCTTCAAGACGGTCCGGCGAGGCCGACAAGGAGCAGGGCACCAGCGGCGCCCTGGCTGACTTGCGGTCCTGCCAGAACAGCGGTTGGGAGGCAGATGACCGAATCCGAAGCCACCGGCGAGCTGCGGCTGAGCCACGTTCTCACCGCCGGGCAGTTCACCCCCGCTACCATCTCCGAGCTTTTCGCCGCCGCGGTGCAGATGGAGATGAGCCTGACCGGCTCAGCCCGCCCAGACCTGGCGGGCAAGGTGATGGCGACGCTGTTCTACGAGCCCAGCACCAGGACCAGGCTCAGCTTCGAGAGCGCGATGCTGCGGCTCGGTGGCCAGGTGATCAGCACCGAGAACGCTCGCGACTTCTCCTCCGCCATCAAGGGTGAGACCCTGGAGGACACGGTCCGCATTGTGAGCGGATATGCGGACTGCATCGTTTTGCGCCACCCGGAGGAGGGAGCGGCGGCGAGAGCCGCCGCGGTGGCCGGGGTGCCCGTGATCAACGCCGGCGATGGCAAGGGAGAGCACCCCACCCAGGCCCTGCTCGACCTCTACACGATAGCCCGCGAGGTCGGCCGCCTCGACCAGATCCATGTGGTGATGGTCGGCGACCTGGCCAATGGCCGGACGGTGCACTCCCTGGCTCAGCTGCTGGCCACGTTCCCCGGGCTCAGACTGACCCTGGTCGCCCCGGAGCCGCTGCGAATGAGCCGGGATATGGTGGATCGGCTCCGGCATTTGGGAGTGGCGCTGGATGAGCGGGACGACCTGATGGCAGCGGTGGCCGACGCTGATGTCGTCTACCAGACCCGCCTTCAATTGGAGCGGATGAGCGCACCCCTGCCCAAGGACGACCAGGATCGACAGCGGTTTCGGATCGGCCCCGAGGTGATGGCCGAGCTTCCGCCAGGGGCCATCCTGATGCACCCCCTGCCCCGGGTGGGCGAGATCGATCCCGCAGTGGACGCAGACCCCCGAGCCGCCTACTTCCGTCAGGCTCGCAACGGCGTCCCGGTTCGCATGGCCCTGCTCTCGGCGGTTCTCGGCAAATGAGCCAGCACCCCAGCATCCCGCCCGCGGCAAGCGCCGCCATGGAGGCCCCGGAAGTGCAGCGGGTCCTCTGGCGGCTGGCGCGCGAAATCCAGGAGGGCCATCCTGGTGGCGGCGACGTCTGCCTGTGCGGGATTGTGACTCGGGGGGTGTACCTGGCAGACCGACTGCGCCGGCTCATCGCTGAGCAGGGCGGGACGGAATGGAGGGCTGTGGCTCTCGATGTCGGTCCTTACCGCGATGACGGGGCCCGGCCCGCCTGGCAAGGGGCCTCGGAGGCGCCGCTGCCCAGGGCCGATCGTTCATCCGTGGACGGGCTGGACGTCATCCTGATCGACGACGTCCTGTATCACGGCCGCACCGCCAGGGCCGCACTGGTCGCACTGGCCCAGCTGGGACGGCCCCGGTCGGTCGAGCTTCTGGTGATGGTGGACCGCGGCCACCGGGAGCTCCCAGTGCGAGCCACCTATGTGGGCAAGAACATGTCCACATCGGTCGATCAGCGGGTCTCGGTGCACCTGCTCGCCTGCGACGGCGAGGATGCCATCCGGCTGCACCCGCAGTCGGCGCGGGAGCGGTCTTGAGGGACATCCTGCTGCGCGGCGTCCGCCTCATCGATCCGTTCCAGGGACTGGACATTGCATCCTGCGACATCCGGATCGCCGACGGAGGCGTGCGAGAGATCGGGAGCTCTCTGGCCGCGCCTGCGGAAACCGCGGTGCTTGAGCGTCCCGGGACCCTGGTCGCGCCCGCTTTCCTGGACGTCCACTGCCACCTGCGAGAGCCGGGACAGCCATGGAAGGAACGGATCGCGAACGCCACCGGGGCCGCCGCCGCGGGGGGATTCGGGGCCATCTGCGCGATGGCCAACCTGCAGCCGCCTGTGGACACCATCCCCCGTCTGCGCCAGGTCCTGGCCAAGAACCGCAGCCTGGGTCGCATCCCGGTCGTGCAGTTCGCGGCCTGCACCAGGGGCCTGGGAGGCGAGGAGCCGACGGACGCCGAGGCCCTGGTGCGCGCCGGCGCCGGCGGGCTCTCAGATGATGGTCGAAACGGCTTCGACCGAGGCCAGCTGACCAAGCTGCTGGCGGATGCCGAGCGACTCAAGGTGGCGCTCGCCATCCACCCCGAGGATGAGAGCGTGCTCGCCATGGCCAACGAGTGGGCCGGCAGCGATCCCACCGCTTGGACGCTGCGCCCGCCGGAGGCTGAGGAGGAGGCGGTGAGAACGGCTCTGGGCGCGGTCCAAAGCTCAGGTTCCTCATCCCTGCATCTGCAACATCTGACGACCGCGGCCTCGGCGGACCTGGTGCGCAAGGCCAAGGCTGAGGGCCTCAGCGTGACCGCGGAGGTGACGCCGCACCATCTGGCCCTGGACGGCTTCCTGCGCGATCCCGACCAGCCGGACCGCCCCCTGACCTGCAACCCACCGCTCCGGTCGGCCGCCGACCGGCGGGCCCTGTGGGCGGCCCTGCTGGACGGGACCATCGACGCCATCGCCAGCGACCATGCGCCTCATGAGATTCCATCTGACCGCCTGCAGCGGCGCCCGGCGGGATTCAGCGGGGTGCAGTCCGCCCTGTCGGTGGTTCTGTCCGTGGCCCAGGGTTCGGGGGAGGTTCAGAGCAGCCTGCCCCGTTTGGTAGCGGCGCTGACGACCGGCCCGATCGGCGTCCTGCGCGGCCGCGGGGTGGTGGCTCCCCGGAGCGGAGTGGCCGAGGGGCAACCCGCGCACCTCACCTGGATTGATCTGGAGGCGCGCTGGGCGCCCGCGCCGGACAACTGGCTCTCGGTTGGAAGCAACACCCCGTTCTGGCGAGAGGAGCTGCCAGGACAGGTGCTGGCCACCTTCTCGAGGGGTCGGGCGGTCTATCTGAATCCGGTCGTGGCTGGGGAGGTTGGCGATGAGTGAGTCGAGACGCATACCCGCCACCGTCGCGCTGGAGTCTGGAGCGCACTTCTCCGGGCTCTGGATAGGAGAGGCGGCCATGGACCGCCCCACCGTTGGCGAGGTGGTGTTCAACACCTGCATGACCGGGTACCAGGAGGTGCTGACCGATCCCTCCTACGCGGGGCAGTTTCTGACGTTCACCCAGCCTCTCATCGGCAATGTCGGAGCGGCCGAGGCGGACATGGAGTCGCGCCGGGCCTGGGCCCGAGGCCTCATAGTCTCGGTGGCCAGCCCCACCGCTCCTCACTGGCAGGCGGAGCTCACCCTCCAGGAGTGGCTTAACGAACAGGAAATGCCCGGGATCGAGGGCGTCGACACCAGAGCGCTGACCCGCCACCTGAGGGACCGCGGAAGCCTGCGCGGAGCGCTGGCCCCCATCAGCGTGGCCAGCGCCCAGGAGCTGGTGGAAGTGGCCAGGGGGGCGCCGTCGCTCTCGGAGCAGGATCTGGTGGCAGAGGTCTCCTGCCGCACCATCTCCCGGGTCGATTCCCCCCTGCATCCGGCCTTGCTGCGCACCGCCACGCTGGCGGGCGTGGGCAGGCACCGATCCGGCCGGGGCCTCAAGATCGCGGTGATCGACTTCGGGGTCAAGCAGAACACCCTGCGATCCCTGGTCAGCCGAGGCTGCGAGGTCTGGGTCCTACCCCACAACACCAGCCTCGCCGACCTGGAGAGACTGCGCCCCGACGGCGTGGTGCTCACCAACGGGCCCGGCGACCCGGCCCGGCTGCCGGACGAGGTCGAACTGACTCGGGCGGTCTTGAGCCGCTACCCAGTGCTGGCCATCTGCCTCGGGCACCAGCTGGTGGGGCGGGCCGTCGGCGCCACCACGAGCCGACTTCCCTTCGGTCACCACGGCGGCAATCACCCGGTGAGGGAGCTCGGCTCCGGCCTGGTCTTCGTGACCCCCCAGAATCACGAATTCCAGGTTGATGAGGCCAGCATCCTGCCGGATTCCGGCTGGTTCGTCTCGGAGCGCAACCTCAATGACGGCTCCGTGGAGGGGCTGCGGCACCGCTCTTTGCCTGTCATCTCGGTCCAGTACCACCCGGAGGGGAGCCCCGGCCCGCAGGACCGTCAGGTGCTTTTCGACCAGTTCCTGGAGCTGTGCCAACATCCTGCCCCGAGTCCGGCCGTCCTCAGCGAGCGGCCGATAGTCAGCCCTGCCCCGCGCAAGGTGCTGGTGCTGGGGAGCGGTCCGATAGTCATCGGTCAGGCGGCCGAGTTCGACTACGCCGGCACCCAGGCCTGCCGCTCGCTGCGGGAGGAAGGGGTTGAGGTGGTGCTGGTCAACAGCAATCCGGCGACCATCATGACCGACGAGGAGACCGCCGACCGGGTCTACCTGGAGCCTCTCACGGTGGAATCGGTCGAGCGGATCATCGCGCGTGAGCGCCCCGACAGCATCCTGGCAGGGCTCGGCGGCCAGACCGCTCTCAACCTGGCGGTGGAGCTGGCCGACAAGGGGGTTCTGGAGCGTCATGGAGTGCGGATCCTGGGCACGCCGCTGGAGGCCATTCGGGACGCTGAGGACCGGGACCGCTTCAAGCGCCGAATGGTTGCTCTGGGGGAGCCGGTGCCCCCATCCCGGACGGTCAACTCGGTCGCCGAGGCCACCAACTTCGCCGAGGAGATAGGGCTACCCCTGGTGGTCCGGCCGGCCTTCACCCTGGGCGGCACAGGAGGCGGCATCGCGACCACGCAGGAGGAGCTGGAACGGGTCGTGGCCTCCGGCCTGCGGGCAAGTCCCATCACACAGGTCCTGGTGGAGCAGGCTCTGATGGGATGGAGGGAGCTGGAATACGAGGTGATGCGCGGCCGTCAGGGGACGTGCATCTGCGTCTGCAACATGGAGAACCTGGACCCTATGGGGGTCCACACGGGTGACTCGATCGTGGTCGCCCCCAGCCAGACCCTCACCGACAAGGAGCACCAGCAGCTGCGATCGGCGGCGCTGCGGATAATTTCGGCTCTGGGGATCGAGGGCGGGTGCAACGTCCAGTTCGCCCTGGCACCGGACTCGTTCTCCTACTTCGTCATCGAGGTGAACCCTCGCGTCAGCCGCTCCTCGGCCCTGGCTTCCAAGGCGACCGGTTACCCGATCGCGAGGATCGCCGCCAAGATCGCCCTGGGACGGCCCCTCAGTGAGATCCCCAATCAGGTGACGGGGAAGACCTGCAGCGCATTCGAGCCCAGCCTCGACTACTGCGTGGTCAAGATCCCCCGCTGGCCGTTCGACAAGTTTCCCCACGGGGACAGACGCCTCGGCACCCAGATGAAATCCACCGGGGAGGCGATGGCGATCGGGCGCAACTTCCAAGAGGCGCTCAACAAGGCCCTGCGCTCCCTGGAGCAGGGGAGTCCTAAGGAAGCGGCTCTGCGGCTGGCCCAGGGCCGCCTGGAGCAACCCACCGACCTGCGCCTGCCGGCGATCCTGGAAGCGTTGCGGGGCGGACTGCCGCCCGGGACTGTCTCCGCCAGAACCGGGTACCCGGCATGGTTCTGCGACCGGCTGCAGGAGATGGTGCAGCTGGAGCGGGAGGTGGCTCTCGCCGCCACCGAGCCCTCGGCCGACCTCCTCACGCGGGCTAAGCGAGCCGGCGTCAGCGATCGGGCCATCGCCAGGCTCGGCGGGTTCGCAAGCTGGGAGGAGGTGCGGGACCTGCGCCGCCGCCATCAGGTGCGGGCGGTGTTCAAGTGCGTGGACACCTGTGCCGCGGAGTTCGACGCGGAGACCCCGTACTTCTACTCCTGCTATGAGGTGGAGAACGAGCAGCGAGCCAAGTCCGGAGCGGCTGTGGTGCTGGGGTCGGGACCGATTCGAATCGGCCAGGGCATCGAGTTCGATTACTGCTCAGTCCAGGCCGCCTCCGCGCTGCGCCGCCATGGCCTGGAAGCTGTGATGATCAACAGCAACCCGGAGACTGTCTCCACCGACTTCGATTGCAGTTCGCGTCTCTACTTCGAACCGGTGGACCTGGAGGCCGTGCTGGAGATCTGCGACTCGGAACTCCCGACCGGGGTCGTGGTCCAGTTCGGCGGACAGACAGCGATCAACCTGGCACCCCAGCTCGACCAGGCCGGAATCCCCCTGCTGGGGTCCCCGAGCAGGTCCATAGAGCTGGCCGAGGACCGCGCCCAATTCGACGCCATGCTGGAGGAGCTCCACGTCGCCAGGCCGCCCGGCGCCACGACCAGAGATCCGGATCGCGCGGTCGCGATAGCGGAACTGGTGGGCTACCCGGTGCTGGTGCGGCCCTCGTTCGTGCTCGGCGGGCGCGCCATGGACGTCACCCACTCCGAGCAGGAGTTGCGGGTCTACCTGACCGACGCCCTGGAGGCCTCCGGAGACGCTGGCGGCGAGGTGCTCATCGATAAGTACATCCTCGGCCTGGAGGTGGAGGTGGACGCCATCTGCGACGGCCGAGAGGTCCTGATCCCGGGGATCATGGAGCATGTCGAGCGCGCCGGAGTCCATTCCGGGGACTCGATGGCGGTGTTCCCGCCTCAGCGGCTCCAGCAGGAGGTCGTCTCCCAGCTGGCGGACATCACGACCAGGATTGCATTGCGGACCGGAACCGTCGGCCTGATCAACGTGCAGTACGTGATTCACCGCGGCCAGGTGCTGGTGCTAGAGGTCAATCCCCGCTCCAGTCGGACGGTGCCCTTCCTCAGCAAGGTCACCGGCGTGATGATGGTCGAGGCCGCCGTCGGCTGCATGCTCGGGGACTCGCTGCAAGATCAGGGGCTGGAATCGGGACTGAAACCGGCCCCTCCCCTGGTCGCCGTCAAAGCACCCGTGTTCTCCAGTCGCAAGCTGGAGCTGGTGGACACCGTCCTGGGCCCGGAGATGAGTTCCACCGGAGAGGTGATCGGGGTGGACACCTCCCTGCCGAGCGCTCTGGAGAAGGCCTTTGAGGCCGCTCTCGGAACCCTGCCCACCCGCGGGGGAGCCCTGGTCAGCATCGCCGACCAGGACAAGCCAGAGGGGCTGGCCGTGGCTGCCCGACTGGCAGAGCTGGGTTTTCACATCTACGCCACCACCGGCACCGCCACCGCCCTGGCTCAGGCGGGCGTTTCGGTCACGGAGGTCAGGAAGCTTAATCAGGGGCATCCTGACGTGGTGGACGTCACCGTCGGGGGCCAGGTGGGGCTGGTGATCAACACCATCTCCAGGGTTGCGACCGACGAGTCGCCAGAGGCGGATGGAGATCACCCAGGCCGGCGGCCGGTGCGGGACGGGTTTCGCATTCGTCAGGCGGCGGTGCAGCGAGGTATTCCCTGCCTCACATCCCTGGACACCGCGGCCGCTCTGGTGCGAGCCCTGGAGAATTCACGGCGCGGCGTCCTGCCAACCACCAGGACCATCGGGGAGCACCGCCGCGGCGGCGGGCCGGAGGTACCGTGAACACCTTGAGACCGCCATCACCGGTCGACCTGGTGGGCGAGAGCGACCTCTCCCGGGCGGTCGACGAAATGGCGACGTGCCTCGGGGTGGACTCGTTCGGGGAGGATATCTTCGAGATCCGGTTTCACGCTCCACGGATATCCTCCCTGGCGGAACCCGGGGAATTCGCGCAGCTGCTGGTCGATGACGGCCCGATACCCCTGCTGCGCCGACCGTTCTCCTTCAGCCGCTCCGATCCCAGTTCCGGGATGGTGTCGTTCTACATGGCAGCGATCGGGCAGGGTAGTCGCCGATTGAGGCGGTTCCGCCCCGGTGACCGCCTGCGGATGCTTGGCCCCCTGGGACGCGGCTTCTGCCTTCCCGAGGTCAGAGGCACCTCAATTCTGGTCGCGGGGGGTCTCGGAGCAGCGCCATTTCCTCTCCTGATGGACCGCCTGCTCGGCAGAGGTGAGCGAGTGGTCTTCTTGAACGGGGCCCGCAGAGCAGGAGAGCTGTACCCCGAGAACCGGCTTCCCCCGGGGCTGGAGGCCCTGGTGGTCAGGACCGAGGACGGCTCCCGCGGCCAGGCGGGGCGGGTGACCGACGACATCCTGGACCTGGTGCAGGGAGCCCACCGGGTGTACGCCTGCGGACCGAACCCCATGCTTTCAGCGATCGCAGACATTTGGAGTGAGATCAGGATCGGGGAGGGGCAGTGCCCGCGCCTCGAGGTCTCCATCGAAGCGCCCATGGGTTGCGGCTTCGGGACCTGCCTGGGCTGCGCCATTCCGCTCCGACTTCCCTCGGAAGATCCTTTGGCAGGACCGCTTGGACTCTGCTGTCGGCAGGGCCCGGTGCTGGAGGCCCAGGAGCTGGACTGGCCCCGGCTACTGCTGCAACCGTCGCACCTTGGATGACCTTGGAATGAATCTGGAACAGGGTGTGGATCTGGGCCGCGGCCTGGTCATTCCCAACCCCATCGGAGTCGCCTCGGGAACGTTCGGCTACGGCTTCGAGGCAGAGCGAATGGGGACCCTAGCCAGGGTGGGCGCCATCTACACCAAGGGCACCACGCTGCTGCCCCGCGCCGGCAACCACCCCCCGCGCATCGCCGAGACCACCGCGGGCATGCTCAACTCCATCGGGCTGCAGAACCCGGGCGTCGAGGTGGTTGCCAAGGAGTACGCCAAGCGCTGGGCATCGTGGCCGGTGCCGGTGATCGTCAACGTCGCCGGCTCGGCCATCGGCGACTACGTGGCGGTCTGCGAGAGGCTGACGGGAGTCGACGGCGTCGCCGGCCTGGAACTCAACATATCCTGCCCGAACATCAGCCACGGCCTGGACTTCGGCACCGACCCAGCCCTCGCCGGGCGACTCGTTGAGGCGGTCAGAAACGTGACCGACCTGCCCCTGCTGGTGAAGTTGACCCCCAACGTCACCGACATCACGGCGGTGGGCCGGGCGGTGGAGGCGGCCGGAGCGGACGGCGTGACCGCTGTCAACACCTATGTGGGGATGAAGATAGCGGTCCCGCGACGGGCACCTGTGTTACCGGGCTTGGGCACCGCCGGCCTGAGCGGTCCCGCGATCAAACCGCTGGCCATGGCGGCGGTGGCCCGACTGCGCCAGGCGCTGAGCATTCCCATCATCGGGATTGGGGGGATCGGATCGGCTCAGGACGCGCTGGAGTTCTTCGTCGCCGGAGCGGACGCGGTCCAGGTCGGCACCGCCAACTTCTACCGCCCCGGGGTCGCTGCCGAGGTGGTTGAGGGCTGCCTTCGGTTCGCGGAGGAGAACGCGCTCGCGAGGTGGCGGGACCTTCGTTGGACGCCCCGATCCTGACTGCCTGAGGAGCGCGCGGCCCGGCCTCCCGGCAGCCCCTCGACACTACCCGCGGCGGAGTACCAGCGGCCCTACTCCGCCCGGGCCAGGACCTGGTCCAGAGTCTCCAGGAGCATGGCCGCGTGCTCTTCCTCGAAGACTAGCGGCGGGCGGATCTTGAGCACATTGTGGCGTGGCCCGGTCGCTCCGATGAGGACTCCCCTCTCTCGCATCCCCTCCACAATCTGGCTAGCATCCAGTGGCGCCCTGGTGGCGCGGTCGGAAACCAGCTCCACCCCTATCAGAAGTCCGGCTCGGCGGATATCTCCCAGGCATGGATGCCGACTGGACAAATCCAGCAATCCCGCCCCGATCCGCTCCGACACCTCGCCAGCGTGGCGGACCAGATGATCCCTCTCGAGGATGTCGAGCACTGCGTGAGCGGCGGCGCAGGCTACCGGGTTGCCGCCGAAGGTGCTGAACCAGCGGGCACCATCAGCGAACCGCTCCACGATCTCCCGCCTCGTCACCACGGCGGCTATCGCCGCCCCATTCCCCATCGGTTTGCCCATGGTGACGATGTCTGGAACCACCTGAGCCAGCTCAAAGCCCCACATGCGGGCGCCCGACCTGCCAAATCCCATCTGGACCTCATCTGCGATCAGCAGACCTCCGTGGGACCTCCAGCGCCGCTGAAGGTCCTGGAGGTACTCCGGCGGAGGGGTCAGGACTCCCTCGCTGCTCCACCCGGTGTCCACGAAGAGAGCGCTGGGACGGTGGCCGCAAGATGCTAGCTCGGCCACGGCCCGATCCAGCTGGGACGAGTACCACAGCGCCCAGTCCGCCTCCCCCCTTCTCGACGGCCCGAAGTATCCATCCGGCGCGGGAATTAGGGCCACGTGGCTCGGGACCTCCCTCCCCCGCCACTCCTCTGGGGAGCAGGCGGCTGTCACCGCCGTCGAGCCGTGGTAGGCGTGGGCGGAGACCACCGTGCCCCGGGCCCCGCTGAAGGCGCTGGCCATCCGCCACGCGAGGTCATTGGCCTCGCTGCCAGAGTTGGCAAACATGACCGTGTCCAACTCCCTGGGAAGCTTTTCCAGAAGCCGCTCCGCGAGATCAAGGGCGGGCAGACTGAGGTAGCGAACGTTGGTGTTGAGCAGAGCCGCCTGACGTGTCGCCGCCCCCACCACCAGGGGGTTGCTGTGGCCCACGATGGGCACGTTGTTGTAGGCGTCGAGGTACCGCCTGCCCCCGGAGTCAAACAGCCAGACGCCCCTACCGCGCACAAGATGCAACGGGCTCTGGTAGAAGAGGGGCGAGAGGGCGGGACCGAAGAGGCGCTGTCTGCGCCCGCCGAGATGGCGCACCGCATGGGCAGACGGCTCGTCCTGATCAGCCCCCGAGGCGGCCAGGCGGACGCGGTCCCTCCAGCGGTCCAGCCCCGGCCTCTCGGCCTGCTCGAACATCGCCCAGACGCCGTCCTGCCAGCTCGCAACATACCTGGCCGTGGCGGGGAATCGCCGCATCCGGAACTGCGAGATAAGCACCAGCGCCACCCACCGGGCGCGCAGCAGTTCGGGGAAGAGAGATATCTCCCCCTCCTCCAACGGAATGACGCTGGAGTATCCCTTGATCAGGCTGGCCAGTGCCGCGAACCCATCCTTGCGCTGTAGGAGTGACTCCGCGCACACCACCGGGTCGAACACGAGGGGGGCGTGGATGGCATCTCCAAGATCCAGAATGCCGGACAGCCGACGGCCTTCGTCGAAGAGGAGATTGCTCAGGGACAGGTCGTTGTGAATCACCTGGGAACGCAGCCCTCCCAGCTGGGCAAGGGGGCCTTCGCCAAAGTCGTCCAGGGCTCTCTGCACCATCGCGCGTCGGTCAGCGTCCTCGATCATGGCAAGAAGTGGGCGCAACTCCACGACCCGCCGTATATCCCAGGCGAGCGGCCTTCCGGCAGCAGGATGGAAGAAGCTTCGCAGGGCCAAGCCGAGGCGGCCGCATGAGATTCCCAATTCGTGGAGGGAGTCACGGTCGAAATCCTCCGCCTTCAGGTGCCGTCCGGGGCTGGCGACGAACAGCCTGGCGAGGTGACGCTCTCCGGTCGCTCCGACCCAATCTGCCCAGTCCCTCCCGTCTGCAGTGGGCAGCGGCCTCATGACCGGCAGCTCCGGGTCCAGGTGCCCTATGTGCCGCAGGGCGGCCGCCTGCATGTGCAGGACCTCGGGCCCGTCCTGGGCGGTGCTGACCTTGAGCACGAACCGGCCGCTGGCCTCTGATTCCAGCAGAAAGTTCTGATCGCGTTCACCGTCCAACTGGCGGACGCGGCCATCCACATGGAAACACTGAGCCGCCAGAGACGCTGCCTCGGCGACGCTCAGCTGGGGCGGAGCGCTGTCCAGGTACTCTGGGAACCCCGCCGCCGGGGTGTCTACAGTACTGGTCACCGGGGTCGCCGGTTGGCCGAGCTCCGTCCTGCCACTTGCACGCTCAGGCTTGCCCGGTCAGCTCTCCGATCCGGGCCAGGGTCGCCGCGCTGAGCTTTGGCAGAACATCAAGGGCTCCCAGGTTCTCGCGCACCTGCGCCACGCTGGTGGCCCCGGTTATCACGGAGGACACCCTTGGGTTAGCCAGGCACCAGGCGATCGCCAGCTGTGCCACGGAGCATCCCAGCTCGTCTGACAACGGGATCAGGCGCCCCACGGCCTGGTTCCTGGCGGGATCGGTCAGCTCGTCGCGGAGCCACTCATAGCCTGGCAGGGTGGCCCGGCTGCCCTCGGGGATCCCGTGGACGTACTTCCCCGTCAGCAGGCCGGACGCGAGCGGACTCCAGGTGGTGAGCCCGAGGCCACAGTCCTCGTACAGCCGGGCGTACTCCTCCTCAACGCGCTCGCGATGAAAGAGGTTGTACTGGGGCTGTTCCATCACCGGCTTGTGCAGGTGGTGCCGTTCGGCGATCTCATATGCGGCCCTGATGTCCGCGGCTGGCCATTCGGAGGTTCCCCAATAGAGGGCGCGACCCTGGCTCACCATGTCATGCATCGCCCAGACGGTCTCCTCGACCGGAGTCTCAGGATCCGGCCGGTGGCAGAAGACCAGGTCGACGAAGTCTAGTTGGAGCCTCTCCAGGGACCCCTCAATGGCCTGTCTTAGGTACTTGCGGTTGAGCGTGTTCTCAACGTTCACGCCCTCATGGATCCCCCAGAAGAGCTTGGTTGAGACCACGAAGTCGCGGCGTTCCCAGCCGGATCTGGCGAGCACCCGGCCCATGATCCGCTCGGACTCACCGCCCGCGTAGACCTCCGCATTGTCGAAGAAGTTCACCCCAGCCTCGCGGGCGGCCGACATGCTGGCGAAGGCCTTGTCCTCGTCCATCTGATTGCCAAACGTGACCCAGGAGCCAAGGGATATGGCGCTCACCTTGAGACCAGAGCGGCCGAGCCTCCGGTACGACATTTCCATAGGGGACATCCTCCTCAATCCGGGGCTGCGGCCAGGCGGCCATCCCCACCGATCCATCGTACCGGGTGCCCGGCCCTGGCTCTAGCTTAGATGGACCGGACCGGTGCCTGGATGGCTGATGGCAGGACCCACAACCCACCGAGCAGCAACCCGCATTTCCCGACATCCCGCATGGATGGCTCGTGAACCTGGCCTCAACCGCAACCGTATCCGCGAGGTTCCGGCCTCTGCCGCGATGCGCACTGCGACGCCATTGGATGATCAGGTAGCGGCAGCGGTCATCGATCCCGCCCCAGGCGCGCTCGCGGACAAGCGACGATAGCTGTCGGTGGCGTGTGCGCATCCAGCCACCGGTCCCGGAGTGCGCACCCCGCTCATGCTCCGAATCCTGCTTGGCTCGATGCCTACCGCAGCGCTCACGTGTTCGCGGTCCTGCCCGTCGCGATGGCGCAGCGCCGGGTTCGGGCCAAGCGCAGCATTCGCGACGCAGGCATCCCATCCCGGGTTCTGACGCGTTCGTAATTGGCAAAAAGAGGCTGCCTGCAGTGCTCGGAGCCAACTACGGCGCGTAGGGCGTCGACTGGCTAGACCCTCACGAGCGCATACGCGAATCGCTGGCTGACGAGGCCGGATGGCTCGCGGTACTGACGGCAAGCCTGCCCCCCACCGGACCCGAAGCACAGGGTTTGTCAAGCACGGGCACCAATCTTGGTTGCTCAGGGGCCAACAACCTGCATAACATGGCGGCATGGCGCTGTCGCCCCCGACGCTGCGCACCGGGCGCCTCCTGCTACGTCCCTTCGCCGACACCGACGCGGATGCCCTATTAGCCCTGCATACCAACGCAGTCGTGATGCGCTACTGGGACGGGCCGATGTGGACCGGACGCGAGCGCTCGGAGCGTTTCATCGCGACTTGCCGGGAGATGGCAGTGGCAGGCACCGGGACACGGCTGGCCGTGGAGCGTCTCTCCGACGGTACCTTCATCGGCTGGTGCACCGTGCAGCGGTGGAATCCTGAGTACCGGAGCGCTTCCCTGGGATACTGCTTCAGCGACGCGGCGTGGGGTCGCGGCTACGCGACCGAGGCGGCGCGCATTTTGCTCGGATGGGCATTCGAGACTCTGGACCTCAATCGCGTCCAGGCCGAGGTCGATACGCGCAACAACGCTTCAGCGCGGGTGCTGGAGAAGCTCGGCTTCGTGCGCGAAGGGACCCTGCGCGAAGACTGCATCGTGAACGGCGAAGTGTCCGACTCGTGGGTCTATGGTCTGCTCCAGCGAGAGTGGCGGCCGGCGGCCGACACGGCGCCCCTCCGCTGAGCTCGGCTTCCTCAATGAGAGGGCCTCGCCACGCCCCGAATGTCTCCTCGGGCACTGCAGATCGGCAAGCGCCTCTTCGGCGTTGCCCGTGGACGGCAGCGCAGAACGGCGGCCCAAGATCGCCATGTGGTCGGTCTCTCACGGAGTGCAATAGGCCGCTTGCTGCACCCAAGGGACTGAGAGCGAAGAAGCCGATGTATCAGGCGTAGCCGCAGGACCAAGAAGCAAAGCTTGATGCCTGCGGCCCAGGCCAACCTTGTCCAGCCCCAGCACTGCCATCGGAACACCCCGCCTCCCCGCCTTGCGGTCCGCCCCGATCAGCTGGTCGAGCACGTGCTCAAGCACGACCGGCAAGTGGCCAATCCCGTCCACGGAGGCGTTGAGGTGCCGGGGGTCGGCGGCTCTCGGTGGATGCGCCCCTGCACGTTCAGTTCGGCGTCGGCCAGCTCCACAAGGGGTTGCTGGCTGAGCCAGGTTTCGCCTATGGCGGAGGCGGCTGGGGTGCCGGCAACCGCCAGCTCGCCCAGATGCCAGGCTGGACAGTCGCCCTGAACCAAGGGCATGGCCCCGGCGGCGAGCGACGACGCAGCGAAGGTGAACGTCAGATGGGACCCGGTTTGACTCCACGAGGGTGCGGACATCCAATGGCAAGGGGCCGCATCGCTGCCAATGGTGAGGTGGGGGCCGCCTCGCAGCGAGCGGATTACGATGTGGGAGTCGTCGCATGAATCGGGGCAGCTGCTCTCGAGGTAGGCGACCCTATCCCCGGCCGGGTTGGGCGTGGCTGAGCCCACCAGCTCTGAGCCGCCAAACCTCCAGATTCTGGTCGGTCGGTTGCCGACTGGGGTCAGCTCGAGGATGGACTACCGGCAGCGGTTGGGAGCCGGGTCACCCCCAACGGTGCCGTCTCTCAGGCACGGTCCGGACGGGGTGGCGACCCAGATCTGCCCGGAGCTGGACACCACCGAGCTGAGCAGCTGCGGCCCCGAGGGCGCGGCTCGGATCGGCCCCAGGGGACACCCTGGAGGGAGCGAGAAGCGCTCCAGGTGGGGTTGACCGGTCCCAACAGCCGAGATGGCAACAAAGGTGCCCGCCATGTTCCTTTGCGACCCAGATGATGCCAGCCGACTGGGTCCGGCCCCGCAGGCGGTCAGCAGCAGTGCCGCCACGGCTATCGCCGCCGCCGGGAACCATGTTCTCAAGCCAGACACCACTTTGCACTCGTTGCCGCCATCCGGATGATAAAAGTAAGTTCGCTCTTCCACTGCCTTCGAGCAGCCGTCGGCCCCGTTGCCCAGCACCAGTCACACCCCGGGCGGAGGTCAAGGTCGGGACGCCGGAGCCTGCGATCAGGGCGTGGCGGCATGGGCCGATCTGAACCGGGCTGGCCGAGCACCTCGAAGCCTTGGCCTATTGGGTGGATCGGGGCGGCAGCTCTTCGCGCGCCGCCGAGGGAGCGGCGACCAGTGGCTTCGGCCGGGGGCGCCAGGGCCCGAACAGAACTCCATATAGAACCGCGTTGGCGAGCTGGAACAGGGCCGCCAACTCGAAGGGTGCGGCCAGGCTCACCTCGTCGAACAGGTATCCGGCCAGAACCTGGCTGCCGGCCATGGTCCCCTGGGCGGGCAGGTTGGACAGGGCGGCCACGCTGGCACGCTCCTGCGGATCAGCCATGTCTTGGGTGAACGACTGGCGCAGCGGCAACCCGACGCGCTGCACCACCATGCGGACGAAGTAGATCCCTCCCGCCCACCAGAAGGCCGGGGCCAGCACCATTGGCACCAGGAGGATCCCTGTCACCGCTCTCACCCCCACGATGGCGGGCACCGTGCCCAGCCAGCGCCCGATCGAAGCCGCGGCCAGGGTGGAGACCAAGGAACCCAGGTTGACCAGGGCAAACAGCAGCCCGATCTCTCCGGGAGTGGCGCCATAGCGCACATACAGCCAGTAGCTCATGAAAGGTCCGAACATGCCGATGGCGACCCCATTGACGCTGTTGGTCACCCAGAACCGCCAGAGGACCGGCCAGGAGCGGCGGGGCCAGCGGATCCGGCGACGCCCGCTCTGCGGCGACCTAGGCTGGCGCTGCTCCCGCAGACCAAGGCCCATCAAGCCTGCCATGGCGGCGAGGATGGCGGCCGCCAGAAACGCCGGGCGGTAGACGGCGGTGGCGGCCGCCAAGGAGAGATGGGGGTGGGTGTGCGCCAGCCCCGCCAACAGACCTCCCGCCAGAGCCCCAAGGGCGGAGACAAAGGCCAACCTCCCGAAGGCGGCCGCCCGGGCGGGCCCGGGGGCGCTCTCGGCGACAAAGGCAGACTCGGCGGGTTGATAGGGACCCACGCTGCCGCCTCCGGCTCCGGCTCCCCTTCCGAAGGTGCCCACCGCCGCGAACACGAAGAGCACAATCGGCTCCCTGAACAGCGCATAGACGAGCGCCGCCACGGCCGCCAACAGGGGGATTGCGACCAGGAACGGCTTGCGGCCGAACCGATCGGAGAACAGCCCGATCACCGTCGCCATGGCCGCCGAGGCAGCCGTCACGGTAAGGAACAAAAAGCCCAGATCAAGCCCTGAGAAGCCCTCGGCCGCCAGGTACAGGGCGGTGACCACCCCGGCGATGGCGCGGGCGGCGCTCATGGTCAGTCGGGCGCCCAGAACGATGCTGAGATTGGTATTGATCCACTCAGGCCAGAGCAGACGGAGCCAGGAGCGCACCCGGTCAGTCATGGCGCCAGCGCCACCAGGTCGTGCCGGCGGTCGGGTCGCGGCGCGTGGTCAGCACTGGTCCAGCAGGTTCGCGAGTGCCTCCAGACCGGGAAGAGCTTCGAGCACAGCCTGCCGCTGGGGTGCGGGCAGTTCGTCAAGCGCGGCCTCCAGCCGGTGGGCGCGGACGGAACGCAACTTGTGAAGCCGGCGGCGGCCCTCTCCAGTCGCCGCCAGCATGACGGCTCGACGGTCATCGGGATCCACGGCCCTAGTCACCGCCCCGCTGGCAACCATGCGGGCCAGCATGCGAGAGAGCATCGTGGGGTTGACCCGTTCGACCTCGGCCAGCGCTGACGGTCGGATTCCGCCACTACGAACGATGGTGGCAAGAGCCGAGAACTCCGCCGGCGTGAGGTCACCCCCCCCCTCGATGGCGCGCAGCCTCCGCCCCAACTTCAAGATCGCAGCCCTCAGCCGCGCGCCTCCGACAGGGTCGGGGGCCTCGGGCGCCATGCTGGGGCGGCTCCGGACGGGGACTGTCGAGGGCTGCTCGGGCATACCTTATTATTGCCTATCGCTCGGCAATTATTTCGCGAGCGCGCCGGCGCGCAGCCGGTTCGCGACCAGCCAGCGGGACCGACTTCCTCCACGCTGCCTCGGCCCGCCCAGGGGCGTCTGGGCGCAATTTGCCCCCAGCTACCGCAGTGCCGACTCGATCCGGTGGAGCATTTCCTCCAGGGCCAGCCGGGGCGCCACCAAATTGAGCCGAGCGTGGCCGGCGCCCGCGACGCCAATGTCGGCTCCCGGCGAGAGGGCCGCCTGGGCATGCTCCTTCACCCACCCGCTCGGATGGCCGCCCAGGCTAAGGGCGCGCCAGTCGAGCCAGGCTAAGTAAGTCTCCTCGGGCGGGCGCATGGGCACGCCGCGCAGATGCTGGTCGACTTACACGACCAGGAAGTCCTGGTTCGACGCCAGCACCTGAACGGCGGCCTGAAGCCAGGCATAAGCCGGTCCCCAGGTCGCCACGGCGACCACCATCCCCAGCGCCGCGAGACTCCCCCTGGCATGAGCTGGAAACCGCTCGAAACGCTCTAGAAGAGCGTCCGAGCCTAAGGCAGCCACCGCGCAGCGCGGGCCGGCCAGGTCGAAATCCTTGCTGGCAAATAACAGGGTGGAGGTACGGCTGAGGCCTCGGCAGCGCTCGGCATCGAGGGTGGCAAAGGCCACGTGCGCGGCCCCTGGCAGAGTGAGGTCGGCGTGGATCTCGTCACTGACCACGGTGAGGGCACGGGCGCGGGCGATGGCGGCGACGCCAGCCAGCTCGTTCCGGGTGAAGCTGCGCCCGGTGGGATTCTGCGGGTTGCCGACCATCGAACCGTCGAGCGGTAGCCCGATCTGAGTCGTGAAGCCGAAGCCCCACTCCGTCCAGACCGAACCGGCTCGATCCCGCTCCACCGCCTGGAGGGTGCGCTGACGCTCCAAGGCGTGGAAGGCAAAGGACGGCAGGCTGATCGACCGCACGCCCCTGGACGACTTTGGCTCCACCAGCCGGTAGGCGCCCTGGTAGCGCTCCAGGGCCCGCCTGACGTGCAGGACCCGGCGAGGAAGGTCGACATCCTCCCAGCGCAGGTCCAGAAGCTCTCCTCGGCGCATGCCCGTGGCGATCGCCAGCACGAACAGCGCCTCCAGGCGATCGCCTCGCACCTCGGCCAGGAGGGCCTTCACCTCATCTGGGTCCAGAGGGTGGATCTCGTAGCGGACCTGCTTGGGCGAGCGGACCAGTCCGGCGACATTCCTGCCCACCAGCCCCCAGCGGAGGGCCTGGTTGAGGGCGCGGTGGAGGATGCCCCGGAGGTAGTCGACTCGGCGGGGCGACAGCCCGGCCTCCAGCTTGCGGTTCAGCATCCCCTGGACCTCGTCGGGGGTGAGGCGGCTGAGCCGGATCCGGCCGAGGTCGGGGATGAGGTGGTGCCGCACCACTCCGGCGTAGCTCTCGTAGGTGGAGGCCCGCACCGACGGACGGGCGGTGTTCTCCAACCAGCCTTCGAGGAAGTCGGCAACGGTCTGCCGCTCGGGGGGCGGGGTGCGATGCTCCGAGAACGCCGCCAGGGCGGTGGTTAGCTTGGCGGCTGCGACCGCCCGGGTTCTGGCCTATCGATACAGCTTCCTCCCCGTGGGAGCGGTGGCCTGGGCAACCCACCTGCCGACGACCGCTGGCAGACGCTTCCCTCTAGGTTTCCCCGTCGGCCCGCCGTTCGCCGGTGATCGCCAGCGTGCGCCGAGGGCCGCCCGTAATCGCTGTCAACCGGTCCCAGAGCCCGCGTGGTCAACGAATATACGTCCGCTCTGAGATCGGAAATGTGGTGCCGCCAGCAGGATTCGAACCTGCGACCCTGGGCTTAAAAGGCCCCTGCGCTACCACTGCGCCATGGCGGCTCACGGGCAGCCTAACTCAACTCGTCGGCACAGCCGAGTCCTCGAGGCGGCCAGTAAGTGACATTGTCCTCCCGGCGTGAACCTGCTCATGGGCCGTGGTTTCGGCCACCCTGGGACCATGGGGCACAACGGCCGTCAGGCTGGCTGACGCCAGGTGAGGATTAGAATCGAGGGAAACGCACGGAGGCACGGAGCTTCGGCGCGGCACTTGGGGCGAGAAGAAGATGAGCCAGAACGGGCACGTGGAAACAGGTACCAGCAGGGTCAAGCGCGGGTTGGCCGAGATGCTGAAGGGTGGAGTCATCATGGATGTGGTGACCCCGGAGCAGGCGGAGATCGCCCAGGAGGCCGGAGCGGTCGCGGTCATGGCGCTGGAGCGGGTGCCTGCGGACATTCGCGCCCAGGGCGGGGTCGCCCGTATGAGCGACCCCAAGCTGGTCAAGGCGATCATGGGCGCGGTCTCCATCCCGGTGATGGCCAAGTGCCGCATCGGTCACTTCGTCGAGGCTCAGATCCTGGAGGCGCTGGGAATCGACTACGTAGACGAGTCCGAGGTGCTGACCCCCGCCGACGAGGAGAACCACGTCGACAAGTGGCAGTTCAAGGTCCCGTTCGTCTGCGGGGCGCGCAACCTCGGTGAGGCACTTCGACGGATTGCCGAGGGCGCCGCCATGATCCGCACCAAGGGTGAGGCGGGCACCGGTGACGTGGTGGAGGCGGTCCGTCACATGCGGGCGGTGAGCCAGGGCATCCGGAGGCTCCATTCGCTGCGTGAGGAGGAGCTGGCGAGCGCCGCTAAGGAGTTGGGGGCATCCCTCGAGCTGGTCCGCGAGGTCTCGCGACAGGGCAAGCTGCCGGTCGTCAACTTCTCGGCGGGCGGGATCGCGCCCCCCGCCGACGCCGCTCTCATGATGCAGCTCGGCTGTGATGGAAACTTCGTGGGCAGTGGCATCTTCAAGAGCGGCGATCCCCTGCGTCGGGCCAAGGCGATCGTGCAGGCGACCACCTATTTCGACAAGCCAGAGATCCTTGCCGAGGTGAGCGAGGATCTGGGCGAGCCGATGGTCGGCATCAGCACCTCCAGCCTGCACCCCGAGGAGCTGCTGGCCGTCCGCGGCATCTGACGCCGGCCTGGGTCGCGACTAATTTGACCAAGGCAGCGGTCGGCGTCCTGGCGTTGCAGGGTGACTTCCGAGAGCACGCGGCGACCCTTGAGCGTTGCGGCGCCCGGGTGAGCCTGGTCCGCCTGCCCGAGGACCTGCGCGGCCTCCAGGGCCTGGTGGTGCCGGGTGGAGAGAGCACCACCATGAGCAAGCTCTTGATCAGCTCGGGGCTGCTGGAGCCGCTGCTCAACGCGATCGAATCTGGACTCACCTGCCTGACCACCTGCGCGGGCACGATCCTGGCCGCCCGGGAGATCCGGGGCGGCATCCCTGACCAGGTGAGCCTGAACGTGCTGGACATCGCGGTCCGGCGCAACGCCTTCGGGCGGCAGCTCCAGTCCGCGGAGGTGGCCTTGGCGGTCCCCGCCCTGGGGCCCGAGCCGGTGCCGGTGGCCTTCATCCGCGCCCCCGCCATTGAGGAGGTCGGGGCGGGGGTTGAGGTCTTGGCCAGCTATGAGGAGCGGATCGCCGCCGTCCGTCAGGGAGCCCACATCGGGCTCACCTTCCACCCGGAGCTGACCGGCGACACCCGCCTGCACCAGCTGTTCCTGTCCGGCCTATAGATCCGACTTCTCACCCGGCCACTTCTGGGCCGACCTCCGCAACCTCGGCTGGTTCCGGACCGGAGCGGTGATGCGGTGCGCGGTCAAGCCAGGTCCACCCCCTCGTGCTGCAGCAGCCAGCGCTTGCGCTCGAGTCCCCATCCATACCCGACCAGGCTGCCGTTGGATCCAACCACCCGATGGCAGGGGACCATGATGGACACCGGGTTAGCTCCGATCGCGGCCCCGACGGCTCGGAAGGCGCGCGGCCGCCCTATCGCCGCCGCCACCTTGCCGTAGGTGCTGGTCACTCCCCAGGGGATCGTCAGCAGAGCGTCCCAGACCTGCTTCTGGAAGCAGGTGCCGCGGAGGTCAAGCCTGAGCTCGAAGGCCGACCTGCTCCCCTCGAAATACTCCGCCAGCTGTTGCGCCACGGGCAGGAGCGCTGAGTCGTCACGCACCCAGCCAAGGCCTATCTGGGGCGCGTGCTCGTGACCGGCCACGTGAAGCCCGCGCAGCCCCTCCCGGCCACCGATCAAGAGAATCTCTCCCAAGGGGCTGGCGGTGACCGAGTAGCGGAGATCAAAGGAGCTGCGGGGGCAGGGTGCGTCCAGTTGCATGAGGGGATGGTCGCACGGCTCAGCGCCGGGGTCTAGACATATTCGGACATCGGCCACATCTGTCCGAATATGTCTTGCCGCAGGCTGAGCGCCACCCCACAATGCGGGCTGTGGGTCCATACCAGGCGGTGGTGACGACCGGCATCTATTGCCGCCCGGGCTGTGGCGCCCGTCCGCTGGCGGCCAACGTGCGCAGCTTCCCGCTGGCCGCCGCGGCCGAGGCCGCAGGCTTCCGAGCCTGCCTTCGGTGCCGTCCATACCGCTGGGAGCCGCCCCCCACGAGCGAGCCCCCGGAACTGGTCAAGCGCGCCCTTCGCCTGGTTCTCGAAGGGGCGCTCGACGCCGGCACCGAGGCCCGGCTCGCAGCCCGGGTCGGAGTCTCGGAGCGCCACCTGCGCCGGCTCTTCGACAGACACCTGGGGGTCAGCCCCGGTCAGCTGGCCCGCTCCCGGCGCGCCCACTTCGCCCGCCGCCTCTTGGACGACACCGACCTCGGCGTGACCGAGGTCGCCTTCGCGTCCGGCTTTGGCAGCGTGCGCCAGATGAATCGCGCCTTTCTGGAGATCTTCCAATCGACTCCGACCCGGCTGCGGGCACGTCGGCGGGCCGCCGACCGGCTGGCGGCTGACGGTGGGCTGCCAATCCGGCTCCCGGTCCCAGGGCCGCTCGCCTGGGAGCAGATGCTCGGGTATCTGGGCCGGCGAGCCATCCCCGGGGTGGAGCGCGTGGACGGGGACAGGTATGTGCGCACGGTCTGCATCGAGGGCGAGCCGGGCGTCATCCAGCTCAGCCGGGCGAGCCCCGACACCGTCTTGCTGCGGGCTCATCTCCCCCATTGGGACGGCATCATCGACATCGTGAGCCGCGCCCGGCGCATCTTCAACCTGGACGGTGATATCGCGGCTGCCACCGTTCGGCTCGCTTCTGATCCCCGCCTCGGCCCACTGGTGGAGAGCTGGCCAGGGTTACGGCCTCCGGGCGCCTGGGACGGCTTCGAGGTGGGTGTCCGCGCCATCGTGGGCCAGCAGGTCAGCGTGCCGGGAGCCACGACTTTGATCGGCAGGATCGTGGAGCGGTATGGCGTGCCCCTGCCCGGCCTGCTGGCGATGGGGCTCACCCACCTGTTTCCCGAGCCCCAGGAGCTGGCGGGAGCTGACCTCGCGGGACTCGGAATGCCAGGCTCGCGGGCAGCCGCGATCCAGCATTTCGCGGCTGCTGTCGCCGAGCATCGGCTGCACCTGGAGCGCAGCGGCCCGCTCGAGGAGCTGGTGGCGGAGCTGGTGGCGCTGCCTGGCCTCGGCCTGTGGACCGCGAACTACCTGGCCCTGCGGCTCGGCGAGCCGGACGCGTTCCCCGCCTCCGACCTGGGGCTGAGGCGTGCCCTGGCCAACCAGGGGGGCTTGCCCTCGCCGGCCCAGATGATCGAGCTGGCCGCACCGTGGCAGCCATTTCGCGCCTACGCGGCGCTGCATCTCTGGCTGAGTCAGCCCGCCGCCGGCACCTGACCGGCGCCCGCTGGTAGCAAACTAGGGGCATGCAGGTTCGCTCCGCGAGCTACCGCGACCTGAGCCAGGTGGACTATCTCTACCGGACCACCATGGTGGTGGAGGAGGAGTTGTCCCAGAAGCTGGCGGCGGCCGGGCCGCACAGTCCAGTGCCGGGAGCCGCGCTGGCCAGGGCATGGTCGATCCTGACCAAGAGTCTCTCCGCCCTGATGCCCCTCGCGGATGTCGGAGACCAGCTGTACGTGGCCGAGGACGATGGCCGGATCGTGGGCTTTGTGCAGGCCGAGCCCGCCCCCGGCGGGCGCGCCTGGCAGGTCCTCAACCTGTGCCTCGAGCCCACCGCCAGCGGCCATTTCGCCGGGGTGCCTTTGCTGCAGCATCTCTTCAACGAGGGATTGGAGCGGGGCGTGACCCGGTTTCTGGTCCGCATCCCCGAGGGCCACGCACTCGCCAGTCTGCTCCGAGAGCAGGGCTTCCAGCCCTACGCCAGTGAGCAGATCAGCTTCCGAGAGCTGCCCAAGCCGCCGCGGCTGGGGTCGGCCCCGTGGCGCCCCGCCCACCGGGAGGATCTGACCGGGGTGTACCTCCTCTACCTCAGCACCGCACCCCACTCGGTGGCGGCGGTGGAGGCTCCCTCGCTCAAGCAGTGGCGGGCCACCTTCCAACTGGGTTGGCTGACGCGGCTCGACGCGCGCTCGGGCGACTCGCGACACTATGTGATCGAGAAGGAGGCCAAGATCGTCGCGTGGGCCGGGGTCAGGGACCCCTCCCAGGCCCGGCCGACTCAGATCAGCCTCATGCTCGATCCGCAGGAGCGCCAGCTCGCGGTAGAGGCGGTCCACAGCCTCCTCGGCCAGCTTCCCCCGGGGCCCACCGTGTGCCTGTTGCGGCACTACGACGGCGAGGTCGCTCGAGCCGTCGCGGCGCGTGGGTTCGAGCCGGTGGCCACCCAGCTGCTGATGGCCAAGGACCTGCCCTTGAAGCTGCGAGCCCGGCAACCGCTGGAGCAGAAGCAGCGGGCGCTGACGGGCGCTCTGCCGGTGGCCCAGGCGGTGCGGCAGTCGCCGCTTGAGTCCTGACGTGTTCGCTCTGGTCCACTGCGCCCGGTTGAGGTATATTCGACTTGTGACGAGGAGTTGGACGTGGGGTCCTGGCGATCCCAACCGGCCGCCCTTGCCCGGAGAGCATGGAGGCTGATCCCTGCCGGCGATCCGGCCGGGCACGCCCACCCCTGAGGGAGGCAGCAGCCTGACCAGCCTTCAGTTCGACTTCGGCCCCTCCTTCGCGGAGGAGCTGGAGCTTCTGGTGGGAACCCTCCCCCCGGCTTTGCGGGACTCGGTGCGCGCGCTGCCGGCCGAGTACGGGGACCTGCTGGAGATCGTGCTGGATCTGGGCCGCGACCCGGAGGCCCGGTTCGAGGGACGTGAGGTCCTGCTCGGACAGGAGCCGGTGTCCCTCGCCGACCTGGAATATGTGGCGAGCCGGATCGGGGCCTTCGGGGGGGACAACCGCGCCGGGATCGCCCGCACCCTGCATCGCATCTCCGCCATCCGCAACCGGGCCGGGGAGATCATAGGTCTCACCTGCCGCGTCGGTCGCGCGGTCACGGGGCGGGTGGAGATCATTCGCGACATCGTGGTCGGAGGCCAGAGCCTGCTTTTGCTGGGCAAGCCAGGGGTCGGCAAGACCACCATGCTTCGCGAGGTGGCTCGCATCCTCGCCGATGAGAGTCGCAAACGCGTGGTGGTGGTGGACACCAGCAACGAGATCGCCGGCGACGGGGACATCCCCCACCGCGGAATCGGGCGGGCGCGGCGGATGCAGGTGGCCCGGCCGGAGCTACAGCATGCGGTCATGATCGAGGCGGTCGAGAACCACATGCCGGAGGTCATCGTCATCGACGAGATCGGGACCGAGCTCGAAGCCGCAGCCGCGCGCACCATCGCGGAGCGCGGGGTCCAGCTGGTGGCGACCGCCCACGGCAACACCCTGGACAACCTGCTGGTTAACCCGACCCTCAATGACCTGCTCGGCGGGATCCAGACGGGGAAGCCACCCCCCCGAGGGAGGGCGCCCCGCCGCGCGGCCCGGGCAGGGGGCGCGGGCGGGGGGGAGAG
>Ga0080006_1129265_pt1 | contig 59890 bp, 47 predicted proteins | sample RS3BMetagenome_FD_69209 | JGI IMG/M metagenome (GOLD analysis project Ga0080006, IMG submission 69209) | Ferric oxide microbial mat and aquatic microbial communities from Rainbow Spring, Yellowstone National Park, USA - RS3B (SPADES... ...
GCGTGCCGCCGCTGGCGCGCAGCGCACGGCGGCCCTTCTCCACCAGCGCCGCGCCCGCATCAGGATGTTCCCGTCTGATCCACTCATAGGAATTCCGCGAGTCCGTCACCACTGCCGCAGCCCCGCCTCTCAGCGCCGGTGCAATGAAGCGGTTGCCATCGCTTGCCCCGCCGCGCATCGCGACAAACACATCTCCGCTCTTCACGCGCCGCGAGTCGTACTCCACCCCGCAAACGGCGGTCGCTACGGGGTTGCATTCGAGAGCGTTCAATTCCGCACACAAGTCGTCCCACATCATGACTGTGATGCTAGTGGAATCGCCAGTTCCCGCGCCAGAATCTCTCTATCGCGCAAACCGCACCACGACCTCGGTCCCCGCAGGCACCATCGTTCCAGCGGCTGGCACTTGCGCCCTCGCCAAACCGGTCCCAACCACCTGCACGCGCAAACCGGATGTATCTGCAAGCTCGACAACACTGCGCAATCCCGCCCCTTCAAACGATGGCACAGGCACGCGCGACCCCCCGTCCACCACCACCGCGCTCTTGCTCTTTCCCGGCACCGGCGCCACATCCGTTCCAGCTATGTGCACACTCGCGTCGCCTCCATCCTTCTCCACTGGAGCGGAGGCAGGGGTTGCATGGAAAGCCGCCAGGGCCTTAGCGGAAAGGCCTGGAGAACCTTCATCCTTCTCTGCGCTCTTCGACTTTACCTCCGGCTCCTGTGCGTTCGAAGCGGATTCCACCGGTGCAGCCGCAGCCTGCCGCAGGGGATCATCCGCCGGCAGATTATTTACGTCATCAAACATCGCGGTCAAATCCGCAGTGCTCTCGGAAGGCGAATCATCGACCTCAGCGGTCTTCGCCGCGACCATCAGTTCCTTCGGCGTCTTCAACGGCTGATCGTGCGGCACGCCAAGATATTCGAGCACCTGCTGCGCCACATCGTGAAATACCGGCGCCGAGACCGCTGTCCCATACAGACTCCCGACCGTCGGGGTATCGATGACGACCGCGACCGAGATTGCAGGCGCGCTCACCGGCGCGAATCCGGCAAAGCTCGCCACCAGCTTGGTATGCGAGTAGGTGTGCGTCGTAGGATCGATCTTCTGCGCCGTGCCCGTCTTGCCCGCGGAGCTGTAGCCATTCAGCTGCGCAGGCTTACCCGTACCCTCCGTCACGATGCCCTGCATCATCGAGCGCATCTTTGCCGCCGTGAGCTCTTTGATCACGCGGTGCGCACCGTCGGGCAGCGGCTCTGGCAACTGGTACTCCGGGCGGAACGCCGCAGGCTTCAGTCGAGGATCGCCCTTCATCTCATCGGTCGACTGCAGCAACACATGCGGGGGCATATAGACTCCGCCGTTGGCAATCGCCGACACCATCGTCACCAGTTGAACCGGGGTCACGCCGATCTCTTGCCCGATCGCGATCGACATAATGCTGGTCGCGCCCCACTTTTTGGGCGGACGCAACAGGCCGCGCGTCTCGCTCGGCAACTCAACACCCGAGCGCGCGCCAAAGCCGAACCCCCGGATGTACTGATAGAACCTGTCGGCACCGACCTTGAAGGCCATCTTGGCCGCGCCAACGTCGCTCGAGTGCTCGAGCGCGTATTGCACCGTGACGACGCCGAATCGATCGGACTTGTCGTCGTGAAGCGTTCGGCCGAACATCGTCATCGCGCCAAATTGGCAATCCACCAGGTCCGTCGGCTGCACGCCCGCCGCATCGAGCGCCGACGCGTACGTCACCAGCTTGAACGTTGAGCCGGGCTCATACACATCGCTGACGGCAAGATTGGTCAACTCGCCCGAGTTCATGTGCCGCGAATCATTCGGATTGAAGCGCGGAGAGATGGCCAGCGCCAGAATCTGCCCGGTGTGAGGATCCTGCACCACGACCGTCCCGTGCAGCGCCTTCACCTTCTTCATCTGCGCGTCGAGCGCCCGCTCGGCCATGTACTGGATATTTGCGTCGATCGACAGCACCAGATTCTCGCCCGGCATCGGCTGGCTCTCTTCGCTGTCCAGCACATGCCGTTTCGCATCGAGCGCCGTCAGCATGTGCCCCGGCTCCCCGTGCATATCCTCGTCGAACTCGCGCTCCAAGCCTCCCAATCCCATGTCGTCGGTACCCACATACCCAAGCACCTGAGCGGCAAGATCGTTGTTGGGATAGAAGCGCTTAAACTCCTTCTGAAAATAAACCCCTTTGAGATTCAGTTCGCGAATTCGGGTCGCCATCTCCGGCTGAATCTTTCGCGCGACCCAGGCGAAGTTCCTCGAAGTCCTGAACCGCGCCAGCATCTGCTGCTTTGAGGTGAAGTTATCTCTCGGATCGTCGTGCACGATCTCGGCCAGAATTTCGGCAACGCTCGCCCGGTTGTCGCCCAGCTCTGACGGCACCGCATAGACGCTGTCCACCTGCACCGTCACCGCCAGCTCACGCAGATTGCGGTCGTACAGCATGCCCCGCCGCGGAGCGACCTCGAATGTCCTCTGCTGCTGCTCCGCTGCGCGATGCACAAAGTCGGAGTGCCGCACCACCTGTAGCCAACCCAGCCGGAGCGCGATCACAGCAGTCCAGAAGAAAAAAAACAGCGTCACATAGACGAACCGGATTCTCCGAATCGGAGCGGTCAACGTCTGCCGTGGCGCCTTGTCCATTCTCTTCCCTGCTTCGTCGAAATGCTGCGTTGACTATCTACTGCGCGATCTGCATTCCGCTCGGCAAGGTCGCCTGCGCTACCACCGGAGCATTCGGATCGCCGCCGTTCGGCCGCACCACCTGCCCGGGCTGCGGCGCATCGAGGCCCAGTTGCTTCGCCATCTTGTCGATTCGGCCGGGGTCGGACAATTGCGCTTCGGTCAAGCGAAGCTGACGGTTGTCCTCGCGAAGCTGCTCTACCTGCTGCTTTTGCGCCTCCACGTGATAGCCGATTTCAATTGCGGAGAAGTGCTGCCAGACATACACCATCACCAGCGCAAACAGCACACTCATCACCGAGGTGAAGATTCGCATCTCGCGGCGCCGCACAGGGTCGTCCGCCTTGACGATGCGGCTGTTGTCGATGTGTTTGGTGAAGAAGACCTCCGGAGTCGGCCCCCGCCGCGCACGCCGCTGCTCTTCAAACAACTCACGATTGCGAGCGGCAAGCAACTCCGTGCGGCTCTGCGGATGTACTCGAGCGCTCATCATCCCCAACTGCTGTCCTGCCATCGCCGATGCTGCCATCGCGCACCTCTCGTACTCTCTCTTCACTCGGACTCTTCCGGGTAAAGCCTTCTGCCGCTCCTCAAAAATACGAACCGGGCCGGGATCGCTATTGGAGGAAGGGACTTTGTGCTGCTGAGTTGTCTTTCGCCTGAAAGAAGGTGGGACAACCCCGGCCCGATCACTTATTCCTCCCTCCGTTGCACTGTTCCTGTGTGCAAAGGCAGAGGTGATATCTAAACTCTCTCCGCTGCTCTTAACTTCGCGCTTCGCGATCGCGGATTTCTCATCTGTTCCTGCTCACCGGCAACAACCGGCTTCTTCGTCAATACTTCGAACTCTCCAGCTTTGCCGAACTCCCTGAACGCATCCTTTACCAGCCGGTCTTCGAGCGAGTGAAAGCTGATTAACACCAGCCTGCCGCCCGGTTTCAGCAGAGATCCCGCGCTCTTCAGCAGCGATTGAATCTCTCCCAACTCGTTATTCACTCGAATCCGAAGCGCTTGAAAGGTCCGCGTCGCCGGATGAATCTTGTCGCCTTTCATTGCTGGGGCTGCGGCCGATACGATTCTTGCCAACTCTGCAGTAGTCGTAATCGGCCGCGCCCTCACAATGGCTCTGGCGATTCTTCGCGACCTCCTTTCCTCTCCGAATTCGTAAATCAGGTCGGCGAGTTCGTTTTCGTCTTCCTGATTTACCACTTGCCCGGCCGTCTCCCCACTGCGCGTATCCATCCGCATGTCAAGTGGTCCATCGGTCCGAAAACTGAATCCTCTGTGCGCCTCGTCCAGTTGCAGGCTGCTCACTCCAAAGTCCGCCAGCAAGCCGTCCAGACTTTGCTGCGGAATCACGTCAAACGCCCCTGAAAAGGCCCGCGGCTCAAACATCACCTCCGGCATCTCGCCTCCCAGCTCAGCAGCCAGGCTCGCCAGGCCCGCCTTGGCCGCATCCATCGCCTCTTGGTCCCGGTCAAAGCAGATCAACCTGCCCCTTCCGCCAAGCCTCTTCGCAATCTCCAGCGAGTGACCCGCCAGACCCAGCGTCGCATCGCAAATCGCGCCGCCCGGCCGCACATTCAAATACTCCAAAACTTCTTCTAAAAGAACCGGCACATGTCGCGGACTCATACTCTCACCGCCTCAGTGCTGCCCCTGGGGGCCAGTTCGCTACCGTCACCCAACAACCTTCGTCTTCTCCGCAACCGCCATCAGGTCGCTGTCTGTCAACTCAACAACACCGTTCGCGCTCATCGCCTGTGATTCGAGCGTCTCCTGCGTTACAACTTCCAGAAGCGTCTGGACGCCGAGCACATTCACATCCCCAGTAACCTTCGCCATCTCCCGCAGCTTCTGCGGAATCAGAACCCGGCCCTGTGCGTCCATCTCAGCCATCTGCCCGTAAAAGTTCGTTACGTCAAGAAACTTCTTGCGAGCTGGATCGAAGGGAGACATCCCTGCCAACGAAGCCTCGATCTTCTCCCACTCCTTCAACGGGTAAATCTGCGCCCGCTTCCCGTCCATGCTCGTGATGTAGAACTGGGGCCCGTACAACTCATCGACCCGGCGCTTGAATTCAGCCGGCAGTTTCAGCCGGCCTTTCTCGTCGACGCGGGTTGGATGATTTCCCCGAAACATATCGTTCTCGATAACCCCTGTTGGCGGGGGAGCTTCAAATCCTGCACCAGCGAGTAGAATTCAGCCGGAGAACAGTTGATCTGGTCCACAAAACTCCAAAATCTTCTACTTCGCTCCACCATCGTCGCCGAGCGACTGCCCCCTGTAAAGGGCTAATTTGTGCAAACCTCTGCGTTTTCCAAAGCGGGTTGTGGAAAACTCAGCCTCTAGGGGAACACAACTAGATACCCACAACATGTAGTGTTGTTGCCGATGGTTCGCAGGTCCTAGGCGGCTTGCGGTGAACTGATCCCTCTGGTAAGCGAAATAAAGGCGAAAGAGGCAACCTTACGCCAGAAGACGCTTCCGCCGAAGCAGCCAGATCAGGTAGCCAAGCACCGCTAGATTGACCAGCAGCAGGCTCACACGAAACCAGTCCGGGCGTCGCGCCAGCTCATAGAGCTCCCACGGCAGAAAACAAACGGTCAGCCCCAGCGTTAGGTACTCCGCCCACACCTTTTCCATCAGCAGGCCACAGCCCTCGGTCAATGCCAGCGCGGAATACCCGAGCGATGCAAAGCTGATCACTCGCAAACGATGAGCATCGATCAGGTCCGCCTTTCCGACGAGAAGCGATACAAATCGACTCTCCGGATCGAACTTCAGTCTCGCCGCCAGTCCCATCAGCACGTCACCGATATCTCGATGAAGCAGATGAATCGCCCCCACGCCAATGGTGAAGAACAAGATTGCTTTGCTCAGCTTGAACAGCCCGATCAACAGCAAGCCGCGGTCATGCCCATGATGTTTTTGGATCGCCGCTCCCTTCCGCCAGCCTGCTGCAACTGCTTGCTACGCTTTGCATGAATTCTATGTTCAGTTGATGGGCAACGTTGGAACTTGTCAACGGTCGCTTCGCATCATTTCCGTCATAGGCCTTCGCCACATCGATATTTCTCCGCAATCCACTCTCGATTGCAAGACGTAGATGCATATGAGTGCCCAGTAAGGGACTAGCTTCACTGACCCAACGAGCTTCAAGAGACTTGAGAACGACAAAGGACAACGAACATGAAGAAGATTTTTCTCGCTGCATTTGCTGTAACTGCGCTCGCCCTCACCTCGCTCGCGGCCCACGCCCAGAAAGACCCTGACGTCGGCGGCGCCGCCATGTATCCCAACAAGACCATCGTCGAGAACGCTGTCAACTCGCCGATCCATAAGACCCTGGTTGCCGCCGTCAAGGCTGCGGGCCTCGTCGACACCCTCAACAGCGCGGGCCCCTTCACCGTGTTTGCTCCCACCGACGACGCCTTCGCCAAACTGCCCCCCGGAACGGTGGACAACCTCGTCAAGCCTGAGAACAAGGACGCTCTGGTGAAAATCCTCACCTACCACGTCGTTCCTGGCAAGATCAGCTCAAAACAGTTGATGAAGATGATCAAGAAAGGCGGCGGCAAGGCCACCCTCAAGACCGTTCAGGGCGAGGACCTCACGGCCACCATGTCCGACGGCAAGATCATGCTCACCGACGCCAAGGGCGGTATGGCGACGATTACCACGGCCGATGTCTTCCAGTCGAACGGCGTGATCCATGTGATCGACACCGTTCTGATGCCCAGCTAAGCTGCCGGCTTCTCCTCCTGCTTGAGGCGCCTCGTTCATCAGGCGCCTCATTTTTTTGCCCCCATGGGCAGCATCAATTCCGATCACCCGAAGTAAACTGAACTCATCCGTCCTAACCAATTTTTTATAAGCTCACACCTAACTCTGAAGAATTTTCGTCATGATGCCGGACAATCCATGAGACATAGCTACGAATCCGAGCAATGGCTCCCCTATCCGGTAGAACTCGTCTTTGCGTTTTTCGCCAACCCTGAAAATCTTCCCCGCCTTATGCCCCGCTGGCAGCAAGCCCGCATCGAGGAAGCGGCCTTCGCGCCACCTCCCCCTCGGCCGTTGACCGAACGAAGTCCGCAGCTCAGAGGCATTGCCGCCGGCGCGGGTACTCGAATGACGATCAGCTTCAGGCCGTTCCCCTACTCCCCGGTTCGAGTCCCCTGGGACGCCGAGATCTCCGAATTTGTCTGGAACGATCACTTCTGCGATCACCAGATCCGCGGTCCTTTCGCCTACTGGCATCACTGCCACAGCGTCCATTCGGAGGTTCGCGGCGCCGAGACTGGGGACGTCGCAGGAACGCTGCTGCGCGATAAAGTCGAATACGAACTCCCGCTTGGCCGGCTGGGTGAGTTCGCAAACCAACTATTCATCCCGCGTCAGCTCCGCAGTACGTTCAACTATCGCCAGGCTCGCACCCGCGAACTGCTGGCGTTACAACTGCAACGTCCTCGATTCTCACCCGTCACGCAGAGTGTGTCCGAAACGGACGGGACATCATAGTATCCAGTGATCAGCCGCGCAAACTGGCAGCCGGATCCTAGGCCAAGTGATTTGCATGCAGGTGATTAGATTGAACAGGACGTCCGAAAACGCATTCTATGCTCGCATCGAGCGGCAACACGAGATTCTGAAGGGCTTCGAGGATACGAACTGGCTACCCGGAGCGGAATACCGCGTTCCCATCTCCGCTATAACCGGCCCCGTGCTCATAGTCGTCCCGGGTTTTCCGGCGTATCCTCCGGAGTTGGCCTATCCGTCGATTCCGCAAACGGACCAACCGGCGGTCGTTCTGCGCGAAGAAGGACGAAGCCGACTCGCCTATTTCCCCAGCGACATAGAGCGGAGTCTCTGGGTTTCCGGACACACCGATCTGAGCCCGTGATCAGCAGCTCATTCCGCAAAGCTTCCGCCACACGGACAAGGTCATCGTTGCAAAGGGTGTCAACAATAGCGACAGAGACACCATTGCATCGCAACTGCTCCATAGCCTCGTGGATTGCCTCTGCGGAGGCGCCGACGCTGCGGTGATCGATCAAGCCCGTCCTGCGACTTCTGTTTCCATGCAGCTGTAGTTGAAGAAAACGCACCAGGTTTGCATCCGTCATGGGAGTCAGCGGGTGATCCTGCATACCACTGTCTGAGAGGAGCACGTCACCAACAAACAAGTGACCTTTGTAGACGGTGCGGCCATTGTCTGGAAAAGCGGGAATGACACAGCTGAAATTGCTACCCAGCACATCCATCAGCGCTTCGATCACCGGACCTATATTTCCCTTTGGCGTGGAATCGAAGGTGGAGCAAATCTTGAAATAAATCTGCCGAACGCCTTGCCGACGCAACCCATCCGCAGGCGTGCAGCGACTGGTTAACAGCCTGGTCAGCGGGAATTGTGCTCGACTTCAACGCTACAACGATCGCGTCGGCGTCAAGCCCACTCTCGTCCGCAGGTTTGGATTGGTGGGCTTTCTGCTAGGAAGCGTTGAGGCCGGATTCTATCCTGGCGTGATCGTCTACCTGGCACGATGGGTTGCTGGGAACTCCGAAGATGAAATCTCCCGGGGAGGAGTCTTCACCAGCACAAATGCGGAGGAGGTGATACCCCAGAGGGATCATGAGAGAGCCGATCCAGCGGCGCGGACCGAAGCGTTCCATGAGAAGGATATCCGATGAAAAAGATACCCGCACCGAGGCCAAATACAGCGTCGCTGAATCCAAGAGTCACACTCATTTGCAGCTTCGCAAAGCCAATGTTGATACGGTTCAGATAGGAGACCGTGTAGCAAACCATCAGCAGAGGCTCTCGTGTGGAGACCAGACACCCTGTCGCGCGGCGTGCCCGAACTAACCTTGATCGAGGACATCAGACTTCGGCCGCCATCACCTTCCGCTCGCTAAGAAACTCACGGATGATGAACTGCATGCCCGGATCCGGAAGCAATCCAAGGTGCGATGACACCGGACGGACCCTTCACGGCACTGGTTACAGAGACGGTTTCGGATTGCCCCAAGGCCGCGATGCCCGTAGCCTGCCGCAGTGTGAATGGTTGTAAAGCTTCCCAGCGTTGACAGTTACCGTCGGGGAGATTCTTAATGCTCTTGAAGACGTGGCAGGACGCGCCACGCGGGAGCAAGTCCGGTTTGAGCCTAAGCAGGAGATCACGCGTATCGTGGGCAGCTGGCCTTCCGTTTTTCGAAGCGAACGGTCGGAGCGACAGGAGCAGATCCTCCAGCTAGCCGTGGGAGAACGCAGCAGATCGAGGATGTCGTCCAACTGCCGCTCCGATCTCACCAAGTAAACGCCTGCAACAGCAGCGCCCGCAGCACATACTCCGGCGCAATCGACGGCCGCCCCGAAGCCGAGTCTTCAAGCAGGGGAGTATTTCAACAAGCGCCTTAGAGCTGTCTCGGGTCCGTGATCTTCTTCAACTCTCTTTAACTTTGACGCTGCTGATGGCCGCTCTAAACTGTCGCGCGTCTAATGCGGCGCCACCGGTAGAATCGCGACGCATTTCTAGCTCTTCGAGATGGAGGCAAAGTAGATGATGCTGAATTGATTTCACAAGGCCCGCACGAGTCAGCCAAGCCGAGGCTCCATTGTCCGGCTGAAAAGGCGTTACCATGGCTGGCATAGAGAAGTTTTCGCATGACAATGCTGTGGCAGGTGCACTCTGCTTTGCGCTTCCGCACTGACTCAGACGCCCTCATGAACACACGGACCTCTTCATCGCCGCCTGCGTCATCGGACCCGCGCCCGGGTGCCCTGCCTGTTGTCTGCATTGTGACGTCCGATGAAGAGTTCCACGCGGAGCTTGTCCCTGAACTGCTTCCGTGGTTCCAGGTTGAGGTTAGCAGGAGTTCGAACGATCTCGCACGGTGGACGAGTGAGGCCCGAGTGGACGCGGTGCTTATTGATCTCGACTCAGACGATTCAGATCCACAGGCCGGTCTCACCAAAGTCAACGAGCTGCGACGGTTGCATGAGAGCTCCGTGGTGATCTCGCTCAGCAGGTCGCGAAAACGGTCCGTCGAGAAGCAAGCGCTTGAGGCCGGAGCGACCGCGCACTTCCGCAGCCCCGTTGACCTCTCGGAGGTGCGGTTTACGCTGATCGAGGCGCTGCGGCTACGCGAAGAGGCGCAGACCCGCACAGCGCTTCAGCGGCAAGCAACTGAAGGCAGCCGCTTTCAGGACTTTATCGGCGCCAGCGAACCAATGCGGCGCGTCTACGATGTTATCCAACAGGTCGCCGACAGCAGCATCAACGTGCTGATTCGCGGGGAAAGCGGGACTGGCAAGGAACTGGCCGCTCGCGCACTGGTCGCCCTGAGCCGTCGTGCGAAGAAGCCCTATATTCGGCTTAATTGCGCGGCGCTTCCTGAGAATCTGATTGAGTCGGAGTTGTTTGGCAGCGAAAAAGGGGCTTTCACGGGCGCTACAGAAACGCGTCCGGGTCAGATCGAACTGGCGGATCAGGGCACGCTGTTTCTCGATGAAATTGCAACGCTGACGTTGCCGCTGCAGACCAAGCTTCTGCGCGTTCTGGAAGATCATCAGGTACAACGGCTCGGCGGCCGAACATTGCGGAAGATCGACTTTCGCCTGATCTGCGCAACCAACGAACCACTGGAAGAGATGGCGCGTACCGGACGCTTCCGCGAGGACCTCTTCTACAGAATCCACGTAGTGCCGATCCAACTGCCGCCGCTGCGCGAACGCACCGGCGATATTGCCTTGCTGTGCGAGCACTTCCTGCAGATTCACTGCGGCGCCAACCATGTGCCGTTGAAGAATCTTGCCGCGGATGCCATGCAGATGTTTGAGGAGCATAACTGGCCTGGCAATGTGCGCGAACTGGAGAACCTGATCCAGCGCCTTGTGGTGACGGTTCGCACCGAGGAGATTCAAGCCATCCATCTTCCCTCGAACCTGCTCGCACAGAGCTACGACGCGCAGGAGAAGATCCTGCTGCCGGAGGGCGGTGCCAACTTCGAAGAAGAGGTCGAACGGTTGGAGGTCGCGTTGCTTGGAGCAGCCCTTCGGCGTTGCGAGGGCAGCAAGGCCGCGGCGGCACGTCTTCTGCGCGTTGACGTTCAACGGATGAAGTATCTATGCCGCAAGTACTCTCTCTAGAGTCAAGTCTTTACGGTGAATATTTCACCTAACGTCGTCTAATTTTTCACCTGAGAGAGGCCCAATCACGCTTGTAGAAGCGCAGGTATCTTTAGCAAACTTCACAATTGTCAGGATTTTGCGACTTTTTAACGCCTCTGCTGGTTTGGCACGCCTATTGCAATAGCCATGGCGTACCGTAGTCCAAATTGAAGCGCGAGGAGCCTCTCATGGCCGTCACAAAAAAATCCATCACCAATACGAAGTCCGCCAGCAAGCCAACTAACACGAAGTCCGTTAAAGCCGCTCCCGCGCCGAGCAACACGGTCACGGCAATGAAAGCCGTCCCCGCGATGAAGGCCGTTTCGGCCATGAAGGCTGTGTCTGCGATGAAGGCAGTCTCGGCGATGAAGGCCGTGTCAGCGATGAAGGCCGTGTCGGCGATGAAGATCTCGTAAAAGTTTGCAGCACTTGTTCATTCCCTTGCGGAGACTGCTGCTGTGGTCTCCGCTTCCCTTTTTTTCCCGCTCACTACCAGACGTGCTCGCGGACAAGGTTGACCAGGACCCGAGCGGCTCGCTGGAAAAGACTGCGGCGGTGACCAAAGATGATGGCTTTCCCCGAACTGCCTAACGGCAGGGAGCGTTGCGTGGCTGGCAGTGGGATTCGGGCGCAATAGAAGGTGGGCAGCACGATCCCTTTGTAGTCCTGGTGCGGCACCAGCCCAGGCGGGAGAGTGAGTGCCTCGCCATCGAGGGGCGTGAGGCGCAGGCGGATGACGGAGAAGGACCCAGCCGGAGCGAGGGAGACTTCCGCACCAGTGGCTACTCGATTGAGCGCGGAGGCCGGTACAAAGACCCGAACGATGTGCGGACCGGTCGCTGCGAGTTCAAGCAATATCTGCCCTGAGGCGACGTCCCGGTGCATCAGGGCGGCCGGATCGTGGGTGATCACAATCCCATCCGCTGGTGCAGTGAGATTCAGAGAAGATTGCACGGTTTGGGCCAGCGCCGTGGAGCGCACGGCGGCGTCCTGTGCGCTTGAGGCCGCGCCAATGCTCTGGCGGCGCAGTTGCGCTCCGAATGACTGAAAGCGTGCCGCGTCAGACTGTGCTGCTGCTGCGGAGGTCATGGCGGCAGCGGTCGTACTGATCATGTGCAGCAGCGGCTGGCCAGCGCGGACGTGTTGGGCTTCCGCCACGAGAACCTCGTCCACGCGGCCAGGAACTGCGGCGTGAATGCTCTCGGAACGCGCCGGCTCGACCACAAACATGGCGCCCTCGCGATCTCGCCGGAGCGGGAGAAACAGGAGCGCCAACAGGATGGCCGCACCCGCGAACCAGGCGGGATGGCCGCCAAAACCTTTTACTGATGTGCGTTCCCAAAGCCTTCCAGTTACGCCACGCAACGAGCGCAGACGACCCCGGAAGAGTCCGAACGCTAGCGCTCCTGCCGGAATCAGTGAAAACTCAGCCAGCCAGTTGTACGCCACGTTGTAGGTCAGACGGATGACTAGGAAGAGGAGAAGATAGCTGTAGAGACCTGAAAGAAATGCGTACACGATGAAGAGCGGCAGTCTGCGGCGGGGAATCACCGGAACTTCTACGGGCAGGCGGAGAATGCGTCTCTGGAACCAGCCGGAGAGGAATGCCGTCGAGCGCTCCTTCAAATCCGGAATCCCGATGCACTCAGTCAGAAAGTAGTATCCGTCGAGCTTGATCAACGGGTTGAGGTTGATCAATACAACGGCAATGCCGGTGAGCAGAATGATCTCGTAGGCGAAGTCGTGAAGCGCCTGACCGGGAAGCGTATTCATCCAGACGATCATGGCGAGGCTGCAAAGGGTCATCTCCACCCAGATGCCGGCGATGATGGTTGCGAGTCTCTGCAGCCGGGAAGCGGAGATCCAGCCCTCTGTGACATCGACGAAAAAGCAGGGCGTCAGATAGAGAAACATCAGTCCCATGCTGTGAACCTGTCCGCCGAAGTGCTTACAGGTCAAGCCATGCGCGGTCTCGTGGAAGAAGCCAAGGAAAAGGAAGAGAATCCAGAATTCCGCCAGAGCGTAGACGCTTTTATGCGCGAAGTTGTAGTAGAGCAGAATGTCGGGTCCGAGCATGCTCCACTTCGCGACGAAGACAGCGCCCTGGAACACGAGAAGGGCGATAAGTACCGTAACAGACCAGGGATTGTAGATGAACCATCCGATCTTGCGGTCGAGCCAGCCGAGATAACGATCTGGATCCCATGCCGAGAAACTGATATGGGCAAGGTTTACCTTGGACTTTCTCTGTGCGCGGCGACTGCGCTGCGCCGTCAACTTCTCACTCAGCGCGATGTTCTTTTCCTGACGGGACTGATACCAGAAATCGGATTCGTCCATGCTTAGCGCGAAGCTGCGAACTATTTCGGGCGTGATTGCGGTGCCCGTCACCTCGGTGAATGAGGCGGCGATGTCTTCGTATGACCGGATGCCGTCAAAGAGGGTCGCCAACTGCCACTGACTGCGATCAAACTTGAAATAGTTTGCCTTGTCGCGCTGCAGTACTCCGACGATGGGCTCGCCGTCGAGAATGTCTTCCCGCACGATCAGATCGGGGTCGAGTCGGGGCGGACGGACGCGCGTGAGCCGTGCACGGGGGATCTCCGGCAGAGCCGCGTCGAGCGCCTCGCTGAGATTCATTTTCTGTTACGCTCCTGCAGCGCGTTCTTGACCGGGCCGGCACCCTGGGATGCCAACGCGACTTGCATCGACATGCCGGGCTTCAGCAAAGGGGAAGGGTGCGGAATCGCGCCGATGACCTGGATGCTGTCACTCGCGGGATCCACAACGGGGCTCACGCGCAGAATGCGGGCGGACTGACTCAACTGGGGGTAGTCCGGCGTGCTGAGGTGGAGAGGAGCGCCCACGGCAAAGGCGGCCATCGCGGACTCCGGCACCGTAAAGAGAATCCGTAGCGGTGCTTCGGCGGTAATCCAGAACAGCACATCACCCTTCTTCACCTCCTGGGCGAGACGGAGCGACTGCCTGCCCACCACACCAGCAAAGGGGGCAACGATCTGGCACTGCTCCAATTGCAGCTTTGCAGCACGCAGCTCTGATTCGGTCGCTGTCTCGTCGGCGCGGTAACGAGCCACTTCGGCGATGACTTCGTCGAGCTTGTACTTCACATGCTCCCAGGATTCTTCGCTCATGATTTTTTCGGAGCGCAACTGATCGGCCCGACGCAGATCAGCGTCATCCATCTTCTGTTCGGCCTCCCACTCGCGGACCTGGGCACCCAGCGAGGCCAGATGCGAGGTCTGCGAGTCTACTGCGGCGCGCAGGGCCCGGTCATCGAGCGAAGCCAGCAACTGGCCCCGCTTGACACGGTCGCCGATCTCGACCGCGATACTGGCCACACGGCCATCGCTCTGCGCCGCGACATCCGCCTGATGCTCTGCGACCAGCGGCCCCGAAGTTTTGAATTGTGTTGAATCCTCCTCGCTGTGCGTTGACTGGCCGGGTGCGGGTACGGCCGGGGGCGAGGTGACAGTTGCGGCAGGGTGGGGCTGCGAACGCACGGTCGCAGCTTGCGCAGGCGGGTGAGAGTCGCACCCGACGGACCAAGGAACGAACGCCATCACCACTGCGACGGGCCAGTACATTCGAGCTGTGGAGAAAGACACCATGCGCATCACCAACCGAACCAATTCCAGATCACTTGCCACATCCATAGCGCGGGTCTGCGCAGCAGCACATAGCCGGCTGGCCGAAAGTCGATAAACACCTTGGCGCGGCCAGTCATACCGGAACGCAACAACGCGTCGGTGTTTGGCAACGGCACACGCGCGGCGAACGTTCTGACCCCGTCGCCGGCCTGCGCGTCGGGGCTCACCACCATCAGGGTTCCGTGCCACGAACGTTGAGGGTAGCTATCCAGCTTGATCGCGGCGGATTGTCCAGCCGCCAGCAATACTGCATCACGCTGCGGAATGGCAATGTCGATCACGGCTGAGGATAGATCGAGCACCTGAGCGAAGGTGGCGCCTGCTTCCAGATGTTCTCCTGCCGCATTCTGCAATGCAGGCGTCATGACGATGCCGGTGATGGGCGAACGCAGCTTTGCGCCCTCGATGCGGTTGCGTGCACGGTCAGCCTCGGCTCGCAGATAATCCAACTGGGCGCGGTCCGAGCCTGCCTGCGGTGAGCCTCGTGCGAGATCGGACTGCATCACAAGCTCCGCCGAGCGGTAGCGCGCCTCCGCAGAGTCTAGATCCATTCGCCACTGAAGATCACTCATCGAAGCCAGTAGCTGCCCAGCCTGCACGCGCTCGCCTTCCTGCGCGAAGACTGCGGCCACGGTGCCATCCTCCGGCGCAGCGATGGTAATAAGGTGCTGCGGAGCTACTGTGGCCTCGCCTGTGAGTCGCATCGGAAGCGGACAGAAGACAAGGAAGAGGGTCACAATCACGGCCGCTACGGCAAGCCCAATCCGCCGCCCTCGCGTGGTTCGCAGCAGCGCCTGCTTTCGCTGCATGATGGGTTCGAGCAGGCTGATCAGCGGCACCTCGCGATAGAGAAGAGCGTTGCGAATGGCAACGGTCGCCTGTCCGGCAAGAATTTTGATCATTTCCGTGTGGGGCACATCGAGGAAGTCCGGGTCGCTGCTTTCGTAGAGCAGGACGCCGACCCGGCCCTGGTCATCGGAAAGCGGCAGAGCGTACAGAGCGCGATTGCCACTGGCTTCGAAGTAGCGCATCACGGGCTCAGGGAGATCATCGGCTTCGCTGTCGCCGGTCTGCCGAAGATGCACGGCATCCGGCTGCGTTGCAAGCCAACGGGTTAGATCTGCGAGCAGCTCCACCTGCGCATCTCCAAGCGTGATGTGCGCCATTCCGGAGATCGCCTTCAACTGCAGCTTTCCACGGTTGTCCAACGCGATCGCGCAGCGCTCAAATGGAAGCACAGCTTGCGGGCTGTTCACGATGATCCGGAGCAGCCGATCGAGGCGGAGCGTGGAGGTAATCTCCGAACTCACATGGACCAGGGCTTCCAGAATCGCCAGCTTCCGTTCGGCGAACATCAGGCTCGCGTTCTTCAACGCACTCGACGCGGTTTCGGCTATCGAGCTCAGAAAGAACTCATCATCCTCATCGAAGGGTTCGCCAGAGGTGTCCCGCATCTTGTTAACCGCTTCCAGGACTCCCACCTCCGCCTCATCCTGCATCAGGGGCACGAGTATCGCGGTCCAGATCGGTGAACCGGTTTCTCCGTTGCGCAGGCGCAGGCGTTCGTCGGCCGGGTCCGCGATCAACAACGTTTCGCCCTCCTCGGCCATGTCTGCTACATAGCCCTGGCCGGGAGCCTGCGTCATACCGGCATAGACCGTCTCATCCGAACCGCTGCTCGCCTTCAGGGTCAGGACGTCTCCGTCGAAAAGCCACAGATGTACGGCCTGGCACCGCAGCATGGGCAGCACCTTGCGCGGAATCAACCTTACAACGTGGTCGAGATCGAGCGTGGTGTTCAGTGATTTTTCGAGATCATAAAGTTGTGTCAACCGATGAACCGAGTCGAGCAGGTTTTCCTTTTCCTGCTCAAACTGCTCCGTCCGCAGGAGCGCAAATGGCGCGAGGCGCAGCAGAGGGTCGAGTATCTCCATATCTTCCGAAGACGGGACCTTCGAAAAAGAGATCACCTCCAACGCACCGACCAGACGATCTTCGACAATGAGCGGCAGGCAGGAGATGGAGGCGATCGAGCGGATGATCTGGAGATGTGCAAAGTCTTCTCGCTGCAGCTTCGCTCCGGAGTGGACGACTACACCTTGCTTGGCAATCAGTGGCGCTAATAACGGGCTATCAGAGGACAGCACATTCTGTCCGAGGGCTACGTCGCCGCCAAGCCCCACAGCTCTCCACGCTGCCTCATGGCTATCGGGGTCGAACCGGTAGACGACGCATGCGGACTCAGCCAGCGTATCCACCGTCACTGAGGCAACGAGTGCCGCGCATCCAACCGAAGAAGATGAAGCGATTAAGAGCGCTGCAATGTCAACGGGTTGGAGATCCCGGGTTTCCAGCGACTGGTTTGCCGAATTCGACATAGGCGACCGCGAGTGAAATCTCCGCTTGACGACCTCGGGCTGCGGGATAGACTCTGAGGATGTTGTCCTAACGTGTGGTCCAAATGTAAAGCAATCTTCCGGGAAGGTAAAAGCAAATCGTGAACCTCGACGTCCTGCAGAGCGGAACTACCTGCACCATCCGCGTGAAAGGCCCCCTGAAGATGGGGTCAACTCTCGATCAGTTCGAGGACGCGGTCCGGGCTGCGCTTGGCAGCGACCATCCTTTTCTTGTCCTGAATCTCGAGGCAATGCCGATGATTGACTCGTCCGGAATAGGAGCCATCGTTAGCGCGCTCCAGCAGTCAAAAAAACTTGGCGGAGACACGAAGCTGGTAAGCCCGTCGCCCTTCGCGGTCAGGGTACTTAAGATGGTTCACCTTCTGAGCCTGTTCAGCATTTACGAGAATGAGGCGGATGCCTTGGCCGCCTGCGGCACCTAGGTCGAGACGTTTGAGCTCGGTCAGCCTTGCCGGTCTCGAGATGAGTACGTTTCAGTAAATTGGCCGAGACTTGCCTACACGTCTAGACTGGCGCTGACAAGAGCGAGTGAACCATCGAGCGGAATGCCGTTCGATTTCGCTAGAATAGACCTGGCTGGACAAGAGTATCCTAGCTTCGATCTCATCCGTCGAGTTCGGGTGGCCAGGACGCCGGAAGTGACTTACTTTTTCTGATTTTCGCGCACGACCGGCAATTTCCCGAGGAGCAGAAATGGCTATAGCGGCCGATGTAGCAACGGACGAGAAGCGCAAGGTAAAAGGGTCAAAGAATAATCGGAATGGAAGTCACGCCGGAGAGCAAGCGGTGATCTCGGATCCGGCGACTGCGGATCTCGCTATGATTCTGGCCAGTCTGCAGACCATGCGGGACGGCGACTTCTCGACTAGGCTGCCCGTGTCGTGGACGGGCCTGAAGGGAAAGATCGCCGATACGTTCAATGACATCATCGCTGCCAATGAACGTATCGCCGGAGAATTGAAACGCGTCGGGCAAGCAGTTGGAAAAGAAGGTCGTACGCGGGAGAGGACGCGATTTCAGCATCTGCACGGCTCGTGGGGCGAGATGGAGGTATCGGTTAATACGCTGGTCGAGGATCTGTTGCGACCGACTACCGAGATGACCCGCACGATCGCCGCCGTCGCACAAGGAAATCTCACCCAGACGGTGCGGCTCGATGTAGGCGGGCGGCCACTCGAAGGCGAGTTTTTGCGCTCGGCCACCATCGTCAACACGATGATTCAGCAGCTTGGCGTCTTCACTGCGGAGGTGACACGGGTCGCCCGCGAGGTCGGCACGGATGGCAAACTCGGCGGCCAGGCGCAGGTGCCAGGGGTAGCCGGAACCTGGAAAGATCTGACGGAGTCCGTCAACTCGATGGCCAGCAATTTGACCGGTCAGGTGAGAAACATCGCCGAGGTCGCGACAGCGGTGGCAAGCGGCGATCTCTCCCGCAAGATCACCGTCGATGTGCGTGGCGAGATTCTCCAGCTCAAAGAAGCCATCAATACGATGGTAGATCAGCTTCGTTCGTTCGCTTCCGAAGTGACCCGCGTCGCCCGCGAGGTCGGAACGGACGGAAAGCTAGGCGGCCAAGCTGTCGTTCCTGGAGTAGCAGGCACATGGAAGGATCTGACCGACTCGGTGAACGCGATGGCGGGAAACCTCACTGCCCAGGTGCGCAACATTGCCCAGGTCACCACGGCAGTGGCCCGCGGCGATCTATCGCGCAAGATTACGGTCGACGTCAAAGGCGAGATCCTCGAATTGAAGGACACCATCAACACGATGGTCGACCAGTTGAACGCCTTCGCCGGCGAAGTAACGCGCGTCGCTCGCGAGGTCGGTACCGAAGGCAAGCTCGGCGGACAGGCGCAGGTACTCGGAGTCGGTGGAACCTGGAAGGATCTGACCGAAAACGTCAACTTCATGGCCAGCAACCTGACGGGGCAGGTGCGCAACATCGCCGAGGTCGCCACTGCAATTGCAAACGGCGATCTTTCGCGCAAGATCACCGTTGATGTGCGCGGCGAGATACTGCAGCTCAAAGAAACGCTGAATACCATGGTCGACCAACTCAACCGCTTTGCCGGCGAAGTGACGCGCGTGGCTCGCGAGGTCGGTACCGAAGGCCGGCTCGGCGGCCAGGCTAACGTTCCCGGCGTGGCAGGAACCTGGAAGGACCTTACCGACTCCGTCAACTCGATGGCCGGCAACCTTACAGGCCAGGTCCGCAACATCGCCGAAGTCACCACGGCTGTAGCGCGCGGCGATCTCTCGCGCAAGATCACCGTCGACGTCAAGGGTGAAATCCTCGAGCTTAAGAACACCATCAACACAATGGTCGACCAGCTCAACGCGTTTGCGGGTGAGGTCACGCGAGTCGCTCGCGAGGTAGGAACCGAGGGCAAGCTCGGCGGTCAGGCGCAGGTGTCGGGCGTCGCCGGAACCTGGAAGGATCTCACCGACTCGGTCAACTTCATGGCCGGCAATCTCACGGCCCAGGTGCGCAACATCGCGGAGGTCGCAACCGCAGTGGCACGCGGCGACCTCTCGCGCAAAATCGCCGTCGATGTGCGCGGCGAGATCCTCGAACTCAAAGACACCCTTAACACCATGGTCGACCAGTTGCGCTCCTTCGCTGGGGAGGTCACGCGCGTCGCTCGCGAGGTCGGCACCGATGGCAAACTCGGTGGCCAGGCGCAGGTGCCCGGCGTCGCGGGGACCTGGAAGGACCTCACCGACAACGTCAACTTCATGGCCGGCAACCTCACCGGTCAGGTACGCAACATCGCTGAGGTTGCCACGGCAATCGCGAACGGCGACCTCTCGCGCAAGATCACAGTGAATGTGAGCGGCGAGATTCTCCTGCTCAAAGACACGCTCAACACCATGGTCGACCAGCTCAACGCCTTCGCCGGTGAGGTCACGCGCGTAGCCCGCGAGGTCGGCACCGAGGGGCGCCTCGGGGGGCAGGCCAACGTGCCCGGAGTCGCCGGAACGTGGAAGGATCTGACTGACTCGGTCAACTCCATGGCCAGAAACCTTACCGGACAGGTACGCAACATCGCCGAAGTCACCACCGCAGTCGCGCAGGGCGATCTCTCGCGCAAGATCACGGTCGACGTCAAGGGAGAAATCCTAGAACTTAAGAACACCATCAACACCATGGTCGATCAGCTCAACGCCTTCGCCGCCGAGGTCACGCGCGTCGCCCGGGAAGTCGGGACTGAAGGCAAGCTCGGCGGCCAGGCGCAGGTGCCTGACGTCGCCGGCACCTGGAAGGACCTCACCGACAATGTCAATGTCATGGCCGTCAACCTCACCGAGCAGGTACGCGGCATCGTCAAGGTCGTCACCGCCGTGGCAAACGGCGAGCTGACCAAAAAGCTCACCGTCAACGCCAAGGGCGAGGTTGCGGCGCTCGCCGAAACCATCAACAACATGACCAACACGCTGGCGACCTTCGCCGATCAGGTCACCACTGTCGCCCGCGAAGTTGGCGTGGAAGGACGCCTCGGCGGACAAGCCAACGTGCCCGGAGCTGCCGGAACCTGGAAAGATCTCACCGGCAACGTCAACCTGCTCGCCGACAACCTCACCAATCAGGTCCGCGCCATAGCCGAGGTCGCCACCGCCGTTACCAAGGGCGACCTCACCCGCTCCATTCAGGTCGATGCCAAGGGCGAGGTGGCCGACCTGAAGGACAACCTCAACACCATGATCGACAATCTGCGGCTCACCACCGACCGAAATACGGAGCAGGACTGGTTGAAGACCAATCTCGCCCGGTTTACCGGCATGTTGCAGGGCCAGCGTGAGATCACTACCGTCGGCCGCATGCTGCTGTCGGAGCTTGCGCCGCTGGTCAACGCGCAGCAGGGCGTCCTGTATCAAATGGAGGCTGATGTTCCCGGCAGCATGACGCTGCTGTCCTCTTTTGCAGACTCTGCTGCTGGACATCAGGAAGTCGTGAAAGTTGGGGAAGGCCTCGTGGGCCAATGTGCGTTCGAAAAACGCCGGATGCTGATCTCCGACCTTCCTGGCAACACCGTGCCGATACGGTCTGGGCTCTTTGAAGCCGTTCCCCGCAACGTCATTGTCCTCCCCGTCCTGTTCGAAGATCGAGTTAAAGCCGTTATCGAGCTCGCGAGTCTGAATGCTTTCACTCCCTCGCACCTTGCCTTCCTCGAGCAGTTGACCTCCGGCATCGGCATCGTGCTGAACAGCATCGAAGCCACGATGCAGACCGAGGGCCTTCTCAAGCAGTCGCAGCAACTAGCCGGAGAACTCCAGACGCAAAAGAAGGAGCTGCAGCAGACCAACGAACAGCTTGCCCAGAAGGCAAAGCAGCTCGCCGAGCAGAACGCCGAGGTAGAGCGCAAGAATCAGGAGATCGAACAGGCTCGCGGCGCCCTCGAAGAGAAGGCCAAGGAGCTCGCTCTCACCTCCAAATACAAATCCGAGTTCCTGGCGAACATGTCGCACGAGTTGCGTACGCCGCTCAACAGCATCCTCGTGCTCGGCCAGCAGCTCGCCGACAACCCTGACACTAACCTCACGCCAAAACAGGTCGAGTTCGCCCGCACAATCCACGGCGCCGGAACCGACCTTCTCAACCTCATCAGCGACATCCTCGACCTATCGAAGATCGAGTCCGGCACCGTATCGGTCGAAGCCGAAGAGGTCTTCTTCGGCAGCCTCATCGATATGGTGGCGCGACCCTTCCGGCACGAGGCGGAAAGCCGCAAGCTTGCCTTTGAAGTGGACACGGACCCGCAGCTTACCCGCAGTCTCGTAACGGATTCCAAACGTTTACAACAGGTACTGAAAAATCTTTTGTCAAACGCATTCAAATTTACCGAGCACGGCGGTGTGCGCCTCTCCGTTTCGGCAGTCAACAGTGGTTGGACCCCGCACCACCAGATCCTCGGCGGCGCAGCATCCGTGGTTGCGTTTGAAGTCTCGGACACTGGCATCGGCATTCCTGCGGAGAAGCAGAGAATAATCTTCGAAGCCTTCCAGCAGGCCGATGCCGGCACCAGCCGGAAGTATGGCGGCACCGGTCTTGGCCTCGCCATCAGCCGCGAACTCGCGAGTCTTCTTGGCGGTGAGATCCAGCTCAGGAGCACTCCCGGCGAAGGCAGCACCTTCACCCTTTATCTGCCGCAGACCTACGTCGGCCCCTCTTCGCAGATCGTCACGACGGCCAACCAGCCGCAGCACGGTCCGCGCCTCGAACTTCCCGTCGCAGTCATGACAGCTATTGAGGCGCCAGTCGAGATCGTTGACGACGACCGCAACATCATTCAGCCTGGAGATGCGGTCTTGTTGATTGTGGAAGATGACGTCCGCTATGCGCGTATCCTCCGCGATCTGTCGCGAGAAGAGGGATTCAAGGTGCTGGTCGCCGTGCGCGGCACCGAAGCGCTGACCCTGGCGCGCGAGTTCCACCCTACCGCTGTCTCCCTCGACGTCTCGCTTCCCGACATGCTCGGCTGGACCGTTCTCAACCATCTCAAGCAGGATCCGGCAACCCGTCACATTCCAGTCCAGATGCTCACCATGGATGAGGATTGGCATCACGGTCTCTCGCATGGTGCATTCTCCTTTGTCACCAAGCCGACCACCAACGAAGGACTGACCGCCGCCATCGCCCGCATTCGTGAGTATTCGACGCCCCGCCGCAAACGGCTTCTGGTCGTCGAGGATGAGCCAGCGCAGCAACTCAGCATCCAGGCGCTGCTAGGCCACGACGACATCGACGTGCGGGTCGTCTCAACCGGCGCCGAAGCTCTCGCAGCGGTCAGCGAAGCGCCGTTCGATTGTGTCGTCCTCGACCTTCGTCTACCGGACATGACAGGTTTTGAGCTGCTGGATAAACTCGGTCAACTTCCCGCGGGAAGCGAATTGCCGATCGTCGTCTTCACCGGAAGAGACCTTTCGCCCGAAGAAGACGCACATCTGCACATGCTCGCGCGTAGCGTGATCGTCAAAGATGTTGAGTCGCCCGAGCGCCTGCTCGACGAGACCGCGCTCTTCCTGCATCGGGTGGTCGCCGACCTGCCGGAAGAGAAACGCAAGATGCTAGACCGTCTCCACCGCTCCGACGAAGCTCTGGTTGGCAGAAAGGTGCTGATCGTCGACGATGATGTGCGCAACATCTTCGCACTCAGCAGTGTTCTCGAGCGCCGCGGCATGAGCGTCCTGACGGCCGGCACCGGACGAGAAGCCATCGCCACGGTCGAGTCGACCGGTGACCTCGCGATCGTCCTGATGGACATCATGATGCCCGAGATGGACGGGTACGAGACGATGCAAGTCATCAGGGCCAACCCTCAGTTTCGCCGTCTGCCCATCATCGCCCTCACCGCAAAGGCCATGAAGGGCGATCGCGAAAAGTGCCTCGAAGCGGGCGCATCCGAGTACCTCGCCAAGCCCGTAAACACAGAGCAGTTGCTCTCTGCCCTTCGCATGTGGCTATACCGGTAACATGAGGAGGTCGTCGATGATGACGGTCGGCGCTTCGGCACGATGAAGTGGCCAAAGGTGAAAAGGAGATCATGATCGACCAAGACCAGGCCAATATTCTGATGGTAGACGACCAGCCCGGCAAGCTGATGAGCTACGAGGTCATTCTTCACCCCCTCGGCGAGAATCTGATCAAAGCTCGATCGGCCCGCGAGGCCCTCGATCATCTCCTTCATCATGACATCGCGGTCGTACTCATGGACGTGAGCATGCCCGAGATCGATGGCTTCGAACTCGCTGACATGATGCGCCAGCATCCTCGCTTTCAGAAGATCGCCATCATCTTCATCTCCGCCGTTCATCTCACGGACCTCGATCGCATTAAGGGATACCAGAGCGGCGCCGTCGACTATATCTCTGTTCCTGTAGTTCCTGAGTTGCTCCGCGCCAAGGTAAGCGTCTTCTCTGAACTGCATCGCAAGTCCCGGCAGCTTGAACGCCTCAATCTGGAGTTGGAAAAACGCGTTGAAGAACGCACAGAGCAGCTCCGCAAGAGCGAAGAACAACTCCGCGAGCGTGCCGACCTGCTCGAACTCGCCTCTGAAGCGATCATCGTGCGCGATCTCGCCGGATTTATACAATACTGGAATTCTGGCGCGGAGGCGCTGTATGGCTGGCCGCGTGAGCAGGTATTAGGCAAGTCAATTCATCTCTTGCTCCGCACAAAATTCCCCCCGGGATATAGCAGATTGAGCGAGGCTGGCACATGGGAAGGAAATCTCACGCACCTTACCCGGGAAGGCCGTGAAATCACGGTGGCAAGCCGTCAGGCGCTCAAGGCGGGGGGCAATGCCACGCTCGAAATTAACCGCGACATCACCGCGCAGCTCAAAGCCGAAGACGCTCTCCGAAAGACCGAGCGTCTGGCCGCCATGGGAAGAGTCGCCGGCATTATCGCGCACGAGATCAACAATCCGCTCGAAGCCATCACCAACACCTTCTATCTCCTGCGCGATCACCCGTCTCTTGATGATGAGGCTCGCTACTATGCGCAACTAGGCGAAGAGGAACTCCGTCGTGTCGCCCATATCACCCGTCAGACGCTCGGCTTCTATCGCGAGTCGAAGCATCCTGTCGAAGTCTCCATCTCCGCCCTGCTCGACGAGATTCTCGAACTACAGACTCGCCGCATGGACTTCGATAACATCGCCCTTGAGAAGCGCTATCGCAGCAGCGGAACCATCCACGGCTTTCCCGTCGAACTCAAACAGGTCTTTCTCAACCTCATCGGAAACGCCGTCCAGGCCATGCCAAACGGAGGCAGTCTGCGGCTACACGTCTTCGAATCGTCCGGTCGCGCCAATCGCCCCTCAGGTGTCTGTGTCTCACTTTGCGATACCGGAACGGGAATCGACGCCGAACATGCGAAACATCTCTTCGAACCCTTCTTCACCACCAAGTCGGCCAAAGGCACCGGCCTGGGCCTTTGGATCAGCAAGGGAATCATCCAGAAGTACGGCGGCTCCATTCGCTTCCGCAGCCTCCAGCTCGCAGGCCGCAACATTACCTGCTTTCAGATCTTCCTGCCCGCGTCGGACTTCGAAACGGCTGCCGATGCCCGCGCATCTGCGCCCGAAGAACTCAGCGTTCCATCCATAGCTGGAGTGTCTGATGGCATCTGACCGCATCACCATCCTCTGCGTCGACGATGAGGACGTCCCAATGATGCTTCGCAAACTGGTACTCGAAAAACAGGGCTACCAGGTTCTCACCGCGCCATCGGGTAAGGAAGCTCTGGCGCTTCTCCATCGCGGCGGAATCGACCTTGTCCTCTCAGACCAGATGATGCCCGGCATGACCGGCACAGAACTCACTAAATTCGTAAAGGCCGGCTGGCCTGAGATGCCCGTCATCCTTATCTCAGGAGTGAACGAGATTCCCACGGATGCAACCTACGCCGACAGGTTTGTGAGTAAGGTCGACGGTCCGCAGCATCTATTCCAAACTGTCGCCGAAGTGCTGGAGAAGTATAAGCGTGCCCAGAGGAAGAACATCTGACACGCACCTTCGCGAGGGTGCTCCAATTCACCATTAGCCTGGACAGTTCGAACTATCCCGAGATTCGACCGGCGAACTGCAGACTCGCTCATCCGAGAAGAAGCGCCGGGAGCAAATATCGGCGCACCTTACCTTAGATACCAGAATCTCACCAGCTTCTTCCCCTCAAATGCCAATTGCCTACGAATGCGGGCATTCCGGTCCCGAAGGGCAAACCCTAACCTAACCAAGCATCCCACAAACGCCGAACTCGAGTTGCTATCTAGCTTGTGGACAAGAGCAAGGGGAATCGTAGATGAAGTGCAGAAACCTATCGGGCGAGTTTCGTTCGGCTCACCGCAGTGGTCGAGTCTTCAAGGCAAAGGTCGAATGTCTCAAGTGTGATAGAGAAATCAGGTAAACGCTCCCGCTCTTCACGTACTGATATTCATTTCATTGAAATGAACTTTCGTCCTGTAGGGCGCCGGTTATATTCTGACGAGCTGCCTGACAGGTGAATAAAGCGCCGCATCGCATTGGGGAGCTGCTGCATTCGCGAGCCTCCCATCATCCCCGCGGATCTACAAACGAATCGCGTTCACAAGGTCTCTTGCTTTGCGGTCCACACTCTTCGCATCGTCACCTGGCTTGAAGAGTGACGATCCGGCCCCGACGCCTTGCGCTCCAGCAGCCAACCACGATGCCGCGTTGCGAGCATCGATTCCGCCAACCGGAATCACGATCGCGTCGTGAGGCAGCACGGCGCGTAGCGCTCGCAGCATCGGGATACCCAACACCTCCGATGGAAACAGTTTGATGGCGTCAGCCCCGGCGTCAAGCAGCGCGAACGCTTCAGTCGGATTGAAGAATCCGGGAACCGAAATCAGACCGGCCGCCTTGGCTGCGTGAACGATAGGCAGGTCGGCGTGCGGCGTGACGATTAGCCGGCCGCCCGCATTCGCGACCTCCCTGACCTGCTCCTGCCGAGTCAGCGTGCCGGCACCCACCAGCATTCGATCTCCAAACTGTCGCGACAGAATCGAAATGGTCTCCAGCGCACTCGGCGAATTGAGGGGAACTTCCACAATAACAATTCCCGCCGACTCCAAAGCAGCGCAAATCGACACCGCCTCCTCGGGCCTAAGCCCACGCAGGATCGCAATCACCGGACAGCGTTTCAACCACTCGGTCAAATCCATGAGAGCCTCTTGCCTATCGCAGCCAGCCCATGCGCTGCGGCATCTTCATCTGCAAACGCCGCCGATCCTCCACAGGCTTCGATAGCCTGCTTGTACGCGGAACACAACTGCGCGTTGCCCGCCAGAAGAACGTGGCCTCCTGCGCCAGCTGTCGCTCCCACTTCATGGCCGATCAACAACCCCGAAAGGTACGACGCGGAAGACTCCTCGCGCAATCGATCCGTCAACCCCAGTGTGCGCACGCTGAAGAGATGATGGAGCAAGCCTCCACTCTCCGCGGAGCGCGCGACCCCGCGAATAAACGCCTCGTCGTCGTCGACCGCATCGGAAGCCATGGTCCGCCCCAGGATCGTGCACTCTCGCAGGGCGGCAAAGACTTCACCCGTCATGAACGTGCTGAAGCCGGCAATCTTTCCACTGCGAAGCTGAATCCATTTGGAGTGCGTCCCAGGCAGACAGACCAATCCATCTCCTCCGCCATCTGCCACAATTCCCATCGCTTCGGTCTCCTCGCCGCGCATCACCTCGGGCACACCGCAGGAATCCTCTCCGATCACGCCAGGAACCACCAGTACCTCAGCTTCCGCGAACGGCACCTCACGTACATCGTCTGCGAGATTCTCTAAACCAGCAGAGCACCGGACGTAAGGTGCCTCCACCCAGCCCTGACGGCTGCCGATCATACCCGAGAGCAGGATACGCGTCTCCCCAGCGGCCATCCAGTCACCCACCTGCCCCCGAAGCGTCTCCGCAAAACATCTCTCCGGGACGTTGAGAATGCCAAACTTGGAGCAACGCCGCTGAAGCACGCGGCCGTCGCTGGCCAGTTGGAATGCACGGAAGTTGGTGGTCCCCCAATCGACTGCAATCAAGCGTTATCCTTCCTCATGCGAGAGATCGATCTCCGCTCTATCTTACCGGGACGCGGGCACGGCGAAATAATCTCGTCAATGCCGCTGGAAGAAGTCGAAACCTCGATCGTCTCTGCAAAATCGCAGACGCTGGAACGAAACTGCGAAACATACTCTTCGGGAGCTCGAAACGATGAATCGCCGGACTTTCCTTCATTCCCTCTCAGCCTGCGCAATCACACTTGCATCGGCGAAACGTTTCGCATTTGCGGCTCTTCCAAAGATGAAGATCACGCGAGTGCGGGCCTACCTGCCGCCCAATCCAAACCCCTTGTTCAACCAAAGCGACGTTGTGGTCACAATTGAGACCGACGCAGGAATCACGGGCATCGGCGAGGGCGGATCGAAGGACACGCTCTCGCAATCGGCAGGGCGATTGATCGGTCGCGATCCGCAGCACATCGAGCAATTGTGGCAGGATATGAACCGCGCCTTCTTCTATCCAGCCGGCCGGGAGAAGACCGACGCCATCGGCGCGCTCGATCTGGCTTTGTGGGACATCAAAGGCAAGGTTCAGAGTCTGCCTGTTCACGAACTGCTCGGCGGCATGGTGCGCAACTACTGCGAGTGCTACAACACCGCAGGCATCATCCCCGGCGTAACTCCCGGCATGTCCATCGAGGACTGGGCGCGCCTCACCATGGAGGCAGGCTATCGAGCCTTTCGCTTCGGCGCAATGGACCTTCCGGCAAACACTACGTTCAATACAAGAGAGCGCATCACTCATCTTCGCGAACAATGTGCCGCGGCAAGGGAGGGCGTCGGACCCGACGGCGAGTGGGTCATCGACTTCCATCAGCGCTTCGATCTACCCGATGCCATCCGCGGCTGTAACGAGATCGAGAGCCTTGCGCCGTTCTTTGTGGAAGATCCCGTTCGCGCCGAAGCCTTCCAGCAGGATCTTCCCATCCTGCGCAGCAAGGTCAATGTCCCGCTAGCCGCAGGCGAAGAGTGGGGCAACAAGTGGGATTTCAATACCCTCGTCGAACGCCACGACATCGACTTCGTGCGAGCGACTCTGCCAAATGTCGGCGGCATCACCGAGATGATGAAGATCGCCGCAATCTGCGAGACGCACTTCGTCGGGATCGTCCCGCACTTCACCGGACCCATCGCAACCGCCGCGTTGGTCAACACGTTGGGCACCTTCTCCGGGCCGGTCCTGATGGAGTACAACTACCAAGGCCGCACGCTGCCGCACCTTCCCGTCTGTCTCGACTTCAAGAACGGAAAGCTCTACCCGAATGAGCGTCCTGGGCTCGGAGTCGAACTAGACTTCAAACAATTGACTCAAATCGCTGAGATCACCGAGCCGGTCACCGCCCGGGCGCAAACCTACTTCCGGCCGGACGGATCGATCACAAACTGGTAGAACTCCGCGGGTTTCTGAATGCCCGATTTTTTGATGATTCAGCAGCCCGGCATATGCCGTACCATCAGTCGATCGACTTTGATTCCAAGCAAGGCAGGCCCAACCGAAGCATGAGCAACCTTCCGAAGAAAAAAGCTTCCATCGTTCCCGTCCGCTATCTGCTGGTTTTCTGGCTCTTCGTCTTCAGCGCCGTCGCCTATCTCGACCGCACCAACATCTCCATCGCGGGGATTCAGATCGGCAAAGAGTTCGCGATCGACCACACTCGCCTGGGTTGGGTTTTCAGCGCCTTTCTTATCGGGTACGCTGCCTTCCAGGTTCCCGCGGGGCTGCTCGTACACCGCTTCGGCTCGCGCCTCGTACTCACCTTCGCAGCGATATGGTGGGGCGTCTTCACTGTACTGCCGGCGGTCGTGCCGCCCAGCATCAGCGGAGCCGTGATCGTGCTCGTGCTGGTTCGCTTTGCACTTGGCGCGGGCGAAGCTTCCATGTACCCGGCCACCAGCCAGTTCGTCGAACGCTGGTTCCCCATACCCGAGCGCGGCAAAGCAAACGGCATCATCTTCGCCGGCGTAGGCGTCGGGTCCGGAATCACGCCGCCGATCGTGACTGCAATTATCCTTGCGTACGGCTGGCGTGCTTCATTCTGGTTCAGCGCAGTGTTAGGCCTCGCCGTAGGAGTCGTGTGGTACCTCACCGCAAGAGACACGCCGGAGCAGCATTCCTGGGTCAGCGAGAACGAACTTGAGATCATCCGCCAGGCCAGCGATACCAACCGGACACAGGCCGCGCAGAAACTCCGGTCTCCGGCGGTCAAACGGTCCGTCCCATGGGCGCTCATTTTTCGCAGCAAAGAGATCATTGCTCTGACGCTGAGCTATTTCTCCTTCGGCTACGTAGCCTGGATCTTCTTCGGTTGGTTCTACATCTATCTCGCCGAAGTCAGGGGACTAAACCTGAAGACCAGCGCCATCTACTCCATGCTTCCCTTCATCGGCATGACCATCGGTTGCCTGCTGGGAGGAGTCGCAAGCGATTGGGTGGCTCGCCGTTTCAATTTGCGGCTTGGCCGCTGCATCATACCCGCTGTTACCATGGTGCTCACCGCCCTCTTGCTGGTGCTCGGCTCCAGAGCCGAACGGGCCGAAACGGCCAGCCTGATTCTCGCTGGCGGCGCGACCATCCTATACGTCAGCCAAAGTTGCTTCTGGGCCGTCACCGCAGACTTCGCCGGCGAGTACACCGGCCTTGCCTCCGGCATCATGAACATGGGCGCTCAGATTGGCGGAGCTTGCACCGCCTCCCTGACGCCTCTGATCGCCGCGCACTTCGGCTGGACCATGTCGTTCTTGGTCGCAGCATTCCTCGCTCTCCTTGGCGGTTTGGCCTGGCTCTTCGTCGACCCCACCCGCACCCTCGGCACATTCTCGCCTTCCGATCGGATCTCACGCCCATGACCTCTGGCTCTGCCCAGCTATCCGTCTCTGCCGCCAGCCACCGTCATTACAACACGCTTCTCCTCATTGTCGCTGGCCTCGGAGGCTTGCTCTACGGAGTAGACGTCGGCATCATCGGAGGCGCACTTCCATATCTCGAAGCCACCTCCGGCCTTAACGCTGGGCAGCTCTCCGTAATCGTCGCGGCAGTCCTGCTCGGCAGTGTCGTCTCCACACTCTTCGCCGGCCTGCTCGCCGACTGGATGGGTCGCAAACCCCTGATGCTCTTAAGCGGCGTCGTCTTCGTCATCAGCATCCCCCTGATCGCCGCTTCCTCGGGCTACGAGTCGCTCTTCTTCGGGCGACTGCTCCAGGGCGTCAGCGGAGGCCTCATCGGCGTGGTCGTTCCACTCTACCTCGCCGAATGTCTTCCTTCCTCCACGCGCGGTAAGGGAACCGGAGTCTTCCAGTGGCTCCTTACGCTCGGTATCGTCGGCGCGGCACTGATCGGCATCTACTACAGCTACCGCGTACAGGCAGTGGCGCGGGCTCAGGACACCGCTGCTCTCTTCCACTTCAAAGACCAGGCCTGGCGCCGCATCTTCTGGGTCTCGCTTCCCCCCGGTGTCCTCTTCGTACTCGGAGCTTTGTTCGTGCACGAGTCCCCACGCTGGCTATTCCGCCGAGGCCACATAGAACGTGCTCGCGCTGCCCTGCTTCGCTCCCATGACGCTCCCGCGGTTCAGGCAGAGCTCGACAAGATGGCACAACTAGCCGCCGCTTCCAGTGAATCAGGATCGTCGAAAACATCCGCTCAGGGAAGCATCTTCCGACGCCGCTACATCGTTCCCTTCCTCCTTGCCTGCATTGTGCTGTTCTGCAACACCGCAACAGGAGTCAACTCGATCGTCAGCTACAACACAGGCATCCTGCTGCAAAGCGGCCTCTCTGACCTCGCCGCGCACTGGGGTTACGTTTTGTTCACGATCGTTAACTTCTGCCTGACCGCAGTGGGTATGTCGTTGGTCGATCGCAAAGGCCGCAGGTTCCTTCTCATCCTCGGCACCTCCGGGGTAATTGCTTCTCTCGTCGCCGTCGGCTCCCTGTTTCTGCAAACCGAGCGATCCAACCTGGACTGCCGCACTGCCGTGCAGGCGCTCGTGAGCCCACAGCAGGAACTCACGCTGCCCTTCAACGCTGTAGAGGCGAGCAGACTTCTCGAAGCAAGCGGCTACGATGGCAAGCAGGCTCGCGACGCCAACTCCTCTCTTGCCGTTATCTACTCCTACGGCGGATTCGGCGCCGCAACCACCTTCGTCCGTTCCGGCGACAACGCCGCCCCGATTCACATCACCCGCGAAAGCTGCGTCCCTCACAACCGCATCGAGGCCTTCTTCAAAAATCCCTTCGCCGACCTGGCAGCCGCACAGACCGCGCCCCTGAAGATTCAGCGAGCCATCGTCGGACGCGTACCCGAAAGCCGCCACGGTTGGTTCGTCGCCCTGGGCTTGTATGCCTTCATCTCGTTCTTTGCCATCGGCCCCGGAGTCTGCGTCTGGCTTGCCCTCTCGGAACTGATGCCGACCCGCATCCGCTCCGTTGGAATGAGCATAGCCCTTGTCATCAATCAGCTAGTCTCCACCACTCTCGCAGTCCTCTTCCTTCCGGTCGTAAGCAAGTATGGCTACTCCACCATCTTCTTCCTCTTCGCTGCGTTCACGGTCGTTTACTTGCTCACAGCAACCTTCCTGCTGCCCGAGACCAAAGGCAAGACCCTGGAAGAAATTGAACAGCACTTCGAGGGAACAAAAAAGCTAAGCGCGGCGGTGGAGGTGGTGGATTAGACCAATTGCCTGCAGTCGCCATCCAACGCTCTAACGAAGCACCGCCCAACCATCAGCACAACCTATGCCACCCGCCGCCTTCGATAGAATGGGATCATGCCAACCAAGGTGCCCACTCCCATCTTTGAAGGTCAGGAGCCGGCCCTTGTCTCGCCGAAAAAGGCCCAGCCGAAAAAATCCTCCAGCACGATCGTCTCTCTCCTGGAGAAGTGGCAGATAGCCCGATATCTGTTGGTTGGAGGCTGGAACACGCTCTTTGGGTACGCCTGCTATGCGGGCTTCGTCGCTCTGTATAGCCGCCTGCTCCCCGCGCGCTATCTTCCCCTCACAGTCGATCTCGCCTCTATCACAGCGACACCGCTGGGCGTGACAATGGCATTTCTCTGCTACAAGTTTTTTGTCTTCCGCACCAAAGGCAATTACTTTCGCGAGTGGCTGCGCTGCGTTACGGTATACGGTAGCGGGACCATTCCAGGACTGTTTGTTCTCCCGGTGCTCACCAGGGCGCTGCAGCAATCGGCTTACTTTCACGCGGCTGCCCCGTATTTAGCTGGAGCCATCGTGACCGCCGTCACAACTCTCTATACCTACTTCGCGCACAAGAACTTCTCCTTCTCCACGCCGAAATCAGCTCCACCCGGCTAAAGACCAGTCCACAGCGCCCACTCTACGTTTGAAGCACCTTCAGACCTTGAAACGCGGACGAAACGTACTCCGTCGCGGTCTCCACGATGAAGTCCAGCATCGGCCGAGTCAAACCCGGATAAACACCGATCCAGAAGACCTGATTCATCACAAAATCCGTGTTCGGCAGATCGCCAATCACGCGGTATTCACAGCCTTCATACGCCGGCTGCCGCAGAAGATTTCCTGCGAACAGCAACCGCGTTCCAATCTTCTTCGCCTCCAGCGCCTTCGTAAGCTGGTCTCGCGTAAAAGGCGCACCAACCCGCACTCCGATCGGAAAGCCAAACCAGCTCGGGTCCGAGTGCTCTCCCGCCTCAGGAATCATCAGGAACTCTTCCAGCGGCTTCAAAGCCGCCTTCAAATAGTTGAAGTTTTCCTTGCGCCGCTCGATAAACTGCGGCAGCTTTGCAATCTGCGACACCCCCAGCGCAGCCTGCATATCCGTAGCCTTCAGGTTATAGCCCACATGCGAGTACGTGTATTTATGGTCGTATCCACACGGCAGCGAACCCAGTTGCCACTCGAACCGCTTGCCGCAGGTATTATCCATCCCCGGTTCACACCAGCAATCGCGGCCCCAGTCACGGAAAGAATCGATCAGCACCTGCAGCGCCGGCTTGTCCGTCAGTACTGCGCCACCCTCCCCCATCGTAATGTGGTGAGCCGGATAAAAACTGACGGTAGCAATATCGCCGAACGTCCCGACCTTCTGCCCTTTATACGTCGAGCCCAGCGCGTCGCAGCAGTCTTCAATCAGCCAAAGGTTGTGCTTCTTACAGAAGGCTGTAATTGCATCCAGATCGAAGACATTCCCCAGCGTATGTGCGATCATCACCGCCTTCGTCCTCGCGCTATACGCCTCCTCCAGCCTCGTCACATCGATCTCATACGTAGGCAGCGTCACATCGAGAAACACTGGAATCAAACGATTCTGAAAGATCGGATTCACCGTTGTCGGGAACCCCGCGGCGACCGTTATCACCTCATCGCCCGGCCTCAACTGCCGCTCACCCAGCTTCGGAGAGGTCAGCGCACTCAAAGCGACCAGGTTCGCAGACGAGCCCGAGTTCACTAACGAAGCCGAACGCACCCCAAAGAAGCGCGCCAGCTTCCGTTCAAAATCCTTCGCAAATCGGCCCGTCGTAAACCAGCCGTCCAGCGCCGACTCCACCACGGAGCAGATGTCATCCGCCCCAATCACCTTGCCCGAGACAGGCACCACCGACAGACCCCCGGCGAACGCCCGCTGCGGAAACGCCTCCGCATGGTACTCCGCCGTCAACTCAAGTATCTGCCGCCGCAACTGCTCCGCTTTTTCACTCATCGTACTGCTAGCTTACCCGAACCAAAAGAAGCAGACTACAGCGCGGAACAGATGCCCGTTTCACGAGTCACGCCGCAGGAATGTTAAACTAATCATCTGCGGCTGTGCGCTAAACTCATTGCAGTCAAGGAACGAACAACCAAGAGCTCTGCTCGACCTTCTCTGACCGGGTGGGCGTAACGATTGGATATGCAGGGGAGCAGCACGGTTGATGCCTAAATCTGGTTTTCGCGGAATGTTGAGTAGTCACACGCGATATCGGAACATGATGTTCGTGTTCTGTGTCCTGTTCGGCTTGGCATTGATTGCCAATGTGCAGCTTACGAACGACGGTGGATGGTTCTGGTATGCCAGCTCTTTGCTCAACGGCAAGCGTCTGTACTCAAATCTGCACCTGTCGCTTCAGCCGTTCTTCGTGTTGGAAACAGCATGGTTTCTGAGCCTCCTTGGTAAAGGGTGGCTGGTTTCGAAAGTTCCGACCGTTCTGAACCTGATTGCGTATGCGCTCGGTTATAGGCTGATCTCACGTTATGCCGACTGGTCAGACTGGCAAATGGCAATCGTTACAGGTGCGGCTTTTTTTGTCTCAATCTGCTCAGGACTGGAGCGGTTTGACGACTATCACACCCTTACCGATTGCTTCCAGATCTATTCGATTCTCCTGCTCCTCGTGCTGCAAAGCATCACAACCGTGCGCCGCACGTTCTATTTGTCGGTAGCGCTTGGAGTTCTAACGGGCTTCGCTATTACTACAAGAGTCAATGACGGCGCGGCGCTCATGCTGGCGGTCGCAATTGCTATAAGCTGCATGGCTCCTCTACGGCGGCTTGCCGCAGTCGGTATTTTCTGCGCCTCCGCGGCTGTCACTGCGCTCCTGGTTGTCCGCAGCACCGGCGATACGCTGCATGCCTACCTGGATAACTCCATCTTCAAAGCTGCCGGCAGCAAGGGCGGCACCGCAGGTGTTCTTAGCAATCCCATTCGCCTGCCGTGGAACACCCTGCTCGCCCTGAACAGCAGGCAGGTCGACGGGCCGATCCTGTACTGCCTGGGAATCGCCTTAGCTTGGACTTTCCTGATCCTGCCGTCTGCCCGGACCAGATTTGCAAAAGAAAAAGCGAAAGCAGCAATCGGGCTCATCCTCATTCTTCTACCGCTTCATCATTTTGCCGGTGTGTTGCAGGACTTTCGCTTCATCTGGGACGTCTCGACTATCACGGTCTTCATCATTTACGGCTTCGGATTCATCGCGTTCATCCGCTATCTGCGCTGGGCATTTACTGACAAACGAGCATCTACCTGGAATCGGCGCGAGATTCTGCTCTTGGTCCCTCTTGGGCAACTGATGTCTTCTTCAATGTCATCAGGCGGCTTTCATTACATGATCTATGGCCCCCCCGCCGTGCTCATGCTGCTGACGCCGATCGCATCGCCGGTTCCGGTGAAATCTCCATCGTCCAAATCCATCTTCATGGCGGTCGTGACGGTGATGCTCTGCTACGCTCTCGTCTATAAGATCAGGGTTCCCTATTCATGGCATAGCTATGAAGCCGAGCTGATGTTTACGGATCGACAATGGTACCGGCATCCGCTCTACGGCCCCATGATCATTCAGACCGATACGCTAAATTTCATCGAGCCTGTCTGCAAGCAGGTCGGCATGAATAATACGGATCAGGAGCTGCTGTCAATGCCTTATGGATACGCAAATTACTTCTGCGGGATTCCTCCCTGGCACGACTACATACAGACGCAATTCGACACAGTGAGCCAGCAGACAATGGAAAAGCTCCTGCAGGAACTCAGCGCCGACCCTCCCAAGTGGATTCTCTATGAACGACAGCTCCACAATTTGAGAATCCATGAAGAGGTCTATAACCAGGGACGCCCGTGACCTGCCCCCGGCAAACTCTACCAGTTGGAACTGGAGTTCTCTCGTAATCTAAGCGAGGGAGCTGAGGATGAAGAAGAGCCGGTATACGGAAGAGCAGATCATTGGGATATTGAAGCAGCATGAGGCTGGGGTGAAGACGGCGGACGTGTGCCGGGAGCACGGGATCTCGGCGGCGACGTTCTATGGCTGGAAGTCGAAGTTTGGCGGCATGGACGTCAGTGAGGCGCAGCGGCTGAAGGCCCTGGAAGATGAGAACCGCCGGCTGAAGCTGCTGGTGGCGGAGCTGAGCCTGCATGGCGAGGCGCTAAAGGGCGTGATCCGAAAAAACGGCTGGAGCTTGCCGGTCTAAGAGAAGAGGTTGCGTTCGCGCAGGTCGAGTACCGGCTGAGCGAACGCACGGCCTGCAAGCTGCTGGGCGTGGAGCGGTCAAGCTACCGGTATGAGCCTCGGCCGGACCGCAACATCGAACTGCGCGAGGAGTTGGTGAAGCTGGCGCGGCAGAAGCCGCGCTACGGCTATCGCAGGCTGCATGCGTTGCTGGAACGGCGAGGTCACGAAGTGAACGTGAAGCGTGTCTACCGGTTGTATGCGGAAGAAGGGCTGGCGGTGCGGCGACGCAAACGCAAGCGGCTGGTGCGCGATCGAGCGCTGGAGCCGCGTCTGATCCGGCCCAACCAGGAGTGGGCAATGGACTTCATCGTCGATGGCCTGGCAACCGGAAGGATGGTGCGCATCCTGAGCGTGGTCGATGCGTACACGCGCGAGTGCCTGGCGCTGGAAGCCGACACCAGCCTGGGCTCGGGACGCGTGACGCGGGTGTTGGAGCGGCTGATCGGAGAACGCGGGAGGCCGGAGAACCTGCGCTCGGACAACGGACCGGAGTTCACCTCGCGGCGCATGCTGGGTTGGGCGGAGGACTGGAAGGTCGGGCTGGTACACATCCAGCCCGGCAAGCCGATGCAGAATGGCCATGTCGAGAGCTTCCACGGAAGGTTGCGCGACGAGTGCCTCAACGCAAGCTGGTTCAGAACGTTGAATGACGTACGAAGCACCCTGGCAAGCTGGCGGCGGGAGTACAACTGCGAACGTCCGCACAGCTCGCTCGACTATAGGACGCCGGAGGAGTTCCGGCTGAAGGCAGGCTATGCAGATGTGGAAAGCAAAGAACGCTTCCCACATCCGCACAGCCTCGACTACGACGGCTGCGAGATAATCTCAAAGCAAAAACAAAACCGAGAAGCTCCAGTTATCAATGGGTGAGATAAAGGGGGCAGGTCACCCGCTCGCCCACCGATATCTCGATCAGCTCATTGAGCAAAGACTAGCTCAAGGTACTTGGAGAGCGGTTTATACGAGCAGCTATGGAAACAGCCGCGATTGGGACAACGAGTGGATACTGATTCGTACGCGTCCTTGAAGGACCGGTTCCACGACGGGTTATAGTGAATCAGGAAAGCTGAAGGCGATCGTCTGGCCACCTATACGATCCGCGACCGAAGTGCTTGGAGCTAATCTACATCAATGAAAGCAGTAATCCTCGCCGGCGGACTTGGCACGCGCATCAGCGAAGAGACCTCTGTCCGTCCGAAGCCAATGGTAGAAATCGGCGGCCTGCCGATCCTCTGGCACATCCTTAAGCTCTACTCCGCGCACGGAATCAACGATTTCATCATCTGCTGCGGATACAAGGGTTACGTCATCAAGGAGTACTTCGCGAACTACTTCCTCCACACCTCCGACGTCACCTTCGACATGAAGGAGAATAAGATGACCGTGCATGATTCCGTGGCGGAGCCCTGGCGCGTCACCCTAGTCGACACCGGCGACAAGACCGGAACCGCCGGCCGCTTGAAACGCATCGCCCCGTATGTCGAAGGCGAGGAGGCCTTCTGCATGACCTATGGGGACGGCGTAGCCGATGTCGATATCACCGCTTTGATCGCCTTCCACAAATCACACCGCAAGAGCGCAACCCTGACCAGCGTACAGCCCCTCTCGCGCTTCGGCGGGCTTGGCCTCGACGGTACCCGCATCTATTCGTTCCAGGAAAAACCAAGCGACGAAGGCGGCTGGATCAACGGAGGCTTCTTCGTCCTCTCTCCAAAGATCTTCTCCGAAATAAAAAGCGACGATCAGATGTTCGAACGCGAGCCCATTGAATCCCTCGTCGCTAAAGGAGAGATTCACGCCTTCCTGCATCGGGGATTCTGGCAGCCCATGGACACCCTCCGCGACAAGCAACACCTCGAAGAACTCTGGAACACCGGCAAGGCGCCATGGAAGACATGGTGAATCGGACGAACAACACCCCACGCACCGAATCCGCAGAGGAAGCCCGCAGCTTCTCCTGGCAAGGGCGCAGAGTATTCCTTACCGGCCACACTGGCTTCAAAGGCGGCTGGCTCGCGCTCTGGCTCGCAAAGCTCGGCGCAACCGTTCGCGGCTATGCTCTGAATCCATCCACCACTCCGAACCTCTTCACAGTCGCAAACGTCGCGTCCGCCGTCGAAGACATCCGTGGCGATCTTCGCAATCAGGCAACTCTCGAGCGCGCCATCACCGAGTTCGCCCCCGAAGTCGTCTTTCATCTCGCAGCACAACCCCTGGTTCGCGCCTCTTACGACGATCCCATAGGGACCTACGAGACCAACGTCATCGGAACCGCCCGCCTCCTCGACTCCATCCGTCGAACCCCCAGCGTTCGAGCCGTAGTCGCCGTCACCACCGACAAGTGTTACGAAAACATGGAGTGGATCTGGCCCTACCGCGAGACAGACCCGCTCGGTGGCTACGATCCCTATTCCAGCAGCAAAGCCTGCGCCGAAATCGTCGCCGCCGCCTATCGCCAGTCCTACTTCCCGTTGGACAAGCTGGCAAAACCGAATGGCCACTCAGTAGCAATCGCCACCGGTCGCGCCGGCAACGTGATCGGGGGAGGCGACTGGTCCCCCGACCGCCTGCTCCCCGACCTTGTTCGTGGCTTCCTCTCCGGCGCACCTGTCCTCATCCGTCGCCCCTACGCCATTCGCCCCTGGCAGCACGTTCTCGAACCCCTCCACGGCTACATCCTGCTTGCCGAGCGCCTGCTGACTCACGACCCACGCTATGCTACTGCCTATAACTTCGGCCCCACCGAAGACGACGCAAAGCCAGTTGCCTGGATCGCCGATCGCATGGCGCACTTCTGGGGCGACGGAGCCTCCTGGTTGATCGATCAGGACCCCGGCCCGCACGAGGCCGGCTATCTAAAGCTCGACGCCAGCCGCGCTCGAAACGACTTAGGATGGACCCCGCTCCTCCGTTTGGAAACAGCCTTGGAGTTCCTCGTGCACTGGTACAGAGCGTGGCAGCAACAGTCCGATATGCACGCCTTCACGCTAAGCCAGATCCAACGCTACGAGTCGATTCAGAAGAGCTAGCGCTGCCGAATCATCACTTCGCCAGTTCCGCCTTGACGATCTCACTCACCAGCCTTCCATCGGCCCGCAGACCGTCCGCCAGTATTCGCTGCTGCACCATCTTCATCACCGCGCCAATCTCCTTTGGCGCCGGCTTCGCTCCACCCTGGGCCATCGTCGCAATCGCTCCCTGCACCACGCCGCGAATCACGTCCTCCCCGGCAGCCTGCGGCAGATAGCGCTCGATCATCCCGATCTCCGTCTGCTCCTTCTCCGCCAGCTCAGGCCGGCCGCCCTTGCTGAACGACTCCACCGACTCCCGCCGCTGCTTGATCAGCGTCGTTAGAATCTGCGTCTCCTCGGCGTCTGTGAGCCTCTCGCGCTTGTCGATCTCCTTGTTTTTCAGCGCCGACTTCACCATCCGAAGCGTCGTCAACCGGTGCTCTTCCCGTGCCTTCATCGCCACAACAATATCCGCTTGAATCTTCTCGCCAATCGTCATCGCTCTATCATCTCCCGCAATCGAATTCCTCATTATAAGTAGTTCTTACTGGCTCATGCGCGGTACGCGGGACTCGCTACAATACTCCTATGATCCGCAAAACTCGCCTCTTCACCCCCGGTCCGACTCCTCTGCTTCCCGCCGCCCAGTTCGCCATGGCCGCAGCCGATATTCATCACCGCACCCCCGAGTTCCGCGCGATGTACACCCGCGTCCTCGCCCAGCTCAAAGAGTTCGTCGGCACCACGAACGACGTCATCATCCTCTCCAGTTCCGGCTCCGGTGCAATGGAGGCCTCCGTCTCCAACCTAACCTCGCCCGGCGACCGTGTCCTCGTCCTCACCGCCGGCAAGTTCGGCGAGCGCTGGACCGGCATCACCAAGGCATTCGGTTGCCACGTCGACGTCGTCAGCGCACCCTATGGCAGCACCTTTTCCCTCGACGAGATCAAAGCCGCACTCAAGCTCGAAACCCGAGCCGTTTTCGTCCAGGCGACCGAGTCCTCCACTGGCGTCCGCCACGACATTGAAGCCATCGCCAAGCTCCTCAAATCCGAAAGCTCAGAAGCCTTGCTCATCGTCGATGGCATCACCGGTCTCGGCACCTCGCACCTCGACATGGACGGCTGGGGCATCGACGTCCTCATCGGCGGTTCGCAGAAGGCCGTCATGATCCCTCCGGGCCTCAGCTATCTCGCCGTCAGCCCCCGCGCCTGGGACCGCATGGAGGCCACCTACAACCCACGCTACTACTTCGACCTCCGCAAGGAGCGAAAGAACGCAGCCAAGGGCGAATCCGCCTACACCCCATCGGTCGCCCTCATCGCCGCCCTCGGCGCCGCTCTGAACTACATCGCTGCCCAGGCCGCCACCCCCGAAAAGCCCGAAGGCGATCTCGCCGCAGGGCGAGTCAAATTGGTCGACAACGCCATCACCTGCGCCGCCATGACACGCGCCGCCGCATCCGCGCTCGGCCTCAAACTCTTCGCCCCCGCAGGCAACGAAGCCGCAGCCGCAACCGCCATCGTGGCTCCTGAGGGCTCCGACTCCGGCACCCTCGTCAAAGGTCTCAAATCACAGTTCGGCGCCATCGTCACCGACGGCCAGGGCGAGATGAAGGGTCAACTCTTCCGCATCGCTCACATCGGCTTCTTCGACTACATGGACACAATCGCAATCCTGGGTGCCCTCGAACAAGTCATCGCCAAAACAAAGTTCCCCGCCCCAAACTTCGCCTTCGGCAAAGGCCTCGTCGCCGCCCAGAACTTCTTCGCCGATCACGCAAAGTGAAGCGAAATCAGTTTCTGTCATGATGTGAAGAAGTTGAAATAACAGATCATTCGTCGGTACCCCAGGTCTCCGTTTCGAGACCTGGGGCGGACTAGGTTCAGATGCCTTCACGCCAGCACCTACCCTAACTCACACCAGAAAGGCGTTGCAACCGCTCGGAAAGAGCGATTGCAACGCCGTAGTCTCAACGCTTATCAGAAGACGCCCGCTACTTCGCGGCCGCCAGCTCTCCTACCCCGGCTTTCAGCGCGGCAGCCTTGTCCGTCTTCTCCCACGTAAACGTGTCGCCCTTGCGTCCGAAGTGCCCATACGCAGCCGTCGCCTTGAAGATCGGCTTACGCAGGTCGAGGCTCTCGATGATGCCCTTCGGCGTCAGCGAGAAGTTCTTCCGCACCAGGTCCTCCAGCTTGGTCTCATCCACCTTGCCGGTGCCAAATGTATCCACCAGCACGCTCACCGGCTCAGCCACGCCAATCGCATAGGCCAACTGCACCTCGCAGCGATCCGCAAGCCCGGCGGCGACGATGTTCTTCGCCACATACCGCGCCATGTACGCCGCCGAACGATCTACCTTAGTCGCATCCTTGCCGCTGAACGCGCCGCCGCCGTGCCGTCCCATGCCGCCATACGTATCGACGATAATCTTTCGCCCGGTCAATCCCGTATCGCCCATCGGTCCGCCAACCACAAACCGGCCGGTCGGATTGATGTGATACTTCGTGTCCTGATCCAGCAGCTCCGCCGGAATCACAGCCTGGATCACGTTCTTCAGGATATCCGCCCGCAACTCTTCATTGCCGACGTTCTCGGCATGCTGGGTCGAGATCACCACCGCATCCACGCGCTTTGGCTTGTTGTTCGAGTCGTACTCGACCGTCACCTGGCTCTTGCCGTCCGGCCGCAGATACGCCATCATACCGTTCTTGCGAACCTCACTCAACCGGTACGCCAGCTTGTGCGCCAGCGAGATCGGCGTCGGCATCAGTTCCGGCGTCTCGTTCGTCGCGTAGCCGAACATCATGCCCTGGTCGCCCGCGCCGCCCGTGTCCACGCCCATCGCAATGTCACCCGACTGCTTGTTGATCGTCGAGATCACCGCGCAGGTGTTCGAGTCGAACCCATACAGCGCATTGTCATATCCGATCGCCGCGACTGTACCGCGCACCAGGCTCTGAAAATCCACATAGGCCTTCGTCGTGATCTCGCCCGCGATCACCACCAACCCCGTGCAGGTCAGCGTCTCGCACGCCACGCGGCTATAAGGATCCTGCGCCAGGCAGGCGTCCAGAATCGCATCGGAAATCTGATCCGCAATCTTGTCCGGATGCCCCTCGGTCACTGACTCACTGGTAAATAGAAAACGGTCGCGTTTCGCCAAAAGAACTCCTCCCAGAGATTCCTGTCCCGGCACGTAGCCCGAACAGAGTTAAATACAATGAACAACCTCGTTATTTTACCCGCCCGCCCCCGAACCCGGCAAAGCCACACACCCAGCTGCGGTGCAGCGCGGTCAGCTGCGATATCTCGCATCGAACGGCAGCTCTGCCCAAGCTGATTGTCAGAACAAAGCTTCACTTTGAGATGGCATTAAGGAACAAGTCGTCCATGCAGCACAAACTTCCAAACACTCCAGGCCAGAATTGCCAGCGAGAGCAACATCCAAGCCACGCCCACCCAGCGCAGTTGAGTCTTCTTTTCAACTCCGGAGCGGTTCCTGCGCACATTCTCGGCAAACTCCATCCAGTCGCCCTCCGCGCTAGTGGTCCCGGTCTGTTGCAAGCTCATCTCAAACCGCTCAATCCAGGCCATCTCCTCAAACCCCAGAGCAGCCAGATAGCTTCTAACGATTCCCTTGCGGAACACTCCACCCGGCAGGTCCCCATAGTTCCCAGCCTCGAGGGCCATCAAATGACGTGTCGAGACCTTCGTCCGCTCGCAGATGGTCTCAATCGAAACCTGCCGCCGCTCCCGCTCCAATCGAAGTTCATCGCAGAATCGCTCCATCGGCTCCGTTCAAACAAAAGCTGCTAAGTACCGGCAAAGAAGCGAGTTGCTCATCAGACGGCATGTGCAGGAGAATAGGCCATGCTCCTGATGAAGTCAAAGCCCGTTGCGCCCTCATCTGCCCTATCTGCGAGGATGAATCAACTTGATAAGCCGTGATCCCAACGGTCACCCGGCGACTCAGTTGCCTGTCCTGCTGCCCAGCGACGCCGAAACTCCGAATGAGTGATATCTCCGGCTGCTCCAAGGAGCCGTGCCAGCCTGCTCGTTGGCGCGCTCTCCTCCGCAGGCTTCTTTGACGGCGCGATCAGGACTGGCTATCATCCAGCAAGACTCAGTCCTCTGGTCTGATGCTCACGGCGGCCAGGCCAGTCTAAACGTGAGAAAGAGAACGAGTGCGCCTCCCCTTTCCCGAACGCGTTCCTTTCAAATCGCTCGTTTACTTCGCCGCGGCGCTCTGCGCTCTCCAGTTGTTTGAGCGTACCAATCCCACCTTCGCGCTCTGCTGCTTCTTTTTTGTTCTCATCGCCGGTGTTGCGTTCAACATTGGCGGTGGCATGACCCATGCCTCCGGGGCTTACATCTTCTTCTTCTCCGTTCTAGGAGTCATTCTGGGTCTCTGCTGGAAGGCTTTCCTTGGGGAGCCCGCAGATTCCAATTTGCAGGTTCCTCTGCTGACCATTTATATCTATCTCGCTGGCATCTCTATGATGCTCGTCGCCGTCTATCTCAGCCGCAAGGTCACGCGACGTCACGCGCTCCTGGGAAATATCCTTCCCGATTACAAGATCCAGACCGCAATGATAGGCTGCACCGTCACAGCGTTCCTGCTCGCCTCAATCGAGCGCCTTGCGCCCAGCGGTAGCGGATCGTTCGTCTCCGGCCTCAAGCAGATCAATCACTTTTTCCCCTTGGCCATTGTTCTCGGTGTCATTCACACGATCCGGCGAACGGGAGGCCGGAGCAGCGTCAGCCCAGGTGTGCTGATCTGCGGTTGCATCATGTTCTATGACGGACTGATCGGCTTCTCCAAAGAAGGTATGTTGGCGCCAATCGCATGCTACGTGATCGCAGCAGCCTCGCAGGGATATCGCTTTTCCAAAGTACAGATTGCTGCGGGTATTCTGGGAGTCGTCTTTATCTTCCGGTATCTTGTGCCATACGCGCAGATTGGAAGAAACTACAGAGGAAATCAGAGTGAGGCCGATACTGTCAAGATCGCCTATACCTTGATGACAAACCTCGGACAGCTCCGCCAGGAATACCTGGAGTCCTCAGTGGAAAGCTACGACCTCCAGCTTTATCGGTATTTCGACACGCCTCAGGGCTTCTTCGACCGGCTTCAAATGATCTCGATCGATGACGCCCTTAACCAAAACACGGAGCAGTTCGGCACCTTTGGCACACTGCCCCTGCTCCAAGCCTTTGAGAACATTATCCCTCATTTTATCTGGAAGAATAAACCGGCCTTAAGTTTCGGAAACACCTTCGCCCACCAGATCGGCATACTTGGTCAGGAGGACACCAGCACCGGCATCTCGTTCACCTCCGTGTCGACAGCGTTCCACATGGCTGGCTGGACGGGAATCTTCGTAATTGCCCCACCTCTGTGGTTCATCCTGTTCTGTGTCTTCGACTCGATCTGCGGGGACGTTCGCCGAACTCCTTGGGGACTCGTTGTGCTTGCCATATTCGGCCACACTGGTCCCGAAGGGGACCTCCCAACGATTATCTACATGTTTTCCGTTGGCGCCTTCGGAATCGCCCTCGCCTCAATCCTCACCGCGTACCTGATGCCCATCATTGGCACCTTCTTCATCGGCCCCGAAGGAGTGGGCCTCAAGCCGAGAGCGCCAGTTCGAAGCATACCGCGCCGCCTGCTCCCCGCGTCCGAGATCGAATCGCCCGCCACATGATCTCGTCCGGGTACAGGTGGCTTTCTGCCTCTCATCCCGGATGGGCCGCTTCTTCCCTATCCCATACACTGGTGATGGTATGAATAAACTCGTCGTCGGCAATCTCGTCCATCGTCCCCTGCGCTCGCTCATCAGCTGCCTCGCGATTGCCATCGAGGTCATCATGATCCTCTCCATCACCGCCATTCTGATGGGCAAGCTCAATGGCTTCAAGGAACGGCAGAATGGCATCGGCATGGACATGTTCGTCCGCCCCAGCACCATCAATAACTTCATCGGCATGAGCCCCGCCGGCGCTTCCATCAAGGTAGCCGGCATCATCGCGAAGATCCCACACGTCGTCGTCTCCGCACCGGTCAACGTTCAGATCACCGGCTCGCTCGACAGCATCTACGGCATCGACTACCCAAGCTTCAACGCTCTTCTGCCCTTCACCTTCCTCTCCGGCGGACCCTTTCAGCACCCATTCGATATCATCCTCGACGACTACGCAGCCGCCGGTAAAAAGGTCGACGACAACATCACCGTCCTCAATCACAGATTCCGTATCTGCGGCATCGTTGAGCATGGCAAGGGCGGACGCAAGTTCATGCCCATCGAGACCATGGGACAGATCACCGGCACCGAGGGTAAGGCAACCATGTTCTACCTCAGAACCGAAGACCCGCCCAAATATCAGGAGCAAGTCAGAAAAGATATCCTCGCCACGCCCGGCATGAGCGCCTACAACGTCGCCACCGCCGAAGAATATCTCTCGTCCATCTCTCCCGACCGGCTACCCGGATTCAACATCGGTCTGCGCGTCGTCATCGGCATCGCCGTCATCATCGGATTCCTGGTCATCTTCCAGTCCATGTACACGGCCGTCATGGAACGCACCCGCGAGATCGGCATACTCAAATCCATGGGCGCCTCCCGCGCCTACATCGTTGGCATCGTGCTGCGCGAGACCGGGGTGCTCGCTGCAATCGGCATCGCGCTTGGCATCGCCGCCAGCTTCGCGCTCAGTGCCGTCCTCGAAGCAAGATTTCCCACCCTCGACTTCGTGATCAACATCCCCTACGTCTGGAAGGCGATCCTCATCGCCTTCTTCGGAGCCATCCTCGGCGCGCTCTACCCTGCGCTCAAGGCCGCCAGCAAGGATCCAATCGACGCGCTCTCTTACGAGTAGATCGTAGCTCTTTCATGCCATCGCTTCGACAAACGTGCAAGAGGTTCGTTTGACTGACAAAACGTTTCGGCGGATCATACCAGCGCTGTGTCTGTGGCTTGCATCATGGATCGTCCTATCCTGGGCTGGTGTTCAGGATGATGCCTTCATCCATCTCCGCTACGCGGACAACCTCTTGAAGACCGGCCTAATCACCTATAACGGAGTGAATCCTGACTTCGGCACCTCCAGTCTCCTCTACGTCTATCTCCTGTCTGCGCTACGAGCGCTCACATTGTCGCCAGATCTTCCCCGAATCGTTTCAAGCACGGCGCACATCCTGCTATTCGCGAGCATTGTTCTATTGTTGCTCTCCGCCCCACCCCTCCAATCCCGTCAAGCTCGCCTCCTAAGTTTCATCTGGCTGATCTTGCTCATCTCGCCCACCGCAGTCCGGTGGCTCGATGATGGCATGGAGACAAGTCTCGCGCTCTGCCTCGTCGCTCTGATCTGCTGGCTGACGTTTCGACAATCGCTCTGGCCTGCAATCACAGGAATACAGTATCTTGCCTATGCGCTCGTCGGGTTCTTGAGCGTTCTCCTTCGCATCGAACTCATTCTTGTGTGTGTTTTAGCCTTCGCAATCCTGGGCTGGAGGGGAGTCTTCGAGTCGAAACAAGCCGCGTACCCCTACCTGCGGCTGAAAGCAGTAGCGAAAGGAAGTCATCTGCTTCTTGGCGGCGCTCTGGCACTCGCGATCGTTCGCGTCAAAATGCACTTTCTTCTTCCTGACACCGCCTTGGCCAAATCCAGCGGCGAAGCCGCCTGGAACGGCACATTCTTTGTTACGGCGAAGATCCTCGTCGGCGCCATCTCATTCGGAGCCGGCATGTTCTTGTTCTGGCTCCTGACAATCTTTCTACTTATGCTCTCGCGGCGCTTCCGCAGTTCGACACTCTTCGCTAACCTGGTCTTCCCCATCTTGTTTGCGCTCGCGGCTCTGCGCGGTCAGGAAGTGCAGGGCGCACGCTATTTCGTTTGGACGTTCTGCTTCTCAATCCTCTGGAACATCCTCGAACTGGGCAGAGATCCCTCTCATACCGAGACAAAAAAAACGGCTCAAGTCTTAATCTACTCGTTTCTCATACTCGTCCTGTTCACGCTTCCCTACGAATCCGTTACGCTCTACCCCATGCTCAAATCCCGCTCGGCTCTGTTACGGCAGTTCGAGTCCGATCATCTAGACCGCTTCGCGGGAAAGCGCGGAGTCGCCGTGGACGTGGGTCTCATCGGATACTTTTCCCAGGCAGACATCTGCGACCTTGCCGGCTTGGTCAACGGAAGGGAGAAGGCTCAGGAAACGAAAAGCCAACGCGCCCAGAGTTGCGCGGCCGCCCATCCTGACTTTCTGTTCCTCGACGCAGGCCAGACCGGCGGGATTCGTCCCTTCCTGCCACTGAATGAATGGAGTATTTGCCAACATTTCGACTTCAGAAACGTGAAAACGTCGGATCGACACTACCTCTTCGTCCCACGCGCCAATGCGCTGGAGACGTGTAAACAGGTCTCCAACTCCCTTCCCTCCAATAGCGATGGCTTGACCGATAACAACTGATGTCTCCGGAATTTTCATGTAACCCGCAGCACGCTATCGATACTCGGCGCTTCTACGAGTTGGACTCGCTGCGAGGCTTAGCTGCCTTTACAGTCGTCTTGTTTCACTTTTCTCTTCTCGGTTCTCCAGACTCGAACTATCTCTTCTTTCGTACCCCTTTGCGACTGCTCGTCGCAGGGCCTCAAGCCGTCATCCTCTTCTTCCTGCTCAGTGGCTTCGTACTCACCCTCCCATATCAGAGGCGCAGCAGTCTCGGCTATGCCTCCTTCCTGCTCAAGCGAATCTGCCGTATCTATTTGCCCTATCTCGGCGCTCTCGCACTTGCCGTTCTCGGCGATCGCTATCTCCCCGGACACGGTCCCTACAAAAGCTACTACTTAAATTTGACCTGGTCGGTTCCTGTCACAATCCATCTCATCCGTCAGCACATTCTGTTCATCGGAAGCTACGACTGGGCGCAGCTGAATTTGGCGTTCTGGTCCCTGGTAAATGAGATGCGCATCTCCCTTGCCTTCCCTTTCATCGCGGTAGCCGTTTTGCGAGGTCGCAACGCTTGGATACTGTTCTCGGCATTTGCCATGTCCCTCGCCTGCTTCCCGCTGGCGACGGTGTTCTGGAAAGTGTTTCCTCTGAGCACCGCCAATACTGCTCTCAGGAGCACACTTACCCTCCACTACGCTGCCCTGTTCGTCATAGGTTCCCTCATTGCAAAGAATCTTCCTGCCATTAATCGCTGGTATTCCCGAAGCAGCACTCTGCAATCGGCGCTTCTCGCCTTCACAGCGTTGCTCTTTTACTTCTTCGGCAGCGCCAGCAGCATCGTTCAGCGGTTCCCGGCACCCAAGGAGCTTTATGATTGGCCCGTCGCCCTTGGATCCGCCATCATCATCGTTTTAGCGATCAATAGCCGCCCCTTCCATCGCTTTCTTACCAGCCGCACCATCCACCACCTGGGCAAGATTTCCTACAGTCTCTACCTCATTCACGGCACCGTCCTCTTCGCGCTCGTTCACACTCTTTACCACCGTGTGCCGACCGCCGCTCTATTGCTGCCTTATCTGGGAATTACGCTCGCCGTCACCGAGGTCTTTTACCACGCCGTCGAGCGACCAGCCATGTTGCTTGGACGCCGTCTCACCTCGCCGCTCGCCGCAGCAAAGCAACCTCCGCCCAAATCCCGACTTTGATGTTGATGGCGCCTCCCGGAGCCTAATCCGAACATTCATCATAAGTCTGTAATACTCTAAAATTCTGCGGTACACCCGCGTTCCATACTCTGTACCCTTGAGTTACTCGCGCCCCAATCCGTCTCGTCTTTTCAAAGCCATCGAGATCGTCCTTCTTCTGGCCGCAGCTCTGTTTTTCTCTCTTCACGCTCTACATCTCAGCGCCGACTTCCCCAATCACTCGCCTTGGATGGACTGGGCCAAGTACACTGACGAGGGCTGGTACGGCGACGCAGCGATCCGCCATTTTCAGCGTGGCCACTGGTATGTCCCCGGAGACTTTAACCCCGCAGCCGCTCTCCCCATCTGGCCTTTGCTCGAAGCCGCCCTCTTCCGCTTTACCGGCGTGAGCCTTAAGGCCGCACGCGCGCTCACTGTCGGCATCTTCGGTCTTATCCTGCTTTCGACCTATCTCCTGCTGCGACGCAGCGAGCGGATCTCCCCGCTCATCACCAATCCGGCAACCATCTCCGTCGCCCCCGCGATCGCGGTCTTGCTCCTCGCCGTCAGCCCTTTCTGCTACGCATTCACTCGGATTGCCATTCTCGAACCCCTCCTCGTACTCCTCACCCTCCTGGCACTCCTCACCGCATCCTTTATCACGCAGCCAACTCAGAGACCCGCATCGACCCCGCAATTCATCCGCCGAGCCCTGCCCATCATCGCCCTCGGTCTGCTCGTGCCTCTCATGGTCCTCGCGAAGACAACCGCCTTATTTCTCCTTCCCGCCATCGCCTGGATGCTCTGGGACCGTTCCGGCTACCAAGTCCGCGACTTTCTGCGCCTCGCTGCTCCCATCATGGCCATCGCCGCGGCAATCTGGTTTGCCTACTATCAGTTGTTCGTTCGACCCCACTTCCTCAGCGACTTCCAATACCTTTTCAGCGCCAACGCCTACACTGGCATCACACCGGAGACCAGCATCGCCGTCCTCTCGAGGACCGTCGCCGGCGGCCTCTGGATCGGCAGAATTCTCTACCCGCTTGCTCTTCTTGCCGCAGCATCCGCAGTCTTTCTCCGCCCTCGTCTCCTGCGCAATCCGCTGATCCCTGCGCTCCTACTCTGGGCGCTTGGATACGCGGCTTTTCTCGCCTATCACGATAATCTACAGCCTCGTTACTACCTCGTCATCGCCGTGCCTCTCACCCTTCTCGTTCCGCTCGTCTTCGAAACCGTATGGACCGCCGCTCCCAATCCTTCTCTGAGACCGTTACGCCGTCTCGCCACGGTAACCATCGTGGTTGTTTTCGCAGTCCTTGCCATCACCGCCGCCCGCCAGACCCTCCGCTTCGTGCGCAACCCCGACTACACGTTCACCCGCGCCGCAGCCCAAATCCGAGCCATCATCTCCGCAGACGCCGGCCACAACCCGCTCATTCTCTCCATCAGCGGTTCCAATCTCTCCCTGATGACTGGTCTTCCCTCCATCTGTGATGACTTCGGCACCATGGAATTGCCCGACCGCGTCCGCACTTACCGTCCCGGTTGGTTTGTAGCCTGGAACGAGGTCGAGGATGACAAGATGGACGCCCTCGCACCGATCTACAATCTCCACCGCATCGCCTCCTTTCCAGCGATGGACGATCCTGACCGCAATCTCCTCATCCTCTACCGCCTCGATCCCCCCACCCCCGACTCTGAAGCAACCGGCACGTTACCTCGCCACCATCGCCGTCATCCGATTCCCCGCCTTCTCCAGACCAGCTTCGGTCAACAACCCAGCGTCGAACAACTACGACATTGACACCCGGCGAAGCGGCGAGCGCCTCGTGTAGCTTGCAACCGCTAAAATCAACTCTGACCTCAAATGACGCCAGCCTCCCTCCTTCATTTTGTTGAAGCTCTTATCTGGTGCGCGCTCCTCTTCCTTTCTATGGCTGGCTATGGAGCCGCTCTCTTAAGTCTGTTCGGGCTCCGTCGCCAATCGGTCGCCCTCGCGGCGACGAGCGGCACAGGAGTAGTCATCCTGCTTGGCGGTTGCCTCAATCTCGCACACGCGATCACCCCTCCCGTGCTGATCGCCTTCACTATCCTGGGCATCGTCGCTGCCCTTCTGCTCCGCGTGACCGCCGCAGGGCCCGAGACAGACGAGCCTATCCAGCCCTCCTCCCGTACCGGCACCCTCCTGCTCTGTCTGGCTGCGATCCTCTTGGTCATCCGTCTTGGCGCAACGGTCCACGACGGCCAGTACCAGGTCTCCGACGACTTCAACTTCTATCTCGCCGCCCCGTCGAAGATGCTACAACTGCACCACTATGCCGCCGACCCATTCAGCGAGCGCCGCGTCATGTCCAGTCTCGGCGGAAACTGCTTCCTGCAGGACCTTGTCCTCGCCGCGCTCCCCCTCGAAGACGTTCAGATGGCCGATCGCACCCTCGGCCTTCTCCTGCTCTCCTTCCTGACCTTCGCACTCGCTCGCGAGTTGCGGCTAAACCCACTCCAGCGAGCACTCTTCGCCCTGCTGGTCGTCTTCACTCCGCAGGTTCAGTTCAACCTCACCTTCGTCCTGCTTCCCAGTGCACTGTTCTTCGGTATGGTCTACCTGGCGGCCAATCGCAAACTCCTCATCGACAATCCGGCGCTTCTAGCCATTCTTCTCGGTGCAGTCACCGGATCCATCGCCAGCATGAAGTCCACGTACCTGCCGCACGGCGTCGTCTTTGTGGCGTGCGTCGCTGTCTTTCAGGGAAGGCGTCGCGGCTTCGCATCCGGCTCCAGAATCCTCCTGCTTGCAGCCATCGGCGCTCTGCTCGTCATGCTGCCTTGGATGATCGCCAGCCACAGCACCTCAGGAACATTCTTTTTTCCCTCCCTGGGCGCCGGCTACCAGTACAGTGCCTACGGCCTCTATCCCGCTCCCTCCGGAGCAAGTGTTGCCGTCATTCTCCGCAAAGTCGTTCCCTTCTGCCTTCCTTTCGCACTTATGTTCGCCGTGGAATGGTCTCTGGGCGACCGTGACGAGCAGGCGGAAGCGATCCTCGCTCTCTCTGCCACCGCCTTCCTTGCCTCCTTGCTCGTCGGCATCGCCACAGGCGGAGACTCAGTCAGGCGCTATAACTATCCCTGCATTCTCCCCGCGATGGTCCTCCTCTACGTAGTCTTCTGCCGCCGCGCAAATACCCTCTCCACCAAGGGCACCGCAAAAACTCGCCGCTGGCTCATCCTCCAGACTTGCTCCGCATCTCTCATCGTGATCGCCGCCATCTCCATCTGGGGAAACAAACTGTCCAACGAGCTCCTGCAAATCCCACGGGGGCTGAGGTCCGCTCTCCTCGACACTCCTATCGCTTCACCCGCCGTCCATTCCGAATACGCCGCCATGCAGCGCGCCCTTCCTCACGATGCCGCCGCCCTCGCCACCGTCGGTAACAGCTTCCTGCTAGACTTTCGCGCCCACGTCATCGATATAGCCGACTACCCCGGAGCCGCCAGTCTTCCCCCCGGCTGGCCCTCGCGGCAGGACGGCAATGCTCTCGCCCGCTACCTCCTTGCAAAGCATCTCCGATATCTCATCTACGACTACGCCAGCTTTGCCGGCTTCGACGAAGGAGTCCCCCACGTCCTGGCAGACACGAGCCGGACCCAATGGATCCACAGCGAAGCCGCCATCACCTTCCGCTCCCACCAGCAGTACGCCGAACTCGCCCGCACCCGCCGCCATCTCTACGACGATGGCAGCATCTACATCCTGGATCTGGCCGATGATCTCGCACATCCGTCAAATGTCCCCAGGATGGCAAATCACCCAATCAATCCTTGACTGAGGCCTGGGTCTCTCGGTACACTTGACACTCGCGCAGTCTCGCGTCTGCACCTCTGCGTCGGTATCGTTCGCGGACGGTTGTAGGACAGCGAGGCATTCGTGGTGGATCCACTAAGAGCAGCCAGCCGCACGGTCGCTCTTGAAGCACCCATCCCGCAGGTCTTGTGGCCTTGTGCATAGTTTCTGGCAGCTCATTCAGCGCAGGCGTCGGTCTCATGCGTTTGGAAGAGGCATCTTCTCTACCATTCGCCACCCATCCTGCACCAGGGTGACAAAGATTCAGCTTTTCCACGCACCACTCACCTGAACCACCTTCTTCACGCACCACGCCGAACTCTGAAGACGGCAGAAACAAGGAGTATTTCGAACGATGCCTACCACCATCCCAAGCGGCAAAGACATCAAGCGCAAATGGTTTGTGCTCGACGCCAGCGGCAAGACCCTCGGCCGCCTCGCCACCCAGGCCGCCTCCATCCTCGCCGGCAAGCTCAACGTCCTCTACACCCCCTACATCGATATGGGCGATCACGTCATTATCGTCAATGCTGAAAAGATCGTCCTCACGGGTCTCAAGTCGGACCAGAAACTCTATCGCCGCTACACCGGCTTTCCCGGCGGCCTTCGCGAAGAGTCCTTCATCAAGCTTCTTGCCCGTCGTCCCGAAGCTATCGTCGAGCAGGCCGTCAAGGGTATGCTCCCCAAGAACAAGATGGGGCGCCAGATGGCCACCAAGCTCAAGGTCTACAAAGGCGCGCAGCATCCGCACCTCGCCCAGCAGCCCGTCGCCATGGACTTCCACGCCTCGAATGCGCCGAAGACCAGTTCGATGAGCCAGTCCAAGGTCATGGTGCCGTCGCACCACGCCCACGCGCTCGAAGGCTAGTCCAGGACGCCCGGCGCGGCATGTCGAGCACCCATTTTTGAAGAGGCCACGGCTTTTAGCCGTGCCATTCGGCACATAAAGATTTCGGGGCGCAAGCCTCTGATGCAAGTTCAAGGAGCACCATGGCAGATCTGATTCAGTACTACGGAACCGGCCGTCGCAAGAGCTCGATCGCACGCGTTTTCCTGCGTCCGGGCAGCGGCAAATTCACCGTCAACAAAAAAGACTTTGACGTCTACTTCGTCACCGCCCAGCAGCGCGCAGCAGCCAAGCGCTCCCTCGGCATCGCCGACATCGGCGAGACCTTCGACGTCATCACCACCGTCAAGGGCGGCGGCGTCATGGGCCAGGCCGACGCCGTCAAGCTGGGCATCGCCCGCGCCCTCATGGTCTTTAACCCCGAGCTCCGTAAGGCGCTCAAGGCAGAAGGTCTTGTCACCCGCGACTCGCGCGGCAAGGAACGCAAGAAGTACGGCCAGAAGGGCGCTCGCGCTCGCTTCCAGTTCAGCAAGCGCTAATTGGAATGCACCTCTTGGCCGGTGGCTCTTGGCTTCTAGCTAATGGCTATCGGCCAAAACATAAAAGCTGGCTGTCGCATCACCCCCGCCCTCACCGGCAGGGCATGGAGTCAAATCTCCCAAGCCTGTTTCGTCAGGCAACGGGATCAATCCAGGCACCGGCATCACGGTACCGGCTGTCTTAAACCAAGGAGCCTCATGGCAAACATCACAATGAAGGAACTTCTCGAAGCAGGCGTCCACTTCGGGCATCAGACCAAGCGCTGGAATCCCAAGATGAAGGAGTACATCTTCGGCGAACGCAACGGCATTTACATCATCGACCTTCAGAAGACCCTCAAGATGTTCAAAGAGGCGTCCAAGTTCGTCACCGACCTCACAGCAACCGGCAAGCTCGTCCTCTTCGTCGGCACCAAGCGCCAGGCCCAGGACGCCATCGCTGAAGAGGCCACCCGCGCCGGCATGCCCTATATCAACAGCCGATGGCTCGGCGGCCTGCTCACCAACTGGGTCACCGTACAGAAGTCGGTCAAGCGCCTCACCGAGCTCGACGACATGTCCACCGACGGCCGCTACGAGCTCCTCACCAAGAAGGAAGTCATCAAGCTCGAGCGCGAGCGCAAGCACCTCACCACCAATCTCGCCGGCATCAAGAACATGAAGCGCCTTCCCGACGCCATCTTCGTCGTTGACTCCAACAACGAAGCCATCGCCGTCGCCGAAGCACGCAAGCTCGGCATCCCCGTCGTCGCCGTCGTCGACACCAACTGCGACCCCACCGTCGTCGACTACGTCATCCCCGGCAACGACGACGCCCTCCGCGCCATCCGCCTCTTCACGACGAAGATCGCTGATTCCGCCTACGAAGGCGTCCAGATGGTCTCCGAAAAGGCCTTCGCCACCGAAGCCTCCGACGTGCAGCCTCTCGAAGTCTCCCCCGAGCACATCGGCGAAGACGGCGAAGCCACCCCAGGAGCCGATCTCGAAGTCCACGAGTCCGCCGGCATCGCCGAAGCCTCCACCGAAGACGACGAGACCGTAGACCTCGAAGCCGTCCTCGGAGGCAACATCCGCAAAGCTCCCGCAGCCAGCGAGCCAGACGCCGAGCCCGAAGCAATCTCTGCCCAGGCCGCCGTCTAACTCAGGCCACGAACACTCACTCTGAGGGAGCGTGGCTGCCCGCGAAAGCGAATTCGGCGCCACGCTCTTTCTGCGTCATCACACCACCGAAGCACCATCAACAGAAGGATTGCAAACACCACCATGAGCGAAACCCAGGTAAAGATCGACGCAAAACTCGTCAAGGAACTCCGCGAAAAATCCGGCGCCCCCATGGGCGACTGCCTCAAGGCCCTCCAGGAAGCCAAGGGCGACATGGAAGACGCCTTCGTCGTTCTGCGCAAGCGCGGCATGGCCTCCGCTGCCAAGAAAGCCAGCCGCACCACCAACGAAGGCGCAGTCGGCACCTACATCCACGCCGGCGGCAAGATCGGTGTCCTCCTCGAACTTAACTGCGAGTCCGACTTCGTAGCCCGAACCGAAGACTTCCAGGAACTCCTTCGCGACGTCGCCATGCACATCGCCGCCGTTGACCCTCGCTTCGTCAGCCGCGAAGACGTCACCGAAGCCGACCTCGAGCGCGAGAAGGACGTCTACCGCGCCCAGGCCGCGGCCTCTGGCAAGCCCGCCAACATCGTCGAAAAGATGCTCGAAGGCAAGCTCGCCAAGTTCTACGAAGAGTTCTGCCTCCTCGACCAGCCCTTTATCAAGGAGTCCTCGCAGTCCATCGCCCAGCTCATCGCCTCCAAGGTCGCCAAGCTCGGCGAAAACATATCGGTCCGCCGCTTCGCCCGCTTCAAGGTAGGCGCCCCCGACTGGACTGTAGCCCAGACCAGATCCGCCACGGAAGAAGCCTCGTCTTAACCTCCCATCGTCATGCACCAAACAAAAGCCCGGGCCACCAGCCCGGGTTTTCCTGTCTAATGTGTCTATATTCTTTTCTCGGGTGGCGGCAGCTTGACCTTAAAATCGAATCTCTCCCGGAAGATCAAAATTTTGAAGGGTAGAGAGTTCATGAAAGCAACCCACTCCGAGAGGACTGAGAAACACAGTCCTCTCGCCATCGCGTGGAACCTCTATCCCTTTCCTCTGCGCCCCCTCCTCACGTTGGCATGCGTCTCCGCCCTTATCTACTTTGTCGTGATCACCTACCGTTGGCCAATGGTTTGGGACCAGGCGACGATACGTTACGTCAACTTCCTAATGGAACACGGCTGGGCGCCCTACCGGGACATCTACGACATCAATCTTCCGGGCATCTATCTGATCGACGGATGGCAGATGCATCTCTTCGGCCCGGGAGACCTCGCCTTCAGGTTCTATGATTTCTTCCTGCTGGGCTGCCTGATGACTGCAATGATTGCGATTGCATTGCCGTATGACTGGCTCGGCGGTGTGGTCGCAGGAACTGTCTTCATCCTGTTTCACGCAGGCGACGCCACCAAGGGTGCCGGCGAACGTGACGAAGTGATAGCCGTCCTTCTCATGGCGGCCTATGCACTGCTATTCCGGGCTCTGCGCCGCAGGCAATCCGTGTTGCTGCTCCCATTCGGCATTTGCGTGATGCTCGCCTTGAGTATCAAGCCTCTATTCGCCCCCTTCATCCTCTGCGTGGCCATCATGGCTCTATTCGTCTTGAAGAAAAGAGGGGAAGCCCTCTCCGGTTATCTGATCTATGGAACCATCGGCGCTCTGATTCCCACCGGGTTAGTCCTGCACCTTCTGCTTCAACGCCATTCCATGTCCGCGTTTGTGGACCTCACAACTCGCTTAACCGTTCATTACGCGGGAATGAGGAAGGAGCCGTTACTTCAGCTTCTTCGCTATTGCATCACCTTCGAATTCAAAATCACTGTGATTCTGGCTGGAATCATCGCTCTCTTCGAAAGGGAGTGGATGAAGAATTGGGAGCGCTGGGCCATCCTGGTGGGGATTGCCGGCGGTCTTTTCTCCTTTTTGATCCAGAGGAAGGGTTTCCCGTACATGAAGTACCCGCTGCTAGTGTTCCTGTTGCTCTGGGTATGCACGGAGTTTACACGTGCGCTTCACAAGCGGGGCTGGCTCCGATGGGTAGGCGCCGCCGGGTTGGTCTATGCCACGCTGTATCTCGTTCCGCTCTGCCGCCCGTTACGTCGAAGCTATCCGGAATGGAGTCAATTCATGCAAAGTCTCCAGCCAGATCTTGTCAGGCTTGGCGGAGACCGTTTGCAGGATAAGGTCCAATGCCTCGATATGGTCGATGGCTGCCTTAATGCTCTCTACCATCTCAACCTGGTACAGAGTACGGGAATGACAGGTGACGCTCTGTTTTTTATTACAAATCACTCGCCGGTCGTCGAATACTATCGAAGCATCTTCCTCAACGATATTTACAAGTCTCCACCTAAAGTGTTTGTGGTCTCGGACGAATCGTTTGAAGGGCCGAGAGGTTTTAGCAAGATCGACAACTGGCCCGAGTTCGCCGCCTTCCTGCGGAAAAACTACACGCTTGTCGAAACCCGGTACTTCATTCAGTCTGCCTATCAGATTTACGTACTGAAGAGAAATCCTCCAACCGTGTAGTTCCTCCGTCACGCTCTGTCGCACGAAACTCGCGTCGCCGGAAACTTCGAGAGCTTCGAGAGTACGTGCCCTTGATCGATACGTGACAGCACCGAACAAGATGTTGAGCCGTTTCGCGCAGAGGAAGCAGAGAATAAGGCGGTGTTGCCGTCTCACTGCTGCGATAGAAAACAGCCTTCCGTCGTACGTGTCTGCCGCTCCGTCCGCCTTACGGCGCGATCGGCTGGTTCCGAACAAGATCTGCTGCCTGCGCCACAGTCAGATCGTCAGCAATCAGCTTGAAACCGGATCGCGAGGAGTCAACATCCCGGGAGAGGCTCTTCAAAAGCAGAATGCTTCCATCCAGATGGATGCGAACTCTGGTAGCTGTCCATTCGCCGGGGGTGACCTCTTCGCGCGTAATGGAAAAGTGGGTTTGCTCGCTCAACTGCCCGAGGAGTCCAAAACCAAATTCCACCTTGTGATCGAGGTGAGCATCGAGCTCGCATAGGCGCATATCGGTCGTATGAATAAGCAACATACCTGACATTGCGTGAACCACACGGTCTTGATAGCTCTTCTCCTGGAAGGAAGGATTTGGCTGGAAAGCGATGTGGGTATACTCCCCCTCCGAGCCGATGGTCTTGAACAGAAAGAGATTGGGGAGTTCTCTCAGCAGATCCGGCATCCGCCCCTCATCATCCTTGCGTCTCTTAGCCTTCCTGCGGAATTCGTCGGGGTGATTCGCCAGGTATGTGATGCGTTGATCCTCGGCTTTCTTCTGGCTGTCGGATAACGGTCTTCCATCTTCCTCAACAAGACGCTGCATCGGTCCATCCGAGGTCTCGACCACCAACTCATCCCACAGATGGCCGCCTGTACGATTCGATCTTTCTTCGTTCCTATACAGGAAATGCTGGCGGTTCCGCCAGGCAGCGGTTTCAGCCTTCACTACCTGATTGACACTCTGCTCTGCGGACAGTGGCTGCCGCGCCTGGGCGCGAAGGCTAGCAGAAACGACAACCTGATCAAACAGGAGAGCGAGGGCGAGTACCGGGAATGGAACGACCGTGTTCAATTCGAACGCCAGGTCATGTCTACACGCACCGGAATCTCGTTCTTGATCGGTACCGTAAGGAAAGAAGGGCGGTCGATCTTGAAATCGGAGCACGTCGCAGGGATCGTTCCCGATATTCGCACCTCGTTTCCTTGAGCCACTATTTGGAACGGCACACGCTGATAATGAGCCGTCTGGCCAGCAAACTGTACCTCCAGATCGACATAGATCGTGGGTGACGTAGTCGCCGCTGCGGGAAACTGGGTGCGCACGATCACCATGGGATACTGCGCACCGCGTGTAACCTCCAACATATGAAGATCGCGGTTGCTGTCCCCGGTATCGAACGACTTGACCGGCGCCGCGATCAGAAAATCGCATTGCCCCGCATGGCAAACACCTTTGCCTTTCGCCGCATGACTGACCCCGTCCACCTCATGCATTGGATGAGACATGTGATAGCTGAGGGTAGATTGTTCCAGGACAAATTGTTTATCAGCTTGTGCAAACACGGGGACCGCGGCAAGCAAAACGGCGATCAAAATCTTATGCATTCTTACTCCCAGAATTTCCAATGAATGGGCCACGATATAGCTACAATCGACGCGCCGTACGCGATCGCAGTCCCATAGGCAACCGCGCCATGCGCTGAGGCGATCCCATGAACTTTTTCTCCGGCGTTCTCCTGCTTGTAAGCCATGATCCCCAGAATCGGTGTCAGGATCATCCCCGGACCATGGATCCACTCCAAATCCCTGTGCAGTCGTATGGCCCCCTTAGGGAAACTCTGCACAAGTTCTGCGACTGCTGCCTGATGGCTTAATCTGATGGTTAGGGGTGGATGGCGAAT
>Ga0080006_1120577_pt1 | contig 59855 bp, 53 predicted proteins | sample RS3BMetagenome_FD_69209 | JGI IMG/M metagenome (GOLD analysis project Ga0080006, IMG submission 69209) | Ferric oxide microbial mat and aquatic microbial communities from Rainbow Spring, Yellowstone National Park, USA - RS3B (SPADES... ...
CGCCGAGCAGCCGGTAGACGGCATAGAAGTCGGACATCGTCACCCGCGCGGGCCGCGCCGCCGCTGCCGCATCCCCGTCCGCCGCGGCCGCCTGTGCATACCGCCGGTCGAGCACTGCACTGCTGCGCGTGTCCGCCGCCTCAAAGCACTCGGTGTCACTGGTCCCCGTGTACCACAACCATCCGGGCCCACGGTGGCCGTCGGCTATGCGTGTCGGCCAACTCGTCTCGTCGTGCTGGGCAAACGCCGCCTCCATGCTGTGCGCCCGGATGGCCTCGGCCAGGGGGTGGAGGAGCGGTTGTACCTTCTTGAAGACACCGCCCAGAGTCCCTTCCGCCAGATCGGCGGCGGTCAGTTGATGCAACCCCTGCGTGCTCCGATGCAGTGGTCGGGCCCCCTGGAACTTCTCGATCAGCAACCACGTGATGGCCGCGGTCGTGAAGAGCCCTTTGCGAATGAGTTTCGGCGGGGCCGGGGCGGTGACGATCTCCGGTGTACCCGTGCACTCACACTTCCGCCGGTACCGTTGGCGCTCGTGAATGATCCGTTGCGCAATCACCCGGATGTCGATTTCCTGCGAAGACTTGGGGCCGGCGATCGCCTCGAATTCCGTCCCACAGTTCTTGCAGCGGCACTCTTCCGGCTTCAACTCGTGGCGCAGCACCACTGCCGGCAACTCCGCGTATTTCCCCCGCCCGTGCCCAGGCGCCCCCTGCTTCTGCCCCCGCTTCGGCCGCGCCTCCACCGGGTCTGGAGCCGGCGGCTCAGCCCCTGCCGCCGACGGCTCCCTCCGCGGCTCTTCCCCTGCAGGAGTTGCCTGTCGCTCGCTCCGCGGCCCGAAGTGCTCTTTGAGCAGGGTTGCCAAGCGGGCCTTGAGCGCCTCGATTACCGCCGTCAGTTCCCGGACCTGCCCCTGCGCCGCCTCCAGCAAACCAGCGAGTCGACGGTTCTCTTCGTCCCGCCGCGCCGCATTCAGCCGCCACCGTTCCGCCTCAGCGGCGTGGGGGCAGTCGGCGCCGCAGATCCTCGGCCCGCTTTCGCTCCCCACCACGGCCACGACAGCACTCATGCACCTAGCCTACACCAGGCCGAAACGTGTGGCCAGACCCCTCTTTACGCTTCTCCTTCTCTCACACCCCCCCCGCATCACCGAATGTGTACGCCCGTTCTGCAGTTCGTACGTGTACTGTGCTGGGGTGAAGGTCAGCTGATAGGTGTCCGTGGCGTTCGGGGTGGAGTTCGGCACGATGCCCGTACCCGCCCCCCCGCTGTATCCGGGGAGACTGCCCGGACTCAACTGCTTCCCCACACCTACTCCGATGAAGTTCGGATTGCTGAAGCCCATGGACGTTCCTTGAACCAGGTTCAAAGAGCCGTTGGCGGCATAGCCCGGATTCCCCGGAATGGGTAATGGGATCCACGTCGAGCCGCCATCTTTGGAGAACTCGAACGAGGAGATCCCGGTGCCCGCACTGTTCGTCGTTACATTGAAGAGGTACGTGCCCGGCGTCAGCCCTGCGTAGTACATGTTGATCGGAGCCCAAGCCCCCTGCGTACTCCCCGCGGTGGAGGAAGTCGGAGTCAATACAGACATCACGGTTTCCCAATTGTTGATCCATCCAGGATTATTCACGGTGCCGCCGTTGCCGTCAGCACTGATGGTTACATGTCCGGAGATCCGTGCCAGATTCGTCGTGGAGCCGTTCGAGTATTGGTAGTATCCCTGTCCCTGAATGGTATCCAAATGCGCAGAGATCAAAGCAACGCTGTATTTGCTATCCACAAGCGAGCCACTCCCAAAGTTGCCGAGGGGTGTGACGCTTGTGACATAGGACGAGTAGTATCCTCCGCCTCGGCTTTGCCAGCCTGTATCCATGATGGCCTTGGGTATGTTGCCGGCGATCCCCAGGCTGACCGGATCCAGCGCCGGCAGGGAAAACGAGATGCCGCCGCCTTTTTGGCCCACGTCGATCTTCGTTTGTCCCAACACACCAGCCAGCAGAGGCAGTCCGTTGTATGCCGTCTGGTTGACCAGGTCCGCGATCGAATGCGTGTACTGGTCCATCTGCTGTTGAAGCGTGATCCGATCCTGGAGGTTGTTCGTGTCGTTCGCTGCCTGGGTCGCAATGCGGTACAAATCTTGCAGCAGCCCCTGGATCTGTCGCATGGCCGCGCTGGCGGTCCCCAGCATCCCCACGCCGTCCTGGATGTTTTGGTAACCGGCACCCAGGGCCGCCGCCTGAGCCTGCATCGCGGCCGAGATCGCCGACCCCGCCGGGTCGTTCGCCGCAGAGGTTAAGACGGTGCCGCTGGCGATTTGTGAACTGGCCGCCTGAACCTGAGAAAAGGCCTGCTGCAGATATCCCACGGCCTGGCTCGATGCCATGTCGGTCCGGAAGTACATCGACCTACGTCCTTTTGTCTGAGAGCGATTGGCCCTTCCCAGAAATGCGGAAGCGCGGGACAGGGCGACATGCCCCGCCCCGCGCCTCAGTGCGCGTTCCTGGTCCCAGATGCTTTAGGGCAGGAGCTTCAGCAGCATGCTGGGGACCTGGTTGGCCGTGGCGAGCATCGCCACGCCGGCCTGCTCGAGGACCTGCTGCTGCGCCAGGGTGGCGGAGGCCGTGCCCATGTTGGTGTCCATGATGCCGGCCTGCGCCGAAGTCAGGTTCTGCTGGCTGGTCTGCAGATCGTTGCCGGCCTGCTGCAAGCGGTCCATCAGCGACCCGACCTGGGCGCGCTGCGCGGACACCTGGGTCAGCGCCGCGGTGATGGAGGTCTGCGCACCGGTAGCGGCACTGTAGTTCATCACGGACAACCCGCCGCTGACAACCGCCTTCTGCGTGACCGTACCGCCGCTGCCCACGGCGGTCTGGTTCGTACCGTCTGTGAGGGTGAAGTTCAGCGTGCTCGGCAGGCTCGCCACACCCGGTGTCGCCGTCAGCGCGCCGCTGGCGGAGCCGAAGGTGTTCGTCGACGCATAGAGGCTGGAGGCCTGGAAGTTCGCACTCACGGCCTGGCCGCTGTTGGCGTTGCCGATCGCCACCTGCTGCGTCCCGGACGCGCGGCCGTAGATCGTGGTCGCCGAACCGATCGGGGCGCCCGAGGAGTCGACGAGCTGGAACTGCGCCTGCGCCGGCTGCAACTGGATGGTGTAGCTGTCGGTCTGGGTCGCCGTGCCGGTCGTGGTCGAGGTGCCGGTGACGGAGGCGAACGTCGGCGCCGTCGTCGCCCCGAAGTTGACCGTCAGGCCCGTGCCCTGCAGAACAACCGTTCCGGTTGGCCCGACACCGACCGAAGTCGAGGAGCCGTTGGTGTAAGCCGTCTGCCACGTGTTTCCGCCGTCCGTGGAGAACTGGACCTGGAACTGCTCACCCGTCTTGGCCGGGGTGGCCCCGCTCCACGTCTGGCTGTCGGCAAGCCGCACCTGAACATTGAGCGGCGACGAGCCGGTGTAGCTCAGCGCATCCAGGGCCATCTTCCCGGTGACACCACTGAGGCCGGTGGTCGCCCCCGCGTTGAATGTGCCCGATGCGCCCTCAGTCGTCGTCGCGCCAGAAAGCGCTCCGGTCGCCAGCGCACCGGTGCCGTTGATGTCCGCCGTCGCCAGGTTGGCGCTGACCACCTGGACGCCGTAGTTGGTTCCGATAAGGCCGTAGGAGCCGTAGGGGTTGGTGGTCGAAGCGCCGTTGAAGATCCCGAGCGACGTCAGACCGACCTGGCCCGCGTCCGTGGTCGCCGCGGCCGTGGAAAAGGCAGCCGACACCGGGTTCGTGCCGGCGACGCCGAGGCTCACCGCGTCCACCGCGGCTAGGCTGAACTGCAGCTCCTGGTTCGGATTCGCGCCCACGGCCAAGTTGACGTTCCCGAGCACACCGTCCAGAAGGTTCTTCGTGTTGAAGGCCGTCTGGTTGGTGATCGAGTTGATCTCCTTGGTGTACTGGTTCATCTGCGACTGAAGGGACCCGCGGTCGACGCCGACGTTCGTGCCGTTGGCCGCCTGCGTGGCCAGGCTGTACATGGACTGGAGGATGTTCTGGATCTGCGAGAGGGCCCCGTCCGCCGTCTGCAGCATGGAGACGCCCTGGTTCGCGTTCTGGTACGCCTGGTTCATGCCGTTGATTTGCGACTGCATCTGCTCGCTGATCGCCAGACCCGCCGGGTTCTGCGAGGCCGAGTTGATCTGGTCGCCGCTACTCATCTGGGCGAGCGTGACGTTCAAGGCCGAATTGGTCTGCTGAAGATACCCCGACGCCTGCGAAGCCCCAAGGTTCGTGTTGATGTACACGCGGGCCTACCTCTCCTTCCGCCGGGCTTCCCCCCGGCACTCTGCCGGCCCTGTGGCTTCACCCACCGCCTACGGACCAAGCACCCCCTGTATCCCCTTCCGGCCAACTTTCTTTCTCACTTTTCTGCCGTTCGGCGAAGAAAATTTTCCGGGGCCCGCGCGGGCATTACTGAAGGTACTTGAAGATGGACTGCGGCATGGCCTGGCTGGTGACGGTGAGGGCCGCCTGGAGGGCCTGCGCCGCCTCGGAGTACGCCACCGATTCGTTGGCCATGTTCACGTTCTGGATGGAGGCCAGATCGGTCTGTACGCCCTGGGACTGGCCCGAGAGCGACGTCTTCTGCAACTGGATCCCGCTTTCCGTCGCCCCGAGCCCGCCCTGCACCGCCTCGATGCTGGCGAGCGCCTGGTCCACCTTCTGCAGATCCGTGCCCCCGAGGGCCGTGACGTTGCCGCTGGAGAGGTCCGAGATCACCTGGGTCACCGTGGCCATCGCGGTCCCGAACACGGTCCCGTTGACGCTCGGGCTCGACTTCATCCCCGGCCCGATCTCGAAGGTGATCGATGCCGTATCCCCGGCGTAAGTCGCCGTGGGGGAAGGGTACGGCTGGGTCGTGACCTTCTGCCCGGCAAAGAGGTAGAGGCCCTCGAACTGGGAATTGGCGATCTGCAGAAGCTGCTGCTGCAACTGCGTTACAACGTTGGCCGTGTCGCTGAACTCGTTGGCGTTCAGAGAGCCGTTGGCCCCCTGCACGGTGTTCGAGCGTACCTGCTGAAGAACGTTCAAGGCTTGCTGCAAAGCGGTATCCGTGGCGGACCCCCAGGCGCCGGCGGCCGTCGTCGCCGACTGCCATCGACTCTGCTGCTGGCTCTGCGCATCCAGGATCACCGCTGTTCCCGCCCCGGAGGGATCCTGCGAAGGCTGGGTGAAGCGCAGCCCGGAAGCCATCTGGCCCGCCGCGTTCAACTCGGCATTCTGCGCCTGGGCGATGTCCAGCAAAAACCCAGCCGCCGCGGACTGCATGGTCTGCATGCCCGGTTCTCCTTCTTTCTTACAACTGCACAAGCGTCTGCATCATCTGACTGAGGGCCTGGATGTACGTTCCCGCTGCCTGGTAGGATCGCTGCGCCTCGACCATCAGGATGCCTGCCTGGTCGGTGTTGACCCCCCAGATGGCCGCGCCCGCCTTCTGAAGGTTGGCCAACCCCTGTGCGGTGGCCGTCTGGTTGGACTGCGCCTGCGCGACGTCAGCCCCGATTTGGGACGTGACGCTCGAGAGCTGCTGCGCGATCGAGCCCACACCCGCCCCGCCGAGGTCCGCGATACTCTGGGCGTTGGAGCCGTCCCCCGGGGCCCCGCTGGCGGAGGCGGCAAGTTGACTGGCTCCCACTGCCGGATTCACCGCCATCGTGGCGGCATCGGTGCCCGTGAACAGTGGCAGGCCCGCGGCCCCGCTGGCGTCATAACCGGCGGCCTGGCCGGCGTTGACGGAGTTCATCACAGAAACGGCCAGCGTGTTGAGGTCGGACACGTACCCGGTAATCTGTCTCTCGGCGGCGTTGACTCCACCGACCGCGCCGCCGACCGCCTGGATTCCGCTGGACCATGCCGGCGCGGCCCCGGGCACCTGAGACAAGGGGTCCGTGGTGCCATGGCTAGAGACGATCTGCTGTCCTCCGTTCCACAGTTGAAGGGTGCCGTTGGGCTGCCGGATACCCTGCACAGCGATGAGACCACCGAGCGTCTGGAGGATGCTCGACTGCTGGTTCTCCAGCGCGTCCCGGCCGGACCCCGGAGGTGAGGCACCGATCTGCTGGTTGAGTTGGCCGAGTTGGGACACCAGCGAGTTGACCTGCGCCACCTGCGTGGTCTGCTGCCCAAGCGCCTGCTGCTGGAGTTGCCCAAGTTCCTGGGAGATGCTGTTGAACTGAGACGCCACAATCCCCGCCTGCGTGAGCACCTGGTTCCGCGCGGGTATGCTCGTCGGGTCATTCGCGAGCCCCTGCCAGGCCGACCAGAACTGGTCGAGCGCCCCCTTGATCCCTCCGGACTGCGACCCCGGGAAGATGCTTTCCGCCACCTGCAGAAGTTGGGACTGGCCCGTGGCCGATCCGCTGGTGCCGAGGGCCGCCAGGATCGCCTGCGCCGCGGGCGGGTCGCTGACCCGCGTGTTGCTGGCGCTGACGACACCCTGTTCGCCGGGCACGAAACTCGTGACCTCCTGGTGGTACCCCGGAGTGGCGGAGTTCGCCACATCGGCTCCGACCGCGGACATGGCCCGCCGGTTCGCCTCGAGCGCGCTTGCCCCGATGTTCAAGTCCCCCAGCAGACCGCTCATGCCTTTTTTTCCCCCTGGGCCGCCGCCGCGAGGATCGCCGCCGCGATCTGCCGCGGATTCGGTTTGTAGGTACCCGAGACCACCTCGTGCTTCAGCCGTTCCGCCTTGGCCGCCGGTCCCTCGGGTGCCGCCGCGCCCACCGGGATCGAGTCCGCGCGCGGGGCCCCTCCGGAACGCAGGGGAGGATCGTACCGTCCGGCGCCCCCAACCCCACCGACCGTCATGGCGCATCCCCTCCGCTGTCCGTATCGCCCATATCCGCGCGTTCTTTCTCAGGAATTCGTATCCGCCGCCGCAACTTGGCGAAGGCACGCTCCAGCAGCTTCCATATATGAGAGACAGACGAGCCCATGATCTCCGCAATTTGCGGCATGGACATATCCTCGACGAACCGCAGGGAAAGAAGCACCTGATCGCTTTCGGGCAGTTGGGACAGCACCCGCGCGAGGCTCAGGTGCAGATCGACGCGCTCGGATTCCGTCAGGCCGGACATGTGGTCGCCGAGCAGATCCAAGAGTGGCGTGCCGCGTTCCCCAGCCGACTTCGCATCGAGGGACAGGACGGGCCCGTGTTGAGACCCCGCCCACCACACGGTGTTCTCTTCGATGATGGCGTCCTTGATCGCGCCTTCGACGTGCTTCCAGGCAAACGTCTTCAACCCGGCATCCCTGTCGGGGTCGTACTTCCGCCACGACTCCCACAGGGCCCGCAGCCCCTCGTTGAAGAGCATGTCCTCCACATCATGGTAGATAGACCGCCGAGCGTACTGCTGGGCCAAAGATCGAATCCACTGCTGGTTCTCGGACACCGCCTGCTCGAATCGCTGCTCCGCATCTACCGCCAATCCAGTGCCGCCGGTCTTTATGACGCGACACCCCCTGCCTGCTGTTCGGGCATCGCGATCCGCGACGCCACGAATGTCTGGGGATTGCCCACCAGTTCGCCGGTACTGACCACCATCAGCCGGGGCCAGTTCCGTTGCACGATCTGGCGCATCAGCACGCGTGTCGCGGGGGTCGTCAGCACGACCGCCGCCGCGCCCTGAGACATGGCATGGGTGATCGCCTGGGCCAACGTGACCCGGAGGCCGGACAGAAACCCGGGCACCTGCGTCCCGGCCTGCACGCGCAGGAGATGCTCTTCCACCGCGGCGTCAGCCACAATGACCCGCAGGCGGCCCGCCTCATCGAGCGCGGCGGCCTTTACGTCGCGGGTGATCTCCGGCGCCAGCGCGGCCCGGACGTGTTCAACCATGGAATCGACGTCGCCGCTGCTCGCGACCTCGGAGATAGCTTCGAGAATATGGGACAGATTGCGAATAGACACCCGTTCTCTCAGGAGCCCCTGGAATACCTTCTGCACCTGCCAGAGCGGCAGCACCTTGGGCACCAAGTCATCCACTAGAGTTGGTGACGTCTGGCGGACGCCTTCGAGGAGGCGCTTGCAACCGGCCCGGTCCAGGAGGTCGGCGGAGTTGGCGGCGCACACCTCCTGGAAGTGGGTCGCCAACACCGAAGGGGGCTCGACGATAGTGTATCCCGCGTCCCGGGCCTGTTTCTTCACGGTTTCCGGCACCCACGTCGCAGGCACCCCGAAGGCCGGGTCGAGCACGTCCACTCCCGGGATGCGCGGCGCGTCGGGCCGCTGCGCCAGAATCAGCAGTTGCCCGACCCGCACCTCATTCCGGGCCACTTCCACGCCGCGGATGTCCACCGCATAATGTTGCGGTTCCAATTCGGGGTCCATACCCATGGCTGGATCCGGCACCAGGATCCCGAGCTGCTTGGCGAGTTCGGACCGGGCAACCCGGAGCCGGCTCGGCAATTCACCGCTGACCATGGAGCCCAGCGAGACGCCATAGCGGAGACCCAGCAGGGCAGGCTCGCCCACACTGACCTCCACACGCTTCTGCTCTTGCCTCCGGGACACCGCCGCTTCGATCTCGGCAACCGCGGCCTTGCGCCGCTGCGCCTGATTCGAATACCAGGCCCAAACACCGAGCCCGGCGCCCAGGACCAGGAATGGCATGTGCGGCAACCCAGGGATCACGCCCAAGACGATCAGGCTGGACGCCACCGCGAAGATGACCCGTACGTTGCCGAGCACCTGTTCCATGAGAACGGAGGTGAGGTTATCCGCGTCGGCGGAACGCGTCACCATCACGCCCGCGGCGACGGACAGCAGCAGAGCGGGAACCTGGGTCACCAGGCCGTCCCCTACGGCCAGCAGGGAGTATTGGTGGAGCGCCTGTCCCGCGGCGAGGTGACGCCCCAGGACGCCGACCAGGAATCCGCCCAGAACATTGGCCGCGACGATCAGGATGCCGGCGACGGCATCCCCGCGCACGAACTTGCTTGCCCCGTCCATCGCGCCGTAGAAGTCGGCTTCGCGTTCGATGGTCCGGCGCCGTTCCTTGGCTTCGGTGTCTTTGATCAGGCCGGCGTTGAGGTCGGCGTCGATGGACATCTGCTTGCCGGGCATGGCGTCCAGGGTGAAGCGCGCCGCCACCTCCGCCACGCGTTCCGAACCTTTGGTGATGACCACGAACTGCACGATGATCAAGATCACGAAGGTCACAAACCCCACGATCGGGTTCGAGCCCATCAGAAAGTGTCCGAAGGCGGCGATGACCGGGCCCGCGTTCCCTTTGAGCAGGATCAGTCGCGTGGCAGCCACGTTCAGGGCCAGCCGGAACAACGTGGTGCCGAGCAACAGCGACGGAAACACGCTCATCTCCAGAACATCCCGGGCATATAGCGTCGCCAGCAGGACCACCAGCGCGATGGCGAGGTTGGCCGTTTGTAAGAGCGCCAGTAGCCACGGCGGCATCGGGGCGAGCATGACGCCCACCAGCGCGACCGCCGCGAATCCCATCATCGCGTCCCGTCCCCAATTCCTCATGGACACCACCCCTCCATGATCGCTTCCCCCTACCCGGCAGCGGACTGGGCCCAGGCGATCACCGCGGCGACCGCGACGTAGAGGCCCTCGGGGACGGGCCGGCCGAGCTTGCACAATGGGTACATGGCACGCGCCAGCGGCGGGTCTTCGCGGATCGGTACGCCGGCGGCAAAGGCCACCTCCCGGATCCGCAGGGCGAAGGCATCCCGTCCCATGGCCAGCACCACTGGGGCGAAATCCAGCCCGTGGCGGTACCGCAGGGCGATGGCGTAGTGCTCCGGGTTGGCGATTACCGTCGTGGCCTTGGGCACGTCCAGCAACTGCCGACGCTGCAGCAGGGCCCGGTGCATCCGCCGGCGGCGGGCGCGAATCATCGGATCCCCTTCGGACTCCCGCCTCTCGTCCCGCATCTCCTGCACGCTCATCTTGAGATCGCGCTCATGGGACCAGCGGCGGAAGAGCCATTCGGCTCCGGCAACCGCCAGCATGGCAATGGCACCCCGCACAACCGCGCCGAACACGTCCCGCGCCGCCACCGCCAGGGCCCCCTGCGGGTTCCCAATCAGGGCCGGCGTGGCGTGGATGAGGGACAGTACCGGGGACAGCACCGCGATCCCCACGAAGGCGGCTGCCAACACCCCGCGCAGCAATGTGGCCGCCGCGTCGGCGGAGAAGGTCCGGGCGATGCTGTTGGTGGGCAGCAAGGCCTGGAACCGCGGCGCGAGGGCCAGAAGGGAGATGGACCGCACGGACAGGGCGACCGCCACGGCCAGCGGCACGCCCGCCGCCGCCAGAAGGAATGGCATGATGGCGGCACGCAGCGCGCTTGTCACGGAGGCCATGGACACGCTGCCAGACCAAGCCTCAGCCGAGAAGACCTCGATGGTGCGGGCGGCGCCTCGCGCCCCGGTGCCGAGCACCAGGACCGCGCACAGCAAACCGAGCACGCCGGGCAGCGTGGTCGCCCCCTGTCGCTGGCCTTCCTCCTGTGCCTTCTGCCGCCGCCGTGGGCTTGCGGGCAGGACCTTCTCCCCCGGCATCCCCTACCTCCCCATCGCCTGGATCGCCAGGTTGACAATCCCGCCCATCGCGCCGGCCAGCGGTCCGGCCGCCACCGCCAGGAGTATCGCGAACAACAGGAGTTGCAGCGGGATCCCGGTCAAGAGGAGGTTCATCTGCGGCATCGCCCGGCCGATCAACCCCATCGCCGCGAGGATCACGAATTGCACAGCGACGAGGGGGGCCGCGATCCCCAGTGCGACCGTCAACGATTGCACCATCCAGGTGACCACCACCGCGGGGCCGGGGACGGCGAGCCGCAACCCGGCCAACGGCCATACCGCGAAACTCCGCGCGATCGACACCACCATGAGCCCGGCCGCGCCACTCCCAAAGAAGAGGGCGAGGGTGCCAAGGCTGAACAGATTGCCCACGACCGGCACCGGCAGCGCCAGGGGCGAGACGGCCTCGGCCGCAGACACGCCACTGACGATCCCCGTGACCTCCCCGGCCAGCATCGCCGCCGAGTACAGCACACGGGCCCCATAGGACAGCGCCGCCCCCACGCACAGGTTCAGCGCGGCGTCCGCCGCCAACCCGAGGGATGTCGCGGGCAGATGCACCGCCCCCTGGGGCATCACGCCCCACGCCACCGCGGCCGCCGCCCCGACGCCGACCAGCGGCGGAATCTGCTGCAAGCCCGGGAAAAAGACGAAGACCCCGGCCACCCGCAGCAGCGTCAGGGCAAAGACCGTGACCACGGCCAGATGGATGGTCACAGGGACGCCAGCACCCCGTGCGCCCAGTGCGCGACGTACCCGAAGGACCAGCCCACCGTGGCCATGAGCAGGAAAATCAGCGCCGCCACCTTGGCGGCGAAGGCGATAGCCTGCTCCTGTACGTTGAAAATGGCCTGTACCAGCCCGATCCCCACGCCGACCACGGTGGCCACGACCAGTGCCGGGCCCGCGAAGGCCAGGACAGAGATCCCCGCGCCACGCAGGACATCCGCGAGACTACCAGGACCCAACACGCCACCCCCCGTCAGTGGAAGCTCTTGACGAGCCCGCCGACGACCACGGGCCACCCACCTGCGGCAAGGAAAAGCAGGAGTTTGATCGGCAGGCTGATCAGGGTCGGCGGCAACATCATCATGCCGGCCGCCAGAAGGATCGACTGCACCGCGAGGTCCACCACGACAAACGGCGCGTAAATCATGACGGCCATGCGAAACGCCTCTGTCAGCTGGCTGATGACGAACCCGGGCACCAGGACGAAGAAGGGAACCTTCGCCATGGGCATGGGCGCGAGGTGCCGCAGTTGCTCGAAAAGGAGCACGTCCTTCGGATTGACCTGCGCCTCCATCCACGTGCGTAACGGGCCCTCAGCCGCCGCCAGGGCGGCGTTCAGGCCGATCCGACCGTGTTCCATCGGCAGGTATGCCCCTACGTAGATCTGGTGGAGCACCGGAGCCATCACGATGCCCGTCAAAAAGAGAGACAGCCCGCTCAGCACGAGGTTGGGCAGGGCACTCCCGACCGCCAGCGCGTTTTGGAGGAACCCGAGTACGACGGCGATCCGCAGATAGGAAGTCATCAACAGCAGGATCGCCGGCGCCACCGCCAGCACGGTCAGCGCGAGTAGGATCTGGATCGAGGTCGCCACATGGCCGCTACCGGTCCCCAGGGTGAGCGTCAGGCAAGATCCCTCCTTCCGTCCGTCTCGGCGCCCGCAGTGGCCGGATCTCCCCGAGCCGAGACACCGTGCAGAGGAGCGACCACGGCCCGGCCTGCACCTCCACCACGGACGCGCCCGCCCCCAGGGACTGCATGCGCGCAACCCGGGCGACGTCCTCCGCGGGGATGGTGCCAAGGTGCCAGACGGAGCCGGTCGGCGAGACGCCGAGCACCTGTGTGTCCGGGCCATCCTCGACGAGACGGATGGAGACGCCGCGACCCAGATGCAGGCCGCCGCCCTGCCGCCGGACGAGCCATACCGCGGTAATCAATGCCGCGCAGATCAGGACAACGGCAATCAATGGTGCCGGCCGCTTCGGCTGGGCCCGCGATGACCGGTGTCTTTGCTCCTCTGACGGAGTTCTGAAGAGTCCTCGAGGACCAAGACGGTTCCGCCCGCGGGCATCATCGCCACGAGTGCCTTAAACATCGTGGTCATGTCCATCCCCCCGGCCCGACACTGTACCGCCGAAAGAAAAAAGGGCCGAGGGAGTACCCCCCGGCCCCGTGCGGTCGCGCGAGCTCAGTCCACGACCATCTTGGTCACATAGACCTGCGTCACATCGACATGCACTGCGAGCAGAGACTTCTGGACAGCCTGGGCGAGAGTCTGTTGCCCGGCTGACCCGGACAGGGCATTGGCGGTCTCGCCACGGATCACCCCGACGACCGCCTCCTGCACCTTGGGCAGATCCTGCGTCCACTGCGACGCCGTGCCGAGGAACTGCAGGGTGAAGTCGGCGTCGAGGTACTGGCCCGAGGAATCCAGGTTGGTGACCACCCCGCTGAGCGTCTCCGTGATCGGTTTGGGGGCCGGCGCCTTCCCCCCGTGGCCGAACAACAGCCCGCAACCGCCGAGCGCCAGGCTTCCGGCGGTCAGCAGTGGAACGAGCCTGCGCATCAGACCTGCACCTGCCCCAGGGACGTCAGCATCATGCTCTGCACGGAAAGCACCTGCGAGTCCGCCTGGAAGTCGTGCTGGGCCTGGATCATGCCCACGAACTGCTGGGTGAGGGACACGTTGGACCCTTCCAGGCTGGAGGGTGCGATACTCCCGCGCCCACCGGTGTTCGCCACTCCGATGGCGGCGGCCCCAGACGCTGGGCTCTGCTGGTAGATGCCGCCCGTCCCGCCCTGAAGCCCGCTGGAATTGGCAAACCCGGCGAGCGCCACCTGGGCCACCGTCAGGGTGTTGCCGTTGTCATAGCTGATGGACACCACGCCGGTCTGGCTCACGCTGATGGATGTCGGCTGGCCCGCCGGGTAACCGTCCTGCGTGCTCATGGTCGCAGAGGAGGCCGTTGCATACTGTGTGAGCCCGGTGAAGCTCGGGGTCACCGAGAAGGTGGACGCGCCGCCCACACCCGGAATGCTGATCGGACCTCCAGTGGAGGCACTGTAGGCTCCGGCCGCCGTAAAGGTGACGGTGCCCGATCCCGTCGCGCTGGCCGGCCCGGTCACACTCCACGACCAGGTGTTGGATGCGGTCGGTGTGAACTTGACCTGCAACTGGATGGCATTACCCTGGCCGTCGTAGACGGTTCCGGTGTCCGTGAACGGGGTCGTGATGTTCGGGTCGAGGTTACCGGTCCAGCCGGCGTTCTGCGTGGCCGAGGGCGCACCCTGGGCGTTCATGGGGATCTGGATGTCCTGGATCGCCTGGGAGCCGGGTGCCGGCAGGACCCCCTTGGTGGCGTTGTACCCCATCACGTACATCCCGTTGGGTGCGGCGAGGTGCCCGCCGGCGGTCAGGGTGAAGGCCCCGTCCCGGGTGAACTGCTGCCCCCCGTTCCCGCTGTCCAGGACGAAGAACCCGTTGCCGTTGATCGCCATGTCGGTGGGGTTGCCCGTCTGCGTGATGGTGCCCTGGGACTGGCTCACCTGCTCCCCGAGCATCGTCACGCCGGCGCCCATGGTGATTGGGTTGATGCTGCCGCGGCCGTTGGCCGCCCCGGCCGCCCCAGCCACCGTCTGCGCGTAGATCTCTCCAAAGACCCCGGACTTGGCCTTGTAACCGGCGGAGCCGACGTTGGCGAGGTTGTCGCCGTAGATCGCCATCTCCTTCTCCATCTGAGACATGCCGCTAGCCGCGGCGTTCATCGCGCCACCCACGCGCCATTCCTCCAGACCGTGCTCGATTCGTTCAGGGCTTAGCCGTTGTCCCCGCTGATATCGCCGTTCCCGTGGACAGTGCCGTCCCTGAGGGGCCCGCCGCCGTTCCCGGGGATGCCGCTGAGGGTGTGGTCGAGGAGCCCGCCGTCGCTGAGGAAGCCGCCGCTGATCCCGGCGCCAACTCCTTTTCGATCTGCAGCAAGGCGTCCAGCATCTCGTACTGCATGAGCTGGGCCACCATCTGCGTGCTCGATACCGGCTGAAGCGGGTCCTGGTACTGCATCTGCGCCGCAAGGATCTGCATGAACTGCTGTCCTGTCCCGCTAGCCATCGTGCTGAGCGTCGCGCTGCTGCTGCCACTGCTGGCCGCCGTTGCCGCCGCCGTAATCGGGGGCACCATCCCCACCTCCCGTCCGGATTTCCGTCCTCTCGAACCCCGCCACGGCCATCGCGGCTGGCAGGCCCTCCGTGCGTGTGGTGACCACCCGGACAGCCGTTCCAGCTACCCCCAGACGAACCGGAGCCTGACCAGGCATCAGGACAGTAGCCTGAGTTGCCGCCTGCAGGTGAGGAGACTGGCCCACCAGCGGGGCAGCGGGCGCCTGCGGAGATGGGCCCGGCGCCGACACGGTGGGCGCCGCCGGTGCCGGTTGCCCGGCCAGTGGCAGCGATGGCGCCACCGCCGGAGTCCCGGGCACCGCGGGGCCGGACACACGCTCCCGGGTCGGCGCCGGCCGCCCCACCTCGGGCGCCACAGCCATAAGGGGGGCCGCGGAAGTCTGGGTCACGGGCATAGACTGCCGGACTGGCTTGTCTGATGTCGGCATCCGCGGCGCCTGTACGTCGGGACGGTGGAGCATGGGAGTCAAGGACGGAGAAGCGACCTGAGCCGTCCGCCGCACCGCCGGACCCGGGTCCGCATTGGCTTCCGGAGCGGAAATCGGGGCTGTCGAGGCGACCACCGCCGGTCCGGCCTCAGGCACGGCGGGACCGGCTGCCTGAGCCTTGCCACCCTCGCCGTGCAAAGACGCAAAGACAGCAGAAGGCACTTGTCCGAGTTCGGCTTCGGCCGGATGCCCGTGTACCACCGTCGGCCCGCCTTCGACCAGACCTCCCTGCTCCCTCGCCGGCCCGCCTGCGACCGGGCGGTGTCCATGCACCCTACCGACCGATGCATCCTTGGCATGCGGCACCGCAGTGATGGCGGTGGTTTCATGAGCGCCATGCACGTCGCCCGCAGAGGCCACAGGCGCGAGGGCAGCCTTCGTAGGGTCCGAAGCGACCTGCACGGCGTGCGAGTCCGCTACATCGATCAGGACCACATTTGCCGGTTTCACGTGTACCCCGAGCGCTGCAGAGGCCGATGGGGTGGCCTTCTTCTCAACCCTTTTCGTCTGGTGCAGGACGAGTGCGAAGGCGTCCGTGGGCCTATCCTTCTTGTCCCGAGGCGAATGCACCGGGGGCGGCGTCACCTCCGCGGTCCGCAAGGATGATCTCCTCCAACTCCCGGCTGAGGCTTCGTGCTTCCGCGTCACGTCGTTGAGTGCGAATGCGCGCATCGATAACATCGAGGGCCTTCTCGGCGCGGACCCGGCTGGCTGCGGCTTCTTCAAGACACCGGTTCGCCGCGTCGGAGGCTTGCCCGGCCTCTGCCACCACGCCGATGGCCCGCAACCGGTCTGAAGCCAACGCCTCCGTTGCCGCAAGCTCGTTTTCTGCCTGCCTCATAAGAACAGAAGCGGTCGCGGCGGCCCTCAAGACTTCAGCGTGGGCGATTCGGACATCCTGGGCCCTCTGCTGCTCCTGGACACGGGCAACCCTCAATTCCACTGCCCGGACCCGCCGCAGTGCCTCCCAGGCACCACCCCCCTTCAAAGCGCCATCAGACCCGCCGCCGTCTCGGCCCACGGCGCGGACTCCTCCGGCTCCTGCCGGAGCCAGGGATTGAGCCGTTCAGCCAGGTCCAACGCGGCGTCGAGGTCCGGATCCGCCCCGCGGCGGTACGCCCCCATCGCGATCAGGTCAGCGGTATCGTCCGCGCGGGACAGCGCGGACCGGGCCGCGCGTGCCGCCCCCTGCACCTCCTTCGACGTCACCGCGGCCATGAGGCGGCTGATGGACGCCGGCACGTCGACCGGCGGATACTGACCACGTTCCGCCAGTTTCCGCGAAAGGACGATGTGCCCGTCGAGCAGTCCCCGTGCCGCGTCCGCCACCGGCTCGTCCATGTCGTCCCCGTCGACGAGGACGGTGGCGACGAGCGTGATGCTCCCGGTTTCCGTCCGCCCGGCCCGTTCCAGCAACTGCGGCAGGGACGCGAAGACCGAGGGTGGGTAACCGCGAGCCGCCGGCGGCTCCCCGGCCGCCAGGCCGATCTCCCGCAGAGCCTGGGCGTATCGCGTCAGCGAGTCCACGAGCAGGAGCACACTCTTGCCCTGCTCGCGGAAGTACTCGGCGATCGTCATCGCCGTGTCCGCGCCCCGGGCCCGGCAGATCGGCGGCCGGTCGGACGTCGTGGCCACGACCACCGTGCGCTCCATTGCGGGCTGGAGGATTTCGAGATACTCCCCCACCTCGCGGCCACGTTCACCGATGAGGCAGCACACGACCACATCCGCCGCCGTGCCCCGGGCCACCATCCCAAGCAGAGTGCTCTTGCCGACCCCGCTGCCGGCGAACAGCCCCACACGCTGGCCGCGGCCAAGCGTGCAGAGGGCGTCGATGACCCGCACGCCGGTCGGCATCGGCTCGCGGATGGCCGGACGGTCCAACGGGGCCGGCGCGGCGTGCCCCAGGTGCCGGACCACACTCGCCGCCCACGTCTCGCGGCCGTCCACCGGCTGGCCGAACTCGTTGAGCACACGACCGAGCATGCCGGGCCCGCACCAGACCCACCCGTCTCGGCCCAGGGCCTCCACCATCTGCCCGGGTGCGTAGCGCCTTCCGTTGTCCAGGGGTGCCAGGAGGGTCAGGCCGTCGCGGAACCCGACCACCTCCGCCAGGGCGTCGTCACCCACCCGGCACCACTGCCCCTGCCCCACCGTGGGGCCAGCCGATGCCAGCAGGGTTCCCGTCGCCCGCACCAGGCGCCCGGTCCGCTGCACCCCGTCCACAGAGTTGAGCACGGCCAGGCAGCGCCTCAGCCGCCCGCGAGCACCGGCCGCCATGTCGACCATCATGCCGAGGCGGCGTCCCTGTGGGCCCGCTCCGCCACCTCTCCGGGCGTCAGCACACGCGTGATGCGCACGGCCAGTTGCCCGTTGTTCTCGTAGACCTCGCCCTCGGCGACCGGCACGCCGTTGGCGCGGATCTCCATGGGCTCAGACGTCTTCTGGTCCAGGATGATCTCCACGTCCGGCTCGAGGTTCCTCAGTTCCTCTACCGTGCGGTACGCCTTGCCCAGAACCGCCAGGAGCTCAATCTGGACCTTGTCGACGCCGATGCCCGTTTCCGCCATGGACATTTCCACTCCCCTATGCGGCGTCAATTTTGTGGCCACCCCGAACCCGACATGGTTCTGGGCCATCTCGGCACGCGCGATTAGCCGGCCCCTACCCCACACCTCCGCGTCGGTCGGCGTGCCCGCCAGCGGAATGATGTCTCCTTCCCGCAGGCGAAGGAGACGTCCGACCGGCACTCGCTGGCAGCGGAGACAGAACGTCAACTCGACCGGAATCAGAGCCCACACGGCGGGCTTCCATCCATCCTCCTCGGGATGCCGCCTCCCTGCCGCCATGTTTTCCCGTCGAAAGATCTTGGCCCGGCTCTCCAGGATGGAGACCGGCAGGCAGAAGGAGAACTGGTCCATCCCCTCCTCCGGCCAATTACCCCCCTGCACTCGGTACCGAACCTCCAACACTGGCGCGTGCGGATCGATGCCGATGTCGCCAAAGACTACGCTGGTCACGATCCGGTCGGGCACCCGGGCGGTGACTTTGATCAGGGGCTCCCACGCTCGGCGCCAGCTATCCACCAACCGTTCCAGGACGCGGCGGGCCAGTGCCAGGTCTACCTCGGTGAGCGCCCCCTCCGGTGGATGCCCATCCCCGCCCTGCAGCACTTCGGAAAAGGCCCGAACGAAGGGGACTGACAGAACAAAGGCGACCGTGGACGCGAGCGAGTCCGAGTGCACATTGACGCGCACCCAAGACACGCCTCTGTCTGTGGCCTCCGCGTACGTGCGCTGCTCAATCCCCAACAATTCGGTGCGCACCAGTTCCACGCCGCCGAGCAACCCAGTCAGTGCTCCAGAGGTCATGCGGGCCTGTTCCTCGTGCAAGAGGCGCAGCGTCCGCAGGATGTCACTGTCCACGGCCGTAGAGACACTAAACACGTGTCGCTTCATGGCCCAACTCCCCCAGCGCCATCTCTACCTGCGCGACCCGGCTCGCCGCGGTGGAGACCCATTCCGCTCCATCCGTCCGCACTACGCGCACGCCATCCAGACCACGGTCCGTCGCGCAACCCTCGATCCCGGCGTATTCCGGGGAGACATAGGCGGTGGCGTCCCCACCCGCCTCGGCCAACAGACGGCGGACGATGCCCCGCATGTCCTCCTCGGAGGTCGCGGGCTCGTGACCCAGGAGCAGTTCCACAGCCCTCCGCACGCAGATCGCGGCATCATCCTCGAGTCCCTGGAGGATCCTGGCCCGTTCGACCTGCGCCCGCCGCCGGACGCCACGCAGGTATTCCGCGGCTCGCCGGCGCGTGTGTTGGAGGACACGCTTGCGCTCCGCCCGGGCCGTCTCGAACGTTTGACGGGACTGTTCCAGCAGGGCACCCGAGTCACGGCGGGCCGTCTCCAGGATCTCCTGCGCCCGTTGGGCGGCCAATTCCTCGGCGCTCGGCCCGGGATCCGGCGCCGCCGCCTGCGCCACGGAGGACCGCATGGGCCACTCGAAGCGACGCTCAGACAAGTTCCTCCGCCTCCCCACGACCCAGCGAGATACGCCCTTCGGCCTCCAGGCGCCGGGCGATGGCCACCATCTTGAGTTGTGCCTCTTCCACTTTGCGGAGCGGCAGCTTGTCCATCAGTTCCAGGGACTCCTCAACCGATTCCCGCTTGTCCTTGCTCATGGATCGATACATGGCATTCTTGATGTCCGTGGTCGCGGTCTTGAGGGCGATGGCGATCTCCTCGGCGTCACTGATCTCGGACAGAACCAGTTGCAGGCTCAATTGCGGTAGGGCCGCGAGGTCGTCGAAGGTGAACAACTTCTCCCCAATCTCTTCGGCGAGGGCGGTATCGCTCGACCGGATGCGCTCCAGGATGGCCTGTTCCGCGCTGCGCGGCATCCGGGTGATCACGGCTGCCACCGCGTCCACCCCGCCCACGACCGCCGCGTCCTGCTGTTGCGTGGCCACAACCCGGCTTTTGACGAGATTCGCCACCTCTTCGATGGCCTCGGGCCGCACGGCCCGGCGGTCCCGGCCGATGTTGGCCAGCCGCCAGGCCACGTCTCCCTGCACTTCGGCCGGAAACATCTGCAGGAGCGACGAAGCCTGCTCGGAGGACAGGTGCGCCACTACGAGCGCGATCGTCTGCGGACTCTCCTGCCGGATGTGCGGCCAGATCTGACCGGCATCCAGGGAGCGGGCGAACGTGAAGGGATGCTCGATGAGCGCCTCGCGCAACCGCCGCAGCATCTCCTCGGCCTGCTGGGACCCAAACGCCTTCTGCAGCAAGTTCCGGGCGTAATCGACGCCGCCCGCAAGCAACTGCCGCCGGGCTTCCAGCATGGTATCCGCCTCGGCCAGCACGGACTCCACCTGGCGTGCGTCGACCTCCGAAATGCGCGACACCGCCGCGGTCACCATCTCGGTCTCGTCCGGCTTGAGGAGCCGAAGAACCGCACTGGCCCGGTCGGTGCCGAGCGCGATCATCAAGATGGCGGCCCTGGTGACACCTCTGTCGGCCACCCCGATCCCCCCTATTCCTTGCGGTTGCCTTCGGCGATCCAAGTCCGGACCACAGCCGCCAGGTCGTCGTCCGCGCTACCCCGCACGACACGCAACTTCTCATTAGCCGGTTCCGACATCTCTTCAGGCAGGGTCGCGATCGGCGCCGGCTGCGGCGCCGACTCCTTCTTCCGCCGCCGCGAGAGCAGCAACAGCAGGAGAAGAACAACCGCGAGCGCCAAAGCGCCGGTGGCAATATTCATCGGAGTGATCAGCTTCTTCGGCGCGCCGAGCACCGCCGGCGCCTTGGCGAAGGGCGTAGCCAACACAGTCACGGTCGCCGCCGGAAGCGACAGCGAGGAGAGCACGAGGGCCTTCACCGCCGCCTGCTGAGCAGCGGTCATCTTGGCGTTCAGGGCCACCGAGACGCTCAGGGCGGTCACCGTGCCCGGCACGGTCACCGTCTTCGTGGTCGTCGTGGTGGTGGCGTACCCGGTAGCCGAATCGCTCAGCGTGCCACTGCCCGCAGCCCCGGCAGCCACAGTGGGAACGCCGTAGGTGGGTGTGTTGGTCGTCCCACCCGGCACGCCCGCCACCCCGGGGGCCGTGCCTGACCACGTTTCCTTCAGGGCCTTGATTGAGGTGGGTATGGGTGCGCTCACCTGCTTCTGAACCGAGGACGCCGTGTTCATGTTCAAACTGGCCGCCACTTGGACCACGGCGTTCCCCGGCCCATACACGCGATCCAACATCTGCTGAATCTGCTGCTCAATGGATGTGTCATACTGCTGTTCCGCCAGGGTCTTCTTGGGCAGCACCCCCGAACTGGCCCCAGCCAAGCCCTGCCCCTGGCTGAGCAGGTCTCCGTACTGATCCACCACGGCCACCTTGGACGGGGACAGGCCGGGCACCCCGAAGGCCACGAGGCTCTGGATCGCCAGTACCTGCTGCTTGGTGAGTTGGACGCCGGGAGCCAGGGTCAGCACGACGCTCGCGGTGGCCGGCACGGACTGCCCCTGATACGGGCTCTGCTGCCCGAGGACGATGCGCACCGCCGACGCGTTGACCCCCTGGAGGGTGTTGATGGATTGTTCCATCTCGCCCTGCATCGCGGCCAGCATCGCCGCCTGCTGCTGGGTCTGGCTGGCGGTGAAGGGCAACTTCGAGAGGGACGACAACCCCTGTGGGCTCTGCCCGGGCAGGCCCGCCGCAGCCAGCGCCATGCGTTCCCCGGCTGCGACGCTCGTTGGCACGAGCAGAGAGCCCGCCGAGATCTGATAGGGCACCCCCTGGGCCGACAGGCGCGCGACAATGGCGCCTTCCTGTGTGGGGGACAGCCCGGAGTACAGGGCGACGTAGCCGCTGCCCCGTCCCATGAGGACGGCGGCGAGTATCCCGGTGAGGACGACGGCCGGCACGCCGATGGCGAGCCAGGTCCGCGCCTGCGACGAGAGCCCCTGCCACCTGGCCTTCAGCGACTCGAGCATATACGTTCCTCCAAGCCTACGCGGACGTGAAGTCCGCCAAAAACCCTTCCACCCTCCGGATGTACCGGATGGTCTCGGGGAAGGGGGGCACGCCGCCATACAGCGCCACATTACCCGGTCCGGCATTGTAGGCCGCGAGCGTCAATTCCAGTGCCGTCTGGCAGGTTGGGTTGCTGACCAACTGAGAGACGCATCCTGGTTGAAGGTCGTAACTATCCGCCAATTCGTTGAGGAAGGCCGATCCCGCGTGCACATTTGCGTTGGCATCGAACATATCGGCCGAACGCAAGCCCGTCTTTGCGGGCACCACTTGCATCAACCCCTCCGCCCCCGCGGACGATAGGGCGTTGGGATTGCCGCCGCTCTCCTGGGCGGTCACCGCCGCCAGGAGCTGCGCAGGGACCGCCGGCGTGGCGTACTCGTCGAAAAAGCTACGCCAATGCAGGACCGCGTGCGCGAGCCCGAACTTCAGGTAGATCGGCAGCCCCAGAGAGATCGCGTCAAGGCCCATCCACCTCTGGGCTTCGAACTCGACCATCTTGATCATGTCCTGCGGGTTTTGGCCGGGGAACCAGCGATGAAAGAGCGCGATCTCCGGGCTGTCGTCCTGGGTCCAGGACACCGACGCCACATGCGGCACCTGCCGCACGCAGGTGAAGCCCGGCCACTTCGCGGGACAGGTCACCTGCTGCGTACTCTCCGTATAATGCAGGAACGCCTTGCCCTGCACCGTCTGCGCGGCAACGACCACCTGCACCTGCCCACCGACCTGCTCGGCCTGAACCCCACTTGATTCCAACACCCGCAGGACATCCGGAGCGGTGCCGTACTGAAACGTCGGCGCCATCCCTCGGGCCACAGTGGCAAGGCTCAGGGTGGTACCCGCCTGTTGCGCGTCCCAGGAAATGACGGCGAGTTGGACCGCATCGGGTGCAAACTGGCGCTCCTCTCCATCAAAGCTCTTGACAGAGATCACGCCGGCCGCCGCGGAGCGGGCCTGCTGGAGCAAGGTCGCGCGCGTGGTCGCACTCGGCCCGTGCAGCACGGCCAGTATCAACCCCAGAAGCAATACGACCACGATAACGACGCCAGCGGCCATGAGTACGTACGGGCGTGCAGCCGTCCAGACAGCCTTGCCCACAGCCCGGCCGACTTTCTGCAATGCCTGCCGGGCCACCGTGTTCACGGCTTGGGTCGCCTCATTCCCATCCAGAAGACTCCACCCCCTTTTACCAGCGCGAAACAGCGCACTGTACCGCAGGCACCAGGGTTGGAAGTCGGATGATCTGTTGGTGGCTCGCTCAGGTCGTGGGGCAGAGGCGCATCCGGGCCAGCAGCACTTGATCCAGGGCGGCCGAGATGCGAACGGTGCGGGGATCGCTGAGGCCGTACTTCGCCGCGGCTTTGGTCAACTTGCGCCGGAGCTTCGCTTCCCGAATCACGGCTTGGGCACGCTCGATGGGCACCGCATCAACACCTCTTCCATCGGACGGAATGGTGGACACGGTGCAGCAGTGTATCGCTGATGAAAGGACTATCTCTCCTCGATCGCCCGGATCAGATCGACCATCTGGATGTTCGCGCCCCGCTTCAGAGCCTCAAGCGCGGCGGTATTGGCGACTCCCTCGATTTCGGCCGGCGTCCATCCCTGGGTCACCGTGGCGAGGGCGGCAGTGTCGATCCGGTCTGCCACCGGGCGATCCTGGAGCAACACCTGCCAGATCCGTTCGCGGCCAGCTTCGTCGGGAAGGCCGATTTCGATCTCACGATCAAAGCGCCCCGGGCGGCGCAGGGCCGGGTCCAGGAGTTCCGCATGGTTGGTCGCCGCCAACACCAGGACGCCCCGCAGCGGCTCGAACCCGTCCATCTCGGCAAGCAGACATCGAAGGATCAGATCGCTGGGCCGGTTGGCGGAGGACCCGTCCCTCCTCCCGCCCACGGCGTCGATCTCGTCGATAAAGATGATGGCCGGCGCGTTCTGCCGGGCCCAGGAAAAGAGATCCCGGACCGCCGCTTCCGAACCACCGACGACACCGCGGGTCAGGTCCCCCTGGCTGACTGCCCTGAAGGCCGACCCGCAGTATGCGGCGGCCGCCCGCGCCAACGCCGTCTTCCCCGTCCCCGGTGGCCCGACGAGAAGGATCCCCTTGGTGGGCTTCAACCGGTACTCGCGGACCCGGTCGGGATACAAGAGGGGCACTTCCACCGCATCCTTGATGGCGGTGACGGCCCGGTCCACCCCCACCAGGTGGTCAAAGGCGTGCGGGTCGCGCACGGGCTGACGCACGGACGGCCGGGCCCGCTGCGCCAGTTCCGCGCGCCGCGCCAACACCCCGTCGACCGCCGACCAGCCAAACCAGTTGGCGCACAACCCCAGGGCCACCGTGTACGCCAGGGGAAGCCACGACCCGTAGGCATCATGCTGGGCGTGACCCACGGAGTGGGCGATCGGCACGGCGACGAGCATCAAGAGCCCGCCCCAGATCGGAAGGCGGAGTGCCGGTACCGCCACAACGTCGCGCCCGCTGAGCATCCCGCAGACCACTGGAACGGCCATGACCGCAAGCATCCACCCGGGGTTGCCGTCCTCGATGGTTCCCACCAGCCACACGGCCGCCGCGGTGACCATCACGGCCGCTACCAACCGGCCGAACTGCGCGGGGTCACGAGGCACCGCCAGGCTCAGGGCGAGTGCGCAGGCAAACAGGGTCGCCGCGGCCCCGGCCGCCAGCCACATCCCGAGCAGGCGCGGGCCGGCGTGCCAAGCCTGCACACCGCCATGCCACCATGTCGGTGGATGCTGGACGGAGGCGATCAGTAGCACGACTTCCGCCACAACCAGGGCGAGAAACAGCCAGTAGGCGTCGGCGCGGCGCGGGCCGGAGCCCATCACGGCGACTCCGGCCTGTATCCTGCGCCACTCGGCGTCGTTCGGAATCCGCGCCGGCATCAGGCCCACTCCATCCCATCAAGCTCGGCCATCCGCCGCTGCCGGTCCGCCTTCTGCTGCTCCTGCCGCCTCGTCTCGATGGCCTGCATGGCGGCGGGATCCGCACGCATCAGGGACCCGTACACCTCTCCCGCGCTGCCCGTCTGCACCGCAGACATCATGCCCGCATCGCGTTCGGTCTGGTTCAATTCGGTATACCCAGGGCTCCCCGGCTCCCGGCCCGCGTTCACCTGCTGCACCTCGTTGCGGTACGCCGCCGACGCGGCGCGGTGTGCCCCGATACGCCCGCCGATCTCCTGCACGCCGGACTTGGCCTGCTCCGCCCACTGGCGGGCCAGTTTGCCCCTCTGGTCCATACCGCGGACGCTCATCGTGCCCTCGACGATCCCCCCGGCGACACCCGCCATGGCGCCGGCGGCGGTCCCCAGGGTACGGGACACAATGTGCTGCCGTCCCGCCTCGCGTCCATCCGCGGCCCCCACCGCCATCGCCCGCCTCAACTGGTCCGCGTTGCGTTCATTCCGAGGGGCAGGGAGACCAGAGCCACCCACCACAGGTCCGGCGGCCCCTCCCGCCTGCCCTGCCATCTGCAGGGTGGGTTCCGGCCCGGAGCCGTCGAAGCCGCCCGGGTCGAACCCGCCGAAGTCGCCCTCCGGTCCCCCTCCGCCAGAGCCCGCCGGGGGTTTACGCGCGGCTGCACCGGCTGCACCGGATGTGCCGGATGCGCCCTTGTCCCCACCACCGCGGGAGAACATCGCGGTCGCGATCCCACTGGCCGCGTACAGGGAGCCCTTGAGCGCACCGCCGAAGATGTTGCCGCTCAGTTGCTGAGCGTTCCGGTCCTCGTGCATGCCGATCATTCCGAACCACCCACTGATCAGGCGCCGCAGCAGGCTGGCGGTCGGCAGCAGCATCAACATGGAAACCACTTCCGCCCACGCCGGCATCGAGGCCGTACGCACGACCCCGCCGAACAGCGCGGCCATGGCCGCCGTGGTGATCGCCAGGGACGTCGGCAGGAAGGTCAGGCTGACCACCTCAGCCACCCACAGGCCCCAGGCGCTGCCACGCGGATTCCAGGCCCACGACCACGCCACCACCGGCGAGACGATGAACATGACCGCCAACACCAGCGTCCGTTCGGCCATGAGGATCGCCACGGTCAGACGCAGCCACGCCACCACCAGGGCGATCACACCGGACACCGCGGCGGAGGCCGGCGATGTATTCGGCACCTGAGCCAGCCCAAGGATGTGGTGGGCTCCCAGCATCGACGCGGCTCCAGGCACCCACCCGCCGATGCTCTGCGCCATGAAGTCGTTGGCGCTCAGTAACTCGGTCACGAAGAGCGGCATCAGTGTCACCATGAGGCCCACGAACACCAGTCTCCAGGCGAACTCGCTGGTTTCCACGACCTTGCGTGCGTCCTGCGCGCTCTGGAGGCGGTACGCCAACGACGCCAGCAGCCCGAAGATCAGGACCCAGCTGATCATGACGAAGAGGTGCTCGACATAGAGCAGGCTGAGCCACTGACAGGACCCGAAGCGCAGCAGCGCGCCCAACTGGTCGGCCACCGATCCGGCGCAGGTGCCGCGGCTGCCCACCAGGGCCCCGGTGTTCGACTGGGCGAAGACCATGCTCGCCATGGTCGGGAAGCCGAGGACCTTGTACAGGAGGTTGGCGATCTGGGCGACAAAGTTCAGGAGGTCGCCGATCATTCCCGACACCAGGCTCCCAATCCACCCCGGCACGACCACCATCCCCTCTCAGTCAGGATCTTCCACCGGCGGCTTCTTGCGTGGATCCGTGTTATACCACTCGAGTTCCTCGGCGGTTGGCACCGTATGGACGACCGCGGCCCGGCCTGGGGCCCGCAGCAGAAACTGACCGGCCCCCAACTGCGTCACCAAGCGGCTCTGCCCGGCACTCAACTCCAGGGCCGACCGGATGATCTGCGCCTCGTCCTCGGACATGCCGCCGATCCAACGCGTCTGCGCGGCCCCGAGAATGTCGCGAGACGCATCATTCGCTATGAACTCACGGATGAATTGAGTGGTGACAGCGAGGCTGATGAAGCGCTTCCGCCCCCCACGGGCCATACGACTCAGAAACGCGGCCGCTTGCGGCTGGCGGGTCATCTGCCACGCCTCGTCCACCAGAATCATCTTCGGCCCCTGTATGGCCGAGAGCGTCGTCCAAAGCCAGCGCAGGGCTCCCGTCATGCACACCGCCAGCAACTGGGGGTCTTCCCGGACTGCCGACACATCCACCACGATGATCGGCGAATCGATGGGTACGGCCTGGCAATCGAACATAGGCCGTGAGCCGGTGGACGTGTACCGCTGCAGTGCCGCCAGCATTCCGGCGTCCGCACCAAGCGTGGAAAGCCGCTCCACAAGGTCTGAAAGTTGGGGTCTCCGGCGGGGGGTCTTCCCGGCGCCACTTCCCTCTGTGGCTGGTAACCACAAACTGTCCGGGTCTCGGGTGATTTTCGCGTCTTCGTAGCATTTCATGGCCGCCTGAGACACCAAGGCGCTCCGCTCCGGACTCACGGGGGCCCCATGCCCAAGGACCATCTCACACCACGCGGTGACCTCCTCCACCGCGCGGTTGATGGGCACTTCGGCCAATTGGGTGTCTTCATCACGCTCCGCCTGCACGTCCATCAGGTTGATACCCGAAGGATGGTCAGGATCCAGGCGCACTACCAACGCGCCGAACCGTGCCTCCGGGTACCGAAGACGGCCCGCGTCGCCCAGGTCGTACTCCAGGTCATGAAAGACCCGGGTGTACTCTCCCTCGTGGTCGATGATGGCCACCCGGGCACCGGAAGCGAGCAGTCTGGTGGCGATCATCTTGCACGCCGCGCTCTTACCTTTACCCGGCTGCCCCACCATCACAATGTTGTAGTTACTCAGCCGGCTGGCGAACGGAGACCACAGCACCGGCGCCTGCGTCCGCAAATCCTGACCGATGAACATCCCCCCGTCATCGGTCCACCGGCCTCCGGCCAGCGGGATGGACGCGGCACAGGCACCCCGATTGGCATTACGCTGATAGCCGAGTTCCGGTGCGTTGGGCAGTGGCCCGGCGGCTCCCAAACCGTCACGCTGGCGCCAGAACAACTGTCGCAACCGGACACCCCCGATCCCCACCTCGGTTTCGAGTAGACGGCACCGTTCCCGCAGTTCCTCCTCGGTCCCGGCGCCGACCTGGATGGCCACACTGAGCCGATAGAGGGCATCCTCGTCACGGCTCAGCAGCGCACGCAGATGGGTGTAGTCGCTGTGGGCCTTCTCCAGCCGGTCGCGGCCAAGTCCCGAACGGGCCGCGGTGCCAGTGCTCATCTGACCGGCCAATCGAGCGATCTGGCGTGTGAGTTCGACCTCCGCCTTGCCTTTGTCTACCGGCTCGATCTCAATCGACAGGTCCAGGTCCGCACAGACGTCCAGCACACGGGCAAAAAATGCCGTGTACAGTTCGGACGGCAGGGCGCTCACCATGTACGTCCGCACCCAGCGATCCGGTCCGATGCGGACGCAGTCCGGCCGGATCTCCACGCCCTCCGGCGCGACGAGATCCACGCGCCGCACCGTGCCCTGTGCAAGAACGCTCGATTCCTCGGGCGGCGGAACCGGAGTCACCATGTGCTTCGGATCACCCCAGTCGAGCCTCAGCCGTGGCAGCCGCACGCTGACGCCCCCCTTCCACGACCAGCACCGTCTCACCGTGCATGCCCAAGGCCTCGGCGTGGGTGCGGATGTGCCGTCCCTTCTGCCAGAATGCGTGCAATGCCTGAAGGCATTCGCCGGTGTCGAGCACGTGGGGGTCGGCGTCCCGAATGGCGTTCCGCAGCGCGCCCACCACTTGGTCCACCCGGCGATCGAGTTCCTCCAGGGCTCTCTTGTGGAGGGACGAGACGCTCACGGCGGCGAACAGCCGACGCTCCGGAATCTCCGCGTCCGTCCACCCCCGCAGGGTAGCGGCTATGCCACGGCACACCACAGCGATTCCTCCGTGGCGAGGATCACCCGTCCAGGCATCGGCCATGGTTTCCATGCGATCGATCTCTGGTCGGATCTCCAGCGGTCTATTGGTCGCCCAAAACTTCACCGCAAAATCCAAACCGGATATCAGCGACACGATGCCCTGGTCTAAAGCCCGTTGTTCCTCTTCCGATAGAAGGCTGTACTGCACGCCATGGAACTCGATGATTTGCACCAAGTCTGAGCCAGTGTCGATGACCGAATCATGGATGTCCTTGAGTTTGAGGATGTCCCGCAACTTCCCCATCGTCCGCATCCCCCCGGTGGAAGTACACCTTGTCTGACCGCCTGAATCGCCGGCCCAGCAGTAGGGCGCGATCCATCATCTCGCCTGATCGTCTGTGCACGCTCCATCCGAGAACGTAGGCGAACAGCGCCGGAATAGACCCAAGAAACAGTCCCAGAATCCAAACGTGGCGCAAGAGTGCTACCAATCCAATGCCCACGATCACCGCCGCCGCGGCATACACCCCTTGGCGGATGGTCATGATGCCGCCGATCCATTTCGGGTCGTCATCCATAGTGATCGGACACCAGTATCGCAACCCATACCCCTCCAACCGAGGGAGGGGCCGGACTGGATTTCGCACCAGTTCCGGCCCCTCTGGATTAGGCGCCGCCGGCCAGGGCCGCAGTGCCCTTGATGAAACCGAAGAAGAAACTCATCCCGAAGAACAGGAGCGCACCGGCGCCGAACCGATAGAACTTGTGCATGACTTCCGGCGCCCTCCGCTCGTCCGCGCCCTGCATCTCCATAATGATCTTCACCAGGTTGAAGGCCATGAGGATCCCCACCGCAGCGCAGGCGATCCCGACCATGATCGAGAGCCAGGTCAGGAATTGGGTCGGTTGAACCGCGGTGACGCCGCAACTCACCGTGCTGCCGGTTACCGAGCAGGACGGGATCGTCTCTGCGGCCAGAGCGGTCGCCCCCGCCGCGAGCACGTACCCCGCCGCGATGGCCCCCAGAGCCAACCGCCGCAGCCACTGCATCACAGCCATCAGACACCCCCCTTTTGAATCTCGCGCACGATTCTGAACAGCCGCACCGCCATCCAGATACCAACCACGGAACAGGCGCATCCCACCGCAATCGAGATGGCGTCCATCTCCCACCCCCTCTCAAGGACCTACTGCGACGGCCCGCCGGCTATTAGTTGGGCGATCCGATCGGTCGCTTCGCCCCGGGTCTCCGGCATCTGGACGACCCCGAAGCGGGCCAACGTCTCGCGCTGTTTCTCGCTAATCGGCTTACTGCGCCACGGCGCCCCTTTTTCGGTCCACGTCAGGCCGTGCTCCCGCACGTAATCCTCAGCGACGCCTGTGGCGAAACCGACATCCAAGGGCCGATCGGCAAGCAGCCGCCACCCACGGCGCCCCGAGAGACCAACCTCGTACAGCTCATCAGATACCGCACTGAGCACAAGCGAATCGCCGTCACCCACAGGCAGCCACAGATTCCGGCCCCGCGGCTGCCACTGCAAGTTGCTACGTGCTGCGACGTTGCCGACTTCCTCAATGACGACTTCCTCGCCGACCGGCAACCGGAGTTCCTCAGCCCGTTCCTGGCGGAGCACCTCCACCACGGAATGGCCCTGTTCCAGTTCTGGAACCACCGGTTCGTGGTCCTTGGCGCCGAACAAACACGGCAGCCCGGATACCTGATGGCGCCGGCACGCGTCGACGAAGTCCAGGAGCAGGCAATCCTTTTTGCGCGGGTGGATGCGAAGGCCGCGGCCCAGCATCTGCAGATACAGGCCGGATGAACGGGTCGGCCGGGCCAGCAACACCGTCGCAACCTCCGGATCGTCGAAACCCTCAGTCAGAACGGCTGCGTTGCAGACCACTTTGACTCTACCCGCCCGGAAATCGGCCAGGGCGCTTCTGCGTTCCGTCCGCGACGATGATCCAGAGACGACGGCGGCCGGCACCCCTCCCCTCGTGAACGTATCGGCGAGGTCTAACGCGTGTTGCACGGTGGCGGTGAAGGCGATCCCGCGTCTGGGTGACGCATGTTCGAGGTAACTCTGTACGATCAACTCGTTGCGGTTGGCCGTATTCAGAATGGACGCTAATCCCTGCGGATCAAAGTCACCGTCTCTGCCGATCCGAACCCCGTCCAGAGAGAGTTTCGTTCTGACCACAACCGCCCGCATGTCGGAGAGGTAGCCGCGAGCCATCATCCACGGGATGGAACGCTCATAGGCGATCGTCTGGTACACCCGACCCAGGCCGCGTTCGTCCATGCGGCCCGGGGTGGCAGTGACCCCCACACAGGCTGGGCCGCCGGCATCGAAGACCCCCACCCCGCGCAGGACGTTTTCCCACGTGCTGCTGACGGAATGGTGAGCCTCATCGACCACGACAAGACCGAAACGGCCCACTTGTGCCAACCTCTTGGAGTTGCCCAGCGTGGGAACAGAGGCGACTACCACGTCGTGCGCGTCGGCTTCATTCCGGCGCCCCTGGACAATACCGACATCGGCGTGCGGCCAAACCATGCCGATCTTGTCGCGGGCCTGCTCAAGGAGTTCCTCGCGATGCGCCAAAACGAGGGTGCGCCTACTCAACCGAAGCGCCAGTGCCCCGAACACCACCGTCTTACCTGTGCCGGTGGGCAAAACGACCAACACCCGGCTTTTGCCCTGCTCGACGTGATGGCAGACGGATTCGACTGCCTCCCGCTGATATTGCCGGAGATTCAGCATCTCATTTTCACCTCACCCAGAGAAAGCGCGTGGCATCGTCCAGACACCATATCGCGCGTTGCACGACGCCTCACGCGCAACGCTGGCTGCGCCTATATTGAGGCCAAGTTGTAGGTGAAGGCGGCGGGATTAGTCCACGGGGGAACGGCGGGAAAACGCGGATGGCGGTCTACCCCCACGCGCGTGGGGACGACGGCATCATCCACGAGGACGGGCGTCTGTGGACCGGTCCACCCCCACGCGCGTGGGGACGACTTCCTGACGGGGCACCTCCACCACGGACAGCCCGGTCCACCCCCACGCGCGTGGGGACGACTTCTGCTGCTCCTGCCGCCGCGCCTCAAGGGCCGGTCCACCCCCACGCGCGTGGGGACGACGGTGCGGTGGCGCAGTTGGTCACCGACTACGCCGGTCCACCCCCACGCGCGTGGGGACGACTCCCTGTTGGCCTGCGCGTTCAACGCATCCACCGGTCCACCCCCACGCGCGTGGGGACGACGCGACGTCATGAAACCGCGCAACAGCCTCGTCGGTCCACCCCCACGCGCGTGGGGACGACGGGAATCCCCAATGCTACCGCTTGGTCAATCGCGGTCCACCCCCACGCGCGTGGGGACGACTGGGCCGTTCGCCGATCCTCCGCGCCATGCGTCGGTCCACCCCCACGCGCGTGGGGACGACGCCCCTTCGCCTCGTCCAGCCTCACGACCGCCGGTCCACCCCCACGCGCGTGGGGACGACCCCGCGCAAGAAGCCGCCGGCGACGGATTCGGCGGTCCACCCCCACGCGCGTGGGGACGACACCATCACACACGAGGACCGCGAACACCGAAACGGTCCACCCCCACGCGCGTGGGGACGACTGCCCCAGGGCCTTCAGGGCCGCGAACATGCCCGGTCCACCCCACGCGCGTGGGGACGACACCCCTGCCGCGCCCAGCGACGGGGATGAGGTCGGTCCACCCCCACGCGCGTGGGGACGACGGTACCCGCGACCTCGAACATCAGACTGTCCCCGGTCCACCCCCACGCGCGTGGGGACGACCTGCTGCGAAAACATCTCCCCATCGTAGGGCGCGGTCCACCCCCACGCGCGTGGAGACGACTCCCTCCTTGTGAAGTCGGCGTATACGTATGGCGGTCCACCCCCACGCGCGTGGGGACGACTCCAGCTCTGGCACCACCGCCGGTTCGTGGTCCGGTCCACCCCCACGCGCGTGGGGACGACGCGCAGATCGCCGCGCTGGTTCGACTGTGTGACGGTCCACCCCCACGCGCGTGGGGACGACGGCCGCTCCGGCGCCGTCGTATGCGGCGAGCCCGGTCCACCCCCACGCGCGTGGGGACGACGTCCGCGCTCGCCGGGGTCGCGGCCGTGTCGGCGGTCCACCCCCACGCGCGTGGGGACGACGTCAGAACTCGCCGTGGAGTTCGCCAGCCTCTTCGGTCCACCCCCACGCGCGTGGGGACGACTCGCGCACCGCTAGGGCACACGCGCCGAACCGCGGTCCACCCCCACGCGCGTGGGGACGACCTGCTTCGCCTGCTCCGTGTTATCTAGAACCGCGGTCCACCCCCACGCGCGTGGGGACGACGGGCCGGCCGGTGCGACGAAGGCGGCGGCGGACGGTCCACCCCCACGCGCGTGGGGACGACCTTCGTGTGGGCGATGAGCGCACGGGCGACGGCGGTCCACCCCCACGCGCGTGGGGACGACTCGTCCCCTTCGGCGCCCGGACGGCCGGCGTCCGGTCCACCCCCACGCGCGTGGGGACGACGCTCCGGACGCTAGGAACGGTCCTGAGATGGGCGGTCCACCCCCACGCGCGTGGGGACGACGCCCGTCTCCTGGTTGACGACCACCGTGCCGCCGGTCCACCCCCACGCGCGTGGGGACGACGGGGTCTTCCTCTCGCAGGCGGTGTGGCGCGACGGTCCACCCCCACGCGCGTGGGGACGACGACATCTATCTGGTGGCGGGGCCGGGGTACTACGGTCCACCCCCACGCGCGTGGGGACGACCTGGTACACGGGGTCGGCCCCGATGGCGCAGCCGGTCCACCCCCACGCGCGTGGGGACGACGCCACGCGCACTAGGATTCCGACCCCTCAACCGGGTCCACCCCCACGCGCGTGGGGACGACCCGGCGCTCTACGCCGCGATGGTCCAGAACAGCGGTCCACCCCCACGCGCGTGGGGACGACGTTACTATGGGTTGACTCTTCCTATCCGGTTCGGTCCACCCCCACGCGCGTGGGGACGACGCCGCCCCCGCCGCTGCAACGGCTACGGGCGCCGGTCCACCCCCACGCGCGTGGGGACGACATCCTCTCCGAGCGTGGGGAGGAGGAGGCCGACGGTCCACCCCCACGCGCGTGGGGACGACCGAGCTATAGCGCCAGTGCCGTAAGGCTCTTCCGGTCCACCCCCACGCGCGTGGGGACGACACGCTGGCAAGGGTCCGCGCCGCCTCGCACACCGGTCCACCCCCACGCGCGTGGGGACGACGCCTACAGCGGCTTCGTGACCAACCTCGATTACGGTCCACCCCCACGCGCGTGGGGACGACCCGGAACAGACAACCCCTGACCCATCCGGCGGCGGTCCACCCCCACGCGCGTGGGGACGACGGTGCGGGCGCGGCGGCCTGCGGGGCCTGCGCCGGTCCACCCCCACGCGCGTGGGGACGACGCTACCAACCAGGGAGCCCTGCAGCAATACCGCGGTCCACCCCCACGCGCGTGGGGACGACGAGCGGGAGGCGAACCTGGCGCAACTGCTCGCCGGTCCACCCCCACGCGCGTGGGGACGACATCTGCGCCAACACCTCGGGCCCACCGCCCGCCGGTCCACCCCCACGCGCGTGGGGACGACATCTGCGCCAGCACCTCGGGGCCACCGGCGGTCGGTCCACCCCCACGCGCGTGGGGACGACTCCGCTATCGAGGAGATCGCCAGCGGCGTGTTCGGTCCACCCCCACGCGCGTGGGGACGACGCGGGCGGTGCTGGCGGCGAAGACGGAGGCGCTGGTCCACCCCCACGCGCGTGGGGACGACGTAGTTACACGGCCAGGGCGCGGACCGTCTCCCGGTCCACCCCCACGCGCGTGGGGACGACAAGCCCCTGCTGCAGGGAGACGTCTCGCACGCCGGTCCACCCCCACGCGCGTGGGGACGACGGCCTCCAGGACGCTGGAAGCCGCATCACGGCCGGTCCACCCCCACGCGCGTGGGGACGACGCCACGAACTCGTGCGGCGGCGCGAAGTCCCCCGGTCCACCCCCACGCGCGTGGGGACGACGTGCGCTTGCTCCCGAGCAATACTCTGAAGTCCGGTCCACCCCCACGCGCGTGGGGACGACCTACCCTCCTCTCCGGCCCAGACATTTTGCTACGGTCCACCCCCACGCGCGTGGGGACGACGGCCCCCCGGCCGGGGCTTAGATGCTCTTGATCGGTCCACCCCCACGCGCGTGGGGACGACGGGAACTCTGCGGAGAAGGGGGTCAAACTTACCGGTCCACCCCCACGCGCGTGGGGACGACGTGGAGTCTGGCGGCAACGCCCGGGCGACCAACGGTCCACCCCCACGCGCGTGGGGACGACGCCCGTTGCATCGTCGTGGGCACGCGGACCCGCGGTCCACCCCCACGCGCGTGGGGACGACACCACGGGCCTGCCGGCGCCGGTCTGGGCGGCCGGTCCACCCCCACGCGCGTGGGGACGACCCCGCGAATGCGGAACGTACCCGCCCCAAGGTCGGTCCACCCCCACGCGCGTGGGGACGACGATGAAGCCGCCCAGCATCGCGCCGGTCATGCCGGTCCACCCCCACGCGCGTGGGGACGACCTCCTCAGAGCGCCAAGCCCTTGCTCCACCGCCGGTCCACCCCCACGCGCGTGGGGACGACTCCGAACTGTTGGGCGAGGAGGCGCCGGTCCGCGGTCCACCCCCACGCGCGTGGGGACGACTGTTCCAAGTGCACCCGGAACATCGCAACCACCGGTCCACCCCCACGCGCGTGGGGACGACTGCAGCGCCCCGTTCCACGACCCGTATTGGGCCGGTCCACCCCCACGCGCGTGGGGACGACGCGCCCCGGTGCTTGCAGACCTTCCCGCAGGGCGGTCCACCCCCACGCGCGTGGGGACGACGTGCAGAACCCGCCCGGGACGGTGGCGGCGACCGGTCCACCCCCACGCGCGTGGGGACGACGGGGGGTACCTCGGCATGAAAGTGCTGGAATACGGTCCACCCCCACGCGCGTGGGGACGACACTAACGAAACCCGCATGGCTCTTGGGTTCGCTAGCGAAATGGCCCGTTTAGTATCGGCCGAGCCGACCCACCCTACGCCGGGGCGATCGACAGAAGACCGAACCCGTAGGCCTTCCCAGGCCCGATGCCCTTGGCCAGCGCCACGCGAAAACGCTCGGGGTCCCGGACGACCAGTTGCCCCTCGAAGAGAACCCCCTGAAATGTGCGTCCCGTAGAATGGCTCCGGACCAGTTCTCCCGCGCCGGTAGCCGCGATGGTGGCGCGGCGCAGATCGAAGCCGCATTCCTCCCCCTTACGGGTCAGCCATGCGACTTGGGCGTCCAGACCACTCACCGGCACGCGCCGCCCGTTGTGCCGCGTGCCGTCCGGCCCTGATTTCGTCTCGATCTTCCGAGTCGGATTGACCCTCACGCGAAAGCGCAAGACCCTGCCCGCAGCGAGACTATTGTAAATCTGCCTGATCTCCTTGACCGACGGATTGGCCAATCCCACCTCCGACAAGTACCCTGCCGGGAGAAATAACCAGTCTGGTTTCATGCCAGATTGCACATAAAGCAGTAGGCGGCCCGACTTGTGGTCGTCCTCCAACCGGTGGAGCACCCCGAAGTAGGCCCGGGCCTTCTCTTCGGGGTCGAGGACGGTGGGGAACGCCCGCATGATCCGGCCGTGCAGAGCCTGAGGATCGCGCAAGTCCCTCAGAACATCGGGGGACAGCGGATCAAGGTACATCAGCGTGAGGTACATGCCCATCACCTCCCAGGCGCGCACCGAGGGCGGCCAGCGGCTCCACCCGAACGTATCGGCGCCCAAACCTCCGGCGGGCGTAATCGATCGGCTGATCCATCCGCGGCTCGGCCCCGAGAGGATGGGCCTCCTCCAGCACCACCCGCACATCGGGATCGGCACGGTCCGCCAGCGGGTAACGGCTCAGCGCGGGGAGGAGGTCATCAGGCACCAATCCGTCCGGGAGGTACGGCGGAGCAGCCGGGACGTATCCCTTTCGCCCCAGGAAGAGTTGCCACACCGGACACTCAAGCGCCCGGTGCAGTCGACGCAGCATCCCCTCATCCTCGCCGTTGAGCCCGACCAAAAAGGAGGCATCCTGCAAGAAGTACCGGTGGCTCATCACCGACGGGAAGATGCCACCGTCCGATTTGGCGACGCCGTATGTCCTGCCGGCCATTCGGCCGCCGCCGGCCGTTTGAAAGTCGACGCCGACGGTTCCGGTCCGGTCGCACCGGACCCCCATCCGGAGTGCCGCGAGGCTGGCCAACGAAGGCCACTGCTGCACACTCTCCTCGTCCTCAGCCCGCGGCTTCCCCAACGCAGCGCAGAGCAGACCGATCACGCCGGACTTGGAGGGCTCCATGGTGGTGTCTCGTTCGCTGAAACGGCTCGAGATGCCCCAGGACTGCAGGGGACCCTCCAGTCGCAAGAGCAGAGTTGCCATCAGGACCACTCCTGCGCGGCCGCCAGCGCGCCTGCTGAACGATCCACCAACTCCACCATGGACGCCGCGACCTCGACAGGTGCGCGAAGGTGAGTCAGGTCAAGGTATGTTGCGAGGCCAGCGTAACGAATGCCCTCCGTGCCATAGAGGCTCGACAGCCGTGCAAAGTGGTCCACCATGGCCTCCGCCGACAAGAGCACAACGTCCTCATCCGCCCGGGCACGGATTGGCTTGACGAAGGCATTGGCCAGCGACCACAGGCCCTTGTCCCGGACGGTGACCATCACCAGCGCCGGGGGATTCTGCGCGGCGCTGCCGGTCTGCTTGCCCGTGGGGACGGCGTGAATGGCTCCCTTGAGGAACGCTCGGACGGCTTCCGCGGCGCGATCGCGATACCGACCGAGATTCACCCCCAGTTGCCCCGCGTTCAGGTTGGCGTACCGGTAGTAGCAGGAGCTGTTGTACAGCGTGGTGCCCAGCATGCCGGCCCCGGCGCCCGCCTCGTCGTCCTCTCGCTGCAAGTCGTCCACGGCGCTGTAGAAATCAAACTCGGTCGCGACGGCATGCGTGGAAAACGCATGGGCCACCTGCACGGCCGCGTCGACGTTCTTCTCCGGCTTGTCGGCGATCATGCGCCCGAACAGCGCAAGGTCGACCGCCCCGCCGCCGTCGAGTGCCTCCAGAATCCGGGTCTGCAGGTCCTTATCCTTGCCCCCACGCTCCGCCTTGGCGACAGCCTCCCGGTGCTCCATGGCGAAGGCGGCCAGCACGTCCACTTCCCGCGCACCGACAAAAAGCAGATATTCCGTCTTGTCCTTCTTCACGCCCAGGCCCAGTTGCGCGATCACGGCGCCCGCCAACGGTTCGGCGCTGTCGCCGGCGCCGAGCTTGTCCAAGCGCTCCTGCAGGGCTCGCTTGAGCAGCTTGGTCCGGTAGCCGAGATCCGCCGCAGGCAGGACCTCTTCTTCGCGGAAGTACGTACGCACCGCACGCTTGAGGCACTGGCTGGAGATGCGGGCCCGCCGGGCGCCGCCGAAATCGCACGTCTTGGGGGCGCCGGTGTCGTCCCGGTTCAGGTTGGACAGGGCGAAGTTCTGGATCACGTGCACCTCAAGAAACATCAGTCTCTCCTCCTTCTCTACTGCGACCGACGTAGAAGGATCGGCTCCACTCCCACTGCACCCGCCGGTCATCCCGATCCCAACCGCGGAGATCCCACAACAGTTGCCCCCAGTCCACCGGGATCTCAGCGGCCTTCAACAGGCGGATCACCTGTTGCAAGTGGGCGAACACGTCGTCGGCGTGGGCGGACAGCAGGATGTCCATACGCCGTTTGAGGGTTTCCGGCAACTCGCCCGCTTCATCGGCAGGTTGCCGCTCTGCCAACAGCCGCAAGGAATGGCCGAGATTACGCCTGCGTGCCGGCCCGTCGGCCGCCGTTTCGGGAAAGAACAGAGGATGCGCGGCAAAGAGGGCGGCCAAGAGCGTGCGGCGCCGAGCATCCACATCGCTCGCGCCGTCCAGGAATTGCGGTGGAATGACCCGGTACAACTCGTAAAGTTGATGCCGGTCCAACATCAACCCCCGGCGCAGTGCCGCCAGCCGGGCCCGGTCGTTGGCCTCGGCCAGTCCATATAGCCACTGGATGAATCCGCTAGTGGTTGGCGCCGTCTTCGCCGGTGTGTTCATCACCCTCGGCATCCCCCTCTCCATGTTCCAAGAGCCAGGCCAAACGCCGTCCGAAGGCATCCTCCACCACACTGAGAGGCTCCCATGGCGCACCCCCCGCCTTCAGTGCTTCCAATACCGCGGCGAGCGCAGCGGTGGCGTTCTGCCGGAGGGCCTGGGACCACTCGGCCATGGCCGAAGCGCCGTTCTGTTCGGAGAGATTCCAGAGGACCGATCGGAACGGACGCTCCATGGCCGCCCAGTATCGCAGTGTCAATCCAAGGCTCTGCGCCATGGCAGGGATGGCCGGCGGGATCTTGACCTTCTTGCCCGTCCACAGATACTGCAGCGCGTTGCGCTGATGGGCCCGCTCGGCAATCGACCAAAGCAGGGCCTCCCCGGTACGCCGGAGGTGCCTCTCGATGTCGGAGGCGACCGACATCATGCGCTCCAGTTCGGCGATCAGATCCGGCCGCTCCAGGATCACGAGCGGCAACCCGACCTCTTCGCGGCGCCACAACTCGATCTTCGCCGCCAACTTCGGATCGGTGGTCAGACCGTTCACCGTCAACGAGATCGCGGGCGGGAGCCGGATGTCCCCCATGCCTTCGCGGTTGCGCAGCGCCGATAGCCAGGAGACGACCTCGGGCCTCGTGTCCTTCTCGTCGGCGGGCTGCAGCAGAACGTGGGTCATCCGCCACGCGGCGCGGTCCTTCTGCAGGCGGCGCGCGACCCATCCCTGCTGGTCGTCGCGCGCGTACGCCTTCCCCGGATCCACCCGATGACCATCCTTGGGAAGGCAATACCTCTGAGCGATTTTGCAGCCCGTCACCACACCTCGGCCCTGATCGACCAACAGTTGAACCCGCCGGCTTTGCCAGGTGAGGTAATGGAGGGGCCCGCGGATCGGGGTGCCTTCCTTTAGCGGTGCAGCCGGCGCCTCCTCCTCCCAGGATGGAGCATCCAGTCGGGTGGGAGGAGCCAGCGGATCCCACCCCTCCATCGGAATGGCGTTGAGCATGAGGGTCTCAAAGAGGGTGGCACCGGTGGCTTCGACCACGATGCCCTTGGTCAGTGGCGCATCCATTCGGTTGAACGGTTTGCTGACCCCACCGCCGATGGCGAAGAGTTGGAGGGCCACCAGATAGCAGGCAGCCCGATCAAGGGGCAACTCCCGGGCACCTTCCACCTGCCCGTGGTCAAATAGGGTGGGATTGTTGCCGTGCGCCGCCTCGAGGAGCAGGTCGGCCACGGGGTGCTCCTTCTCCTCGGGCAGGGAACTGACCTGATAGAAGGGTCTGGTCGGATGGAGAAGGTCGAAGCGCTCCTCGGCGCGCTCCCCGTAGCGGGCGATGGCCCGGGCGTCCAGCTGCCCGGCTTGCCACACCGTGCGCCAATCGCCAAAAGCATCCAGCGAGTGTGTCCGGTAGAGCAGGGCGAGAAGCAGACGATGCAGCCCAACTGTGACCAGGGGCGACGGGTCCAGGACGCCGCGGATGAGATGGGCGCTCGTCAAGACCTCTGGCAGGCGCTTCTTAGCGACGGCGCCATCCACCATCTCGACCGGTATCCAGGGCTCGGCCCAGAGCGAGTAACTGATCACGTCTCCTCCTCCACGCGGGCCGTCTTGAGCAACCCGAGCACCGGGTCGAGCTTCAGCGGCAAATCCTCCAGGCACGCCCCGTCGGGCGCGAATCGAAGGAGTCGATGCCGGCGCAGATGCGCCGTGACCTCCCAGGCTGGCGGCACCCGCCACTCGCGGATGCGCTTCACCAGGCCCGCATCGAAACCGATGCGCAGCGAGCGACCGAGCAGGCGCCGGATTCCGTCGCGGTCAGGCCGGACATGTATGTCGAGCGGCTCGCGCACCTCCGGCGTGACAAACAACTCGCCGTCCCGCTCACACAGGCAGACGACTTCGACCGACGGGCCCCCCAGGCGGGTCATCGCCAGATGTGCCGAGTGAAGCTCGTCGTCTTCGTCATCCAGCCCCTGGGGACGCCTGTCCATCAGGTCGCCCCCCACCCGTGGGATCTCCCGACGCCTCGCCATCTGCTCGTTTTCGAGCTCCAGGTTTTTGAGACGGTCCGCCGTGTCCCGCCAGTAAGCGTCCAGGGCGGGAGTGACGCCGACGGGGGGATCCATTGGCCCATATACCGCTTCCACGAGGTCTTCCACGTCTTCAGGAATCGCCACCTCAGTCCGATCCTTCAAGGTGAGGTAGGAACGAAGGAGCACATGGGCGTTGTAGACCGCAGTCGCCGCCCGGCTGAATAGGGGGACGCCCTCGGGGGAGTGAGGGGGCAGTAGGAGCCAGGACTCGGCCCGCCGCATGGCGGTTGGCCTTGCACGCTGGGGGTGGCGCCAAACCCGTCCCGTCCTTTGCAAGACCAGATCCACCGGTGCCAGATCCGTCACCAGCAGATCGAAATCGATGTCCAGGCTCTGCTCGATGACCTGCGTCGCGACGCACACCATGCGGTACGGACGCGCATCGTCGCCATCCTTGCCAAAATTGCTCAGCACCGCGGTTTCCCGCTGCATCCGGTCGTCGAAGGGGTATCGGGCGTGAAAGAGGAGAAGTTCCTCGGCCGAAAACCGTTCGGCGAGCGCCACGTACACCTCCTGCGCCCGCGCGACCGTGTTACAGATCACCGCGGCGCACCCGCCGTCCCGGAGCGCTGCGGTGAGTGCATCTATCCAAGCCGTCTCGTCGATCGGGAACGCTCGCACGCCCACTCGGCGCGACGCCGAGCCGTCGATCGGGCAGCCCTGGACTCCTCGCCCTGACATCCACGTCACCCGTGGATATGGCGGATCGAGTCGATCTGCGGGGACCGACTGGCCGCGGCCCTCGCCGAACGCGGCGAGCAGTTCGCGGCGCTTCCTGCCGGGTAAGGTCGCAGAGAGGAGGATCACCGACGCCCCGCAGGCACCGAGCCACGAGAGGAGCCGCGCCAGGACGGATCCCATGTACACGTCATACGAATGGACCTCGTCCAGCACCACCACCTTGCCGGCTAGGCCGAACAGCCGAACAAAATAGTGCTTGCTGTCCAGGGCGGCAAGCATCGCCTGGTCCACGGTTCCGATGCCGAACGGGGCGAGCAGCCCCTGTTTGCGGTGGGTGAACCACTCTGCGGCTAGGAGGCCCGCATCCTCGTTCCGCTCGTCTTCGATGACGGGTGGATCGGGCAGTCCGGCGCCTCGATTCAAGAGGCGGGCATAGTGGGGATTGAGGTCCGCGCGCCCGTGGAGAAGGTGTACGTTGACGCGCGTCTCCGGAAACCGGTTGGCCAGATAGGCGGTCACACGGTCGAACATCTGGTTGCTGGTGGCCATGGTCGGCAGCGCGACGTACAACCCCTGTTGGCCGGACGTGGACTGGAGATGATGGGCGAGGTACAGGGCCCCCTCGGTCTTTCCGCCCCCCATCGGGTATTCCAGGAGGACCAGAGAAGGACCGTGGAGTTGCTCGGCGACCTCCTCGAGTTGCTCCTGAAGCCGGTTGGGGGGGAAGTCAAACAACTCGGCAAACGCTCGAGATTCGACCGCCTCCGGTTTGTTGAGCCACCCCATGTCAATCAGAGCTCGCATCGCCAGCCATCTAGACCGCCGCCAGTATTGGGGCACCTGCACCTGGTCCCCGACAAAGGGGAAGTACTGGTGGTTGGACCCGATCCAATCGGCGACGCTGGTCAGACCGCCCAGGAGAATGAGCAGCGCGTTGTCGTCGTGCGCCGACCCTTGGGGAACGGATAGGTCCTCCACGCCCAACGCATGGGATAGGACGGCGGCGAGGTGCCGTTGCACCTCGCGCCACCGGGAGCTGCCCAGCTTGTCCTGCATGCGCTCCATGTCCAAAGGACCAGGGAAGATACCGTGATGCCCGCCCACCGCGAACCCGATCGCAGCGGCCGCCTTCAGCGAAAAGCCCATCGATGGCAGGATCTCACGAAATAGGTACGTGGTGACAAAGCCGTGCGGGGAGGTGTCCCGCGTTCGGGCCTGACGCAGTCCCTGATCCATCAACCGCGCGGCCCCCTCGGGCCATCGCAGGGCAAATCCAGGAGAAGCTTTACCGAGGTCGTGGAGCCCGGTGAGGTAGGCGACCCACCGTCCCGCCTCGGTAATTGTCCCTACTCCAAGGCCATTTCGGATCTGCTCCTTGATAGCCGTCGGCAATACATAGCGCCAGAGGCGCGATGTGACCATGGCGACATCGATCATGTGGCAGATGAGCGGGTGCCAGTTGGGTTCACCGTCGGCCAATGTCACGCCGCGCGCCGTCTTGGCCCACACAGCGGGATGGCACATGGCTTGCCAGTCCGGCGCGACTGCAACATCACTGTCAGCCTGTTTTGGCTCCGGAGCATTCGGGCGGCGAACGAGAAAAAGTCCCTCCCACTCCTCTATCTGGCGGCTTGGATCGCCGAAGGTGCGGATGGTGAAACCCTGCTCGTTATTAATTCGATGGATCAGCATGGCACCGCCTTCGGACACCTCTCGACACGCCTTGTCCCACAGCAGGTCCCGGACTGTCGCGGACAGCGTGCCGACAAAGACGCCAGCCTTCGGTTCGAGCATCCACTTGGACAACTCACCGCGCAGGCTGGCGGGGGCAGATTCCACGATGAGTACAACCATGCCACTCAGTCCTCCTCGAAGTTTCTGCCCCCTTTTACCGTACCGGCCGGGTCCCAGAGGTCGCCCGGGGCCGCCTGGTCGGCGTCCAGTTGGTCGGCCTGTGGCCCATCCGGCATACCTCCAAAAAGGCGGTCGAGATCAGTGAGGATCCGACCAAGCAGGTCCTGCTCGACGAAGAGGTCGCGACAGCGGTGACGGACCCTGGATTCTAGGCGAGACTCGCCCTGCGCAACCTCCATGAAGGCGGCAGGCACCGTGACTTCGACCTTATACAGGTCCGCGACGTCATAGACGAAGGACAGCATCTTACCCGTGTGCACGAAACCCAGACCTGGGGAGTAGCCGGCAGCGACGATAGCGGCATGGCAGATGCCGTAGAGGGTGCTGTTGGCCGCCGAAAGCGCCCGATTCACGGGGTCTGAAGCATCCCAGCCGGTGCGGTCGTAATTCCGCCCGGCCCAATCGATGCCGAAGCGCCGGGCCGCCTCAGCGTACGCAGCCCGTACCCGGGCACCCTCTTTGCCACGAATCTGCCGCAGCGTCAACTCAGGGGGCAGGGGGTCAGGGAATCGCATTTCGTACATTCTCCGCACGATGCGCATCCGCTCGGCACGATCCGCCCAAAGTTGGGCCTGCCGCAGGAGCCGGGCAGCGCTCCGGGTCTCGCCCATACCCTGGGCATAGAAGCGAACGCCCTGTTCTCCCACCCAGCCCACGAGGCATCCAGACTCTGAAATTGTGGATATGGCGGCGTGGGTCACGGTCGTTCCCGGACCCAGCATCAGAAGGCTGAGAGAAGCACATGGGACATGCACACGTCCACGCGCATCATGTATGCAGATGCCCTTGTCCTCCTGGTCGATGTGGGCGTGCTCGACATACAGGTAACTCCAACCATCCCGAACCTTGGGTAAGATGTGAAGATCTTTCACAGTGCCCGTCGCCGTTGGTTCTGCGGGCTCCGCGCGGTGGGCCCGCCGGAGCGATTCAAGCTGGGCACATCCGCACTGTGCTCCAACAGCCTTTCAGCCAAGGCCGGCAGCCACACTAGATCATCCATGTTGTGGCGCAGCACCCATTCTCGATCCGCCGGATCCCCTTGGCGGATCCAGCGGCGATATATTTGCGGGACGGCGCCGCCGCTGCTCGCCTCTTCGCACGCGAGACCGAGCGAGGCGATGACGGTCTGTAGGCGACAGTCGGAGCACCCAATCCTGGCCCGCCACCCTCGAGCGAGCGGAAGCAGGTCGTTGTGAGGTGCCTGTGGCCACGTGAGATTGAAGCGGGTTGACCGAAACCGAAGAAATGGCAGGTCAAATCTCGTTCCATTGTAGGTGACTATCTGGTTGAATTGCCTCACGTGATCGGCCGCACAGTGGATAAGGGGTCCCTCATCGATCGGGGAATCCGCAAACCACTGCTCGACGACAGTCGCGCCTGGTGCCGCGTGGAGTATGCCCACCACGACAATCCGGGAGCGGAACGGGTCAAGACCCGTTGTCTCAATGTCGAGGTAGGCGCATCCGATGCCCCCGGTTGCCGGTCGACGGAGGTCCGGGTAGGCTCGCGAGGCATCAACGCCACGCACTGCGTGATACACGACAACCCCCCAGGACTTGCTCGACTTCAGTGCCCCCGAGTGAGGCAATTTTCTTCGACACCTTCGACATGCGTATTCAGTCATCCTGCGGCGTGCACAGGAAAGATGCACTTTTGTAGGCAAGGCAACATTGTTGGCTACGACACATCGGTCCACGCCGCAAACTGCGTGGCGACGATCGGTCTGCTCCGCACAGAATTGACCGTTTGATGCACCCCGGGGCAGAAACACCTGCTGCCCCCGAGCGGCTGGCCTGGAGGGCCACAGTCGCGCGGTTGTCCGGTCCACCGTGGGGACGACACGCGTTGTAGGCGTACACGATCCGCCGGTTGAGCGGTCCACCCCCACGTGCGTCGGGGCGACGCGAGGAGCATCGCCTCGAACTTGCCGGCTCCGGTCCACCCCCACGCGCGTGGGGACGACGCCACCGCTTCCGGCCGCCTGATGGACCTGCTCGGTCCACCCCCACGCGCGTGGGGACGACACTTCTGCGAGCTTCTCTGCTACCGCCCGCGCCGGTCCACCCCCACGCGCGTGGGGACGACCGCTCCAGCCAGCGGGGCTCGCGGTGTGGCACCGGTCCACCCCCACGCGCGTGGGGACGACGGGGACCGGGCCGGTCGCCCGGACCCCGACTACGGTCCACCCCCACGCGCGTGGGGACGACCTACAGTTGCCTGCACGGAATAGATCCTGAGACGGTCCACCCCACGCGCGTGGGGACGACGCGGCCGGCGGCGGCGGGCTGGAGGCAACCCCCGGTCCACCCCCACGCGCGTGGGGACGACTCATGCGGGTCATATCGGAATGCGGCCGGCGCCGGTCCACCCCCACGCGCGTGGGGACGACTGCGACCGGACCTCCCGCGCGGCCTCACACACCGGTCCACCCCCACGCGCGTGGGGACGACGACGCCCGCAGGCGCCATCGCATCATCATGCCGGTCCACCCCCACGCGCGTGGGGACGACATCGGGTTGAAGCGTGGCGAGGTGGATTGCGTCGGTCCACCCCCACGCGCGTGGGGACGACTCGGCACTCGCAGGGGTCGCCGCCGCGTCCGCCGGTCCACCCCCACGCGCGTGGGGACGACGAGGTCCCGTATCGAATCGTCGGCGGCATCTCCGGTCCACCCCCACGCGCGTGGGGACGACGAGGGCGCGAAGGACACCCGCGGCAAGATCGACGGTCCACCCCCACGCGCGTGGGGACGACGAGTTCCCGCCGCGGCGGATCCGCGCCGCCTCGGTCCACCCCCACGCGCGTGGGGACGACGGCATGTAGGCATGCACGTTCACCGGCAGCATCGGTCCACCCCCACGCGCGTGGGGACGACTGCACGCGACGGCGGTACGTGTCGGCCCGCGACGGTCCACCCCCACGCGCGTGGGGACGACGCGACCCCTGCAAGCGCCGACTGCACCTGGTTCGGTCCACCCCCACGCGCGTGGGGACGACTAGGGGAGCGTTGCGGCGAATGTCGATAAACCCGGTCCACCCCCACGCGCGTGGGGACGACTTGCTGCGATGGCTCTTGATGAGTCTTGCTTCCGGTCCACCCCCACGCGCGTGGGGACGACTCAGGCGTGGCGCTGGCAGTAGGCCAGCAGGGCGGTCCACCCCCACGCGCGTGGGGACGACGAGGTCCTGGAGACGGACGTTGATGTCGAGGTCGGTCCACCCCCACGCGCGTGGGGACGACACTACCCAGGTGTCACATGACGGGCACTGGTACGGTTCACCCCCACGCGCGTGGGGACGACGCGCACCTGTACGGCCGCGAGGGAGAGTGTCGCGGTCCACCCCCACGCGCGTGGGGACGACCAGCAGATCGGCCTCGCCATCTTGATGGTCTGCGGTCCACCCCCACGCGCGTGGGGACGACGCCGCTGTCGCGCCCGAGCCCGGATTCGACTCCGGTCCACCCCCACGCGCGTGGGGACGACAACCCGAGGAGGGGACGGAGGCCGATGCCTGACGGTCCACCCCCACGCGCGTGGGGACGACCCACACCGCCGCTCCCCCCCCTACAGCAGCTTCGGTCCACCCCCACGCGCGTGGGGACGACGCGTCTTCCTCGCTTTCGCTCGGCTTGATGCGCGGTCCACCCCCACGCGCGTGGGGACGACGTCCCTCGGGCGTCGTTGCCTTCGCACACCGGTCCACCCCCACGCGCGTGGGACGACTCTGGCCGTCTCCAGCACGGGAGCGTCCATGACGGTCCACCCCCACGCGCGTGGGGACGACAACGCTCAGAATTGGTATCAGCAACATCCGGACGGTCCACCCCCACGCGCGTGGGGACGACTCTGCCTCCATATGTCTCGTCTCGTTCCAGGGCGGTCCACCCCCACGCGCGTGGGGACGACGCCAACGCCGGACCGCCGATGCGCGTCGCGGTCGGTCCACCCCCACGCGCGTGGGGACGACGTGCCGGTCGTGCTGGCGGCGATGGTCAAGGACGGTCCACCCCCACGCGCGTGGGGACGACCTCCGCACCCCGAGCGGTGGGCTGCACGTCTACGGTCCACCCCCACGCGCGTGGGGACGACCATCAGGTCGTAGCCGCCGATGTTGGCGTTGAACGGTCCACCCCCACGCGCGTGGGGACGACGCCGGCCGTTTGTCGTCTATGTGGACGAGGCCGGTCCACCCCCACGCGCGTGGGGACGACAAGCAGTCCAACCGCGACATGGAGATGGGTGACGGTCCACCCCCACGTGCGTGGGGACGACACCGCCGCACAATACAAGGCGGTATCCGGCATCGGTCCACCCCCACGTGCGTGGGGACGACGCCGTTTCAGCGCAAACTCGGCGTACAGCGTCGGTCCACCCCCACGTGCGTGGGGACGACCGAAGCAGGCCCTTGGAGTCCGCCACCACCTCCGGTCCACCCCCACGTGCGTGGGGACGACGGCCGCCCAATTGGTCGTGTTGCTCGCCACGCCGGTCCACCCCCACGTGCGTGGGGACGACGCGTCGTCGTCCGGGATGAAGCACTCTCCCGCCGGTCCACCCCCACGTGCGTGGGGACGACATCCAGTAGGCGTGGGCCGACATGCTTCCGCCCGGTCCACCCCCACGTGCGTGGGGACGACGCCACGTCCCACCGCTACAGGCGTGCCGCGATCGGTCCCCCCCCACGTGCGTGGGGACGACCCGATCGTCGTCCCGCCGGCCACGCCCTCCACCGGTCCACCCCCACGTGCGTGGGGACGACCCTGTCTCCTGGTTGACGACCACCGTGCCTCCCGGTCCACCCCCACGTGCGTGGGGACGACGGCGTTGTGGAGCCAGAGGCGCACATTCGCTCCGGTCCACCCCCACGTGCGTGGGGACGACCGAAGCGGAGGCCATGCGAGAGGGGGTGGTGTCGGTCCACCCCCACGTGCGTGGGGACGACGCGGCGGCGGCGGCCGTCCTGACATGCGGCACCGGTCCACCCCCACGTGCGTGGGGACGACGGCGGATAGCGGGAGCCGACGGAATGACCGGGCGGTCCACCCCCACGTGCGTGGGGACGACTTGTGGCCGAACGGCAACAGAGGGAATCGGAGCGGTCCACCCCCACGTGCGTGGGAACGACTCCAGTGAAACAGAGAATCACCTGTTCAACACCGGTCCACCCCCACGTGCGTGGGGACGACGCCAGTCGGAGTATCCCCGGGAGCGCATGACGCGGTCCACCCCCACGTGCGTGGGGACGACGTGCCGGTCGTGCTGGCGGCGATCGTCAAGCTCGGTCCACCCCCACGTGCGTGGGGACGACACCCAGGTGAAGTTGAACGGTGGCGCGGTCACCGGTCCACCCCCACGTGCGTGGGGACGACCAGAGCGCGGACGCATGCGGCCACGGACTGCACGGTCCACCCCCACGTGCGTGGGGACGACGTGTCTGAAGCAATGGTGCCGGCGCTGCTGTTCGGTCCACCCCCACGTGCGTGGGGACGACGTCACCACGGTCAGCCCTGGTTCGATCTCCTGCGGTCCACCCCCACGTGCGTGGGGACGACTCGGCCCCGATGGCGCGAGCGGCGTAGGCCCACGGTCCACCCCCACGTGCGTGGGGACGACGAGACGCGCAACTGCTCCGCACTGCTGGCCTGCGGTCCACCCCCACGTGCGTGGGGACGACGTGCAGAACCCGCCCGGGACGGTGGCGGCGACCGGTCCACCCCCACGTGCGTGGGGACGACTCTTTTCTTCCCCCCAGGTACAGGCATCGGCCCGGTCCACCCCCACGTGCGTGGGGACGACTCCCGACCCTTGACAGCGGGGGCCGGTGGACACGGTCCACCCCCACGTGCGTGGGGACGACGTGGCCGACTACGCGGTCAACTACCCGGCGTTCGGTCCACCCCCACGTGCGTGGGGACGACGGATGAGGCGCTGTCGTCCTACAACACCGGGCCGGTCCACCCCCACGTGCGTGGGGACGACGAGCTGGCCCGTGAGCACGGCCTACGGTGCCACGGTCCACCCCCACGTGCGTGGGGACGACACGAGGGCAATATCCACATCTCGTGGACATTTCGGTCCACCCCCACGTGCGTGGGGACGACCTGACCTGCCTGCTGCAGAGACAGGTACAGAGCGGTCCACCCCCACGTGCGTGGGGACGACACTAACGAAACCCGCGTGGCGCTTGGGGTCCCAGCCGAAACAGGGCGTTTAGTATCGAGACCCTACGCCGAGACGGCCTTTCCGCTGGAGAATACCGCACCTCCGTGTACGCGCAACTGCCACTCGTCACGCCGCCATCGACAACAGAGATCACCACCCTCCGCGGCGGCGACAAGGGCGCCGCTGTCAGTTGATAGGCATTCCGAAACCGCAAAGACCGGGCCCGGATGTCGCCACAGATCCTCGCTCCAGGTGTCGGACACCAACGCACCGTCGCCCGACGGCAATCCGAATCGGAGGGGGAATTGGGCTGTCTGGTCCCACGCCGCCAGCAACGGCATGTCCGCGTGCCCGCCCCGCTCTGCCTCCACCACGTCACGGAGCGAATATCCGCTGCCGCCGGCGGCGTGCGAATGGACGGATGCCAATACGGCCACACAGCGGGCGACGATGATTTCCATTGGCTCTTCGGAGAGGCACCAAACCGGCTTTCCTGTCGCCAGCCACGCGCACAGCACGTTGGCCACCAGGACCCGACCAACGTCGCGAGAGGTGACACACACCACCGGTGAGTCCGGCGTATCCCCCTGCCACCACGGGATGTGCGGCAGCGGAATTCGACGAGCCAGCGACCGCTTCGCGGCCATCACATCCGCGACAGCCCCGCCGCGAGCCGCCCGTACGGCCATACGTGCGCGCTGTAGGACGGTCTCGGCGTCGTCTGCCTCTCCGCGAGAAATTTTGGTGAGTGTGTCCGCCGCCTCCGCACACACAGTGCGCACAGCGTCCTGCGCGCGGTTCTGTACGGCACGGCGCACGGCTTCGCGTAGGCAGACTGTATCAACGGACAGGGCGTCGCCAACCGCCGTCACCATCTCGGCCTCCGCCATCGGCGGTAGCGTGGGGGCGATTTCGAGCAGACGCTCCGCGGTGGCATCCCGTTCGACCGGTGTTGTGGTGGCGCTGAGAACCCGACTCACCAGCCATCTGACACCCGGAATATGCTTGGCCACGAGCGAGCGGTAGATCGCCAGACCATCGCGTTGCACCAACTCGTCGGGGTCCTTGATTCCATCAGGCAGGGCGGGAGCGATGCCCACGGCAAAACCGGCCCGGAGAAGCGTTATCGCTGCCTCTCCTGTCCCGTCCCGACCCGCTGCATCCTCATCGAGGCTGAGCACGACCGAGGAGACGCCCGCCCGCCGGAGAGCGGCCACCTGCCCGGTGGAGAGCCTGGATCCACCGATCGCCGCCACTGACAGTCCCCTGACAGCCAGGATTGCGGCGTCGATCAAACCCTCGACCAGCACCAGCGGGCCGGCCTGCCGCCTGGCCAGGTGCAACCCCGGCAAGAGCGCAGAGCGGTCCAGCCCCCGGCTGTACAGATACTTGCCCGTGCCCCGGGGGGGATCCCCGATGGCCCGCAAGGCAAAGCCAACCAACCGCCCGGCTGGGTCGCGCAGACAGATCACCAGACGATGCGATCGGCCAGCTACGTCGTAGTCCAGGCCCAGGAGTTTCAGCCGCTCCTGGTCTCGGTCGCCGCCCGGCCACGCGCCCAAGCCTGCCTGACGGCATTCGTCTTCCCGGTACCCTCTCGCCATGAGGTAGGACAGGACGTCCGCACCATCCGGCTGGCCCAGCGCGGTTATTGCGTCGGCGGCAAAACCCTCGCGCAGCTCCTCGCACTCCCGCCTGCGGCGTTCCGCCGCCTCGGCTTCAGGTGACAGACGGTGCAGCGGTTGCACCCCAGCCAGACGAGCCAACTCCTCGAGCACAGCTCGTCCATTGCCCACCCGGGCGGAGACGTGAGTCCACCAGGAGCGCGTGTGGCCACACGCAAAACAGTGTCCTGTTGGCCACCCCTCGCGCATGCTGAAGCTTGGGTGATGGTCGTCATGCGCGGGGCACAGAGCCACATACCGACCCGGCCCGCCGCGGCGGAACCCAGCAAGGTCCCCGAACACCATCTCGTGGCTGAGCCGTGGGTAGACCTCGTCGTCCAGCCATCGCGTCAGGTCGTCCATGTTAGCCATCAACCCGCCCGTCGCAACATCTCGCGGATCTGGGCCCGGATCTCGGCCGTGGACGCCGGATCGGTCTCTTCGGGGCCACCATGCCGCGCGGCTAACTCGCACAGACAGTCCTCGCTGTGGTTGGAGGCGAACCCAGCGGCCAAGTCCCGGAGTTGCTGCAGCAGGCAAGATGCCGGCTCGCCGGTGTGGCGCCGAGCGTGCTCATCGAGCATGGCTTGCTCGCGCTCGGCGACCTCAGTGGCGACAGAGGCGCTGATCTCGGCAGCATCGGCATCTGCTGCGTCGTGGGCGGTCACGATCTCGATCTTCGACCGCAGCAAGTGTGGTGCGCAGTTGATCTCGCCCCGGGCCAGCCGGGGATCGCTGAAGTACAGGTGCAGCGCACGCAGGATCTGCTCGTCCGAGGCGCCCGTGCGGGCGATGGCCTCTTGGGAGATGCGCTGGCGCAGGAGCCACTCCGCCCGCTTTCCCTGAACCCCCGCCAGCCGTTCCCCCTCGGGCTCCCCCTTCCGGAAGAATCCGGAAGAGGTTTTTAAATCTTCTTCATCCGGACGTCCGGAAGAGCGCGCCTCCGCGCGCGCTCCCGCGAAGGGCGGCCGTTCACCCTTGGCGCCCAAGGGATTCCGGCTCTCGTGCGACCAATCATTCGCAGGCGATGCGGACTGCTGTTCGCGGCCCGAGTCCGGCGATTGCGGACTTCCGTTCGCAGGAGCCACGGAGCCCGGGTCTTCGCTGGCAGCGGGCGTAACCGGCTCTCCTCTGCGAGTCCGCTGAGCGGCACGCCCGCCGCCCAGGGCGTCCGCCGCGGCCCGCAGCACGTCCGTCGGACGGGACGGGCCAGCCGGGAGCACCTCCCCCCGTGGCTGGCTCTCAGACCGGCCGGCTTCGGACGGCCGACCTGTCCACCCCTCCGGCATGCGAATTGACTTCGGTCGCAACAGCCACGGATCGATCCATGCCGTGACTGGCTGGCCGCCGGGCTCGCCGCCGGCCAGCCGCACCTGCCGTTCCCCGCCCGAAAACCTGGCCGACACCGCCCCTACCGACACCAACTGGTCCACCGTCTCGGATCCGCATTCCGGCCTGATGTGCAACTTCGTGCACACATCGGGCACGCCGCGCCACGCCTGAGGCTGCTGGGACAGCAACTCCACAACCGCGATCCCACACGCATCGACCGCACCGTCGACGACATACTGCAACAGCACCTGGGCCTCCATCGGCATACCCACCTTCCATGTTGTGCACGCGAAGTCCAGGGGGCGGGGCAACCGCCCCCTCCAGGGATGTCTCACGCCTCCGTCGGCAGCAGGGAGATCGCCTTCGGCCGGTGCTCGCCGAAGGGGCGGCTCTGCAGGACCAGCCGGACCCACGTCTTGACGCCGGCCGTTGTGCTGTATGCCACCTCGGCCCCGTGCCCGCCGAGTAGGGCTGCCGGCATCACGTTGAAGGAGCGGACCACCTGCCATCCGCGAGCCGTCAGATGCATCTCGACCATGCCCTGGACGCACTCGTCGGTCGGCGCGGTCACCACCGCCTTGCCGGCGGTGCTGTACCCGACAACCGTCCAGGCGTGGCCGGCGTGCCGGTAGAACACCTCCGCGCGACCGGGCCGCGGGCGGCAGACCCCCTCGATCACGCACCCGGCACGCTCGTGCTCCGCGAGCCACGCCAGCGCGACCTCATCCATCGGCACGATCTCCTCAGCCAGCACAGCACTCACAGCGGCTTCCACTCCTTGACGATCGGATTTGGCCCCAACAAAAGGAAAAGCCCGCCCTCCTCCGGAGAGGAGAGCGGGCTGGGGGTCCTTACGCACGCGCACCGCGACCCGCAATCTGTTGCGGCCCTAAGAGAAAACTAATTGCAGGATACGCGGAGTCCATTTCAATGCGGCTGACGTACGAACGAGAGATGCCCAATTGATGCGCGATCTCGCGCTGCGTGCGGCGCTCGACGCCCCCGAACCCGTACCGGAGTTGCAGGATCTGGCGTTCGCGGCGGCCGAGGCGGGAAACGATGATGGCGGCGAGGCGGCGGGCCTGCTGGGCGCGGCCCACCTGGTCTGGAATGTCCTCCGCCTCGTCGGCGAGGATATCCATGAGCGTGGATCTGACCTAACCCGCCCGCAGCTACTCAGCACCGCTCAAGAGTGGGGCTGGACCGCTTACGGGGGCTTGGTCGGGAACCCCGCCGACCGGCGGATGAAGGTACATACGTCCACGCATGGCGGCGGCCAACCTGGGCAGGGCTCGCCTGCGTGTGCCGGCGCGGACGGGTGGGTCCCGGCGCCCGCCCGGTGGCGTCACGCCAACCGGGGGCGCAGTTGCCCGAACGGATCCGAGAACGGCGGGGGCCCGTGATTCGGAACTGTAACTACTCCACACCCCAGGACTGGTGCTGCTGGTCGTTACACCCGCGGCATACACTCGCACGCGGAAGCGCCGGCGGCGGCGCGGGAAGGGGGGCATCGAGATGGCGATCCGTCCGGATCGCGTCGCCGCCTATGTGCGGTGGTCAACCGACGATCAGGCGACCGGGACCACCCTCGACGTGCAGCGGGACGGCTGCACGCACTACGTGCAAAGCCAGGGTTGGCGCTGGCGGGACGACTTGCTCTTCGTCGACGACGGGCACTCCGGCGGGACGCTCGACCGGCCCGCCGTGCAGCGCCTCCGGGCGGCGGTGCGCCGGGGCGAGGTCGATTGCGTCGTCGTCTATAAGATCGACCGCCTGAGCCGCAACATCGTGGATGCCACGCAGTTGGTCCTGCGCGAGTGGAGGGGCACGTGCCATCTCAAATCCGTCCTGGAGCCCATCGACACCACGACCGACATGGGCCGCATGATCTTCGGCATCCTCGCCATGTTCGCCGACTTCGAACGCTCGGCCATCCGCGAGCGCACACAGGGCGGCAAGGTGCGACGCATCCGCGACGGCCAGCAGATGCACGGACGCCCGGCCTTCGGCTATGCGCCCCACCCGAGAGAGAAGGGGCGTTGGGTCGAGAACCCGGAGCAGGCCCCCGTCGTGCGGCGCATGTTCCGCCTCGTCGCCGACGGGATGAGCGCGAATCAGATCGTGCGGCTGTTCAACGCCGAGGGCACCCCCACCCCCACCGGCAGGCACTGGTCGCTTCCGTCGGTCCTGCACGTGCTGCACAACCGCACCTATGCCGGCGTGGTCGAGTACGGCCGCACCTCCCTGGTCCGGCCGGAGACCGGAGGCGAGTCGGGCGAAGCGCCGCGCCAATGGCGCGTGCGGCACGACGAGCCGCGCGTACGCACCGAAACGCGGGCGGTGCCGGTCCTGGTCCCCCCCGAGGTGTTCGACGGCGTCCAGTCTGTGCTGGCGCAGAATCGGGCGCGCCTCTACGAGGTCGGCGGGCGGGCAATGGCATCCCCGCACCTGCTGGTGGGCATCACCCAGTGCGCGTGTGGAACGCCGCTGGTGCACAAGTCCGCGGGTCCGAGCCACCCCCGTCGCGCCCGTTACTACCTCTGCCCGGGGCACCGAGCAGGTACCTGCACAGCGCATGGCTCCATCCCCGCGCGCGAGGCGGAGGATCTGGTGCAGCAGGCCTTTCTCGCCCTCTTCGGCATCCGGGAGGTCGGGCGGGAGCGGTTGATGCGGGGGATCGCGGCGGCGGACGACGACCAGACCGCGTTGGCGGCCACCCTGGAGATGGTGCGCCGTGACCTGCGGCGTCTGGACGAAGAGGCCCAGCGGGTACTGCGCGCCGCCCGCACCGGCGAAATCCCCTTCTCGGCCCTCGGCGACCTCCGGGAGTCGATCCTCCGTGATCGCGCGGACGCCGAGTCGCGTCTCCGGGGAGTGGAAGAGCGACGCGAGGGCGCCGCATCACGGGTCCGCGCGTTCCGCGCCACGCTGGATTCTCTGGAGCCGATGGCTCTCTGGGAGAGCCTGGAGGTCTGGCGGCGGCGGCAGATGCTGCGCATGTGTCTCGACGGTCGCATCACGATGACCAAGGCGCCCGGGCAGGACGGTATCACGATTTCCGCTCCGTGGACGGCAGCCGGTTGACCAGACCCGACATGAGGTGGGAGACGAACCGGTCGAGGAGGCGCTCCCGGATCCCCGGCGCGGATCGCACGCGATTGATCAGCCGCCATGTGGTCTTACCCTTGCGGGCGATGATGTCCGGCCCGTCGGCCCGCGCCTCGTCGAACCCCATCGCCCGGAGTCCACGCGCCGCTTCGATGGCGGCAGCCTCGGCGATGTGCGCCGCGGCGTCGTCGCGCTCCATGCGGTGCTCGCCCGTAGGCCCCATGCCGTCAACCTATGCGGCCCGGTCCTTGGCCCACTACCCCCGGATGGCTTGGGACGCAAAGACCCCGCCCCCGGGCTGACTGCCGTCAAGCACAATCAGCCCCAGGGGCGGGGTCTTCGTCTCTCCACCTCGACGCCGCGCTGGCGGCGGTTCACTCGCCGTCACCTTGGGCAGCCCGTCTCCCGTCCACGCTCATGGCGCGAGATCGGCAGCCGTGCGCCCCCTTCACTACCCGAGTTGGGCACCGGCGACGGGCCAGAGCGACGTCGCGCCGGATCCCTGCGCCGCGGTCGCGGCCTCCAGGGACTCGGTGGCGTTGATCTGGTTCTCCATCTGCTGCAACCCGATCTCGACCGGGATCTTGCCAGCCCATATCTGGCCGAACCAATTAGACATGATGCCCGCCGCGGTGACCGGGGCATTCGCGAAGTAGTATCCGGGATATGCATAGTTGTTCACCGCGGCATCCTTGTACCACTGAATGGATTTCGTCGCCAGGACGGGTGCGACCTGTTTGACGGTGGTCTCCCAGTAGTCCCACAGGCTGAGAATGCTGGGGGTGACCAGGCTGGCCTTGATCTGAAACTTCGGCCAGGAGTAATCGTATGTCCCGCCCTTGGACGCACCCAACTGAATCCACTTCAGGAGTTCCCACGCGGGATCCTGGTGCTTGCTCGCCTTCATGAGTCCGTACATGTCGATCGTGTTGAACGTGCTCTTGGCCACCGGCCACGTCGGCATCGGCAGTATGTCCCATTTATACCGGATGCCCAGAAGCTCGGCTGCAGGGAAGAGGTGGTCGCTGTGGCCCATTTCGAACACGAAGTCTCCGGCCGCCAGGCTCGGGATGTCCGAGCGGTTCGTGGCGATCTGGTGTTGCACCATGTTGATGGCATAGTTGACGCAGGCCACGCCCTGGGTGCTGAACATCGTCGCCCGGGTCCGATCGGCGGACATCGGCGAGGCACCCCAGCCGTGATACCACCAGTTCATCTGTTCGTACGCCGCACTCCAGTAGAGGGAGACCCCGTACTGATGCGCCGAACTCCCCTTTTTCTTGCCCGTGGACGAGGTCCAGATCTGTTGCGCCTGTTGGTAGTTCCACGTGGGGTCCGGGTAGGCAAGCCCCATCTGGTCGAGGATGTCCTGCCGGTAGAACACGACGGTCGTCCCGTCGTAGGCGGGCATCCCGTAGACGGTACCGTTGTAGCTGTCCGCCGCGAGGTGTCCCTGGTTCCAGATGGTCGTCGAGATGTTGTCCCGTTGGAGCAGCGGGGTGAGGGGGGAGAGAAAGCCCTTGTTCATCAACGTCGGCACGTCGTTGCAGCACACCATCACCACGTCGTCGTACCCGGTGCCCGCCAACACATCGGCGATTTGGCCCGACGCATTGCCCCATTGATTCGTGTCCACCGTGGCGTGCAGTCCCTTGTACTGCGGCAGGGCGTTGAAGTTCTCGTCGACGAATTGCTGGTACAGGCTGATGGTGGATGCGTTCCACGGTACGCCCTGATTGTTGGCCTGAAACCGCAATTGAATCACGCCGGCCTGTGCCTGGGGCGCCGCCTTGGCGCCGGCCGCGCAGGCACTGAGTATGGATCCCCCGGCCATCAGTCCCGCCGCGCCAGCTGCTGTCCGGAGGGCCTGCCGTCGTGTCCAAAGGCTCTGGATCCAAGGATCACGCACGATGTCTCCACCTCCGCGTCTCTGAGATCCGATCGGAGCAGCACATCCCCGCGGACATCCACCGGGGCTCGATCAGCGCAAAGGCCGTCGACCGGCCGCAGCAGCCCGCGTCGTTGGACCCGGACAACGGGTCGAAGGTCGAGGCCTCCAGGGAGACCGTCCCCCCGGGCCGCCACACGCAGGGTGCCCTTGGCGCCCTGCGTGTGGCCCCTGCGTGCCTCTACTGGTACTTCTGGACGAACCCGTCGAGTGCGCTCGTGTTGGGCGCCGCAAGGGCCTGGGTCGGCTGGACCCCGGTGGTCACCAGCCAGAACCGGTCGAAGTAGGTCGGGGAGTTGTAGTACACGCGCAGGTCCGCACCGCCGTTCTCCTGCCCCTCCCCCACATCGCCGTTGGCGAAATTGATGTTCGTCAGCGTGAAGGAGGCGGTCAGCCACTTGCCCGTGCCGGTGAGCGCGTAGCTTTCGGTGGAGTAGTCGTAGGCGCCGTTGCCGGGGCCCTGGGCGTTGGTGCCCGAGTACTGGGCGGCCAGCCAGTCGCCCGTCTTGGTCGATGTGGTCTTGGACCCGTCATAGTACTCGACGCAGAGCATCGCATTCTTCGTTCCGGCCGGGATGCCGCCGTCCGTGGACAGGTACACGTAGCCGGTGTTCGTGGGTACGCCGGGTGCATACAGCCCCATGCCATAGAGGCTGGACCGCGTGTCATGCACACCCAGCAGCCAGGGGCCGTCTCCGCCGGAGGACGCGATCTGCAACTGCCCGAGGGGCAGCGGCACCTTGAGCAGGCCCACGGGCACCGCGGTGAGCGCGGGCGAGGTCGGGCCCTTGGCGCACAGGGAACTGGCCGTCTGGGCCAGGGTCACCGGCTGCTGCGCGGGTAGCGCGAGGGGCGGCGCCGACGGGAGCGCGGGAGCGGGCGTGGCCGTGGCCGTGGCGGCCACGATATTGACCCGCGAGCCGGACTGGACATTGCTCAGGACATAGGCGACCGGCCCCACCACCGACTTCAGCGTGTTCCCGACGGTGACGGAGGTGAGAACACGGCTGTTGTCCACGGGCACGGAGCTCACGTACAGCCCGCAGCCCTTGCCGCCCACCAGATTGGACGAACCGTCGGTTTCACCGATGCGGGCGACGCCCTGCCACGCGGCATAGGTGCCGAGGACGGGGGTGTGGTTGCCGACCTCGACGGAGCACCAGTCGTCAAAGGCGACGTACTCGGTCTGCTTACTGCCGTCCTGGTAGGTGAGGACGACCTGTGCCGGCTCGGGACCACCGGCGACAGAGGCCAAGAAGAAGAAGGCCTGATAATGCCCCGGGGCTACCGTCAGGGTGCCGGACTTCCCGAATGGAAGATTCAGGACGTCCTTGGGCGGTGTGGCGCCCGTCACATTCGGAAACATGAACGGAACGTCGAGGTTGCCCACCTGGGCGTTGTACTTGCCGGGCTTGGGTGCGCTCTGGTTATCGAGATCGTGGTTGTTCCCATAACCTGGCTGCGGACCCTTCTGGTTGGGGGCCAGAAACCCCGCGAGGTTGTACGGAACCGTCGCGTACGCGGCGCCGGTAGCCTCCACCGCCGGCTGCGATGTGGAGGAAGCGGCGCTTTTCACGCCGGCTGCGGAACTGGAGGCCGACGACTGTGCTGTGGACGAGGCAGCGGTTTGGGCAGCGGGTCCGCACCCCGCCAAGAGCATCATCATCGTGACGGCTGTCGCCCCGGTCACACGGAGGCCTCGAAGATGGTCCAATCGGCCACAACACCCTCTCTAATCGTTCGCGTGCGTTCCTTCAAGGCAGACTCACGCGGCCGGGCGGCACGACGGCACGCCCCACCCCGTAGCTTTATGACGGCCATCCGGGTATTCCTGCACCCCCACCTCACATCCATACATCCCTGGATTGGGCGCTATCTCCATACAGGCTTCGCCTGATTTGGGTGGCGCCACTGGGGACGGCCTTGGGGGGCAAGGGTTTCGGGGAAGGGCCATCTGCGGGGGCAGGGGGCTGGCCGTGTGTGCGGCCAGCCCCCCCCCCCCGAAATTAATGATCTCGCTGTGTTTTGGCGCGGGGACGGACGGTGCCTACCGCCGCAGGCGCCGGGGGCG